>JAESFK010000249.1_pt1 | contig 34572 bp, 29 predicted proteins | sample 9269391 | NCBI WGS metagenome assembly JAESFK01 (sample SAMN14506231, study PRJNA617097) | algae metagenome | isolation source: Drouetiella hepatica UHER 2000/2452 and co-occurring heterotrophs from... | place: Slovakia: Slovak Paradise National Park, Hrabusice, Kosice Region | collected 2000-01-01
CTGACCGCCGAGGGGCGGCGCAAGGTCCGGGAGACCCGGCGCCGGCGCGACCAGTGGCTGGCGACGCGCCTCGAGCACCTGAGCGACGACGAGCGCGCGCTGCTCGTCGAGGCCACCGCGCTGCTCGAACGGGTGGCCGCCGAGTGAGCCCGACCTTCACCTCCCTCGAGGTCCGCAACTACCGGCTCTGGTTCCTCGGCGGCTTCGTCTCCAACGTCGGCACCTGGGTCGGCCGGGTCGGCCAGGACTGGCTCGTCCTCACCGTGCTCACCGCGGGGTCGGCGACGGCGCTCGGTGTGGTGACCGGGCTCCAGTTCCTGCCCTTCCTCCTGCTCGCGCCGTGGAGCGGGCTCATCGCCGACCGCTTCTCGCGCCGACGCATCCTCCTCGTCACCCAGAGCCTGCTCGCGCTGACCAGCCTCGTGCTCGGCGTCCTCGCCGTCACGGGCACCGCCCAGCTCTGGCACGTCTACGCGATCGCCCTCTTCCAGGGGGTGACGACGGCCATCGACAACCCGGCCCGCCAGGTGTTCGTCTCCGAGATGGTCCCGCCGGACAAGCTGACCAACGCGGTCGCGCTCAACTCGGCGTCCTTCAACGCCGGACGGCTCATCGGGCCGGGGCTCGCGGGCCTCGTCATCGCGTGGTGGGGCACCGGCCAGGCGCTGCTGCTCAACACCCTGACCTTCGTCTTCGTCCTCGGCGCCCTGGCGATGCTCACGACCTCCGAGCTGCGCTCACCGAGCCGGGCCAAGGGGCGCGGCGGCATCCGCGAGGGCTTCGCCTACGTGCGGCACCGCCGCGACATCCAGCTCGTCATGCTGCTCGTGTTCGTCCTCGGCACCTTCGGGATGAACTTCCAGATCACGATGGCGCTCATGGCCACGAAGGTCTTCGACAAGGGGGCGAGCGAGTTCGGGCTGCTGGGCTCCATCATGGCCGTCGGGTCGCTGACCGCGGCCCTGCTCTCGGCCCGCCGCAAGGAGCCGAGGCTGCGGGTGCTCCTGCTGGCCCTCGTCGGGTTCACGGTCTCCGCCGTGCTGGCCGCCGCCGCCCCCTCGTACTGGCTGTTCGCGCTCGCGCTCGTGCCCGTGGGACTCACCGCCCTGACCGCACTGACGACGGCCAACGCCATGGTGCAGACCCGGGTCGCCCCCGAGATGCGCGGACGCGTCATGGCCCTCTACATGGCGATCTTCATGGGGGGCACGCCGGCCGGCGCCCCGATGATCGGCTGGATCTCCGAGCAGTTCGGCCCCCGCTGGACCATCGGCGTCGGGGCGCTCGCGGTGGGCACCACGCTCGTCGCGGTCTCGATCTGGCTCGCACGGGCGGAGAATGTCCGGGTGAGCTACGAGTCGCAGCGCCGCCCGCGCGTCAGCGTGACGACCGTCCCGGCGGGGCGCGACGACGCCCACGTGCCGGTCCCGGAGCCGGCGCGGTGACCCCCCTGTTCCGGCGGCGGATGACCCTCGGGGTGCTGGCCGTGCTCGTCGTCGTGGCCGTCGTCTACGCGGTCGTGGCCTGACGGGTCAGCCGAGGACCCGGTCGAGCGCCTCGGCCACCTCGGGCTCGAGGGTGCGCGCGAACGCGGTCGTCATGTGCCCGTGGTCGAAGTAGGCGATGAGCCCTCCGATGACGACGTGGCAGGTCGTGCGGTCGCAGAACCGGTCCGTGGGGTCGAGCACCGACACCAGCCCCGAGGTGTCCTGCGCCGCGGCCTGCGCGAGGGGGTCCTCGGCGACCCGTTCGCCGCGTGGCGACGCGCACTGCGCGGGGTCGTCCTCGTGCTGGGCGACGCAGTCCGGCCCGCTGCCGTCCAGGCCGGGGGTGTCGCGGATGACGAGGACCTTCGTCCCCGTGGCGGTGATGGTGTCGAGGGTCGCGCGGTAGGCCCTCTCGGCCGCGGCGTCCCGGCCGGCGGCGGGCACGCCGACGAGCTGCCGGAAGGTGCGGTTGCTCATGACGACGAGGTCGTAGCCGCCGTTCGCGACCTTGCCGATGCCCCAGCGGTTCCAGGCCTGGCAGTTGCGGGTGAGGTCGCGGCGCTCCGCCGTGAAGTCGAGCGGGACGGTGACGGTGTAGCACTCGGAGACGAGGTAGGTGTCGAGGCGCCAGCCGCGCTCCTCCACGACGGGGGAGAGGGCCGGTTCCCACTGTCCGGCGTGGCTGTTGCCGATGAGGGCGACCCGGGTCGTGGCGTCCTCCCGGCCGTAGGTGCAGACCTTCTTCGCCGTGTAGGGCTGGTTGGACCAGCAGCCGTCCTCGTAGAGCCGTGACCTGTCGGTGCGGGCCGAGGTGGGGGAGTTGACAAGCCCGGTGCCCTCGACCGGCCGGCAGCCCTCACCACGCAACGCCGCGGCCCCGACGCAGTCCCGCCCCACCGCGGCGTCGACGGCGACGCGCTCCTCGGCGACGGCCGCGTTCGACTGGACGACGATGGCGGTACCGACGCCGGTGAGCACGAGCGCGCTCGACGCGGCGACGGCGAAGCTGAGGCGCGGGCTGCCCACGAGGGCGCGCGAGCGGCGGGCGGGGTCCTCGACGAACCGCTTGGTGAGCGCGGAGAGGGCGACGACCGCGGCGACCGCCACGAGCTTCTCGGGCCAGGCGAGGTCACGGCCCAGGGCGTACGGGGCGAGCACGACGACCGGCCAGTGCCAGAGGTACACCGAGTACGACAGGTCGCCGAGGATGCGAGCCGGCCTGCGCGAGAGCAGGACCCGCGGCGAGCCGGCGACGTCGTCGCAGGCCGCCGCGATGACGAGCACGGTGCCGAGGGTGGGCAGCAGGGCCGTGTACCCCGGGAACGGCGTGCTGCCGTCGAAGGTCACGGTGGCGGCGACCACCATCGCGATGCCGGTCCAGCCGACGAGGGCGCGCAGCACCCGCCCGCGCAGTCGCCAGCCGCGGACGACGGCCACGGCGAGCAGCGAGCCGAGCCCGAGCTCCCAGATGCGGGTGTGGGTCACGAAGTAGGCGGCCGCGGGGTCGGTGCGGGTGAGGAGCACCGAGGCGCCGAAGGACGCGGCCGTGACGACGACGAGACCGGTGGTGCGCCACGCGAACGCCCGGCGTGCGCCCACGAGCCCGAGGACGGCGATGAGCACCGGCCACAGGACGTAGAACTGCTCCTCGACCGAGAGGGACCAGTAGTGCTGCACGGGGCTCGGGGCGTTCTCGGCGGCGAGGTAGTCGGTGGCCGAGCCGGCCAGCGCCCAGTTCTCGAGCGAGAGGGCGGACGCGGCGATCTCGCGCGCGGCGTCCGGCAGCTGCGACGAGGGCAGCCAGGCCAGGCAGGCGAGGAGCGTCGCGACGAGGACGACGGAGGCGGCGGGCAGCAGCCGGCGGATGCGCCGGGCCCAGAAGACCGCGAGGTCACCGAGCCCGGCCGGCGGGTTCGCGAGCAGGTGCGAGGAGATGAGGAAGCCGGAGATGACGAAGAAGACGTCGACGCCGACGTACCCGCCCGTCAGGGTCGTCGGCCAGAAGTGGAAGACGAGGACGACGAGCACCGCCAGCGCCCGCAGCCCCTGGATGTCGGCGCGCACGCCGGTGACCGCCCGGGCGGGGGCGGTGGTCGGCGGGGCCTCGAGGGTGGGGCTGGTCATGGTGGGGGCTCGGTCCTGCGGGGGTGGTCGGGTACTGAGCAGCGACCATCGTAGGTCGGGGCCCGGCCCGTCCTCCAACTCGGTGACCGGGGGTCCCGAGCGGCCGGCCGGCCCCGGCGGGCCCCGGGAGGGGCGCCGCCGGGGCCTCGTCGCAGGTCAGCCCAGGCGCTCGACGACGTACTCGACGGAGGCGATGAGCCTGCTCACGTCGTCGGGCTCGACGGCCGGGAAGCAGGCCACGCGCAGCTGGTTGCGCCCGAGCTTGCGGTACGGCTCGACGTCGACCACGCCGTGGGCACGCAGGGTCTTCGCGACCGCCGAGGCGTCCACCGCGTCGTCGAAGTCGATCGTGGCGACGACCTGGCTGCGGTGCGACGGGTCGGCGACGTACGGGCTCGTGTACCCGGTCCGCTCGGCCCACTCGTAGAGACGTCCCGAGGAGTCGGCTGTGCGGGCCGTGGCCCACTCGAGGCCGCCGTTGCCGTTGAGCCACTCGACCTGGTTCGCGAGCATCGCGAGGGTGGCGACGGCCGGGGTGTTGTACGTCTGGTCCTTGCGGCTGTTCTCGATGGCCGTCGGCAGGCTGAAGAAGTCGGGGACCCACCGGCCGGACGCGGCGATCTCCTCGACCCGGGCCAGGGCCGCGGGGGAGAACAGGCCGAGCCAGAGCCCGCCGTCGGAGGCGAAGGACTTCTGCGGGGCGAAGTAGTAGACGTCGGCCTGCGAGACGTCGACGGGGAGGCCGCCGGCGCCCGAGGTGGCGTCGACGAGCACGAGCGCGTCGTCGTCGGCGCCCTCGACCCGGCGGACCGGGGCCATCACGCCGGTGGAGGTCTCGTTGTGCGCCCACGCGTAGACGTCGACGCCGGCCTCGGCGCGCGGGTCGGGGCGGCTGCCCGGCTCGCTGGTGATGATCGTCGGCTCGCCGAGGAAGGGGGCCTTCTTCGTGACGGACCCGAACTTGCTCGAGAACTCGCCGAACGCGAGGTGCTGCGCGCGGTCGCGGACCAGGCCGAAGGCGGCGATGTCCCAGAAGGCCGTCGAGCCGCCGTTGCCGAGGACCACCTCGTAGCCCTCGGGGAGGGCGAAGAAGGTGCCGAGGCCCTCGCGGACGGCCTTGACGAGGTTCTTGACCGGCGCCTGGCGGTGCGAGGTGCCGAGGACGGTGCGGCCGATCGCGGTGAGGGCCTCGACCTGGGCCGGGCGCACCTTCGAGGGGCCGGACCCGAACCGACCGTCACCGGGCAGCAGGTCGGCGGGGATGGTGATGGGGGCGTCGCTCACGTCGGGTCTCCGTGGTCGGGGGCGGTCGGGCTCGAGCCCCAATCCTCACCGACCCTGCCCACATCGTGGGCGGCGGGTCCACCACGTGGTCGCCGGAGGGGCGCCCGGGTCAGCGGACCACGCCGCCGAGGAAGCGGTTGGCGTACGACGACGGGCCGCCGGCGGTCACCCACAGCTCGCCCTCGGCCCCGCGGCCCGCGAGCAGGTAGCTGCCGTCGGCGCGCGTGACGATGTCGGGGGCCGAGGTGTAGCGCGCCCGGTGGGCGACGAAGAGGTTGCCGCGCTGGACGACGACGAAGCCGTCCGGACCGAGCCCGACCGCCAGGCGCTGGCGCCCGGGCCAGGCGTCGCCGAGGGCGCGGGCCGCCCAGCCGGAGAGGCCGTCCGAGCGCCGCACCCACGACCCGAGGGCCCGGGTGGAGGAGAACTCGCGCTCCCAGGTCGTGCCGTCACCGCCACGACCGCTGACGACGGTGATGCCGCGCGCCGGGTCGGCCGAGGCCGAGAGCGTCGAGGTGAAGGTGCCCCCGGTGAGCGCCCAGGGCAGCCAGCGCGTGCCGTCGAAGTGCCGCCGCCAGCCGTAGCCGGTCGTCGACGAGACGGCGTACACGTCGAGGGTCCCGTCGCCGAGCGAGACGACGTGCTGGCTGGACACCGAGGCGCCGAGCACGGTGGACCCGCGCCGCACGCCCCCGGTGAACCACGAGAGCACGACGGACTTGTCCGCGCGGCGGGTCACGACGTCGATCCGCCCGGCGCGCGACGAGGTGGCCGACGGCGCGTTGGTCGAGGTGAGGCCGGTCGCGGCCGAGGCCGCCCACGAGGACCCGTCGTTGGTGCTGCGCCGCAGGCGCACGGCGTCCCCGGTGCTCCGCCAGAACAGGCCGATCTCGGTGCCGGTGCGGGCGAGGGCGACGCCCGTGGGCGAGATGATCTGGCCCGCCGTGCGCACCGGCGGGACCGCCGTCGGGGCGACGCGGACGATCCTGTCGTTGCTGCCGTTCGAGGTCGTGAACCACAGGGCGCCGTCGGGGCCCTCGACCATCGCCCGGATCCGGCCGAAGCCCTCCGCCTGCGGCAGGGGCGAGACCGCCACGACCCGGCTCGCCGAGGGCGTGGGGTCCATCCGCATGAGGGAGATGCCCTGGTCCTTGAGCAGGGCGACGGCCAGCGCGCCGCGCCACGCACCCCAGCCGGGCGCGGACAGGAAGGTGGCGCCGCTCGTCGCCACGGTCGGGCTGCCCGAGGACCACATCGCCGGGCGGGCGGACGGGAACTTCGCGAGGTCGGTCATCGGCCGGGACTCGTCGTACCCGGGCACGGGGTCCCAGCCGTAGTTCGCACCCTTGACGACGAGGTTGACCTCGTCGTCGCGCGAGGAGCCGTGCTCGACCGACCACAGCTCGCTCGTGCCCGGCCGCAGGGTCAGGCCCTGGATGTTGCGGTGGCCGGAGGTCCAGACGTAGCGGGCGTTGCCGCCCCGGGCGACGTAGGGGTTGTCCGCCGGGATCGCACCGTTCCAGCCGACGCGCAGCACCTTGCCGCCGAGCGAGGCGAGGTCCTGCGGGTTCGTGCCGACCGCCGCGTCACCGGTGCCGACGTAGAGGTACCCGTCGGTGCCGAAGCGCAGCCGGCAGCCGGAGTGCCGCCCGCTCGTCAGCGGGAGCCCGGTGACGACGGGCGCGCCGTCGGAGGTGGCGGTGGTGTCGCTCGTGAGGCGCCAGCGCAGCACCCGGACGTCGAGGGGGTTCCCTCCGCCGTCGCGCACGGCCTGGCAGGTGTAGAACCGGCGGTTGGTCGCGGCTGCCGGGTCGGCGACCATCCCGAGCAGCCCGCCCTCGCCCTGGGCGAAGATCGACGGGAACCCGCTGATGGCGACCCGCTGCGGCGCGGCCGACCCGCGCCTGCTCCAGATGGTCCCGGCGCGCAGGTCGTAGAGCATGAGGTCGCCGACCCAGGTGAGGTCCCACGGGTGGCTCAGGCCGCTGACCTCGGTCGTGACCCGGATGGCGGGGGCCGCCTGGGCCGCGGGGACGGGGGTCGCCGTCGTCAGCGCCAGCGTGCCGAGCAGCACCCCGACGAGGGCCAGTGGTGACGAGATGCGCCTGCGGTGCACGGGACCTCCCGGGGCCGGACCGACCCACGCAGCCGGTCCGGCGAGCGTACGACGGCGCCGCGGGCCCGGCGACCCGAGCGCGCCGACCTCAGTCGTGCGCGCGGTACCCGGTGACGTCGGAGAGCGGGCGGGCGCCCGGGCCGACGTAGCGCGAGCTCGGGCGGATGAGCCGGCCGGTCTTCTTCTGCTCCAGGACGTGGGCCGACCACCCCGCGGTGCGGGCGGCGACGAAGAGGGGCGTCATCATCTCGCCCGGGACCTCGGCGAAGTCGAGGAGGACGGCGGCCCAGAAGTCGACGTTGGTCTCCATCCGGCGCTCGGGGTAGCGCTCGGCGAGCTCGGCGATGGCCGCCTTCTCGAGCTCGAGGGCGATCTCGTAGCGCGGGGCGCCGAGCCGCTTGCAGGTGTCGCGCAGGACCGCCGCGCGCGGGTCGTACGCCCGGTACACGCGGTGCCCGAAGCCCATGAGGCGCTCCTTGCGGTCGAAGACGCCCTTGACGTACTTCACCGCGTCGCCGGTCTGCTCGACGCCCTCGATCATGTGCTGCGCCCGGCTCGGGGCGCCGCCGTGCAGGGGGCCGGACAGCGCGCCGATGGCGCCGGAGAGGCAGGCCGCGACGTCGGCGCCGGTGGAGGCGATGACGCGCGCCGTGAAGGTCGAGGCGTTGACCCCGTGCTCGGCGGCCGAGATGAAGTAGGCGTCGATGGCCTCGACGTGCTTGGGGTCGGGCTCGCCGCGCCAGCGGATCATGAACCGCTCGGGGATGGTGCGGCCCTTGTCGACCTCGGACTGCGGCACCATCGGGGTGTTCTGGCCGTGGGCGCTCTGGCCGATGAACGAGATGGCCATGACCGAGGCGCGGGCCAGGTTGTCGCGGGCCTCGGCGTCGTCGATGTCGAGCAGCGGCTTGAAGCCCCAGACCGGCGCGAGCTGGGCAAGGGCCGACTGGACGTCGACGCGGATGTCCCCCGTGTGCACCGGCAGCGGGAACGGCTCGGCGGGCGGCAGGCCCGGGTCGAGCTCGCCGTCGACGAGCAGCCCCCACACCTGGCCGTAGGACACCGTGCCGACGAGGTCCTTGATGTCGACCCCGCGGTAGTAGAGCGCGCCGCCCTCCTTGTCGGGCTCGGCGATCTCGCTCTCGAAGGCGATGACCCCTTCGAGGCCGGGGTAGAAGTGCGGGTCCTCGGCGGTGGCCGTGGCGGTGCTGCTGGTCATACGGGGTCCCCGTTCGCTCGTCGACGGTGTCGGGCGGGCCCATTCTGCACGCCTCGGCGCCGGGGACCCACCGTGAGGTGTCCGGCGTGGACACCGGGCGGTGGCGGGTCAGGCCGACCGGGGGTCGCGCATCGCCATGTCGGGGGTGCCGGCGTCGCGGACCTCGAACAGGTCAGAGGCCTCGATGAGCTTGCTCAGCTTGGCGTACCCGTAGTTGCGGGAGTCGAAGGAGGACTGCCGGGCGATGCGCTGGCCGACGGTGCCGATCTTCGCCCAGCCGGTCTCGTCGGACGCGGACTCGACCGCGCCGCGGAGCAGGCTGACGAGGCGGGCGTCCTGGCGCAGCTGGGAGCGGGTGGCGCGCTCGGGGGTGCCGCGGTCGGCGGGGGTGGAGGCCTCCGGGGCCGCCTCGGGGGCGGCCGCGGCCTTCGTCGCGGTGGAGGTCACGGCGGCCGTCGCCTTCCGCCGGGTCCGGGTGCCCGCGGGGGGCTCGGCGGGTTCCTCCGCCGGGGCCTCGAACTCGGGCGCCGCCGCCTTCCGGGCCGCCTTGGTCGCGGTCTTCGTCGTGGTCCTGCTCGTGGCCTTCGTCGCGCGGCGCCGGCCGGCGGGGGCCTCGGCGGGCTCCGGGGTGCCGGCGTCGGCCTGACCGCTCGGGGAGGTGAGCCGGTCGAGGACGAGGAAGCGGGTGCAGGCGCTCTGGAAGGCGGCCGGCGTCTTGGCGTCGCCGAACCCGTAGACGGCGACCCCGTGCTCGCGCAGGTGCATGACGAGCGGGGTGAAGTCGGAGTCGGAGGAGACGATCGCCATGGCGTCCGGGCGCTGGGTGTGGAGGATCTCGACCGCGTCGACGACCAGGGCCATGTCGCTCGCGTTCTTGCCCTTGGAGGGGTCGAACTGCTGCATCGGGCGGATCGCGTTGTCGTGCAGGATCTCCTGCCAGCCCTTGAGCTCGGACTTGGTCCAGTTGCCGTACGCGCGACGGATCGTGGTCTCCCCGAGGGCGGACAGCTCGTTGAGGACGACGTCGAGGCGCCGGGCGCGGGCGTTGTCGGCGTCGATGAGCAGCGCGATGCGCGGGGTGTCCGTCATGCGTTCGAGGCTAGTCCCCGGGGGAGGGGTCGATCGCGCGGCGCCTCGGGCGGGACGCGGGGCCGGGTGGGCCGCTCGCCGTGGGGGATGATGCGCCACGTGCTGCGTTCCCTGCTCCCGGACCTCACGCCGTTCCGCAGCAACCGTGACTACCGACGGCTCTGGACCGGGTTCACCCTCTCGAACGTCGGCTCCCAGATGGCGGTCGTCACCATCGGGCTCCAGGTCTACGACCTCACCGGGTCGACGGCCTCGGTGGGGCTCGTCGGGCTGTTCGCGCTCGTGCCCCTCGTCGTCATGGGCCTGTACGGCGGGGCGCTCGCGGACCACCACGACCGCCGCGTCGTCGGTCTCGTCGCGACCCTCGTGGCCTTCGCGACGAGCGTGGTCGCCGCGGCGCAGGCCTGGGCGGGCAGCACCTCGACGTGGCTGCTCTACGGGGTGGTCGCGCTCTGGAGCGGGGCCTTCGCGGTGTCCTCACCCGCGCGCACGAGCATCTACCCGCGGATCCTGCCGCCCGAGCAGCTGCCCGCCGCCAACGCGCTCTCGGTCTTCGCGATGAACGCGGCGCTGACGGCCGGGCCGCTGCTCGGCGGCGTCCTCGTCGACTGGGGCGGCTACCGCACCGCGTACACGACGGACGCGGTGCTGACCCTCGCGGCGGTGCACAGCCTCTGGCGGCTGCACCCGGTGCCGCCGGACCGGGACGGGGAGGGCGACGGCGCGCCGCGGCGGGTCGGGCTGCGCTCGGTCCTCGACGGGTTCGCCTTCCTGCGCACCGCGCCGAACGTGCGGATGACCTTCGTCGCCGACATCGCGGCGATGCTGCTGGCCCAGCCGCGGGTGCTGTTCCCGGCCGCGGGGGCGGTGATCCTCGGTGGCGGGGCGACGACCGTGGGGGCGCTCTACGCGGCGGCGGCCGGCGGCGGCATCCTCGCGATGGTCCTCTCGGGCCGGCTCGGCGGTGTGCACCGGCAGGGCGCGGCCATCCTGCTCAGCGTCGCGGCGTGGGGCGTCGGCATCATCGGGCTCGGTGTGGCGCTGCTCGCCGCGGGCGGGGCGCTGAGCCGTGACCAGGCCTTCGTCGCGGCACTGGCGGCCATGGCCTTCGCGGGCGCCGCCGACTCGGTGAGTGCCGTCTACCGGACGACGATCCTCCAGTCGGCGGCGCCGGACCGGATGCGCGGGCGGCTCCAGGGCGTGTTCATCGTCGTCGTGGCGGGTGGGCCGCGGCTCGGGGAGCTGGCCGGGGGCGGGGTCGCCGAGCGGCTGGGGGAGGGCTGGACGGCCGTGGGCGGCGGGCTGGCGTGCGTGCTGGCCGTCGTCGTCCTCGCGCTGTGGCAGCCCGGGTTCGTGCGGTACGACGCGCGCCACCCGACCCCCTGACCCGCCGGGTTCGACCCGGTCCGAGAGACCCGTCCTAGGCTGGCGACATGGACCCGCGACGCGTCGACTACACCGGTGACGGCATCTCCGAGGCCGAGCTCCTCGACACCCCGTACGCCCAGGTCCGCGCCTGGGTCGACGACGCCGTCCGCCGCTCCGAGTCCGAGCCGGACGTCTTCGAGCCGCTGGCCCTGTCGGTCGCCTCCGCCGACACCCTCGGCCGGCCGAACGTGCGCACCGTCCTCATGCGCTTCCTCGACGAGCGCGGCCCGGGCTTCGTCACCGACCTCACGTCGGCCAAGGGACGCGAGCTCACCGTCAACCCGCACATCGCCGCGGCGCTCACCTGGCCGGCGATGTACCGCGCGATCCGGTTCCGCGGCAGGGCGGTTCCCCTGGAGCGCGACGAGGTCCTCGCCTACTGGGTCTCGCGTCCGTGGGCCTCGCGCATCTCCGCGTTGGCCTCGGAGCAGTCCCAGCCGGTCGGCTCGCGCGACGACCTCGAGGCCGCGTACGCCTCCCGGGCCGCCGAGTTCCCCGACCACGGGTCGGACGACGACGTGCCCCTGCCCGATGCCTGGGGCGGCTTCCGGGTCGTCTGCGACGAGGTCGAGGTGTGGGCCGGACGCCGCAACCGGCTGCACGACCGGCTCGTGTGGACCCGTACCGGCGAGGGCGACCTCGGCGACGCCGCGTCCTGGGAGCTGCTCCGCCGCCAGCCCTGACAGGGCGCGGCTCCACGCGCGGCCGGCCGCGGGGTCAGCCGACGTCCGACAGCTCGGCGAGGAACCCGGAGGCCTTGCGCCGCACCGAGGCCGAACGGTGGCCGGTCTGGACCTCCAGCAGAGGCACGACGTCCGCGGCCGGCACGTGACCCGCGCGCACGAGGGCGACGAGCGTGGCCATCGACTGCGCGGCGACGATCCAGTCGACCTCGGTGGTCGCCACCCGCGCCGAGAGCCAGCCGACGGCCACCTCCCGCTGCTCGTCGGTCAGCGCGACGAGCCCGAGCAGCTGGGCGACGTGCCACTGGATCGACGGCTGGGCGCTGCGCGTCAGCTCGTCGAGGATCCGGCCGACGTACGGCTCGCCCAGCGCAGGGTCCTCGCGCACCCGCTTCTCGAAGGAGTCGACGGCGCGCATCCGCACCCAGGCGTCGTCGTGGGCGATGCAGGCGAAGAGCTCGTCGAGGCGCTCCGGGGCGGCGCGCACGGCCTCGAGCACCTCGCCGGCGCGGCCGAGGGAGTTCGTGTGCCCGCAGGCCGACAGCACCTCCGCGAACGGCTCCACGGCGTCAGGAGGGGAGGCGGTGGACCTTGTGCGGCGCGGCCTGGGCGCGCGGCTTGATGACGAGGAGGTCGACGTTGACGTGGGCCGGGCGGGTGGCCATCCAGACCACGGCCTCGGCGACATCGTCGGCGACGAGGGGACCCGGCACGCCCTCGTACACGCGGTCGGCACGCTCCTGGTCGCCGCCGAAGCGGGTGAGGGAGAACTCCTCGGTGTGCACCATCCCCGGCGCGATCTCGGTGACGCGCACCGGCTGGTCGAACAGCTCGAGGCGCAGCGTCTCGGTCATCACGTGGACGCCGTGCTTGGCGACCGTGTACCCGCCCCCGCCCTCGTAGGCGAGCAGACCGGCGATCGAGCCGACGTTGACGACGATGCCGTCACCGCCGGCCGCCACGAGCGCCGGCAGGAGGGCCTTGGTGACCTTGAGCGTGCCGAGGACGTTCGTCTCGTACATCTGCCGCCAGAGCGCGACGTCGGCGTCCGCCACCGCCTCGAGCCCGAGCGCCCCGCCGGCGTTGTTGACGAGGACGTGCACCACGCCACCTGCGGCCTCGGCCAGCCGGGCGACGTCGTCGTCCAGCGTCACGTCGCAGGCGACCGCCACCCCCTCGACCTCCGCGGCCAGGGCCTCGACCCGCTCGGCCCGGCGAGCGGCGCAGACCACGCGGAAGCCGTGCGCCGCCAGGAGCCGCGCGGTGGCCGCCCCGATGCCGCTGCTCGCGCCGGTGACGACGGCGGTGCGCCGCATGTCGGGGGCCGCGGCGGCCGGCGCGACGGACGCGACCGGCTCACCGGCCCCGGGCTGCACGGGCTCGCTCACGACTGCTCCCTCGGTCGGACGGACTCGGGGTCGACGGCGACCCACGTGGCCTCGGCCCGGCCGACCATCGCGTCGTCACCGCCCCCGGCGGCGTGCAGCGTGCTGGCGGACCAGTGCCGTCGGCCCTTCGCCCCACGCTGCCACGCCGTGACGACCAGCAGCTCGCCGGGCTCGGGGACCCGCCACACCCTGGCGGTCATCGTGCCGAGGACCATCGGCCGTCCGGCGATCCCCGCCGACCACCCGCCGGGGCAGTCGAGCGCGGCCCAGACCGTCGCGCGGCTGACGTCCTCGGGCACCCTCCAGGTGGTCGCGTACCGGCCGGAGCCGTCGTCGAGCGGGCCCGGGCGCAGCCGCAGCCCGTCACCGGGCTCGCGCGCGATGCCGCACGAGAAGCAGGTCGGGAACGGGTGCGCGGTCGCACCCTCGTAGCGCTCCTCGGCGAGCCGGGCCTGCTCGGGCGTGGCCGCCGCCGGCACGGGCTCGTCGAGCTCGGGGACCGCCGAACCGGTCGCGACGAGCACGTCGCCGTCGAGCAGGCGGAGCACGGAGGTGCCGGTCAGCGGGTCGGGGTCGTCTCCCACGACGACGAGCGGCCGGCCGAGCGGCGGCGGTGCGGACAGCCGGACGCTCACGGCGGGCAGGTCGCGCGAGGTCCGCACGTGCTCGGCGAGCGCGCCGCTCACCCAGCCGCCGTTGCCGGACTCCGGGGGCCCGCAGTACCGGCGGGGGATGGTCAGCTCCACGCGGCCAACGTACCCACGCCGCCCCGACACGTCGTGTTGCGTGCGTCACTCGCCCCACAGGACTCGCCGAGGAAGTATCTTGACATCAAGACACATGCCCGGGGGCGGAGGGAGGGGAACGGATGGAGCCGGACTTCTCGCTGCGCCGGATCGCCGTGCCGGCCTTCGGGCCCACGGCGCTGTGGTCGGTCGGCATCGGCGCGACCCTGCCCGTCATCGCCCTCAGTGCCCGCGACCTCGGCGCCACCGTGCCCGTCGCCGCCCTCTTCGTCGGCATCGCCACCGTCTCCGAGCTCGTCTCGGCGGTGCCCGCGGGGGTCCTCGTCGACCGGATGGGAGAGCGGCGCGCGCTCGTCCTGGCCGGGCTCGCCGACGCCGGCGCCGCCCTCCTCGCGCTGCTCGCACCCTCGCTGGGGGTGCTCGCGCTCGCCGTCCTGCTCTCCGGCCCGACCGGTGCCGTCTTCCTCCTCGCCCGCCAGTCCTACCTGACGGCCGCGGCCCCCGAGTCGATGCGGGCCCGGGCCATGTCCACCCTGGGCGGGGTGGCCCGGATCGGGTTGTTCCTCGGCCCGTTGCTCGGGGCGCCGGTCGTCGACCGCTGGGGTCCGCAGGCGGCCTTCGGCATCGCCGTCGTCGCCGGTCTGCTCGCGGCCGGTGTCGCGGCGGCCTCGCCCGACCTCGGGGCCCACACCCCGACGGCGGACGACGGCGGGCCGCTCGAGCGGGTCCGGGTCCTCGAGGTGGCCCGCCGCCAGCGTGGCGTGCTGCTCACCGTCGGGCTCGGCGTCCTCGCCATCGGCCTGGCCCGCTCCTCGCGCGTCGTCGTCGTGCCGCTCTGGGCCGAGTACGTCGGGCTCTCCGCGGCCCAGACCTCGCTCGTCTTCGGCGCCGCCGGCCTCGTCGAGGTGCTGCTCTTCTACCCGGCGGGGTCGCTGATGGACCGGCGCGGCCGGGTCTGGGTGGCCCTGCCGGTCACCGTGCTGCTCGGTGTGGGGCTGCTCGTCCTGCCGCTCACGTCGTCGCTGGCCGCCGTCGGTGCGGTCGCTGTCGTCATGGGCGTCGGCAACGGCCTGGGCTCGGGCATCGTCATGACGCTCGGGGCCGACGCGGCGCCGCAGCAGGGGCGCGCGGCCTTCCTCGGGGTGTGGCGGCTGCTCTCGCTCGTGGGCCACAACGGCGCCGCGGTCGTCGTCGGCGCCGTGGCCGCGGTCGCCTCGATCGGGGCGGCCAGCGTGGCCGTCGGGGTGCTGACGCTGCTCGGCGGCGGGTGGCTCCTGCGCTGGCTGCCGGTGTACGACCCGCGGCGCCGGGCGCCCACCGTCGGTGGGTCAGATTAGGCTTGCCTGCGTGACCGACCTCATCGACACCACGGAGATGTACCTCCGCACCATCTTCGAGCTCGAGGAGGAGGGCATCACGCCCCTGCGCGCCCGCATCGCCGAGCGCCTCGGGCACTCCGGGCCCACCGTCTCCCAGACCGTCGCCCGGATGGAGCGCGACGGCCTGCTCGCCGTGGCCGGCGACCGGCACCTCGAGCTGAGCGTGCACGGCCGCCAGCTGGCCACCCGCGTGATGCGCAAGCACCGCATCGCCGAGCGGCTGCTCGTCGACGTCATCGGTCTCGAGTGGGAGTACGTGCACGACGAGGCCTGCCGGTGGGAGCACGTGATGTCCGACCGGGTCGAGCGCAAGATCCTCGCGATCCTCCCCGACCACCTCGAGTCGCCCTACGGCAACCCGATCCCGGGGCTCGAGGAGCTCGGCGAGGTCGGCGAGGCCGTCGACTTCCGCCACGGCCTGAGCACCCTCGACGCCCTCGCCACCGAGGAGACCCTCTCGGTCGTCGTCCGGCGCATCGGCGAGCCCGTGCAGGTCGACCACGAGGCCCTGGCCCTGCTCACGAGCGCCGGTCTGCTCCCGGGCCAGCCCGCCCGGGTGCGGCGCGACGGCTCGCGGGTCGTCGTCTTCCGCGAGGGGGCCGACGAGGCGACCGGGGTGTCGCTGCCCGCCGACATCGCCGGGCACGTCTTCGTCGCGACGGTATGAGCCCCCGCCGCCACGGTCCGGTCAGGGACCTTCGGCCCACCGCTGTGACCGGTCGAACAGCCGACCCGCGTTACCCAAACGTGACATCGGCGGTCGGCGTCGCGTATGGTCGCCGCTGAGCCGTACCCACCCCGGAAGATGACACTCGCTGTGCCCTCACCCTCTCGTACTCCCGGCCGTCGCCGCGCGCCCGGCCGCGTCCGCCGCCTCCCCGACGGCTTCCCCGGCCTCGGCGCGTCCTGGGCGGTCAAGTCCGCCGCCGGACTCTGCGTCGTCGGCGGCGCCGCCGTCGCGCTGACCGTCCCGGCCGAGCAGGCCGGCGCCGACGCCGACACCGCCGCGGCCCCCGCCGCCAGCGTCGCGACGGCAGCGCTCGTGCAGCGCAGCGGCATCGAGGCCGCCTCGCGCTCGCGCGCCGAGCGTGACGCCCCGCCGGCCCCTGCCGTCGCCGCCCCCACCGCCGGCACCCCGGTCAAGCCCGCCCCCGTCGGTGTGGCCGGCGTCAAGGCCGTCGCCAAGCCGAAGCCCACCCCGACCCCGCAGGAGCAGGGCTCGTCGTCCTCGTCCTCGTCGTCCTCCTCGCCGGCCGCCCCCACGGGCACGTGGTCGGGCAAGACGACCGGCCGGTGCACGAACATCGGGCTCATCCCCAACGCCGTCGGGCTCTGCTCGGCCGTCGACGCCACCTACGGCCCGCCGTCCATCGGGGGCCGGCGCAACACCGCCGACGAGCACGGCACCGGCCAGGCCATCGACTTCATGATCTCGAACGCCTCGCAGGGCGACGCGATCGCCGCCTACGTGCAGGCCAACGTCGGCAAGTTCAACGTCAAGTACCTCATCTGGCAGCAGCGCTACTGGGCGCCGGGCGAGGGCTGGAGCATGATGGAGGACCGCGGTTCCACGACCGCGAACCACTACGACCACGTGCACGTGACGGTCAACTACTGACCGCTCCGGCCCCCGACGGGGCCACCCGACGACAGCCGCCGACCTCCGGGTCCGGCGGCTGTCGGCGTCTCCGGGGCCGGCCGAGGCTGTCGGAGGCCGACGCGCCGACATCGTTGTCATCGGTCCGGCGAGCACCCAAGAGCTCCCTGAGAGGGGCCCGCCGTGATCCTTTTGTGATCTGCGACGGCGCTGTTACGTTCGACGTGCCCGCCGGCCCGGACGGGGGGCACCCGTGGTGGAACCGCCGAGTCCTGCCTCCGCCACAGGGTCTCTCTCGAGCAGTCCGCCTGGCAGGAGCGGGGGAACCACTTCGGAGCCACGGTCTCGTCCGCGGCTCCTCGGGGTGAAGCCGGTACGGCCCTCACGGGCCACACCGGCCGGGCAACCTCAGCCCGAACCCGACAGCTCACCTCGTAGGCACTGAGAGGTTCACCGTGTCCGAGCACACCCGTGCCGGGCGGCACCGTCGTGCCGTTCGCCACAGCCCCGTCGCCGAGCTCTCCGCGATCGCCCGCAGCGCGGGCCAGTCCGGCATCCGCCTCTCGGCCGTCCTCGCCGCCTCCGGTGGACTCGTCGCGACCTTCGCCCTGCCGACGCAGGCCCCGGCGCACGCCGTCGCCGCCCCGTCGGTGCGGGCCCTGACCACCGCCCCGGCCGTCGTCGCCCCGACCGCCCCCGCGCCCGAGGCCCAACCCGCCGTGGGTGTCGCCGGTGTCCGGGCCGTCGCCGCGCCGAAGCCCCGGCCCGCCGCGGTCGCCGCCGTCGCCGAGCGCACCCACCCGCGGTCGGCGAGCCGTTCCGCGCAGCGCGCGGCCGTCGCGGACGTCGAGCAGTCCTCGAGCCGGGTCGTCACCATCGCCCGCACGCTGCTCGGCATCCCCTACGCCTCCGGCGGCACCAGCCCCTCCACCGGCTTCGACTGCTCCGGCTTCACGCAGTACGTCTTCGGCACGGCCGGGATCTCGTTGCCCCGCACCGCCGCCCAGCAGCAGTCGGCGGCCACCCCGGTCAGCGACCCCCAGCCGGGTGACCTCGTCTTCTTCGGCTCGCCCGCCTGGCACGTCGGCATCTACACCGGCCACGGGATGATGATCGACTCCCCGAAGCCGGGCAGGTCAACCTCCGAGCGACCCGTCTTCTCCGGCGTCAGCGGGTACGGACGCTTCTGACCACCCCGAACCGACGGCGCCCCGGACACCCCCCTGCAGTCCGGGGCGTCGTCTTCCCTCCGGCCTCAGCGGCCGGAGCCCAGCTCGTCCCGGAAGGCCTCGAGGAGCCGCGGCGACGTGAGGACGAACCGCACCACCTCGAGCCCCGGATGCACCGCCACGTCGGCGAGCGCAGCCCCGACGAGTGCCCGGGCCGCCTCCGGCGCCGGCCACCCGTAGGCCCCGGCCCCGATCGCCGGGAGGGCCACGCCGCGGGCCCCGAGGCCCCGCGCCACCGCCAGGCTGCGGCTGACGCAGGAGGCGAGCAGCGCCGGGTCGTGCTGGCCGCGGTGCCGGTTCGGGCCGACCGTGTGGACCACCCACCGGCAGGGCAGCCGCCCGGCACCCGTCGCGACGGCGTCGCCGACCGCCAACCCGTCGCGGTGGCTCGTGCGCCGCAGCCGACGACACTCCTCGAGCAGCGCCGGGCCCGCCGCCGCGTGCAGCGCGCCGTCGACCCCACCACCCCCGAGCAGCGTCGAGTTCGCGGCATTGACGACGACGTCGAGGTCCTCGGTCGTCAGGTCGCCGAGGACCGCCTCGACGCGCGTCACGTCCCGGCGAGCTCGGCGACGGTGCTCGCCACCCGGCGCTCGCGCGTCTCGGGCTTCTTCGCCGCGAGGACGGCCTCGGCGTAGCGCCGCTGGTTGCTGAAGGAGAGGGCCTCCCACGCGGCGGCCGCGGCCGGCTCGGCGGCCAGCGCGGCGGCGAGGTCGTCGGGCACCTCGACGGTCCGGGGAGCGGTGTCGAGCTCGACGGTCACGACGTGGGTCTCGCCGGCCGCGATGCCGGACGCCTGACGGACGGCCGCGTTGGCGCCGAGCCAGGACTGCCCGCCCATCGGCGCGATGCTCGTGCGCCACGAGTGACCGGCGACCGTGGCCACGACCTTGGGGCGCTTCCCGGCCCCGAGACCCTCGACGACGTCCTCGGGCACGACGAACCCGGTCGTCGTCCCCCCGGTGGCCTGCAGCTCGGCCGTGAAGTCCATGGGCGCAGTCTGCCGCGCGGCTACGCTCGGCGCAGCCGACGAGGGAGGTGTCCCGCCGAATGACCGCCGCGACCCCCGACCGCTCGATGCTCGTCGCACCGGACGGCTTCAAGGGGTCGCTGTCGGCGGCCGAGGTCGCCGAGGCGCTCGCCGACGGTCTGCGCGCCGGGGGTGGTCCGGGGATGGTCGTCGACGTGCTCCCGCTGGCCGACGGCGGCGACGGCAGCGTCGAGGCCGCCCTGCGCGCCGGGTTCGCCGGCGTCGAGGTCACCGTGCCCGGGCCCACGGGCGTCCCCAATGCCGCGACCCTCGCCGAGCGCGACGGCACGGTCGTCGTCGAGGTCGCGGGCACGTGCGGGATGGCCCGGCTGCCGGGTGGCCGGCTGCGTCCCCTCGAGGCCTCGAGCGCCGGGCTGGGGGTGGCCCTGCGGGAAGCCCTTGGCCGCAGGCCCCGGCGGGTGGTCCTGGCGCTCGGCGGCAGCGCGAGCACCGACGGCGGCCTCGGCCTGCTCGCGGCGCTCGGGGGTGCCACGGTTTCCGGCACCGACCATCCAGGTGGCGGCGACCTCGAGCGGGTCGAGGCCCTCCGGCTGCACGGCCTCCTGCCCGAGGACCTCGACCTCGTCGTGGCCACCGACGTCACCAACCCGCTCCTCGGGCCCCACGGCGCGGCTGCCGTCTTCGCGCCGCAGAAGGGCGCCGACCCGGCCACCGTCGAGCGCCTCGAGCACGGGCTGCAGCGCCTCGTGGCGGTCGCCGCGCGCACCCGCCCGAATGCCGCCAGGCTCGCCGCGGCTCCCGGTGCCGGGGCCGCCGGAGGGCTCGGGTTCGCGGGGCTGCTCCTCGGCGGCCGGGTGGTGTCCGGGGCCGACCTCTTCCTCGACCTGCTGGGCTTCGACGAGGCCGCCTCGGGCCGGGACCTCGTCCTCACCGGGGAGGGCCGGCTCGACGAGCAGTCGCTGCACGGGAAGCTGCCCGTCGTCGTCGCGCGCCGGGCCGGCACCAGGGTGGAGGTGGTCGCCGGCAGCAGCGCCCTGACGACCGAGGAGGCGGCCGCCCACGGCTTCGCCTTGGTGCACGAGCTCGTCACGCGCACCGACGCCGACCCCGCCCGCGACCCGGCCCTGACCCGTCGCCTCCTGCACGAGGTGGGGCGCGAGGTCGGGGCGCGGCTCGCCGGCCACCCTCCCGAGCCGGGCGACCCGCAGAACTCGTGACGGCCGGGTGCATCCGGGTGGTCCCCTCCCACGGAAGAAGGGATGGGTCACGTCGGTGGCCCGTCCGTCGACCAGGAGGTCTCCCATGCACCGCCGTCTCGTCCCCGCCGCCGCTGCCGTCGCTGCCGCGGCGCTCGGCCTCTCGCTCACCGCCGCCCCCGCCAGCGCCTCCACCGCCTCCCACTCCTCGAGCTCCACCGGCACCCGCAGCCTCGCCGCGGTGCTCACCGCCGACGGCGACCAGTTCGACCGCAACTGGTACGACTACGACATCGTCACCGAGGCCGTGCTGGCGGTCCTCGCCGCCAAGCCGGACAGCGCGGTCGGCGTGCTGACCGACGGCTCGGTGCCGCTCACCGCGTTCATCCCCAACGACCGGGCCTTCCAGGTCCTCGCCGCCGACCTCACGAAGCGCTGGCCGAAGACCGAGGCGGCGACGTTCAGCGCGCTCGTCGACGCGGTCGGGGTCGACGCCATCGAGCAGGTGCTGCTCTACCACGTCGTGCCGGGCGCCACCATCACGAAGAAGCAGGCCCTCAAGGCCAACGGCGCCACCCTGACCACCGCCCAGGGCGCCACCATCGGGGTCAAGGTCGTCAGCAAGTGGCTCGGCATCATCGAGCTGAAGGACCAGGACCGCAACGACGTCAACCCCTACATCAACCCGCGTGCGTTCGACATCAACAAGGGCAACAAGCAGGTCGCGCACGGCATCGTCTTCGTCCTGCGGCCGCTCGACCTCTGAGTGTGTCTCTCGCCCCGCCGGTCGTGCGGGGGGTGGCCCTGGTCGCCCCCCGCCGGTCGGCTGCTCCGGGCACCCTTGCCCCTGTCCCTATCGTGGAGCCCATGAGCGTGGACGCCGAGGTGGAGCCGGACCTCCACGACCTCGCCGAGCGGCTGCGCTCGGGATCTCGTGATGCCCTCGAGGAGGCCTGGTCGCGGTGGTCATCGCTCGTGTACACGCTGGCCCTGCGCTCGGTCGGTGACCACCACGACGCCGAGGACGTGACCCAGCAGGTCTTCGTCGCCGCGTGGCGTGGGCGGCACACGCTGCGCCCCGACCGGGGCACCGTGCCGGGATGGCTCGTCGGCATCACCCGGCACAAGGTCGCCGACCTGCACGCGCAGCGCTCGCGGCAGGCCCGTGACGCCGCCGCGGCGGCCGCGGAGGTGCTCCCCGACCTCCACGCACCGCCGCCGGAGGAGTCGTTGGCGGCCCGCCTGCTGCTCGCCGACGCCCTCGACCGGCTGGGCGAGCCGCGGGCGAGTGCCATCCGTCTGGCCCTCGTCGACGAACTCACCCATGAGGAGGTGGCCCAACGGCTGGGCCTGCCCCTCGGCACCGTGAAGAGCCACATCCGCCGCGGCCTCGCCGCCCTGCGCCGACACCTCGAGGAGGTGACCGATGACCACGCCTGAGACGACACGACACCCGGACGACGCCCTCGTCGACCTCGTGACCGGGGCGCCCGTCGCGCCCGAGGTGACTGCGCACGTGGCCGGCTGCAGCCGGTGCACCGACGAGCTCGTGGTCCTGCGCCAGGTCCTCGGCCACGTCCGCGCGCCCGCCCCCGAGCTGGTCTCCCCGCCCCCCGAGCTCTGGGACAGGGTCGCCGCCGAGCTCGACGCCGCGCCGGCGCCCGCTGCCGTGCCGCCGTCCGTCCCCGCACCCGTCGCCGACCCGGCGTCCGTCGCCGCGCCGCTCCCGGGACCGCCCGCGGACGTGCGCCCCCTGAGGCGTGCGTCCGCGGTGCGCGGGATCAGTCCGTGGTGGCTGGCCGCTGCGGCGGCCGCCGGCCTCGTCGTCGGCGGGGTCGGGGTGGGGCTCGTCGACCGCCCGGAGCCGGCCCCGGCCCCGGTCGTGCTCGCCAGCACCAGCCTCGACACCCTCGACACCAGCCAGGCACGCGGGGCCGCCAGCGCCGTCCGCGAGGACGGCCACCTCGACCTCGACGTCGACACCGCGCGGCTCGACCCGGCCGGCGGCTACCTCGAGGTCTGGCTCATCAACACCGACCTCAAGCGGATGGTCTCGGTCGGCGTGCTCCGGCCGGACGCGGGGTCGCAGCGCTTCGCCATCGACCAGGCCCTCATCGACGAGGGGTACCTCATCGTCGACATCTCGCGCGAGGGCTTCGACGAGAAGCCCGAGCACTCCGGTGACAGCCTCGTGCGGGGCACGCTGGCCCTCTGACCCCCTGCGGCGTCAGCGGGTGACCCGCAGCAGCCCCTTCGCGCCGCGTTCGGCGTCGGCCATCACATGGGTGACGAACGGGTAGCTGCCCGGCTCGCCGGCGTCGAGCTCGACGAAACCACCCTGGGCGGCGGCCAGGGCGAGCACCTGCGACCCCCCGCCCCCGCTGCCGGTCGGCCCCCGCCCGTGGTCGAGGAGGTAGGCGCCCTCGCTCCACACGGTGTCGAACTGGGCCCCGACGACGTGGAAGGCGCTGCCCCGGTTCGGCCCGGCTGCCAGCACCCAGAAGCGCACCCGTTCACCGCTCACCGCGACGAGGGGCCGGGCGAGGTACTGGTTCGCGACGCCGTTGAGCACGACGAGGTCGGGGGTGTCGGTGGCGGCCGTGCCGGCGTCGACCTCGGCCGCAGTCCGCCCGTCGCCGTCGAGGTGGACCTCGGACTGGACGAGCAGGTAACTGCGGTCGACGGCGGGCAGGCCGTCGGGCTCGATGACGACCGCACCGTGCATGCCGGCGGCGATGTGCGCGCTCATCGGCATCGTCGAGCAGTGGTACATCCAGATGCCGGCCCGTTCGGCGGTGAACCGGTACGTGAGGGAGGCGCCGGGCGGGATCGTCCGCATGACGTCGTCGGGCACCGCCTCCCCGGCGTGGAAGTCGACGGAGTGGCCCATGGTCGCGGAGTTCACGAGCGTGACGACGAAGGTGTCGCCGACCCGGCCGTGCAGCGTCGGGCCCGGCACCGAGCCGTCGTAGGTCCAGCGCGTCTGGCGCACGCCGGGAGCCACCTCCACCACGGTCTCCTCGACCCGCAGCGTGATCCGGTGGACGCGGTCGGAGGTGAGCGGCGGGAGGGTGGCGTCGACGGCTGCGAAGTCGTCGCCGTAGGCGCGGGAGAGGTCGACGGCGAGCGGTTCGCCAGGCGAGCCGGCCTGCGCCGCAGCGGAGTCGGCGCTCGGAGCCGGAGCCGGAGCGCCACCCCGCACGTCCACCTGGAGCACCATCCCCATCCGCCGGTGCCCGACGACGGTGCACCACCCCTGCGCGCTGCCGGAGACGACGCCGAGGTCGAGGGTGGCCGAGCGTCCGGGCATGACCCGTTTCGTGCGCAGGTCGCCGCCGAAGCTGAGGTCGTGCGGCGAGCCGTCGTCGACGTTGACGAGGTCGATGACGAGCCGGTCGCCGCGGGGCACGTCGATGCTCGCCGGGACGTAGGCCATGTCGTGGGCCTCGACCCGCACCCGGGTCGTGTGGCCGGTCGGGGTGGCGTCGGCGGCTGCGCCGTACAGCCCGGCGGCGGCCACGTCCGCGCCGCCGGGCGAGAGGCCGGCGGTGGGGTCGGCGGCGACGCCGAGGGACACCGCGAGGGCGAGGGTGGCGACCCCCGCGACGAGCTGGGTCGTCGGCAGCGACGGGCGCTCCACGGGGCCGGGAGCGGGCGCCGGGCCCGCGCCGACCGCCACCGCGGCCAGCAGGGCCCGGCGGGCCGCGACCGCCGCCCGCACGGCAGCCAGCAGGAGCGGGACGAACACGGCGAGGGCGGCCAGCACGACGACCGAGACGGCCACCCGCACGGCGCCCGGGACCGGCAGCAGGCACACGACGAGCCCGCCGTTGACGACGACCACCCGCACGGCCCAGGCCCGCTCGAAGCGCTGGGCCGCGGCCCGCGCGACCGAGGGCCCGCCCCCCAGGACGACGGGGATGAGGTGGGAGAGCGCTCCCGAGAGCAGCTGGGCGGCGAACCCCACCGCGACGACGGCGGCCACCGTGTCGTAGTGGTCGGCGACGTCGGCCCAGCCGTGGGCCCGCACGAGGCGGACGCCCAGCAGGACGAGCGCGGCGAGCCCCCAGGCCAGTGCGGCGCTGACCGACACCGTGGCGACGGTGCGCGGTGGTGCCTGGTGGGCCGGGGCGAGCAGTGCCCGTCCCCACCACGCCAGCCCGGCGAGGTAGCCGAGGAGCCCCAGGACCGCGACGGGGCGCAGCCCGGCCACGGCGCCGCCGGCCACGACGGCGACCGCCACGACCAGCAACGGCAGGGCCTGGCGCGCCAGCCGCTCGGCGCGCTCGTCCATCCGTGTGCGCAGCATCGTGGGCCACAGCGTCACGAGCGTGCCGGTGACGGTGAGCCCCAGCCAGCCGAGCACCATCGTCATCGAGTGCGCCACGAGCACCCGGCCGTGCCACTCGTCGTCGAGGCCGCGCGCGAGCCACGCCCCGAACCCGGCGCCGACGGGCACGCAGGCCGCGGCGGCCAGGTAGTAGCGCACCGTGATGCGGAAGCGGCCGGGCAGCGCGTGCCGCAGGCGACGGAGGAGCGCCCACCCGTGGCAGGCGACGGCGACGGCCACCGCGCCCGCCCCGACGACGGTGAGCGGCCACAGCCCGGTGGGCACACCGACGAGCACCGCCGTGGCACCCCCGAGCAGCACGACGATGCGCCGCTCCTGGCGCGTGCGGTCGTCGAGGGACTCGGGGGTCTTGAGCAGGGCCTGGGTGAAGTGCGTGCTCCACACCATCGCCGAGTGCGTCATCGCCCCGAGCAGCACGAGGTGCACCATCAGCCAGCCGGCCGCGGGCACGACGGGGTGGGCCAGCGCGACGAGCACGGCCAGCGCCAGCCAGACCAGCCCCGGGCGGTCGCGCAGCGGGAAGCGGCCGCGACCGACGGGCCGGGCGACCGGCTGGGAGCCCCCGGCGGGTGGGACGGGTGTGCTCACGACGGCACCCTCCTCGGGGTCGCCGGGGTCGGCTCCGGCGTCATCGACGCGACGACGTCCCATTCCGGACCGGCGAAGGCGATGGCCGCGGCGGGGAACAGGCCGTTCTCCTCGCGGTCGATGTGGTGGCGCAGCAGGCGCTCGAAGGCGTGGACCTCCTCGTGGTGCCCGGCGCGGACCCGGGCCAGCCGCTCGTCGAGGGTGACGTGCTCGGCACACAGCGAGCGCACGTGGCCGGCGAACTCGTCGTCGCGGGCCAGCAGCGTGAAGAGGCCGGCCTCCTCGGCCCGGGTGTGCGGCGCCAGGAGACCGGCGAGGCGGTCCGCGGTGCGCTCGACGGCGCCGGTGTCGCCCCGGAGGGCGGCGCGTCGCAGCTCGCCGCAGGCGTTGACGATGTCGACGTGCTCGGCCATGAACCGGCCGACCACCGTGATGGCCTCGCAGCCGCAGTAGGAGCACACGTCGGGACGGCCGGGGTCAGGCGCGGGTCAGCCGCAGGCGCCAGGCGTCGGGCCCCTCGTCGAGGTAGGTGACCGTCAGCGGGCCGTCGCGGTCGGTGATCTGGGCGAGCAGCGGCTTCGGGTCGTGGGGCGCGACGATGACGAGCGAGGCGCCGCCGACGATCGCCGACCACGCGCCGAGCACAACGGCGTGCCGGATCGAGTGGGGGATGGTGCGCACGTCGAGCTCGGGGGCGTCATGCCCCGCGTCGCCGCACCCGCACGCGGTGGGCATCGGCGACAGGGTCAGCTCGGGTCCGGTCATGGTGGTCTCCTCGGGGAGGGGTGGTGGGACGGGGTTCACGCGGCGGCGGGTGCCGGAGCGCGGGGTGGCAGACTCGCCGGATGGCCGACGAGCGGGCGGGGGAGGGGCGCGAGGACGTCACCGTCGTCGTGCTGGCCGGTGGGGGCTCGACGCGGTTCGGGTCCGACAAGCTCGCGGCCGACCTTGGGGGAGTGACGGTGCTCGACCACCTGCTCGGCGGGCTGCCGGCCCACTGGCCCGTGGTCCTCGTCGGCCCGCCGCGCGACACCGTCCGACCGGACGCCCGCTGGCTGCTCGAGGACCCGCCGGGCGGGGGACCGCTGGCCGGGGTCGCGACGGGCGCGGCCGCCGTGGGCACCCCGCTGATGGTGGTCGTCGCGGGGGACATGCCGCTCGCGGCCGGTGCCCTGGCGGACCTGCTGGCCGGCCTCGACGCGGTCGGTCCCGAGGTCGCGGCGGCGGTGGCCGTGGACGACGACGCCCACGTCAACCCGCTGCTGGCCGTCTACCGCGTCGCCGCGGTCCGAGAGGCGCTGCCGGCGTCCGCCCACGACGGCCCGGCGAAGCGGCTGCTGCGCCTGTCGCACACCGAGGTCCGCGTCACCGGCGGGCGAGGCCGCGACGTCGACACGGTGGCCGACTTGGAGTGGCTGCGGCGCGGGATCTGACAAGGGGGGCGTCCTTCTGGGCGTCGGTGGGCGAAGTGGTGGGGGGCGGCTCTGTCGCGTAGGGGGATTCGACGGGGCCGCCCCGGTCCGATGGGTCAGCTGGGCTTGTCCGCACCCGGACGGGCGTAGCGCCACCAGGTGATGCCGAGGCACAGCACCGCCCAGGCGATGCCGACCGAGTAGAACGCGACCGGCCCGAGCGTGGTGACGCCGACGCCGAAGAAGAACGGTCCGAAGGCGGCGATGGCCGCGGTCCACCCGATGACGCCACCGGCCTGGCGGCGCTCGAAGATCATCGGCATCTGCTTGAAGGTCGAGGCGTTGCCGATTCCACTGAACAGGAAGATCGCAAGCATGCCCCAAAGGAAGTGGCCGAAGCCGCTCTGCAGCGCCGCGGCCGACGAGGTGTCCGGCGTCAGGGCCGGGATCGTGTAGGCGATCGAGCCGACGAGGCCGACACCCGAGACAAGCGTCCACGGTGCGCCGCCGGTGCGGTCGGTGAGCGGGGCGAAGAGCACGCGGGCGCCGGCCCCGACGAGCGGGCCGAGGAAGACGTACTTCACGGCGTCCGGAACGGCGTATCCGGCGATGAGCACGGTGGCGGAGGCGCCGGTGCCCTTGACGATGTCGGTGTTGCCGCTGCCGTAGAGGTTGGTCATCAGCAGGCCGAACTGCGCCGCGAGGCCGGAGAAGGTGCCGAAGGTCATGATGTAGAGGACGGTCATCCACCAGGTGTCCTGGCTGCGGAAGATGTCGAACTGCTGGCGGATGTCGGCCTTGACCGGCACCGACTTCAGCAGCGTCCACGCGAGCGCGGCGCCGACGACCATGAGCGGGATCCAGACGAAGGCGGCGTTCTGGAACCACACCGTCTTCTCCGGCTTGCCGGGGACGGCGAGCTGCTGGCTGCCGCCGAAGACCGCGAGCGCCGAGATCGCGACGATGTACGGCGTGAGCAGCTGGACGAGCGAGACGCCGAAGTTGCCGAGGCCGGCCTGCAGCCCGAGGGCGGTGCCCTGCATCCGCTTCGGGAAGAAGTAGGAGGTGCTCGGCATGAAGCCGGAGAACGCGCCGCCGCCGATGCCGGCGAGGAAGGCCAGCACCATGAGCTCCCAGTAGGGCGCCGTCGGGCTCTGCACACGCACGCCCCAGCCGAGCGTCGAGGCGATGAGCAGGAGGCTGGTCAGGGTGACCAGCTTCCGAGTGCCGAGGACGGGCGGCAGCACCATCCAGACCAGCCGGAAGAGGCCGGCGGCCAGGCCGGGCATGGCGGCCATCCAGTACAGCTGGCCCTTGGTGAAGTCGTAGCCGAGGGCGTTGAGCTTGGGGATGACGGCGCTCGGCAGGTACCACGCGGCGAAGGCCAGGGTGAGGCAAAAGGTGGTGACCCACAGGGTTTTCCACGCCAGGCCCTTGTCCCATGTCTTCTCGTCTTCGGGGTCCCAGGCGGTCAGCCACTCACCCTTCTGCGGTGCCTGCGTGGTCGTGCTCATGGCGGTGTCTCCTCGGGGTGCGGGGTCAGCGGGTGGCCGCGGCGGACGCCGCGGGCTCGAGGCGGTGGGCGAGCTCGGGTGACTCGTCGTGCAGCATCCGCACGACGGTCAGGTGCATCCACAGCGCGCACAGCGCGACGAGGACGAAGAGGACGAAGAAGGTGGAGGTCGGGAACCCGGTCCACGCCTTCGTGTAGGCGAACAGCGGCGGGAGGAAGAACCCGCCCAGGCCGCCGAGCATCCCGACGAGGCCGCCGACCGAGCCGACGTTCTCCGGGAAGTACTCGGGGATGTGCTTGTAGACCGCGGCCTTGCCGATGCCCATCGCGCTGCCGAGCACGACGAGCAGCACCGTGAACGGCACGATGCCGAGGGCGTAGCCGAGGTGCGAGGAGTGCGAGCCGTCGGCGTGGTCGACGACGAGGTGGCCGTTGGGCATCATGAGGATCCCGGCCGTCACGAGCATCACCGCGAGGGTCCAGTACATGACCCGCCGGGCGCCGAAGCGGTCCGAGAACGAGCCGCCGAGCGGACGCAGCAGCGAGGCCGGGAAGATGTAGAGGGCGGTCAGCAGGCCGGCGACCTTGAGCTCGACCCCGTAGTTGTCGACGTAGTACTTCGGGAGCCAGGCGGCCAGGGCGACGTACGCACCGAAGAAGGCGACGTAGTAGAGGCTGAAGCGCCAGACCCGCACCTGCCGCAGCGGGGCGAGCTGGGAGGCCAGGGTCGCCGACCGGCCGGGCATCCGGTCCTGCGAGGGGGCGCCGAACCACAGCAGGACGGCCATGACGAGCAGCAGGCCGGCGTAGATGACCGGCACGAGCCGCCAGCCGCCCTCGACCGTGCCGCCGAACCACGCCAGGCCGGCGGTCCCGGCGATGAGCGGCGGGCCGATGAACTTGGTGACGGAGGCGCCGACGTTGCCGGCGCCGAAGACGCCGAGGGCGAACCCCTGGCGCTCGCGGGGCTGCCACGCGGCGTTCCACGCGATGCCGGCGCTGAACGAGTTGCCGGCGAAGCCGACGAGGAAGGCCAGCACGAGCACCATCGCGTAGCCCTCGGCCTGCGCGACGAACCACGCCGGGACGGCGGTCGCGACCAGGAGCACGGCCATCACCTTGCGGCCGCCGACGCGGTCGGTGAGCATCCCGGCGGGCAGGCGCCACAGTGAGCCGTTGAGCACGGCGACGGCGCTGATCCACGCGAGCTGGGGGTCGCTGAGGCCGAGCTCCTTCTGGATCGGCACGCCGAGGATCCCGAACATCAGCCACGCGGCGAACATCAGGGTGAAGGCGGCGGTCGAGAGCCAGAGGACGCGGCGGGCGCCGGGCGCCGGTGCGGCGGCGGGCCCGGTTGCCGGTGGCGCCGCCTGAAGGGTCGTGCCCGACATGAGATCCTCCGATTGGAAGGAAGTGATTCCTCTAAATCTGACGCTCGGGACGGTACTCCTCCACCAACCGGTGGCACAACTACCAAACGTAGTATTCCTGAGAACGCCTCAGAAACAGTGCAATTGCACGACTCGGGACGCTTCACGCGGGATGGTGAGGTGTGCTTATATGGAGCGGCAGGTTCCTGTAAATGCCGATTGAGAGGATGACGCGGTGACCACCCAGCAGCAGTACGACGCCGCCGCGCTCCTCGCCTCCCCCGTCCGCCGCTTCCTCGTCGAGCTCCTCGAGGCCACCGCCGAGGACTCCCCGGACGGCCGCACGGCGGCCGAGCTGGCCCCCGACGCCGACCTCCACGTCAGCACGGTGCGCTTCCACCTCGACCAGCTCGTCGCGGCGGGGGTCCTGGAGTCCTCGTTCCAGCGACGCCAGAGCGCCGGCCGCCCCCGCAAGGTCTACCGCCCGGCCCCGCGCGCCTCGGAGCCGCCGGCCGGTGGTGAGCCGCTGCGCCTCCTCACCCAGCTGCTCGCCGAGGCGATGACCGCGTCGGTGCACGGCGAGAAGGTGACCCCGTTCGAGGCCGGCCGACGGTGGGCGCGCGAGCACTTGGAGAGCCACCCCGAGCGCACGCCGGCCGACAGTGCGGGCGTGTGGCTGGGACGCCTCGGCGAGGTCGTCGACGTCCTCGAGGACTGGGGCTACCAGCCCGAGGTCTCCACCACCGACGGCGGCCGCACCGCGCGCGTCGAGCTCGCCGACTGCCCCTTCCTCGACCTCGCCCGCGACAACGAGGCGGTCGTCTGCGGCGTGCACCGCGGGCTCATCGCCGAGTCGCTCGCCCAGGCGGGGGAGTCCGGGGCGCAGGTCGCCCTCGAGCCCTTCGTCACCGAGAACCGCTGTCTCGCACACATCCGCACCACCACACCGTTCCGTTCCGGCTGACGCCACGACGCGGGGAGAACAGATGACCACCACCCCTGGGCTCGACGGGCCCCTCACCCAGGCCCTCGTCGGCACCCGGCGCTTCTTCACCTCCGCCGAGGTCTCCCCGGACCGCCGCGCCCTCCACCGCGAGGGGGGCCGGGCCGGCGACGCGTTCTACCGCGACCGCTGGAGCCACGACAAGGTCGTCCGCAGCACCCACGGCGTCAACTGCACCGGGTCCTGCTCGTGGAAGGTGTACGTCAAGGACGGCATCATCACCTGGGAGGCGCAGCAGACCGACTACCCGTCGACCGGCGCCGACCGCCCCGAGTACGAGCCGCGGGGGTGCCCGCGCGGCGCCGCCTTCAGCTGGTACACCTACTCGCCCACCCGGGTCCGCTACCCCTACGTGCGGGGCGTCCTGCTCGAGATGTTCCGCGAGGCGCGGCGGGCCGTCGGCGGCGACCCGGTCCTCGCCTGGGCCTCGATCGTCCAGGACCCCGAGAAGGCGCGCCGCTACAAGTCGGCCCGCGGCAAGGGCGGGCTGGTCCGCTCGACGTGGGACGAGGTCGTCGACATCATCGCCGCCGCGCACGTGTACACCGTCAAGCGCTGGGGCCCCGACCGCATCGCCGGCTTCTCGCCCATCCCGGCGATGTCGCCGGTGTCGTACGCGTCCGGCGCCCGCTTCCTCGAGCTCATCGGCGCCCCGATGCTCTCCTTCTACGACTGGTACGCCGACCTGCCCAACGCCTCGCCGCAGATGTTCGGCGACCAGACCGACGTGCCCGAGTCGGGTGACTGGTGGGACGCCGGCTACCTCATCATGTGGGGCTCGAACGTCCCGATGACGCGCACGCCCGACGCGCACTGGATGACCGAGGCCCGCTACCGGGGCCAGAAGGTCGTCGCGGTCTCGCCCGACTACGCCGAGAACGTCAAGTTCGCCGACGAGTGGGTCGCCTCCGCGCCCGGCACCGACGGCGCTCTCGCGATGGCCATGGGCCACGTCATCCTCAAGGAGTTCTTCGTCGACCGGCAGGTCGACTTCTTCACCGAGTACAACCAGCGCTACACCGACCTCCCCTTCCTCGTCTCGCTCGAGGAGGACGCGTCGGGAACCGTTGCCGCGGAGGATGGTCCGGCGTACCGCCCCGGCAAGTACGTCGTCGCCGGCGACCTCGACGTCCCCGAGTCCACCTCCGAGAACGCGCTGTGGAAGCCGGTCGTCCTCGACGCGCGCACCGACGACGTCGCCGTGCCCCAGGGCTCGCTCGGCTTCCGGTGGGGTGACGAGGGGCTCGGCCGCTGGAACCTCGACCTCGACGGCATCGAGCCCGTCCTCTCGCTGCAGGAGACCGCCACCCAGTCGGTGCGCGTGGTCCTCCCGCGCTTCGACACCGCCGACGGCAAGGTCGCGTTCGTCGAGCGGGGCGTGCCCGCCCGCCGGGTCGGGGGCCGGCTCGTCACCACCGTCCTCGACCTGATGCTCGCCCAGTACGGCGTGGCCCGCGAGGGCCTGCCCGGCACCTGGCCGGCCGGCTACGACGACCCCTCGACCCCCGCGACGCCGGCCTGGCAGGAGGAGATCACCTCGGTCCCCGCCGAGCAGGTCATCCGGTTGGCCCGCGAGTGGGCGCAGAACGCCGTCGACACCGGTGGCCGCGGCATGATCCTCATGGGAGCCGGCACCAACCACTGGTTCCACTCCGACCAGCTGTACCGGGCGATGCTCGTCCTCACGACCATCACCGGCTGCCAGGGTCGCAACGGCGGCGGCTGGGCGCACTATGTCGGCCAGGAGAAGGTCCGCCCGATCATGGGCTTCCAGCACATGGCCTTCGCCCTCGACTGGCACCGCCCACCGCGGCACATGAACCAGACCGCGTACTGGTACGTCAACACCAGCCAGTACCGGTACGACACCTTCACCGCCGACGACGTCGACGCCGGGACCGGGGCCTTCGCGGGCCAGGGCGTCATGGACCTGCTCGCCCAGTCGGTGCGCCTCGGCTGGACCCCGAGCTACCCGACGTTCAACCGCAGCAGCCTCGTCCTCGCCGACGAGGCCGACGCCGCGGGGATGGCCCCGGCCGACTACGTCGTCGAGCAGCTGAAGTCCGGCGCACTGAAGTTCGCCGTCGAGGACCCCGAGGCCGAGGAGAACCACCCCCGGGTGCTCAGCCTGTGGCGGGCCAACCTGCTGGGCTCGAGCGCGAAGGGCAACGAGTACTTCCTCAAGCACCTGCTCGGCACCGACAACGCGGTCACCGCGCAGCAGGCCCCACCGGAGAAGCGGCCGGTCGGCATCGAGTGGCCGGAGGAGGTTCCCGAGGGCAAGCTCGACCTGCTGACCACGATCGACTTCCGGATGACCAGCTCGACGCTCTTCTCCGACGTCGTCCTCCCGGCCGCCACCTGGTACGAGAAGCACGACATCAACACGACGGACATGCACCCGTTCGTGCACTCGTTCAACCCCGCGATCGCCCCGCCGTGGCAGTCGAAGACCGACTGGGAGGCCTGGAAGGCGGTCGCGAAGCGGTTCTCCGAGCTCGCCGTCGACCACCTCGGCACCCGGCGCGACGTCGTCGCCAAGCCGCTGTGGCACGACACCCCCGAGGCGATGGCCACGGTGCACGGTGTGGTCAAGGACTGGCGGGCGGGCGAGTGCGAGCCGGTGCCGGGGAAGACCCTCCCGGTCCTCGCGGTGGCCGAGCGCGACTACCCCGCGGTCTTCGACAAGATGACCTCCATCGGGCCGCTCCTGGAGTCGGTGGGGATGCTCACCAAGGGCGTGCCCTACGACGTCACGCGCGAGATCGGCATCCTCCGGAACCGCAACGGCACGGCGAGCACCGGCGCGGGACAGGGGCAGCCGCGCCTCGAGACCGACATCCACGTCGCCGACGCCATCTTGCACCTGTCCGGTACGACCAACGGCCACCTCGCGACCCATGGCTTCAAGAACGTCGAGAAGCGCACCGGCACACCGTTGCACGACCTCGCGGCCGAGCACGAGGGCAAGCAGATCACCTTCGCCGACACCCAGGTGGCGCCGGTCCCGGTCATCACCTCGCCCGAGTGGTCGGGTTCGGAGTCCGGCGGTCGCCGGTACGCACCCTTCACCATCAACATCGAGCGGCTCAAGCCCTTCCACACCCTCACCGGGCGCCAGCAGTTCTACCTCGACCACGACTGGGTCCTCGGGATGGGCGAGGCGCTGCCCGTCTACCGGCCGCCGCTCAACATGACGCAGCTGTTCGGCGAGACCGCGCTCGGCGAGCAGAACGCGCTGGGTGTCTCGGTCCGGTACCTGACCCCGCACAACAAGTGGTCGATCCACAGCGAGTACCAGGACAACCTCTTCATGCTCTCCCTCTCGCGCGGCGGGCAGACCATCTGGATGTCCGACGTCGACGCCGAGAAGATCGGCGTCCACGACAACGACTGGATCGAGGCGGTCAACCGCAACGGCGTCGTCGCGGCGCGGGCGATCGTGTCGCACCGGATGCCCGAGGGCACGGTCTACATGCACCACGCGCAGGACCGGCTCATCGACGTCCCGCTCACCGAGCGCGACGGCAGGCGAGGGGGGATCCACAACTCCCTCACCCGGATCATGATCAAGCCGAGCCACATCATCGGCGGGTACGCCCAGCTGTCGTACTTCTTCAACTACATCGGGCCCACCGGCAACAACCGCGACGAGGTCACGATGATCCGCCGCCGCACCAACCAGAAGGTCGAGTACTGACATGCGGGTCATGGCGCAGATGGCGATGGTCATGAACCTCGACAAGTGCATCGGGTGCCACACGTGCTCGGTCACCTGCAAGCAGGCGTGGACCAACCGCGCCGGCACCGAGTACGTCTGGTTCAACAACGTCGAGACCCGCCCCGGTCTGGGCTACCCCCGCGGTTACGAGGACCAGGACGAGTGGCAGGGCGGGTGGGTGATGAAGAACGGCCGGCTGCGGCTGCGCGCCGGCGGCCGGCTCAAGAAGCTCGCCACGATCTTCAGCAACCCGAAGATGCCGTCCATCCAGGACTACTACGAGCCGTGGACCTACGACTACGAGACCCTGCTCGAGGCGCCGGCGCAGAAGAACTTCCCCGTCGCCCGGCCGCACTCGCTGATCTCCGGCAAGCCGATCAACGTCTCCTGGAGCGCGAACTGGGACGACGACCTCGGCGGCTCGCGCGAGCACGCCGTCAAGGACCCGATGCTCAAGGGCATCGAGGACAAGGTCCGCATGGAGTTCGAGAAGACCTTCATGTTCTACCTGCCCCGCATCTGCGAGCACTGCCTCAACCCCTCGTGCGCCGCATCGTGCCCGAGCGGGGCGATCTACAAGCGCGAGGAGGACGGCATCGTCCTCGTCGACCAGGACCGCTGCCGCGGCTGGCGCATGTGCATCACCGGCTGCCCGTAC
>JAESFK010000250.1_pt1 | contig 34495 bp, 35 predicted proteins | sample 9269391 | NCBI WGS metagenome assembly JAESFK01 (sample SAMN14506231, study PRJNA617097) | algae metagenome | isolation source: Drouetiella hepatica UHER 2000/2452 and co-occurring heterotrophs from... | place: Slovakia: Slovak Paradise National Park, Hrabusice, Kosice Region | collected 2000-01-01
GTGCTCACCTGCTCCAGGATACATAGATCCCCTATGTACTTGCAACCGACCCCGCCCGCCCCACGGGTATCGGGTGACCCGATAACCCTGCGCTTCACCCGGGAACGGTTCCGGGGTGAAGCGCGGCCGTATCGGGTGACCCGATACGCGTGTGACAACCGGCGGGGTGGGTGGCGGTCGTGGGGCTGGTTGGATGGGGGCATGGCCGACGCCTCGACGCCCACGCCCGACGCCGCCCCGCAGCTCGACGGCTACGCGCACGTCTACTCGGGCAAGGTGCGCGACCTCTACGCCCCGCTCGACCAGGCCGACACCCCGCGCGAGGACCTCCTGCTCCTCGTCGCCTCGGACCGGATCTCGGCCTTCGACTTCGTCCTCGACACCCCGGTGCCGGACAAGGGCGAGGTCCTCACCCGGATGTCGCTCTGGTGGTTCGAGCAGCTGGCCGACCTCGTGCCGAACCACGCCGTCTCCATCGACGTCCCGGATGCCGTGCGCGGCCGGGCCGTCCTCGTGCGACGCCTCGAGATGCTCCCGGTCGAGTGCGTCGCCCGCGCCTACCTCACCGGCGGCGGACTGCGCGAGTACCGCGCCGACGGCACGGTCAGCGGGCTGACCCTCCCCGACGGCCTCACCGACGGCTCGCGCTTCCCCGAGCCCCTCTTCACGCCGTCGACCAAGGCCCCCGAGGGACAGCACGACGAGCCCATGACCTACGCCGAGGTCGAGGCCGCGGTCGGCCCGGCGCTCGCCGCGCGCGCCCGCGACCTCACCACCCGGATCCTGGCCCGCGGCAACGAGATCGCCCAGGCGCGCGGCATCATCGTCGCCGACACCAAGGTCGAGTTCGGCGTCGAGGACGGCGACCTGGTGCTCGCCGACGAGGTGCTCACCCCCGACTCCTCGCGCTTCTGGCCCGCCGACCAGTGGGAGCCCGGGCACCCCCAGCCGAGCTTCGACAAGGAGTTCGTCCGCGAGTGGCTCCTCTCTCCGGCCAGCGGCTGGGACAAGGCGTCCGGCGAGGCGCCCCCGCCCCTGCCCGACGACGTCCTCGAGCGCACCCGCGCCAAGTACGTCGAGGCCTACGAGCGCCTCACCGGCCGCACCCTCTGAGCCGGCCGCAGGGCGTCACGCGTCCGCGAGCTCGCGCCGCACCATCGCCGTCCAGCGGGCCATCGCGACGTCCGCCGCCTCCCGGTCGCCGGTGACGGCGACCTCGAAGAGCAGCCCGCGAGCCATGGCGAGGGACTGGAGGGCGAGGATGCGGGCCGCCTCGTCCCCGACGCCGGCCCGTCGGTAGGCGTCCGTCAGCACCTCCGACCATCCCTCCGCGAACCACCGCCGCAGCGGCTCGGCGTGCGCCTCCCCGCGCATCGCGTGCGTCGAGAGCTCGAAGAACAGCGGCGCGAAGACCGCGGCCCGGTCGGCGACGCGCTCCCAGAAGAGGGCGCCGGCCTCGAAGGGGTCGTCGGCGGTGGCCACGAGGTCGGCGAGCGCCTCCTGCTCGGACCGCTCGACGGCCTCGACGATCGCCCCGAGCAGGCCTGTGCGGGAGCCGAAGTGGTAGTTGAGCATCCGGTGGCTCGTCCCGATGCCGGCGGCGAGGGTGCGCAGGCTGGTGTCACCCACCCCGTGGGTGGCGAACCAGGCGACCGCCCGGCCGAGCAGCTCCTCGCGCGGGCTCACCTGCCGGTGGCCCGGGTGGCGGCCGTGGCCTCCAGCGCCTCGGCCTCCCGGGTGACGTAGTCCCGGGTGCGCCCGCCGAGGAGGAGCCGGACGACGCCGGCGAGCGGGCCGGACCACTCGATGCCGAGCCGGACGCTCGCGCCATCGGGCCCCGGGCGCAGCTCGTGCGTCCCGACGCTCCGGACGCCCGGGCTGCGCGACTCCCACGTGAAGGACTCGCCGGGGACCCACTGCGTGATCGTCCAGGTGGCCCGCGGCAGGCCGGGCTGGAGCACGACGTAGGAGGCGCCGACCTCGTCGGGGCGGTCCGGCTCGACGGGCACGACGGAGTCCACCGTCGGCAGCCACGACCCCCACGCGCGGACCTCGGACAGCACCGGCCACAGCACCTCGGCGGGCAGCGTGGTCCCGCGCGTCACCTCGATCATGTACCAGATGGTACACACGATGCTGAGGAGACGCGAGGTTCGGCGGGGGGTCCCGTGGTCCGACGACCGCGGCCCCGCGCGCCGCCGGTAGCCTGAGCACCGGCACCACGCCGCCCGCGCCGCACCCTCTGGGAGACCCGCACCATGGCCTCGTCGCACGCCCCCGTGCTGACCACCGTCCCCGGGGGCGCCGCCCTCTCCTCGTTCCGCGCCACGGGCCTGCTCGCCCGGCTGCGGGTCGTCGTCCCGTCGGTCACGGCGGTCGCGGCCGAGCACGTGCACTGGGTGGCCAGCGACGGCCCGCTCGACGAGCCGACCGCGGCCACCGTCCGGCGCCTCCTCACCTACGGCGACCCGTTCGTGCCCGCCGACCCGTCCGGCCCGCACACGGCCCTCGTCGTCGTCACGCCGCGGCTCGGCACCCTCTCGCCCTGGGCGTCCAAGGCCACCGACATCGCCCACAGCTGCGGGGTCGACGTGCGCCGGGTCGAGCGGGTCACCGAGTTCCACGTCGTGTCCGACGAGGCGCTCACCCCCGAGCAGTGGGCGGCCTGCGCCGACCTCCTCCACGACCGGATGACGGAGTCGGCCCTCCCCGACCGCGCCTCCGCCGCCCACCTCTTCGACGAGCGCGAGGCCGAGCCGATGGCCCATGTCGACGTCCTCGGTCGGGGACGCGCCGCGCTCGAGGAGGCCGACCGCTCGTTCGGCCTGGCGCTCTCCGACGACGAGGTCGACTACCTCGTCGAGGCCTTCACCGGCCTGCGGCGCAACCCGACCGACGTCGAGCTGATGATGTTCGCGCAGGCCAACTCCGAGCACTGCCGCCACAAGATCTTCAACGCCGACTTCGTCGTCGACGGTGAGCCGCAGCCCCGTTCGCTCTTCGGCATGATCCGGCACACCGAGGAGGTCTCGCCGGCCGGCACCGTCGTCGCGTACTCCGACAACGCGTCCGTGATGGAGGGGGGTCCGCGGGTGCGCTGGCTGCCCGAGTCCGCCGACGGGCCGAGCGCCTACCGGGGGCGTGAGGCCGACGTGCACGTGCTCATGAAGGTCGAGACGCACAACCACCCCACCGCGATCAGCCCGTTCCCGGGCGCCGCGACCGGTGCCGGCGGGGAGATCCGCGACGAGGGAGCGACCGGCCGGGGGAGTGCGCCAAAGGCCGGGCTCACGGGCTTCGCGGTGTCCAACCTCCGCCTGCCCGGGCTCGAGGAGCCCTGGGAGAGCGAGGAGTACGGAGCGCCGGCGCACATCGCGAGCCCGCTCGAGATCATGCTCGACGGCCCGATCGGCGCCGCGGCGTTCAACAACGAGTTCGGCCGCCCCGGGCTCGGAGGCTTCTTCCGCGTCTACGAGCAGACCGTCGACGGCGTCCGCCGCGGCTTCCACAAGCCGATCATGTCGGCGGGCGGCCTCGGCACCATCAGCGCCGACCTGACGCACAAGATCGTCTTCCCGGCAGGCACGCTGCTCGTCCAGCTCGGTGGCCCGGGCATGAGGATCGGGATGGGCGGGGGTGCGGCGTCCTCGATGGCCGCCGGCGCCAACGCCGCCGACCTCGACTTCGACTCCGTGCAGCGCGGCAACCCCGAGATCGAGCGGCGCGCGCAGGAGGTCGTCAACCACTGCTGGAGCCTCGGCCCGGAGGGCAACCCCATCCTCGCCATCCACGACGTCGGCGCCGGCGGCCTCTCCAACGCCTTCCCCGAGCTCGTCGACGGCGCCGGTCTCGGGGCCCGCTTCGACCTGTCCGCGGTGCCCCTCGAGGAGTCGGGCCTGGCACCGAAGGAGGTGTGGTGCAACGAGTCCCAGGAGCGGTACGTCGTCGCCATCGCCCCGGAGTCGCTGGCCCGTCTCGCCGCACTGTGCGAGCGCGAGCGGTGCCCGTACGCCGTGGTCGGCGTGGCCCGCGACGACGGGCAGCTGGTGCTCGCCGACGGGCCGGACGACGTCGAGGGCGAGGACCGTCCCATCGACATGCCGATGGAGACACTGCTCGGCAAGCCGCCGCGGACGACGCGCGACGTCAGCCGCGTGCAGCGGCACGGCGACGACCTCGACCCCGAGGCCCTCGACCTGCGCGAGGCGGCGTACGCGGTGCTGCGTCACCCGACCGTCGCGAGCAAGCGCTTCCTCGTGACCATCGCCGACCGGACCGTCGGCGGCCTGACCCACCGTGACCAGATGGTCGGCCCCTGGCAGGTTCCCGTGGCCGACGTCGCCGTCACCCTCGCCGACCACGTCGGCTTCTCCGGTGAGGCGATGGCCAGCGGCGAACGGATGCCGCTTGCGGCGGTGGATGCACCCGCGTCCGGGCGGATGGCCGTCGGCGAGGCGCTGACCAACCTCCTCGCCGCGCCGGTCGCCGAGCTCGGGCGGGTCAAGCTGTCCTGCAACTGGATGGCCGCCTGCGGCGAGGACGGCGAGGACGCGGCGCTCTACGACACGGTGCACGCCGTGGGGATGGAGCTGTGCCCGGCGCTCGGCATCTCGGTGCCGGTCGGCAAGGACTCGCTCTCGATGCGCACCCGCTGGACCGACCCCGTGAGCGGCGACGGCAGGCAGGTCACCTCGCCGGTGTCCCTCGTCGTCACGGCCTTCGCCTCGCTGCCCGACGTGCGCGGCACCTGGACCCCGCAGCTCCGGCCCGGCTCGGCGCTGCTCCTCGTCGATCTGGGCGCCGGCCGCGACCGGCTCGGCGGGTCGATGCTCGCCCAGGTCTCCGGGGCCTTCGGCCGCGAGGTCCCCGACCTCGACGACCCCGCGCGGATGGTGTCCCTGGCTGCCGCCCTGCACGAGCTCCGGTCGCGGGGAGTCGAGCCGGCCTACCACGACCGCTCGGACGGGGGGCTCTGGGCGGCTCTCTGCGAGATGTCCTTCGCCGGTGGGGTGGGCCTCGACGTCGACGTCACGTCCGTGGCGGCCCTCTTCGCCGAGGAGCTCGGCATCGTCCTCGGCGTGCAGCACGAGGACCTCGACACGGTGCGGGAGGTGCTCGGGGCCCACGGCCTCGGCGACCTCGTGCACCCGGTCGGACGGACCGCCACCGACCGCCGGGTGCGGGTGTCCGTGGCCGGCACGCCCGCGCTCGACGAGGCGCTGCGCGACCTCGCCCAGGCCTGGGACGAGGTGTCGTGGCGGGTCAGCGGCCTGCGCGACAACCCCGGCAGCGCCGACGAGGAGCACGCGGCGTTCGGCGCCGACGACGACCCCGGCCTGACCGTGGCCCCGGCCTTCGACCCGACCGACGACGTCGCCCTCCCGTACATCGCGACCGGGGTCCGCCCGAAGGTCGCGGTGCTGCGCGAGCAGGGCGTCAACAGCCACGTCGAGACCGCGTTCATGCTCGACCGGGCCGGCTTCGACGCCTACGACGTGCACATGACCGACCTCCAGTCGGGTCGGTTCGACCTCGCCGACGTCCAGGGACTCGTCGCGGCCGGGGGCTTCTCCTACGGCGACACGCTCGGCGCGGGTGAGGGCTGGGCGCGCTCGGTCCTGTTCTCGCAGAGCCTGACCGAGCAGTTCCACGACTTCTTCCATCGCGACGGCACGTTCGGGCTCGGCATCTGCAACGGGTGCCAGATGTTCGCCGCGCTCGCCGACCTCGTCCCCGGCGCGGAGGCGTGGCCGCGCTTCACCCGCAACCGCTCCGAGCAGTACGAGGCCCGGCTGACCCTCGTCGAGGTCCTCGACAGCCCGTCGGTGCTCACCACGGGGATGGCCGGCAGCCGCATCCCGATCGCCGTGGCGCACGGCGAGGGCTACGCCGACTTCTCGGCCCGGGGCGACCTCGCGGCCGTGGCCCGGGTCGCGCGCTTCGTCGACCACCACGGCGAGCCGGCGACGACGCACCCGCACAACCCGAACGGGTCACCGGGCGGGCTGACGGCGGTCACGACCACCGACGGCCGCTTCACCGCGATGATGCCCCACCCCGAGCGCGTCTCGCGTAACGTCCAGATGTCGTGGACCACGGGCGACGTCGAGGACGAGAGCCCCTGGTTGCGGATGTTCCGCAACGCCCGCGTGTTCGTGGGCTGACGAGAGGGGGCTCGGTGCTGACACCCGAGGACGTGCTGAACACCACCTTCACCCAGACCCAGTTCCGCGAGGGCTACGACGAGCGGCAGGTCGACGAGCTCCTCGACGACGTCGTCGCCTCGATGCGCCACCTCGACGACCCCGCGCAGCAGCGGCCGAAGCGGCTCCTGTCCTCCGCCGATGTCGGCCGGGTCCGCTTCACGCCCACGAGGATGCGGCGGGGCTACGACATGACGGAGGTCGACGCCCTCCTCGAGCGGGTCGCCGAGGCCCTCGCGGAGCGTGAGGGCCGGGCGCCCGCGACGCCGTCCCGGGGCACCGCGGGGCCGGACGCGTCCTCGGCCGGTTCCGGGCACGGTGGCTTCGGGGCCGGGCTGCTGCGCCTCCTGCGGGGGGATCCGCGGTCGTGACCACGCACGGCCTCGACGACCGGGCGGTCGCGCGCTGGCGGTTCCGGACCCAGCTGCTCGACGGCCGGGCCGCGCCCGACGCTCCGGCGGCCGTGCGTTCGCTGCTCGCGGTGCAGGCCGAGAACCTCGACCAGACCGGATGGGCGCTGGCCTCACGGGCCGCCGGCGTCAGCCCCACCGGGCTGGCGGGCCTGGTCGCCGACGGCACGCTCGTGCGCACGCACGTGCTGCGGCCCACCTGGCACCTCGTCCACCGGGCCGACCTGCGCTGGCTCCTCGAGCTCACCGGACCGCGGGTCCGTCAGGTGGTCGGCCGTCAGCTCGAGCGCGACCTCGGCCTCGACGCGCCCACGGTGGCGGCCTGCACCGACATCGTCCTGGCTGCCCTGGACGAGACCCCCGACCTCACGCGCGACGAGCTCGGGGCCGCGCTCGAGCGCGCCGGGCACCCCCTCGACGGGATGCGGCTGATGGTCGTGCTCGCCCACGCCGAGCTGGGCCTGCACCTCGGCAGCGGGGCCCCGCGTCCCGACGGTGGCACCGGCACGCAGACCTACCGGCTCCTCGACGGCCGGCTCGACCCCTCGCCGTACGCCGAGCGCGACGAGGCGCTGGCCGGGCTGGCGCTGCGCTACGTGCTCGGCCACGGACCGGCCACCGACCGCGACCTCTCCTATTGGGCCACGCTCACCCTCACCGACGTCCGGGCCGGGCTCGCCTCCGTCGCAGGCGAGCTCGAGTCCTTCGAGCATGACGGCCGGACCTTCTGGCACGCCCCCGGGGAGTCGCCTCCACCCCGGCCGCGCACCCCGCAGGTGCACCTCATCCACCTCCTCGACGAGTGGTACCGGGGCCACCAGGACTCCCGCCTGGTCGTCGACGCCGCCGGCCTGCACCCGGTCGGCCGCGAGTCGTCCATCGGGCTGCTCGTCGTCGACGCCCAGATCGCCGGCACGGTGCGGCGCACGGTCCGCCCGTCGTCGGTGTCCTTCGAGGTCACGCCGTACCGACCGCTGACCGCCGCCGAGCGCCGGGCCCTCGACGCCGAGGCGGCCGACTACGGCGCCTACCTCGGGCGCGAGGCCGTCCTCACCGTCACCTGACCCGGCCCACCACCGGCTCGGCCGGCACCGAACCGGACGGCGACCGTCCGGAACCCGTGCGAGGCTGCGGCCATGGGGACGTCCGAGCTCTCGACCACGTGGGACCGTGCGCTGGGCTGGCGGCTGGGAAGGCACCTGCTCGACCCCGTCGGGTCGGAGTCGGTGGCGGGCGTGGTGCAGCGGCTCGCAGCGGTGCCCTCGATGGATGCCTCGCTCGCCGAGCTCGCCGTCCGCACCCGCCGCCGCACCTCAGAGGCCGGTGAGCTGGCCGAGGCCGTGGCCGACGGCTCGGTCATCGTGGTCTTCGCGTTCCGCGGTGCGGTGCACCACCTCTCGGCGGAGGACGGCGGCGCCTACCTGACCCTGCGGGCGGCGGGGCGGCAGTGGGAGCGCGCGAGCTGGGTCGAGTACTACGGGCTGACCGCCGACGCCTGGCCGGACTTCCGCGCCGCGGTACGGGAGGCCCTCGCCGACGGGCCGCTGACCGTGCACGAGCTCGGGGAGGCGGTCACCCGGCGCCGCGAGTACCGCCACCTGGCAACGGTCTTCGCCGAGGGCGCCGGCACCCTCGTCAAGCCGCTCACCTGGCAGGGCGACATGGTCTTCGGCCCGCCGAGGGACGGGCAGCACACCTTCCAGCGGGTCGACACCAACCCGCGCTGGCGCGGGCTGCCGGACCTCGACGCCGCCGGCGAGCACGCCGTCACCGCCTACCTGCGCACCTACGGGCCCGCGACCCCCGACCACGTGCACCACTGGCTCGGCGACGGGCTGAGCGCGGGGCGGCGCCGCATCGACGGATGGCTGAGCGGCCTCGCCGAGCGCCAGGTCACGGTCGAGGTAGACGTCGAGGGCACCACTGCGCTGGTCCTCGCCGACGACCTCGAGGACCTGCGCGCGGCCGAGCCCTCGGATGCCGTGCGCCTCCTGCCCGGGCACGACCAGTGGGTGATGGCGCCGGGCACGAAGGACGAGCACCTGACGCCCCCGGCCCGTCGCGAGGCGGCGACCCGCAAGGCCAACCTCGTGCTCGCGGACGGCGTCGTCCGTGGCACGTGGACCCGCCGGGACGACGACCTCACGGTGGCCTGGCTCGACGAGCGCCCACGCCCGGACGCGGCGATCGAGGAGGAGGCCGAGCGGCTGGCCGCCATCCTCGGCGCCGACCTGCGCCTCCACCTCACCTGAGGTCGCCGACGGCCGAGACCCCGGCCGCGGCGACGGTCGGGCCGCCCGGCTCAGCGGCGGCGCCATCCCGCGGGGTCGGGGGCCTCGGGCGAGGGCGACTCGTCGACCCCGGCGTGCATGGCCCGGGCCGCGGGCGCCCGGCGGGCCACGTCCGGCCCCGGGAGCACCCCCGTGGGCAGCGCGGCCGACGCCGCCGCCCGGCGCAGCGTGTAGAGGTCGAGGGGTGACGCGCACGCCACGAGGACGAGGTTGCCGAACCGGCGCCCCTTGAGGACCTCGTGCAACCCGACGATCGCGGTGTGCCCGAACGCCCCCCGCGCCCCGGCCAGCACGCGCGCCGCGTAGCGCATCCCGGGCTCGTCGGTGACGTTGGCGAGGAGGAGGCCCTGCTCCCCGAGCACCCGGCGGGTGTCGGCCAGCCACTCGACCGTCGTCAGGCCGGCGGGCACCCGGCCGCCGTCGAAGGCGTCGAGGACGACGACGTCCGCACTGTCGTCGGCGAGCGCGGCCACACCGTCCTCGCCGCGCACCGGGCGCACCCGGATGCGGTGCCCGCGCGGGAGCGGCAGCTCGCGGCGGACGGCCTCGGTGAGCGCGACGTCCGGCTCGAGGACGACCTGCGGCGACCCCGGCCGGGTGTGGTGCACCCACCGCGCGAGGGTCAGCCCGCCACCGCCGACGTGGGTGACGCGCAGGCGCCCGGTCGGGGCGAGGGCGTCGACGCACAGGGCCAGGTGCTGGACGTACTCGAAGTGCAGGACGGTGGGGTCGTCGAGGTCGACCGCCGACTGCGGCAGGCCGTCGAGGAGGACGCTGACGGCACCCCCGTCCTCCGCGAACGCCACCTCGGTCACGGGCAGCAGGTTACGGGGCGCACCGTCGGCGACCGCCGGTAGCGTCGGGGCATGCCACCGCGTCGCCGCACCGACCCCGTCGCCGGACGGGCCGCCCTCGCCGCCTGGCACGCCGACCCCGAGGGCACCGACCGCTCGACCCGGGCCACCGCCGTCCGGCACACCCTCGACGAGATCGCCGCCCGCGCCCCCGGCAACAGCGTCGAGGTCCGGGTGCCGCCGTTCGGGGTCGTCCAGTGCGTCGAGGGCCCGCGGCACACGCGGGGCACACCGCCCAACGTCGTCGAGACCGACGCCGAGACCTGGCTGCGGCTGGCCTGCGGCACGGTGACGTGGGGCGAGGCGCTCGCCGAGGGGACGCTGCGGGTCAGCGGCACCCGCGCCGACCTCTCGCCGCTGCTGCCCCTCACCCGCGAGGCGGCCCGGTGAGCGCGCTGCGCCACGGCGTCGTGCTGCTCACCGACGAGCCGTGGCGCGAGACGGCCCCGCGCTGGCGGGCCGTCGAGGAGATGGGCTTCGACCACGCCTGGACCTACGACCACCTCGTCTGGGGCGGCCTGCCCGACAGCCCGTGGTTCAGCGCCCTGCCCACGCTCGCCGCGGCTGCCGGCGTCACCGAGCGGGTGGGGCTCGGCACCTTCGTGTCCTCGCCGAACCAGAACCACCCCTACACCTACGCCCGTGACGTCATCACCCTCGACGACCTCACCGGCGGGCGCTTCCTCTGTGGTCTCGGCACCGGCGGCGACCTCGACTCCCGGCTGCTCGGTGCCGACCTCGTGCTGCGCCAGCGGGTGGAGCGCTTCCACGAGTTCGTGCCGCTGCTCGACCGGCTGCTGCGCGAGGACCACGTCGACCACGACGGCGAGTGGTACCGGACGCGGGACGCCCGCACGCTGCCCGGCCCGGTGCGCCACCGGGTGCCGCTGCTCGTCGCCGCGAACGGTCCGCGCTCGATCCGGCTCGCCGCCACCCACGCCGACGGCTGGATCACCTACGGCGGGCGCGGCGACACCGTCGAGGAGTGGTTCGCCCACGTCGCCGAGCTCGTCGAGCGCTTCGAGGCGGCCGCCGATGAGGCCGGTCGCGGCCCGCTCGACCGCTACCTCTCCCTCGACTCCTCACCGCGCTTCTCGCTCGAGTCGGCGGCGCTGCACGCCGAGATGACCGGTCGCGCCGCCGCGCTGGGGTTCACCGACGTCGTCGTCCACTGGCCGCGCGAGGACGGCCCGTACGCGGGCGACCCCGCCGTCCTCGAGGAGGTGGCGGGGTCGCTCGGCGGCTGACGCCGGTGGTCGTGGCAGTGGGTCAGGCGACGGCCATCACCATGATCGGTGCGCTGGTCGGGGCGGAGGAGCCACCGGCCGGCTCGACGGTGACCCCGACGGCCGCGGCGCCGTCGATGTCGCCCTGGAGCACGCTCTCGGCGCGCCCGTCCGCGCCGGCGGTGAGGAAGCCGGCGGACCGGGCGACCTCGTCGGAGCCGACGTACCAGAGCTGGTAGGTCTTGCCGTCCGGGGCCGGGGGCATCCCGGTGACCGTGATGGCGGAGCGCCCGAGCGTGCGGCTGTAGGCGAGCGTCGCGGTGGTGTCACCCTTCTGGCTCGTCACCGTCGCGGCGTCGTCGGCCTGCTCGACCTGCTGGACGGCGGTGAGCGTCGGTTGGTCTGCCGACCACGGGCTCCACGCGACGCCACCGACCGCGATGGCGACGGCGGCGGCCGCGGCGGCCAGCCAGGTGCTGGTGCGGCGGAAGAGCGGGATGACCCGGGCGCCCTCGGTGGTCGCAGCGGCCTCGCCGGCGCCGGGCGCGACCGGGCCGGACAGCACCGGCTGGCCGGGAGCGGCGTCCGTCACGACGAGCGGGGGCAGCGGGCGGACCTGGGCGATGTGGGCGAGGACGGAGTCGCGCAGGGAGGCCGGCGGCGTGGCCTCGCTCAGGGAGGTGAGCGAGTGGGCGGCGTCGGTCAGCTCGGACACCTCGGCGCGGCACGCCTCGCACACCGACAGGTGCTGCTCGAAGGCCGTACGTTCCGAGGTGTCGAGGGCGTCGACCGCGTACGCACCGCTGAGGTGGTGCAGATCGGGGCTCATGCCGGTACTCCCAACGTGTCCCGGAGGCGGATCAAGCCGTCCCGGATCCTGGTTTTTGCGGTGCCGAGGGGAACGCCGAGGAGGCTGGCCACCTCGGTGTGGGTGTAGCCGCCGAGGTAGGCGAGCTCCACCGCGCTGCGTTGCGCATCGGTGAGGGTGAGCAGGGCCTTGCGGACCCGTTGTGCCTCGAGTGAGGCGGAGGCGGCCTCAGCGGTCTGGTCGAAGTCGACCGGCTGGGTGGCCGCGGCGTGGGCGTCGTCGCGACGCCTCGAGGCCTCGCTGGAGCGGACCCGGTCGACCGCCGCCCGGTGGGCGATGGTCATGAGCCACGAGAGGGCGCTGCCCCGGGTGGCGTCGAACCGGGCGCTGGTGCGCCAGACGTCGAGGTAGACCTCCTGGGCGACCTCCTCCGACATCGCCGGGTCCCGCACGATCCTCAGGACGAGCCCGTAGACCCGTCGCGAGGTGGCGTCGTAGAGCTCGGCGAAGGCGGCCTCGTCACCCCGGGCCGACCGGCGCAGGAGCTCTGCGAGGTCGGACGCGGAGGCGGCCGCCCCCCCGGACTCGGAGGTGCGAGGTCCGGGGGAGGCAGCCGTCATGTCGTACATCATCGCTGATGGATCACATCGCCGGGACGAGGACCTTGTCGATGATGTAGACGGTGGCGTTGGCGGTCTGCACGTTGCCGCAGACGACCTTGGCGTCACCGGGGGTCACGGTGAAGTCCTCGCCGGAGCCGGTGACCGTGATCGACTTGCCCGAGAGGGTCTTGTGCTCACCGGCGACCTGGTCCGGGGAGAGCCGGCCCTCGACGACGTGGTTGGTGAGGACGGTCGTCAGCAGGCCCTTGGGGTCGGCCATGGCCGCGTCGAGCGTGGCCTTGTCGAGCGCCGCGAAGGCGTCGTCGGTCGGCGCGAAGACGGTGATGTCCTTGGCCGAGTTCAGCGTGTCGCCGAGGCCGGCCTCGGTGACGGCGGTGACGAGGGTCTTCAGCGCGGGGTTGTTGCTCGCCGCGGTGGCGACCGGGTCCTTGGACATGCCGTCGAACGAGCCGGCGCCGCTGGTCGGGACCGTGGCGCAGGCCGCGCCGAAGGGCTCGTCCATCGAGGCGCTCATCGACTCGGACGGGCTGGCCGACGGGGCGGCGGCGGAGGAGGTGGAGCCGGTGGAGCCGGAGCCGCTGTCGTCCGAACCGCAGGCGGCGAGGGTCAGGGGGAGGGCGAGCGCCAGGGCGGCGACCGTCAGGCGGGTGGAACGCATGGGAGGTGCTCCTTGCAGGAGGGGTTTTCTTGCTTCGTACATCTGTCGTTCGATGCCCCCCGGGGGCTGGATTGGCTGCGGGGCAACTTTTTTCGCGAGACCCAGGTCACGATCCGGTCACGGCGGCCGCGGCCCGCACACCGGGCGACGCCGAGCTGCCGGACCGGCCCGGACACAGGGCGACGCCCGCCGGCCGCAGGGGTGGCCGACGGGCGCCGCGCTCGGTGGCGCCGGCTGCTACTCCACGGTGAGGATCACCGAGTGCCAGCCGGTCGCGCCCTTGGGGAAGGGCGTCTGCCGTGCGTCGGTCTGGGTCTGGCCGTCCTCGTCGGTGGCGCGCACGAGGAGGGTGTGACGGCCCGGCTTCGCGTCCCACTCGAGGTACCACTGGCGCCAGTAGTCGATGCCACCGTCGGCCCCGAGCTTGGCCTCGGTCCAGTCGGCGTCGTCGATCTTGACCTCGACCTTGGCGACACCGCGCTGCTGGGCCCAGGCCACACCGCCGATGACGATCTTCCCGGCCTTCTGCGTGGACAGCGGCTTGGGGGTGTCGATGCGGCTCTGGGTGTAGATCGGGGCGTCGGTGGCCCAGTCGCGGCCGGTCCAGTACGCCGTCTCCTTGGCGTACGTGGTGGCGGTGAGCTTGGTCAGCCACTTCGTCGCGCCCACGAACCCGTACAGGCCGGGGGTGACGAGCCGGGCCGGGAACCCGTGCGTCGGGGGGAGCGGCTCGCCGTTCATCCCGACGGCGACGAGCGCGTCGCGGTCGTCCAGGAGGGCCTGGACGGGGGTCGAGATGGTCATCCCCTCGGTGGAGGTGCTGAAGATCTGCTCGACGCCCGGCTGCAGGCCGGCCCGCTCGAGGAGCTCGCGCACCGGCACACCGAGCCAGCGGGCGCCGCCGACGTAGGGGCCGCCGACCTCGTTGGACACACAGGTGAGCGTGATGTCCCGCTCGATCATCGGGAGCGCGAGCAGCTCGTCGTAGGTCAGCGAGAAGGGCTTGTCGACCATCCCGTCGATGCTCAGCTCCCACCCGGTCGTGCTGACCCGGGGAATGACGAGGGCGGTGTCGATCCGGTAGAAGGCGTCGTTCGGCGTGCGAAAGGAGGACACCCCCCGCACCATCTCCTCCAGCCCTTGGGGGAGCGGCTCGAGCGGGGTGGCGGGGGTCGGGAGCACGATGTCCGAGGTCACGGTCGCGCGGCGGGCGAGGGTCTGGCCGAGCGCGCCACCGGTGGCGGCCACGGCACCGAGGCCGGCCGCGGCGACGATGACCGTGCGGCGGCCGCTCGTGCCGTCCCCGGCGGCGGTGCGGTCCGGGCCGGCGCCCGAGGCGGGGTCGGCGTCGGCGGCGGCCCAGCGGTCGAGCGAGGCCATCAGCATCGAGGCGCCGAACACGCCGACGAGGGCGGTCACGAGGCCGGGGAAGAGGTCGACCGGCTGGGCGGTGGGGCGCGTCGCCGCGGCAGCCACCGCGAGCAGGGCCACGCCGCTGAGGAGGGCGAGGCCGAGGGTGCGGCGGGTGCGGGCGAGCAGGCCGATGCCGGCCGCCACGAGCAGGGTGACGATCGCCACCGAGCCGATGAGGATGGGCTTGTCGGCGGTGCCGAAGGTCGAGACCGCCCACTCCTTGACGGGGGTGGGGGTCGCGTCGATGACGGTGGAGCCCACGGCCAGGACGGGCGAGGCCTCCGGGGAGACGAAGCCGGCGACGAGGTGGCCGGCTCCGGCGCCGGCGGCGGTGGCCAGCAGGGCGCCGGCCGCGTACCAGCCCTTGCGGGAGTGGCGGCCTGCTGAGGTCTGCTGGGTCTGGGTCACGGTGGGTGTTCGGAGCGGTGGGTCGGGGCGGATGGAGCGGGCGGGTGCCGGTTCGGCCGCGGTCCGTGCGGGGTGGTGGTGCGACGTCACCTACCGTAGTGAGCGTGACACCTGCCCGGCGCCCCCGCTTCCTCCCCTTCATCCTCACCGGGGCGGTGATCGGCTTCGCGCTCGGTGCCGCCGTCGCGGACTTCGGGTGGCTCGAGGACACCAGCACGGTGCGCGCGCAGGGCCCGTACTCGCCCACGGCGGCCATCGGGTACCTCGGCCTGCTCGGGGCGGCGCTCTTCGGCCTGCTGGCCGCGCTCGTCGCCCTGTTCGTGGAACGGTTGTCCCGACGACCGTGACCGGCCCCGTGAGAGGATGGAGCACGTGCCACGCGGAGACGGACGCCTCAACCACGACCTGATTCCCGGCGAGAAGGGACCCCAGGACGCCTGTGGTGTCTTCGGGGTCTGGGCCCCCGGCGAGGACGTCGCCAAGCTGACCTACTACGGGCTCTACGCGCTCCAGCACCGGGGGCAGGAGTCCGCCGGCATCGCGACCTCCGACGGCAAGCGCCTCCTCGTCTACAAGGACATGGGGCTGGTGTCCCAGGTCTTCGACGAGCGCTCGCTGGCCTCGCTGACCGGTCACCTCGCCGTCGGGCACTGCCGGTACTCGACCACCGGTGGCTCGACCTGGGAGAACGCCCAACCGACCCTCGACGGCCACTCCGGCAGCACGGTCGCGCTCGCCCACAACGGCAACCTCATCAACGCCGCCGACCTGCGCGACCTCGTCGCCGGCCACCGGGTCGAGGGGCACCGGGGCGAGATCGCCCGCGGCAACACGACCGACACCGCCCTGGTCACGGCCCTGCTCACCCACGACCCCGACCGCACCCTCGAGGCCGCCGCCCTCGAGGTGCTGCCGATCCTGCGGGGCGCGTTCTGCTTCGTCTTCATGGACGAGCACACGCTCTACGCCGCCCGGGACCCCCAGGGCTTCCGCCCCCTCGTCATCGGCCGGCTCGAGCGCGGGTGGGTCGTGGCCTCCGAGACCGCGGCCCTGGACATCGTCGGCGCCTCGTTCGTCCGGGAGGTGGAGCCGGGCGAGATGATCGCGATCGACGAGGACGGGCTGCGCTCGCAGCGCTTCGCCCCGGCCAAACCGCACGGCTGCGTGTTCGAGTACGTCTACCTCGCCCGCCCGGACACGACGATCGCCGGCCGTGGCGTGCACGAGGCCCGGGTCGAGATGGGCCGCACGCTCGCCCGCGAGCACCCCGTCGAGGCCGACATGGTGATGCCGACGCCCGAGTCGGGGACGCCGGCGGCCATCGGGTACGCGCAGGAGTCGGGCATCCCCTACGGGCAGGGCCTGGTCAAGAACTCCTACGTCGGCCGCACCTTCATCGCACCGTCGCAGACCATCCGACAGCTGGGTATCCGGTTGAAGCTCAACCCTCTTCGCGAGGTCATCAAGGGCAAGCGACTGGTCGTCGTCGATGACACCATCGTGCGTGGCAACACCCAGCGCGCGCTGGTCTGGATGCTGCGCGAGGCCGGGGCCGCAGAGGTGCACGTGCGGATCTCGGCGCCGCCGGTGCAGTGGCCCTGCTTCTTCGGCATCGACTTCCCGACCCGGGCCGAGCTGATCGCCACCGGCCTCGCCGTCGAGGAGGTGTGCACCTCGATCGGGGCCGACTCGCTCGGCTACATCTCCGAGGAGGGGATGGTGGCCGCCACCCGTCAGCCCCCGGAGCGGCTGTGCACGGCGTGCTTCACCGGGGTCTACCCCGTCGCGATGCCCGAGGACGACCGGCTCGGCAAGGGTGTGCTCGAGCTCGAGCTGCCGCTGGGCGGCGGGCCGGGTGGTGGGGCCGAGGCGCGCGCCGTCGGGGAGCGGCACCCGCACCGTCAGGCCCAGCTCGTCGACGTCGCCCCGCTCGACGTCGAGGGTGTGCCGACCTCCGCCGCCGGTGGCGCGGCCGAGGCCGTCCTCCGCCCCTGACGTCGCTGTCGCGCTCCGCCGCGTCCGCACCGTTCGAGGTGAAACAGGACCGCATCCCGGTCGGGTTTCACCTCGAACCGGTGGCTGGCACCTGCGGTCGAGGTGAAACAGGACCGTCTGCCGGTCGTCTTTCACCTCTAACCGGGGGTGGACTCAGGCCGAACGCCTCACGCGGCGCCAGTAGGCGGCGCAGATCTGGTCGAGGTAGGCATCCGGTGTGAGCCGCCATCCGAGCAGCCCCACCCGGAGGACCAGGTCGTCCCCGAGGGCCACCGCGTTCTGCCGCAGCGCGTCGTCGGAAGGCGCGAGCGCGCGGGCGTGACCGGCGCCGTCGACCTCGACGACCAGCCGTGCCTCGGGCCACTCGACATCGAGGTAGGCGTTCCCGTCGGGAAGGCGCCGCACGGTCTGCCGGGCAGGTCGGGGCAGGCCACGGCGCAGGCAGGCCTCCACCACGTCGAGCTCACCGAGCGAGTGGGCGCCGTCCGCGATGTCGTGCACGAGGATCCGCACGAGCGCGCGGCGCCGGCGACCCCGGATCGCCGCGGACGCGGCGATGAGCTGCGCGCCGGTGCAGAGTCGTTGCTGGACGGGCATGACGAGCAGCAGGGCCGCCTGCCGGTCACTCGCCGCCCAGTGCGCAGCCCGGACCGCGGCCACCGGTGGCCGGGTACGCGGCACTCCCCCGAGCGCCAGCTCGCCGTCCACCCGGCGGATGACCTTGTGGATGCGGACCCGGTCGACCGGGACCACCTCGGCCGTGTGCCTCACCGAGACGTGGACGGTGTCGTCGTCGAAGCCGGTCATCCCGGCGTGCTGCAGGGCCGTGACCCCGTCGAGCGCGGCGATGTCGGCGCCGACCTCCCACACGGCCCGCCATCTCTCGGCCGTCGGGCCCAGTGCGCCCGTGAACAGGGCCACGGTCTGCACGCCGTGCGTGGCCCAGCGCGCCGCCGCCACCTCGCGGCGGACCATCCGGTGGTCGACCCCGACCGCGCGGAGGAGGGCCCGGGAGAGCACACCCTCGTGGTCAGCCGCCAGCTCGAGGGCACGTGCGCGGCGCCGGAACACGGGGGCGCGGCGAATCTCGGCGTCGTCCATGACCCCACCGTGGCTGACGGGACGGCGTGCACGGCAGCCCCCGTCGACGGCCTGTGGACGAGGCGGCCCACATCCGCTGCCTGTGGACGGCGCGGTTCGAGGTGAAACGGGACCCGATGGCGGTCGGGTTTCACCTCGAACGAGCCAGGTCCATCCCGAGTCGAGGTGATACGAGACCGGATGCGGGTCGGGTTTCACCTCGAACCGGGCGGGGTCGAGGGCCGGCGGTGCGTCAGCGGCGCTCGGCGGGCTCCGGCTCGACAGGCTGGTTGTCGTCGTTGCCGAGGGCGAGCCGGCTCCGGCGCACGCCGTACGTGAAGTAGATGAGGAAGCCGAGCGCCATCCAGACGAGGAAGCGCAGCCAGGTCTCGACCGAGAGGTTGAGCATCAGGTAGATGCTGATGAGCGCCGCGAGCACCGGCAGCACGGGCGAGAACGGCACCCGGAAGGCCCGCTTCAGGTCCGGCCGCCGCGACCGCAGGACCGGCACGGCCAGCGACACCAGCGCGAACGCCGACAACGTGCCGATGTTGACCATCTCCTCGAGCTTGCCGATCGGCGTCAGCGAGGAGATGAGCGCGACGGCGCCGCCGATGAGGAGGGTCAGCCGCACCGGCGTCCCGGTCGTCGGGTTCGTGCGGGCCAGGCTCCGCGGCAGCAGCCAGTCCCGGGCCATCGCGAAGGTCACCCGGGTGGCGCCGATGATGAGCGTCATGACGACGGTCATCAGGCCGGCGACGGCGCCGGCCGCGATGAGCGTGGCGTACCCCGGCTTGCCGACCGCCTCGAAGGCCGTCGCGAGGGCCGCCTCGGGGTCGATCTGGTCGTACTTCACCATCCCGGTGATGACCAGCGTGGTCGCCACGTAGAGGACCGTGCAGATGACCAGCGAGGCGATGATGCCGATCGGCAGGTCGCGCTGCGGGTTCTTGGCCTCCTCGGCGGTCGTCGCGACGACGTCGAAGCCGATGTAGGCGAAGAAGACGATCGAGGCGCCGGACACGATGCCGAGGACGCCGTACGTCGTCGGCTCGAGGCCGAAGAGCACCTGGATGAGCGGCGCCGTGATGCCCGAGACGTTCTCGCCGGCCTCCGCGGGCGGGATGAAGGGGCTGTAGTTCGAGGCGCTGATGAACCCGATGCCCGCGACGATGACGAACAGGACGACGAAGAGCTTGACCGCGACGAGGACGAGGTTGACCCGCAGCGACTCCTTGATGCCGATGGCGATGAGTGCCGTCAGCACGACGACGAGGAGGAAGGCCGGGAGGTCGAAGTGCGACCCGGGCGCCACCGCCTCCGGCACCGTCACGCCGAGCTTGTCGAGGAAGAGCGTCGCGTACTGCGACCAGCCCTGGGCCACGACGCTCGCGCCGAGCATCAGCTCGAGGAGGAGGTCCCAGCCGATGATCCAGGCGACGAGCTCGCCGAGGGACGCGTACGAGAACGTGTAGGCCGAGCCCGAGACCGGCACGGTGGAGGCGAACTCGGCGTAGCAGAGGGCGGCGAGGCCGCAGCAGATCGCCGCGAGCACGAACGAGATCGCGATCGACGGGCCCGCGTAGTCGGCGGCGGCACGACCGGTGAGGGTGAAGATGCCGGCCCCGATGATGACGCCGATGCCGAAGACGGTCAGGTCGAGGGCCGTGAGCTTCTTCTTGAGCTGGGACTCCGGCTCGTCGGTCTCGCGGATGGACTGCTCGATGGACTTGGTGCGCATGACGCCCACGTCGTTCCTCCTCGCCTCGCGGTCGCCGGTCGACCGACGAGGCTAGCGAACACCGGAGCCGCAGCAGGGCTCTGGTGCAGACGGGTTCGTCGCCCGTGGCAGGGCGGTTCAGCGCTGCTCGTCGACCCACTCGCGGGGTGGGTACAGGGGGATGGCGCGCACGTCGTCGGCCCGGTCCGTGTCGCCCCCGAGGTCCTCGGCGCGCACGACGGGGATCTCACCGGTGTCACCGAGCCGGCCGAGCGGACGCAGGTTGGAGCTGCGGTACCAGGACTCGGGGGCGGGTCGGGGCATCGGCGGGTGCCCCGAGGGCGAGACGTCGACACCGCCGGTGCCGGGGCCGTCGTCCCTCGGTGTGGGAGCGGGGCCACCGCCACGTGGCGGGCCGCCGGGGCCGTCGTCGTCCGGCGGGTCCTCGCGTCGACGCGGGCGGAGGGGCAACTTGGGCCAGGATCTCGTTGTGGCGGAACGGCGTTCGCGTGGCTTCTCGCCGAAGATCTCCGAGTTCAGGGCGGCGTTGACGTGGTCCGGCTCGGGGATGAAGGTCAGCTCGCGGATGGCCTGCTGCTGGCCGGCACTCTCGATGATGATCGTGCCGAACCCCAGCACCTCACCGAGCAGGGTGCGCCGGTAGGTCATGTCGGTGACCTTGGTGAGCCGCATCATCGGCACGCTGACGTCGAGGACGCCCTCGTGCTTGAGGATGCGCTTGTTCGTGACGACGATCCACCGGTAGCGGCGCTGCAGCTCGGCCCAGCCCAGCCGGGCCAGACCGACGAGGAACACGACACCCGTGAGGCGCAGCAGCGGCTCCGCGACCTGGAGCCCGGTGTCGAACCAGACGTAGACGACGAGGGCGCCCAGCGGCCAGAGGCTGCGCCGCGTGAGCACGGCGGGGTGCTGACGGGTGCGGATGACGATGCGCTCGCCCTCGGCGAGCTGCCGCTCGAGGCTGCGGGCGACCCGCCCGGGCATCGCCTGGAGGTCGACCTCGACACTCTCCGGGGTCCCGTCGGTGACGGAGTGGTCCCGGCGCACGGGTCAGCCTCTCAGCAGGCTGTCGAAGAACTGCCCGATGTTGCTCACGCCACTGGCCACGACGTCCCACGCCGAGCCGAAGATGTTCGCGGCCGACTCGGGGGAGGTGAGGATGGCGTAGAGCAGGAAGACGACGACGAGCCACATCACGATCTTCTTGACCGGGGGCATGACGGGTCCTCCTCGCGGGCGCACCCTGTGCACGCCTCGCCGTCGATGGTCCCAGATGTGACTCGTGTGACGGATGAGGCCAGGTGCCGGGCGTGTCGGGGTGGGGCGGAGGGAGGCTGAGGGTTTGGTGGACGGCCTACTCGGCCACGCCGTAGAGCCGGTCGCCCGCGTCGCCGAGGCCCGGCACGATGTAGCCGACCTCGTTGAGCCTCTCGTCGATGGCGCCGGTGACGAGGGTGACCGGGCAGCCGATGTCGGCGACCGACTCCTCGAGGTGGGCGATGCCCTCGGGCGCGCTGAGCAGGCAGACGGCCGTGATGTCGTCGGCGCCGCGGTCGCGCAGGTAGTGGATCGCGTCGGCCATCGAGCCGCCCGTGGCGAGCATCGGGTCGAGGACGTAGACCTGCCGGCCGGACAGGTCGTCGGGAAGGCGGTTCGCGTAGGTGACCGGCTGGAGGGTCTCCTCGTCGCGCTGCATCCCGAGGAAGCCGACCTCGGCGCTCGGCAGCAGGCGGACCATCCCCTCGAGCATCCCGAGCCCGGCGCGCAGGATCGGCACGACGAGCGGCTTGGGGTTGGAGAGCTTGATGCCGGTCGTCGGCGCGACCGGGGTCTCGATCTCGAACGGCTCGATGCGCACCTCGCGCGTGGCCTCGTAGGCGAGGAGGGTCATCAGCTCCTCGGCGAGCCGGCGGAACGTGGGCGAGTCCGTGCGCTTGTCCCGGAGGTAGGTCAGCTTGTGGGCGATGAGCCGGTGGTCCGGGTTGATGACGCGCATGGGTGAAACTTAGCGCGTGAGCCCGCCCCCCGACCCCGCCGACCTGGCGCGCATGCGCGCCGCGCTGGCGCTCGCCGAGCGGGCGGCCGCGGCCGGCGACGTGCCCGTCGGCGCGCTCGTCGTGGGGCCGTCCGGCGAACTGCTCGGGGAGGGCTGGAACGTCCGCGAGGCCGAGGGCGACCCCACCGGCCACGCCGAGGTCGTCGCGCTGCGGGCCGCGGCGCGGTCGCTCGGGACGTGGCGGCTCGAGGGCTGCGAGCTCGTCGTGACGATGGAGCCCTGCCCGATGTGCGCCGGGGCACTGGTCCTGGCCCGGGTCGCCCGCGTGGTCCTCGGGTGCTGGGACCCCAAGCTCGGGGCGTGCGGCTCGGTCTGGGACGTACCGCGCGACCGTCGCGTCACCCATCGCGTCGAGGTCGTCGGCGGGGTGCTCGAGGACGAGTGCGGGGCGCTGGTCAGGGAGTTCTTCGCCGGCCACCGCTGAGCGAGCGGCACGCACGGCAGATTCGTCTGCACCTGCGTCGAATCTCTGTCGAAGGTTCCGCTACGGTCGGGGACGCGCCGGCCCCAGATCGGGGTCGGTCTCTCGACGAAAGGCCACATCACATGGGCATCATCGGCTGGATCATCATCGGCGGTCTCGCCGGCTGGATCGCGAGCAAGATCATGAACACCGACGCCCAGCAGGGCATCATCCTCAACATCGTCGTCGGCATCGTCGGCGGCCTCATCGGTGGCTTCCTGCTCGGCGTGTTCGGTGTCGACACCGACGGGAGCGGCATCATCATCAGCTTCATCACCGCCCTCATCGGTGCCTGCCTCCTGCTCTTCGTCGTCAAGGCCGTCACCAAGCGCGCCTGACGCCCGACGCCGCCGGCTCCGGCCGGCCGCGCCCGACGCCGCCCCCTGCTCTGCCGGGGGCGGCGTCGTCGCGTGCGGGGTGTCCGGCGGGATGCATGGCGAGGTGCCGATTTCGGGGCGCCCCGGCCGCTCGGGTACATTCTCCGGCGGTGGCGTGTCCGAGCGGCCTAAGGAGCACGCCTCGAAAGCGTGTGACGGGGCAACCCGTCCGTGGGTTCAAATCCCACCGCCACCGCCACCGGAAAAACCCGGGAGCTTGCTCCCGGGTTTTTCCGTTGGCGGAGGCCTGCGGCGTCCCACCGCCACCGCCACGTCAGCCGCAGGGGTGGCGTCGGGATGCGGCAGGTCCGGACCCGGTCGAGGTCGCGCGACATGCGGAGGGCGCGCCCGGGACATCGGCATGTCGGGCGACCTCGACCGGCTGACCGGGCTGGTCGCGGGCGCCCTGGTCCGTCAGGAGCTCGTGGCGGAGGGGTCCGGGCACATCGGCAGCTGCTGGGTCGGTGCCGCCGCCGGCTTGAGGGTCTTGAACTTCGCGCCCAGGGCGATGTCGACGCCGGCGTCCTTGCGCTTGTCGGCGACGATCTTCGTGCCCGACGGCATGATCCCCGAGACGAGCTTCGCGGCCGTCGCCCCCGCCGGGCCGTGCCGCACCTCGGCCACCGCCGGGGTCTTGCGCTTCGTCGGGTCGTTGGCGACCTTGCCGACGACGAAGCCCCGGTCCGCGACGAGCTTGGCGGTGCTGCCCGCCAGCCCGGTGCGGCTCGTCGCGTTGTAGACGTTGACGGTGACCTCTGCGGGCGTGACCTCGTTGGGGTCGAACGGGCGACAGGTCGGGGCGGGCGGCCGGGCGGCCCGCGCGTTGTTGTCGGCCTCGTAGTAGGACAGGCCGTACCAGAACGCGAAGAACAGCCCGAGCAGGACGACCCCGATGGTCAGCAGGGAGCGACGGCGGCGCTGGCGCGCGGCGACCGATGCGGGGGACTCCGTCGTGTACTCGCTCATCGCGGGTCCTAGAGGCTGAGCACCCGGGCGTGGAGGGTGGGCCGCTGGTGCAGTGCGGCCCGCAGCGCGCGGTGCAGGCCGTCCTCCAGGTAGAGGGTGCCCTCCCACTCGACGACGTGCGCGAAGAGGTCGCCGTAGAAGGTGGAGTCCTCGGCGAGCAGCTGCTGGAGGTCGAGCTCGCGCTTGGTCGTCACGAGCTCGTCGAGGCGCACGAGCCGCGGGGGCACGCCCGACCACTGCCGCCCCGAGTACCCGTGGTCCGGGTAGGGGCGAGAGTCGCCGACGGCCTTGAAGATCACGCGCTCCACTGTAGGGCGACGTCGCCGCGGGACCGCGGTGCGAAACCCCGGGGGAGCACTACATTGGCGCTCGTGAGCGAGACCAGCAGCCTCATCGACGAGATCCGCGCCGGCTACGGGTTCGAGGGCCCGGCACTCGAGTTCGGGGCGGCGGTGCTCGACGGCACGGCGCACCCCGACGCCCCCGTGCGCATCCCGATGGCGGCGATGAACCGGCACGGCCTCGTCGCGGGCGCCACGGGCACGGGCAAGACCAAGACCCTCCAGCTGATGGCCGAGCAGCTCGTCGAGCAGGGCGTCCCGGTCTTCCTCGCCGACATCAAGGGCGACCTCTCGGGGATGGCCAGCCCGGGCGAGCCGAACGACAAGGTGACGGCGCGCTCGCAGGACGTGGGGATGGCCTGGGAGGCCACGGCGTACCCGGTCGAGTTCTACTCCCTCGGCGGGCAGGGCAAGGGCGTGCCGATCCGGGCATCGGTCTCCACCTTCGGGCCGACGCTGCTCTCGAAGGTCCTGGGGCTCAACGCGACCCAGGAGTCGAGCCTCGGGCTGGTGTTCCACTACGCCGATGCGCGCGGCCTCTGGCTCGACACCATCGCCGACCTGCGCGCGGTCGTGCAGCACCTCACCTCCGACGAGGGCAAGGCCGACCTCAAGGAGCTCGGCGGGCTGTCGTCGGCGACCGCGGGGGTCATCCTCCGCGAGCTCATCACCTTCTCCGACCAGGGTGCCGACGCGTTCTTCGGCCTGCCCGAGTTCGACACCGCCGCCCTGCTGCGCACCGCCCCGGACGGCCGCGGGCTCGCCTCGATGCTCGAGCTGCCGGCCGTCCAGGACCGCCCGCAGCTCTTCTCGACCTTCCTCATGTGGCTGCTCGCCGACCTCTTCCACGACCTGCCGGAGGTCGGCGACCTCGACAAGCCGAAGCTGGTCTTCTTCTTCGACGAGGCGCACCTGCTCTTCAACGACGCGAGCAAGGACTTCCTCGACGCGATCCAGCAGACCGTCCGGCTCATCCGCTCCAAGGGCGTCGGCGTCTTCTTCGTGACCCAGTCGCCGAAGGACGTGCCGTCCGACGTGCTGGCCCAGCTGGGCAACCGGGTGCAGCACGCGCTGCGCGCCTTCACCCCGGATGACGCCGCCGCGCTCAAGGCCGCCGTCAAGACCTACCCGAAGACGGGCTACGACCTCGAGGAGCTGCTCACCTCGCTCGGCACCGGCGAGGCGGTCGTCACGGTGCTCTCCGAGAAGGGCGCGCCGACGCCGGTCGCGTGGACCCGGATGCGCGCGCCGGAGTCGCTCATGGCGCCCTCGCCCGACGCCCTCATCGACGGGGTGGTGGCGGCCTCCCCGCTGACCGCCCAGTACGGCACCGCGGTCGAGCGCGAGTCGGCCGCGGAGATGCTCGGCAAGGCCACCTCCGAGCGCGCGGCCGCGGAGGCTGCCGCTGCCGCGGCGGCCGAGAAGGCGAAGGTCGACGCGGCCGCTGCCGCCGAGGCCGAGAAGGCCCGGGTCGCCGCGGAGAAGGCCGCCGAGAAGGAGCGCGCCGCGGCCGAGAAGGCGCGGGCGGCCCAGGAGCGGCGGGAGGCGGCCGAGCCCGGGGTCGTCGAGCAGGTCGTCAAGTCCTCGGCGTTCCGGTCGATGCTCCGCTCGGCCGGCACCGCGCTGGGGCGCGAGATCACCCGCTCGGTCTTCGGCACGAGCCGCAAGCGCTGACACCTCCCACCGGGGGTCGTCCGCCGCCGGAACGGACCGGCCGACGACACGATGACCATGCCTCCCAGCACGCCGTGCGAGTCCGAGGTCGCACCTCACACAACGTGTCGTCGGCCGGTCAGGCGGCGGCGCACCCGCTGCACCGGGCGCGGGTCGCGACAGCGCGTTCGAGCAGCCGGTGCAGCCGGTCGGGCTCGGTCATCGCCATCCGCCAGCTCACGCGGATGACCAACCAGCCGTCGGCGCTGAGCCGCGAGTAGCGCTCGCAGTCGCGGGCGAAGTCACCGGCACCGGCGTGGAACTCGTGGCTGTCGGCCTCGATGACGATGCGCAGCCGCTCGTCGGCGAGATCGACGCGCCCGACGAAGCCGTCGGCGTCCCAGATCGAGACCTGCGGGCGAACGACCAGCCCGGGAACCCCGAGGGCGACCGCGCGCACGACGGACTCGAACGGCCCGTGGGCGAGCTCGCTCCCGGCGTCGAGGACCGCCGTGACGCGAGAGCGCATCCGGCGTGGGACCTGGCCGAGGTCCCGCAGTCCGCGCAGGTCGGTGTGGTGGTCGCGCAGGGCCGAGTCGACGACGCAGAGGGCCTCGTCGAAGGGGAGCAGCGCACAGCAGTCGTGGACCGTCCGGACCGGTGAGGTGACCCACCCGTCCACCCGCTGTGCCGTGGGCACGTCGCGCCAGCGGACGTCGTACTGCGCGCGGACGTCGGACGGCACCCGGCGGCCACGGGGTACCGCGACCTGCGGACGGTCCGCCGGCCGTTTGACCGCCCAGCCCCAGTGCGCCGCAGCGCTGAGCAGCACGGCCGTCGCGGTGAGCCGAAGCGCTGCTTCACGGGCCGGCTGGGCGACGGGCAGGGCGTACCGGCCGCGAGCGACGCGCACTAGACCGCCGTCACGGACTGCTGCGTCCAGGGCGGCTCGCCCGACGACGGACTGCACCCGGCCTCGGGCGGCCACCCCGCCCAGCCGGCGCACGAGCTCCACCGCGTCCATGCCCGCGAGTCTGCCCGCGCCGGCGGTCCACGCCGTGGCGTCATCCACAGGCGACCGGACGACGACACGATGACCCGGCGTCCCTCCGCACCGTGCGGGACCGACGTCGCGCCTCGACCAACGTGTCGTCGGCCGGTCAGCCCCGGCGGCGGGCGACGAGGTCCCAGAGCGGGTAACGGAAGACCCGTGCCGTCCGCCAGGTCAGCCACGCGGCCAGCGCGGGCAGCGTCCACATCGCCCCGACGGCGACGAGCACGAGGGCGCCACCCCAGTCGACGCCGTTGACCGCGAGCACCATACCCGCGGCGAAGAGCGCGACCACCTGGACGTGGAAGCGGGCGATGGCCCGTGCCGTGCCCTCGACGAGCGGGGGGCCCGTCCCGCGCCGCACGAGCCATCCGACGAGGAGGCCGATCGCGGCACCCACCGGCCCGGCGAGCAGGGCCAGCAGGTGCAGCCGCACGGCCGCACCTCGGCCCGGGACCGACGCCGGGTCGGGAGCAGTGCCCGCCCCGGCCCGCAGCTGGTCCTGGGAGAAGCCGCCGTTCACCCGGCCAGTATCCCGACCGAGCGCCCCGCCGCCCCGATGTCGCGTCGCCGGGCTGCCAGGGCACGCCGGCGAGGCACGGTCACGCCGGCGGAGCGAGGTGACCCCGGCGGACGGACCCCGTCACGTCGGCCGGTCGTGAGAGGTCAGCGGTCGACCACGGTGACCCGCAGCCGGGGCTTCTCGCCCTCGGCGTCGCCGAGGATGCGCAGGACCATCTCGTAGACGTCGGGATGCTCGTCGCGCAGCAGGGCGGTGCCGTCCCAGACGACCTGGACGACCCCCTCGGCGTCGTGGACGTGCTGGAGGAGGCAGTCGAACATCGCGTCGTAGTTGAGGCCGTACCAGTCGGGGAAGTGCAGCGCCTCGCCGAAGCGCGCCAGGGTCTCCGCCTTGTCGGCGCCGGCCGGGACGAGGGCCACCGACCCCTGAGCCCGCAGCGACCGGACGAGCGTGGCGATCTCGGTGCCGGGTCCGAGCACGGTGGTCACGGGTCCTCCTCGACGACGCTGAACGTCTCGTAGTGGTCCGGCGTCCAGTAGGCGACGCCGTCCCGGCCCGTGACGATGCGGCGGGCCCCGCGGTCGTCCTCGCCGGGGGTCGGCACCGTGTACTCGTGGTACCACCCGCGGGCCCGCGGCGGCAGGAGGCGCTCGCGGTTCTGGAACACGGCGCCGTCCCGGTCGTGGGGGAACGGCCCACCGGACGCGATGAGGTCGAGGGTCTCGAGGGCCTCCCGCGGGAGGTCGGCGCGAGCGACCGCAGGCAGCCCGGACGAGGGGTCGGCGGCCCCCCGGGTCGACGAGGAGGACGCCGTCGCGGCGGGGCGGGCGGCGTTGCCTCCCGGTTCGTCCGCCGGCCCGCGCCCGAGCCACCACACGAGGGTCAGCACCAGCGCGGCCACGACGACGAGCCCGAGCGCCCCCGACGACGTGCTTCGGCTGCGCGACACGGTGTTCCGACCTCTCTCAGAGGCTGAGCACGGCGCGGGCGTAGGCGCACTCGATGTCGGGGTCGGTGACGCTCTGGACGTAGCCCGGCCGCACCGCGTAGGTGACCTCCCAGCCGCCCTCGGTGCGGCGCACCGCCTCGAGCCGGTCGCCGAGCAGCTCGCGCAGCTGGTCCTCGCGCGGCAGCCAGAGGGCCTGGTCGAGGGTCACCGAGTCCAGCGCCCACTCGGTCGTGCCGTTGAAGCCGAGCAGCGAGTGGTCGCGGAAGGTCTGCACCTCGACGGTGAGGTCGGAGATCCAGAAGACGTCGCCGGTGAGCAGGTCGGCGTCGATGACGAACCGGTCGCCGGCCGAGGGCTCCCAGAGCACGCCGGCGCCGACGAGGTCACGGGCCAGCTCGACGGAGATCACGGGTCCATCCTCACCCGAGGACGGCGGTCAGCGCGACGATGAGGGGCACGCATCCGACGGTCGTCACGAGGATGGTGTCTCGGGCGAGGGTCTGCGAGCGCTCGTACCGCGTCGCGTGGACGAAGATGTTCTGCGCCGTCGGCAGGGCCGAGCAGACGACGACGGCGAGCAGCGGGTGGCCGTCGAGCCCGAGCAGCAGGTGGGCCACCGCCCAGACGACGAGCGGCTGCACGACGAGCTTGAGCCCGGAGGCGAGCCCGACCTCGCCGAGCGGCACCCCGCCCCCGAAGCCCGGCCCGAGCCGCAGCGCCACCCCGTAGGCCAGCAGCATCGCCGGCACCGCCATCGCGCCGACGAGCTCGACGGGCGCCAGCACCAGCTCGGGCAGCTGCCACCCGGTGACGGAGAGGACCACCCCGACGAGCGTGCCGATGGTCAGCGGGTTGGTCAGCGGCCGGCGCAGCACCTGACCCACCGACGGCCGCCGCCCGCGCACGTCGGCGTCGAGCAGGGCGAGGGCCACGGGCTGGAGGACGAGCAGCTGCAGGAGCAGCGTGGGGGCGACGAACGCCGCGTCACCGAGCATGTACGCGGCCACCGGCAGCCCGAGGTTGCCGGCGTTGACGTACGACGAGGCCAGCGACCCGATGACGACCTCACCGGTGCCCCGCTTCCACCGTCTGCGGGCGACCACCGCGTAGAGCGCCGCGGCCACGGCCACCCCGGCCGCCGTCGCGACGAGGTTGCGGGACAGCACGTCATGGACGTCGGTGCGGGCGAGGGTCGTGACGAGCAGCGCGGGGGAGGCGACGAAGAAGGCGACCTTGCTGAGGACCATCTGGGCCTCGATGCCCACCACCCCGAGGTGTGCGACGAGGGCGCCGAGGCCGATGACGGCGGCGATGGTGACGAATCCCAGGAGGACGCCCTGCACGGCGCCCATGCTGCCGGTCGACGGCGGTGCCCCGCCGTCGGGTCCGGCAGCCGGTCAGCCCTGCGGCCGCAGCACCCCGGCGAGGGCGTCGAGCACGGACGCGTCCTCGATGGTGCCGGGCACGTTCGGCGTCTTCCCGTCCGCGAGCTCGCGCATCGTCTTGCGCAGGATCTTCCCCGAGCGGGTCTTCGGCAGCCCGCCGACGATGTCGACCTGCTTGAGGCTGGCCACGGCCCCGACCTCGTCGCGCACCCGCTGCACGAGCTCGCGTCGGATGCGCTCGCCGTCGGCATCGGCGTCGATGCCGCCCTTGAGGACGACGAGCCCGCGCGGCACCTGACCCTTGAAGTCGTCGGCGACCCCGATGACCGCGCACTCGGCGACGGCCGGGTGGCCGGCCAGCGCCGCCTCGATGGAGCCGGTCGAGAGCCGGTGGCCCGCGACGTTGAGCACGTCGTCGGTGCGGCCCATCACGTAGACGTAGCCGTCCTCGTCGATCATCCCGCCGTCGCCGGTCAGGTAGTAGCCGTCGTAGACCGACAGGTAGCTCGCGACGTAGCGCTCGTCGTCCTGCCAGAGCGTCGGCAGCGTGCCGGGCGGCAGGGGCAGGCGGATGGCGATCGCGCCCTCCGTGCCGGCCGGCACCGGCTGCGCCGACTCGTCGAGGACCTGCACGTCGTACCCCGGCACGGCCACCGACGGAGAGCCCGCCTTGATCGGCATCGGTTCCAGCCCACGAAGGTTCGCGGCGATCGGCCATCCGGTCTCGGTCTGCCACCAGTTGTCGACGACCGGCACGCCGAGCACCGACGTCGCCCACTCGTAGGTGTCGGGGTCGAGGCGCTCGCCGGCCAGGAAGACGGTCTCGAGCGAGGAGAGGTCGTACTGCTTCAGGAGCTCGCCCGCGGAGTCCTCGCGCTTGATGGCGCGGTAGGCCGTCGGAGCGGTGAACATCGCCTTGCACCGGTACGTGCTGATGATCCGCCAGAACGCGCCGGCATCGGGCGTCCCGACCGGTTTCCCTTCGTAGAGAACGGTGGTCGCGCCCGTGAGCAGCGGTGCGTAGACGATGTAGGAGTGGCCGACGACCCATCCGACGTCGGACGCGGTGAACCACACGTCACCGGGGCCGATGTCGTAGACGTTCTCCATCGACCAGCGCAGGGCGACCGCGTGGCCGCCGTTGTCGCGCACGATGCCCTTGGGTCGCCCGGTCGTCCCGGACGTGTAGAGGACGTAGAGCGGGTCGGTGGCCTCGACGGGCACGCAGTCGGCCGGCTCGGCGTCGGCGTCGACCTCGTCCCAGGTCATCTCCTCCCAGTCGGTGTCCCGCACGCCGACCTCGGCCGGGCACTGGGGGCGCTGGAGGACGATGACCGACTCGGGCTTGTGGCTGCTGCGGTCGAGGGCGCCGTCGAGCATCGGCTTGTACTCCACGACGCGGCTGGGCTCGATGCCGCACGAGGCGGAGACGATGACCTTGGGCTCGGCGTCCTCGATGCGGGCGGCGAGCTCGGCGGGCGCGAAGCCGCCGAAGACCACGGAGTGGATGGCCCCGAGGCGGGCGCAGGCGAGCATCGCGACGACGGCCTCGGGGACCATCGGCATGTAGACGATCACCCGGTCGCCCTTCTCGACGCCGAGGCTCGCGAGGGCGCCGGCGAACCGCGCCACCCGCTCGAGGAGCTCGGCGTAGGTGAAGGTCTGCGCGACCCCGGTGACGGGGGAGTCGCAGACCAGGGCAGTCTGGTCGCCGCGGCCGTCGCGCACGTGCCGGTCGAGGGCGTTGAAGCAGGTGTTGAGGGTGCCGCCGCGGAACCACCGGTAGAACGGGGGGTTCGAGTCGTCGAGGACGGTCGTGGGCTCGGTGACCCACTCGATGCCCGCGGCCGCCGCTCCCCAGAAGGCGGTGGGGTCGCTGGTCGACTGCTCGTGGGCCGCTGCGTAGGCGCCGGTGCTCATGGGGCCATCCTCGGGCGGGCGCGCGCGGGCCGTCCACGGGTGGTGATCGATGTCTCCGTGGGCGGCCGCTGGCGTGCGCCGAGCGGGGGAGCGGTCTGCCGGGGTCCGCCGGGGTCAGCCCCAGTTGGCCGCCTGGGTCAGGCAGAAGGGATGGCCGCTCGGGTCGAGGAGGACGCGCCACGTCTCTCCGGGCTGCTCGTCCGGGAGGGACCCGCCGAGCCCGACGACCTCCTGCGCCGCCGCGTCGAGGTCGTCGACGGCGAGGTCGAGGTGGAACTGCTTGCTGCCGTGCTCGTTCGGCCAGCCGGGCGCCACGTGGTCCTCGACGAGGCCGAGCCCCAGGGCGATCCCGCCGGGGCCGCTGAGCATCGCGTACTCGTCCTGCTCGTGGGCGACCTCCCAGCCGAGGACGCCGGACCAGAAGGCGCAGTCGCGGCGGACGTCGGAGCTGTCGAGCGTGAGCATCTTGAGGGTGGCGGTGGCCATCGTCGGGTCCTCTCGTCGGGGAGTGTCGGGGTGTCGTCCATCCTCCCTAGGCTGGCGCCGTGCCGGATAGGACAAACGCGACGGCGTCGACGGCCGGCGTGCTGCGGCCCGACGAGTTCGCGCGCCACGTGCACCTCGAGCGGCACGCGGCCGGTCCGGCGGTGGACCCGTGGGTCGAGAACCACTGGGGCCTGCGCTGGGCGCTGCCCGCCGGCCGCTGGTTCTCCAGCGAGGTGCTCCCGCACCCCACCTGCGCACTGACCGTCGAGCTCGGCACGCATCCGCGGGAGGGCCTGCCGGAGGGCGAGACGGTCGTCGTCACGGGCGTCTGCACGCGGCGCTTCGACGTCGAGGTCCGTGGGGAGGGGCTGGTCCAGGGGGTCCGGTTCCGTCCGGGTGGTCTGGCCGTGCTCACCGGGCGGGCGGCCTCCGGATGGGTCGACCGCTCGGTGCCGGCGCGCGGCCTGCTGCCCGACGACCTCGTCGAGCGGCTCGCCGACCCGGTCCTGGCCCAGGATGCTCCGGCCTGGCGGGCGGCGTGCGAGGAGGGCCTCGCGGCGATGGCGCCACCCCCCGACCCGCGGCACGAGGAGCTGCTGGGCATCGTCGCCGACGTGCTCGTGGACCGTTCGCTGCTCACCGTCGCCGACGTCGCCGCGCGGCACGTCACGACGCCGCGCAGCCTCCAACGGCTGTTCACGCACTACGTCGGGGTCGGCCCGAAGTGGGTGCTCGCGCGGTACCGGATGCACGACGTCGTCAGCATCCTCGACGACGGCTACGACGGCACGCTCACCGACCTCGCGCACCGGTTCGGGTGGTACGACCAGGCGCACTTCACGCGCGACTTCACCGCGCTCGTCGGCGTGACACCCGGCCGCTACCGCCGCCCGCTGAATGTTCCGGCATCCGGAGGGAAGGTTCAGTGACCGACCCCTTCGAACCGGCAGGCCGCCAAAGGTTCCGGCATCCGGAGGGAAAGTGGGGGCGGGTGGGCGCTCGCGTTGCCGGATCCGCAGAGCGTGACTAAGTTACGTCGTGTCCCACAATGACGTGAACAAGTTACGCACCTGGAGGAACCCGTGACCTGGACGCTCTCCCGCCGCTCCGCCCTCACCGGAACCATGGCGCTCGCCCTCGCGGGTGCCGGCGCGCCGATCGCCGAGGCCGGCGGGCGCCGGCCGGGTCACGGCCACCACCACGGCTGGGTCACCTCGACCATGGCGCGGATGACGTTGCGCGAGAAGGTCGGCCAGCTCTTCGTGCAGCAGGTCTACGGCAGCACCGCCGACACCCCGCGCACCGAGAACACCGAGCTCTACGGCGTGGCCACCCCGGCCGAGGTCGTCCGGAAGTACGCGCTCGGCGGCGTCATCTACTTCGCGTGGACCGACAGCGTCAAGGACCCCGACCAGATCACCGCGCTGAGCAACGGACTCCAGAAGGCCGCGCTCACCCGCCGGACGAAGGCCCGCATCCCCCTGACCATCAGCATCGACCAGGAGCAGGGCGTCGTCACCCGCATCGGTCCGCCGGCCACGCAGTTTCCCGGCTCGATGGCCCTCGGCGCCGGCCGCAGCACGAAGGACGCCCGCGCCGCCGCTGCCATCACCGGCAAGGAGCTGCGGGCCATGGGGGTCACGACCAACTTCGCCCCCGACGCCGACACCAACGTCAACCCGCTCAACCCGGTCATCGGCACCCGCTCCTTCTCGTCGGACCCGGAGCTCGCCTCCACGATGGTGGCGGCCCAGGTGCTCGGCTACCAGCGCGACGGCGGCGTCATGGCCTCGGCGAAGCACTTCCCCGGCCACGGCGACACCGCCACCGACAGCCACGTCGCCTTCCCGGTCATCACCCACACGCGCGAGGAGTGGGAGACCCTCGACGCCCCGCCGTTCCGTGCCGCGATCGAGGCCGGCATCGACATGGTGATGACCGCCCACCTCTCCTTCCCCGCGCTCGACGACAGCGGCGACCCCGCGACCCTCAGCAAGCCGATCCTCACCGGTCTGCTCCGCGAGGAGCTCGGCTTCGAGGGAGTCATCGTCACCGACTCCCTCGAGATGCAGGGCGTGCGCGACAAGTACGGCGACGAGGAGGTCGCCGTGCGCGCCCTCGAGGCCGGTGTCGACGTGCTCCTCATGAGCCCTGCCCTGCCGAAGGCCTTCGAGGCCGTCGTCGCCGCGGTCGAGTCCGGCCGGATCAGCCGGCGCGACCTCGACGGCAAGGTCCGCCGCGTCCTCACCCTCAAGGCCGAGCGCGGCGTCGTCAAGCGCCCGTGGTCCGACCCGCGCCGGGTCGACGACGTCGTCGGCACGGCCGCCCACCTGGCCGTCGCCGACGCGGTCTCGAACCGGACGACCACCCTCGTCCGCAACGACGACGGCGTGCTGCCGATGGCGGTCCCGGGGAAGGACCTCCTCGTCACCGGCTACGGCGAGACGACGACGAAGACCCTCTCCGACGCCCTGGCCGCCCAGGGCGCGAGGACCACGGTCCTCACCACGGGCACCTCGCCCACCGATGCACAGATCGCCGCCGCGGTCGCCGCGGCCGCCGGGCGGGACGCCGTCGTCGTCACGACGATGAAGGCCTGGGACACGACGGTCACC
>JAESFK010000253.1_pt1 | contig 34359 bp, 27 predicted proteins | sample 9269391 | NCBI WGS metagenome assembly JAESFK01 (sample SAMN14506231, study PRJNA617097) | algae metagenome | isolation source: Drouetiella hepatica UHER 2000/2452 and co-occurring heterotrophs from... | place: Slovakia: Slovak Paradise National Park, Hrabusice, Kosice Region | collected 2000-01-01
CTTTCAGCCCGGCCGGGTTGTCCTTGATCAGGCTCGACCGCGCCGCGAGCACGCAATCGGTATAGCCCTTGCCGTAGAGATCGACGCCGTTGGTCAGCATGACCGCACCCTTGACGTCGGCCACCAGTGCCGAGGCGTAGGGTTCGATCGTGCAGATCCAGTCGATGGCGCCGGCCTTGAAGGCCTCGACCGCCTCGGGCGTATTGCCCATGTAGCGGACCTTGACGTCCTTGAAGGCGATCTTGTGCTTCTTCAGGTAGTCGTAGGGCATGACCTCCAGCGTATCCATCTGGAAGGTGCCGAGCGTCTTGCCCTTCAGCTTCTCCGGCGTATCGAGGCCGGGCCTCGCCACGATGGCGCAGCCCTCGACACCGCCGCCGGCCACGATCTTCACCGGCGCGCCCTTGTCATGCAGCGCCATGAAGCTGGTGTAGGGCATCAGGCCGATGTCGACCTGGCCCATGCCGAGGAACGTCACCATCTCGGCCGAGGTCGGCGTGTTGATGAAGATCAACTCGGTGCCAGCCGCCTTGGCGTACTGCCGTGAATGGGCGAGGAACAGGTTGAGGTTGCAAAAGCCGCTGCCGTGGGTCGACTTGATCCCGGCTGCGGCATGGGCCGGTCCGCCCATGAACATGCCCGGACCGGCCGCCATGGTGATGGTGCTGACGGCCGCGGCGCCTTTCAGAAAGCCGCGACGGGACGGCGCGACGGTGCCGGCGAAGTTCATCTTCGAAAAAGTCGGGAAATGCGTACAGCCAATGCGTTCACACATGGAGAGCCTCCTCGGGCAGCGGAGAATAATTGGATGGGGACTGCTGGCTTGGGCGAGTCTGCGACTGACAACTCCTTGTCGGTCGCTACTCGGTGCGACCGTCCTCAAAGGTGCCGGCACGCCAACCGAGAAGAATCGCGCTAGCGCGATTCTGCGCTGGTGATTTTGAAGCAAGGGCTGTGCCACCGCGAATTAGCAGCAATGGCAGCGTTCGTTCGCCGTCTGGCGACGTCGCCTCAGGTCAATTCCTGATCAGGCGCGCTATTTCTTGATCAGTGCCCGGTGTCTCTGGCGTTCGATGTGCCCGAGATAGAGCCCCGAGCAGATGATCACGCCGGCGCCGACCCATGTCCAGAAGTCGGGAAAGTCGCCGAACACGAGATAGCCCAGCAGGGCCGCTCCCAACAGCTGCACGTAATTGAACGGTGCCACGACGGCGGCCGGCGCCTGGCTGTAGGCGATGGTCAGGAAATAGTGACCGACGCCGGCCATGATGCCCATGCTGACGAACAGCACCCAGTGCCAGCCCAAGGTCGGCGTCACCCATTCGAACGGCAGCATCGGCAGGGCCACCGCAGTGCCCACGATCGTGGCCATGGTGGCCGAGGCATCGGGCCGCTCGGCCTGTCCGTAGCGCCGCGAGAAGAGCTGGTAGAGCGAGCTCGAGATCGTGCTGCCGACTATCCACAGCGAATGCCATTCGAAGTGCGCGGAGCCCGGCCGCACCACGATCAGGGCGCCGACGAAGCCGACCATGACGGCCGCCCAGCGCTTCGGGCCGACCGGTTCGCCCAGGAACTTCGACGACAGCGCGGTGACGATCAGCGGACTGGTGAGCGAGATCGAGGCGGCCGAGGCCAGCGGCATGTCGACGATGCCGTGGAAATAGAGATACGACGACAGGAACAGCAGCAGCCCGCGCACGATCTGGCTCGGCACGTTGTGCCAGCGGAACAGCGCCATGCCGGCGCGGGGCAGGAAGATCGCCATCATGAAGACGAAGGCGAAGAGGTAACGGCCCCAGATCACCTCGATGACCGGATAGGTCTGGCTCAGCGTCTTGGACATGGCGTTCAGGACGGAGAAGCACAGGACCGAGAAGATGATCGAGAGAATGGCCCGCAGGATCCGATCGGTCGGCGGGGGCGCTTTGGCACTCATCGGCGGCAACTTAGCGTGCTGGCGCCGTCCAACAAGTGCAGGCGCGGACTAAGCGGTCGCCCGCAGCGCATGGGTCATACCGGACGATGGCATGGCCGCGCCGCACGTCAGGTGCGCAATTCCTTTGCGAGTTCCTGGTCGGACGGCCACAGAAGCAGCGACACGATCATCAGAATGCCGAGGCCGCCGGTGATGCCGGCAAAACGGTCGACCCCTGGCATGATGCTGTCTGGCGGCGCCAGGCCCTGCACCATCGTGACCACGAAGACGAAGGCGAACTGGGTGCCGACATAGGGAATGCCGTGCCGCCCCATCTGGATGTGCATGCCCACCCAGACGACGCCGCCGATCATGGCGAGCCACCAGAAGAACGAGTCGACCTGCAGCGCGAGGCAGGCCAATGCGACGATGCCGCCCAGCAGGCATCCCATGAAGCGGTGGAACGACTTCTCTGCAACGAGATGGCGCGTCGTGGTGCCGCCGTCGGCGATCAGCGGCGCGGCCATGACAACCGCGATCGTGACCGCCATCTCGCCCACGTCCGGCAGGTCCGCCATCACCCAGACGATCATCACCGTCACCACGGAGATCGCGGCGCGAAACCCGTGCAGGACCGACGGCCATTGCGCGCCCAGCAGGTGCCGCCAGCCCGGCGCCGTGGCCGGTGGCTCGGCGTGCCATTCCTGCAGCAGCTTGGCCGTCACCATCGCGCACGACACCCCGACCGCCACGTCGAGCGTGCGGTAGCAGGCGATCTCGAACGCCTGGGTGGGGTCATTGAGGCTCATCAGCAGCACGAGGCTGGAGGTGATCGACATGAAGAGCCAGGCGAGCCCATGCGGGCTCACCTGCACGGCGATGACTCCGGCCATGGTCGCGCAGCCCAGGAACAGGCACAGCGCGACCTGGTCGTAGGGCAGCCAGCGCGCCATGATGAATCCGAGCACGGCACCGGCGATCGTGCCGCTCAGCCGCAAGACGCCGCGCCGCACCGAGGCCGCGCCGGTCGACATCAGGGACATGTAGCCGCTGATCGCCGCCCACCAGGGCGCATCGAGCTGCATCGCCAGCGCCACGATGGTGGTGAGCATCACCGAGACGGCCGCGACGGTACCCATGCGCGACTGCGCCGGCCGGTTACCGATGTCCGCCAGTTCGCGCCAGAAGCCGGTGAGCGTCCGGTCCAGAAGCCGTGCGCCCTCGCGGACATCCTCGACGACCGCCCGGCCATAGCGCCCGATCTCCGAGACGCCCTTCACGGGAAGATGACGGTGCGCGCATCGGCGCCCATGTAGAGCTTGTAGCCGGGCGGCACGTCGTCCAGCACGATCGTCACCGGGATACGGCGCTGCAGGCGAATCCAGTCGGTGGTCGGCGCCACGTAGGGCAGGAGCTTGTCGATACCGGGGTTGCGGCTGAAGCCACGGGCGATGCCGGTGATCCGGGCCTTGTGGAAATGCCACGGCGCGCTGTCGAGCCAGACCCAGGCGGTGTCGCCGACCTTGAAGTCGCGAATGTAGTACTGCTTGTAGTTGGCCATGATGCGCCAGGCATCCGAATCGACGATGCCGACGTTCGGTACGCCGGTCGTGGCCATGTCGCCTTTGCGGATCGTGAGATTGGTGATCGCCCCGTTGTTCGGCGCGTGCACGACGGTGCGGTCGAGGTTCCACTGCGCCGACGCCAGTTGCGCCTTGGCGAGTTCCACTGCCGCCTGATGGGCGCCGATGTCGGTTTCCGCCTTTGCGATGGCCACCGTCGAGATGGTCATCTCGGCCTGCGACCGACGCAGCTCGTCGTTGGCGCGGTCGAGTTCCGCGATGGGCGCAAACTGCCGCTTGGCGAGATCGGAGAACCGGCTCTGTTCCTGGACGGCATAGGTATGGCTCGAGGTCGAGACCTGCAGGGCCGCCTGGGCCAATGCCAGCTCCTCTTGCGCGACCTTGAGCTGGGCCGCGGCACGATCGATTTGCGCCTTCCACTGATTGACCACGAGCTGGAACGGCTCGGGATCGATCGTGTAGAGCTTGTCGCCGATCTTGACGTCCTGGTTGTCGACGACGTGGACCTCGGTGATCTGGCCCGTCACCTGCGGCGCCACGGCCACCAGGTCGGACCGGACATAGGCATCGTCGGTATAGGCGACGAAATAGGTGATGACCTCGTACAGGATGAACAATGCCAGGATCGTACCGCCGACCGTGAGCAGCCGATGCAGCCGGCTGGTCTCCACCACCGGCCTGGTGGGCGGAGCCGGTTCGACAGTCGCAGTCGCAGTCGGAGTCGGACTGGCCGACGGCGGAGGCGTCGCATCCGGCGCGGCCGGCACAATCTCGGCGGAAGTCTTTCCGGAAGGGGTCACGTCGGGTGGCATGTGCGTCGGCAAAGTAACGCGCCCGGCGCTAGAAGCCCATGCCCTTGATCTTCGCCGCGAGCGCCGCAACGGAGAAAGGCTTGCCCAGGAAGTTCACGCCGGCATCGATGACGCCGTGATGAACGATCGCATTGGCCGTGTAGCCCGTCATGTAGAGAACCTTGAGGTCGGGCCGACGCGCCACGGCCGCCCCGGCCAGCTGACGGCCGTTCATGCCGCCAGGCAGGCCGACATCGGTGAACAGGAGAGCGATGTCGCCATGCTTCTCCAGGAGGCGCAGCGCCTGCTCGCCATCGCCGGCTTCGTACACCGTGCAGCCGCATTCCCGGCAGGCCGCGACGGCGAACTCGCGCACGACGGGATCGTCCTCGACGACCAGCACGACCGGCCCCGCCCCTGCCGCGACGCTGACCACGGTCGCGAGCTCGGCTGGGGTACCCGCTTCGGTCTGGGTCCTCGGCAGATAGATCTTCACCGTCGAGCCGTGGCCGAGCTCGCTGTAGATCTTGAGATGCCCGCCGATCTGCTTGACGTAGCCATAGGTCATGCTGAGGCCGAGCCCGGTACCCTGGCCGCGCTCCTTGGTGGTGAAGAACGGTTCGAAGGCGCGGGCGATCGTCTGCTGGTCCATGCCCGTGCCGGTATCCGACACGGCGATCATCACGAACTGGCCGGGCGTGACCTCGGCATTGGCCGCAGCGTAGGCGTCGTCGAGATGGGCGTTGGCCGTCTCGATCGTCAGCGTGCCGCCGCCCGGCATCGCATCGCGCGCGTTGATCGCCAGGTTGAGGACCGCCGCTTCGAGCTGGGCTGGGTCTGCCGTCGCGCGCCACAGGCCGCCACTCAAGACCGTCTCGATCTGCACGGTCTCGCCGAGGGTTCGCCGCAGCAACTCCGACATGCCGGTGACCAGCCGGTTGGCATCGACCGGCTCGATCTGCAGCGGCTGCTGGCGCGCAAAAGCCAGCATGCGCTGGGTGAGGGTCGCGGCCCGCGACACGCCGGTGCGGGCGAGATCGAGGAAGCGCACGACCTCGGGCGTCGGTTGCGGCACACGCCGGCCGATCATCTCGATCGCGCCGCCGATGCCGGTGAGCAGATTGTTGAAATCGTGGGCGATGCCGGCCGTGAGCTGTCCCACCGCGGTCATCTTCTGCGACTGGCGCAGGCTCTCCTCCACGGTCGCCCGCCGGATCTGTTCCTCGCGCAGCCGGTCGAGCGTCTCGGCCTGGCTCGCGGCCCGGCGCGAGGCGAGCAGTGCCAGGGCGAACAGGCCCAGCGTCGCCGGCAGGCCGAACAGAAGATGGGTCGACATGCGGTATATCCACGCCTCGCGGACCAGGTCGCTGGCAACCCCAACCGCCACGTAGACCGGCAGGTCGGGCAGCTTGCGATAGACGACCGTGCGCGCAATGCCGTCGATGGTGGCCTGGGATGTGGTGTAGGTCCCTGACTCCGGGTTCGCAGCGATGGAATTCATGAACTTCGAGCCGGGCTCGAATCTCGTCGTCCCGCCGGGAGCGGGATGTCGGGCGAGCAGTTCACCATCGGCGCGCACGAGCGAGGTCGTATAGTTGTCCGACCCCGCCGCCTGCTCGAAAAGCTTGCCGAAATAGGCCGGCGATATGGCCACGAGGACGACGCCGTCGAAGGTACCGTCAGGCGCTTGCCGCCGCTCACTGTACTGGAAGATGTCGGTGCTCTTGATCCGGCTGCGGAACGTCTCGCTGACGTAGCGCTGTTGTCGCTCGTCGCGGTGGGCCATGAAATAGGGCCTGTCCGCCGCCGTAACGTTGGCCGGTATGGGAAAGACGTTGGCGGCGACCAGCGGCCGGCCTTCCCGGTCGAGAATGAATACGTCCTCGACCTGCGGCAGCTTGTGAATGAGGTGCTTGAGCCGTTCATGCAGCCTGGCCTCGCCCTGCTGAATCTCGGAGTTGCTCAAGTCGTCGATGACGTTGAGGACGTTGCTCACGACGAGCTGCTGCGTCTCGAAGGTGGCGCGGGCGCCGATATAGAGAAGATCGAGAGTACGGCCAAGCCGCTCCTCGTACTGCCTCTGGGTCTCCCCATACGCCAGCCAGCTCGCCCCGATGAACAGCATGACCGGAACGATGACGGTGGCGGCCAGAAGGACGAACGATGCGTCTGCCGCCGTCGTGCCGCGAAGCGTCCAGGTCTGCAGTTTCAGGAGCCGCCGCACGTGCGCCTAGGGGTCCTTGCGGATGAGGGAGGCCACGAAGTTTGAAAGCTCCGACGCACTGTAGGGTTTGGGAAACGAGTGCATCTTGATGTTGGACGACAGGGCGCTCGGTGCCGACGCACCCGAGCAACGGATGATCGGAATGTCCGGCCGGTGTTGCACAGCCGCTTCGATCACCTTCTCACCCGACATGTCGGGCAGGCCGATATCGACGATGACGGCACCGAGCGGCCTGTCGCTCTGCAGGACGTCGATGGCCTCGCGACCGGTCGCCGCCTCGATGCATTCGACGCCGACGTCGCCCAGCGCGTCGACCAGCACGGCGCGGATCAGGAACTCGTCTTCAGCCAGCAACACACTCGACATGCGGGAGTCCTATTCGGCCGCTCTTGCCACATCGAACTTGGGCTTGAACGGAAGGATGGTTGTGGCGCGCGCCGCAGGCAACGGCAAGGGCGGCGTTTCCACCCCCAGCGTCCGCGCCGCATTCCACGCCCAGCGCGGATCCAGCAGGAACGGGCGCGCATGTGCCGTGCAATCGGCCTCGCCCGCCGCGATGATGTCCTCGGCCTGTTGCGGTTCGGTGATAAGGCCGACGGCCCAGGTCTTGAGGCCCGCCTCCTTGCGAATGCGGGCCGAGAACGGCACCTGATAGCCGGGTCCGACCGAAAGCTTCTGCCCCGGCGCGTTGCCGCCCGAGCTGACGTCGACGAAATCGCAGCCAAGGTCCTTGAGCTGGCGCGAGGTCTCGATCGAATCCTCGAGGGTGATGCCACCCTCCACCCATTCGACAGCCGACAGGCGCATGCCCAGCGCCTTCTCCGACGGCCACACCCTCCGTACGGCTTCGAACACTTCCAGCGGAAAGCGGCGGCGCTTCTCGGCCGTGCCGCCATATTCGTCGGTGCGATGATTGCTGATCGGCGAGAGGAACTGGTTGAGGCAGTAGCCGTGGGCGCCGTGCAGTTCGACAACATCGAAGCCCAGCCGCAGGCTGCGCTCGGCGGCGGCGACGAAGGCTTGCTTCACGCGCTTCAGGCCGGCCGCGTCGAGCGCCACCGGCGTGTGCCACTTCTTGTCCGGATCGTAGGCCAGCGCGGACGGACCATAGGTCGTCCAGGGAAGATCCGGCGCATCGGCCTGCGTCAGCGGCCCGCCGCCCTTCCAGGGGCGCTGCGCCGAGGCCTTGCGGCCGGCATGGGCGAGCTGCACGCCGAGCTTCACGCCCGGCATCCACCCGCGCACCCAGTCGATGACCGGCTTCAGCGCCGCCTCGTTCTCGTCGCTGTAGAGGCCGAGGCAGCCCTGCGTGATGCGGCCCTCGCGTTCGACGTGGGTGGCCTCGAGGCAGAGCAGCCCAGCGCCCGACATGGCGAGCATGCCGTAGTGGACCTGGTGCCAGGGCTGGGCGCTGCCGTCGACGGCCGAATACTGGCACATCGGCGAGACGACGATGCGGTTGGGCAGCGTTACGCCGCCGAGCTCGACGGGGGTGAAGAGTTGGGCGGTCATGGAAATCCTCGGAGGGTCAGCCGTTGATCGAAGGTCCGGCCTCGTGGCCCAGCCACTCCTCGATCAGGCGGCGGGCGATGGAGTCGCGACGCGGCATGAAGAAGGAACCGTCCTTCGGAAGATTCTCGGTGCGCAACTCATCGCGGCTCATCCAGCGGGCGCTTTCGAGCTCGGATTCGTTGACGCTGAAGTCCATCGACTCGGCCTCCGCATGGAAGCCGATCATCACCGACGCCGGGAACGGCCAGGGCTGGGACGAGCGATAGATCACGTCCTTCACCTTGACCTTCACTTCCTCGTAGACCTCGCGGGCGACCGCATCCTCGAAGCTCTCGCCGGGCTCGACGAAGCCCGCCAGGGTCGAATGCATGCCGCGCGGGAAATGCTTGCCGCGGCCCAGCAGGCACTTGTCGCCGTGATGGACCAGCATGATCACCGCGGGATCGGTGCGCGGGAAGGTCTCCGTCTTGCAGTTCTCGTTGGTGCACATGCGCACATGGCCGCCGCGCGTCACCTTGGTGGTGGCGCCGCAGACGCCGCAATAGCGATGGCGGCGGTGCCAGTAGGTCATGCCGCGCGCATAGGCGAGGATCGAACCCTCGCGCGCGAACAGCAGCGGGCCGACCTGGCGCAGGTCGACGAACTCGCCCAGGTCCTTCAGCGGCACGTCCTTGCCGGTGACGTCGACGGCAAAGTACGGCGTGCCCTCGACATAGCCCAGGAAGATCTGGACGTCGCTCGAATTGGCGATGGCGCGACCCATCATGCCCTGGAGGAAGACGGCTTCGGGATTGCCGCCGGTCTTCACCAGGTTCTTTTCGGTGTCGATCGGCACGAAGCGGGCGGCCCCCGAGGAGGCCAGCTCGATCATCCGTTCATCGTTCTCGCGCTCATGGCTGGCACGGTCGATTTCGGCGCTGGAATAGGGATTTCTTGGATTTCTCATAGGCCGCGGACCGTGCCACAGGGCCGCCCGCGCCGCAATTGGGTCAGGCAACCAGCGCGCGCTCCAGCACCTGCGCCACGTGTATCGCCTGACGGTCGGACCCGTCGGCGATCTGGTGCCGGCACGAGGTGCCATCGGCCACGACCAGGGTTCCCGCATCGGCCTTGCGTACCGCCGGCAGCAGCGACAGCTCGGCCATGGCGATCGAGGTCTCGTAATGCTCGGCCTCGTAGCCGAAGCTGCCGGCCATGCCGCAGCAGCTCGATTCGATGGGCGTCACCGCGAGATCGGGCACGAGCGACAGCACTTCCTGCACCGCGGTCATCGCGCCGAAGGCCTTCTGGTGGCAGTGGCCGTGGAGCAGCGCCTTCTTCTCCGACAGCGGCTGGAGCGGCAGGTCGAGACGTCCCGCCTTCTTCTCGCGCGCCAGGAACTCCTCGAACAGCATGGCATGGGCGGCGACCAGTTCGGCATCCTCGCCGAGGCCGAGCGCCAGGAACTCGTCGCGCAGGGTGAACAGGCAGGACGGTTCGAGGCCGACGATCGGCACGCCCTTCTGCGCGAAGGGCCGGAGCGCGTTCAGCGTGCGCAACGCCTCGCCCCTCGCCCGCTCGACCTGGCCGGTCGCCAGATAGGTGCGGCCGCAGCACAAAGCCGGCGCGCCCAGGGTCGGCCAGGCGACGGCCACACGATGGCCCGCCGCGGTCAGCACCCGCCGGGCGGCGTGCAGGATCTCGGGCTCGAAATTGTTCGAGAAAGTATCGGCGAAGATCACCACCGTGGCGTCGCGATCGTCGACCTCGGTGGTCGACAGGAACGTATCACCGCGCCACTGCGGCAGGCGCCGCTGCTTGGCGAAGCCCAGATAGGACTGCACGAACCAGGCCGCGTTGAACAGCCAGGGCATGCGCCTGGCCCACGGCGCCATCGACGGCGTGGCGCCGACCAGCCGGTCGCGCCAGCTCAGGCCCTTGGCCATGCGGCGCGCCGACTTCACCTCGATCTTCATGCGCGCCATGTCGACGCCGGTCGGACAGTCGCGCTTGCAGCCCTTGCAGCTCACGCAGAGATCCATCGCTGCTGCAACGGCGTCGGAGCGCAACCCTTCGGATCCAAGCTGGCCGGAGAGCGCCAGGCGCAGTGTGTTGGCGCGGCCGCGCGTCAGGTGCTTCTCGTCGCGCGTCACGCGGAAGGACGGGCACATGGTGCCGGCATCGAACTTCCGGCAATGGCCGTTGTTGTTGCACATCTCCGCGGCCTTCGCGAAGCCGCCGGCCAGATCGCCGCCAGTGCCGGGCGTGGTGGAGATCTCGGTAACCGGATCGGTCTGGACGTTCCAGGCCGACCAGTCGAGCACCGGCTCGTACTTGAGCGACTCGTATCCCGGCTTGAAGCGGAACAGCGAGCGGTCGTCCATGCGCGAGGGTCGCACGATCTTGCCGGGGTTCAGGATGTTCTCGGGATCGAACAGGTCCTTGACCGTCTCGAACGCCTTGTTGAGCCGCGGCCCGAATTGCCACGCCACCCATTCAGAGCGCACCAGCCCGTCGCCATGCTCGCCCGAGAAGGCGCCCTTGTATTCGCGCACCAGCGCCGAGGCCTCCTCGGCGATCGCCCGCATCTTCTCGGCACCGTCGCGGCGCATGTCGAGGATCGGCCGCACGTGCAGGGTGCCGACCGAAGCATGGGCGTACCAGGTGCCCCTGGTGCCGTGCTTGCCGAACACGTCGGTCAGGCGCTGCGTGTAGTCGGCGAGGTGTTCCAGCGGAACGGCACAGTCCTCGATGAAGGAGACCGGCTTACCGTCGCCCTTCATCGACATCATGATGTTGAGACCGGCCTTGCGGACCTCCCACAGTTCCGACTGCGGCCTGGGCTCCGGCATCTCCACGACGCTGCCCGGCATGCCGAGATCGGCCATCAGCTCGACGAGGCGCGCGAGGTCGCGCAGCTGGTCCTCGCGCTCCTCGCCCGCGAACTCGACCAGCAGGATGGCCTCGGGCTGGCCGATCAGCGCCCGCTCGATCACCGGCCGGAAGGCGGGATTGGCGCGCGCCAGCTCGATCATCGTGCGGTCGACCAGCTCCACGGCGGCCGGCTTCAGCTTCACGATGTGCTGGGCGCTGTCCATCGCCTTGTGGAAGCTCGCGAAGTTCACGACGCCCAGCGTCTTGTGCTTGGGCAGCGGCGCCAGGTTGAGCGTGAGGCGCTCCGTCACCGCCAACGTGCCCTCGCTGCCCACCAGGAGATGCGCGAGGTTGACCGAATTGTCGGTCGTGTAGGGCCGCTCCGACTGCGGGAAGAAGATGTCGAGGTTGTAGCCGCCGACCCGTCGCAGCACGTGCGGATACATGCGCTCGATCTCGGCGCGCTCGGCGAAGGCCAGTTCCGCCACCTTGTCGGCGATGGCGCGCACGCCGGCGGGCATATCCTCCGGCCGCCCCGCTCCAAAGCGCGCGCGTTGGCCGTTGGCCAGCAGCGCGTCGATCGAGGCCACGTTGTGCACCATGTTGCCGTAGCGGATCGACCGGGAGCCGCAGGAATTGTTGCCGGCCATGCCGCCCAGCGTGCATTGCGCCGAGGTCGAGACGTCGACCGGGTACCAGAGCCCGTGCGGCTTCAGCCAGGCATTGAGATGGTCGAGCACGATGCCGGGCTGGACCGTGACCTGCCGCTTGGCCTTGTCGAAACCCACCACCTCGCGAAGATACTTCGAACAGTCGATGACCAGCGCGTCGCCCACCGTCTGGCCGCACTGCGAGGTGCCGGCGCCGCGCGGCAGGATGGCCGCCTTGGCGTCGCGCGCCACGTCGACGGCGAGCGCCAGATCGGCCTCGTCGCGCGGGATCACCACGCCCACCGGCTCGATCTGGTAGATCGAGGCGTCGGTCGAATAGCGCCCGCGCGAGGCCCTGTCGAACAGGACCTCGCCCTTGAGGCTGCGTCGCAGATTTTGCTCGAGCTTGCTCATGTCCGACGGCACCCAGTAGCGCCCTCGCCGCCCGCGTCATACGCAGACAGAGAGGGCGTCGTGATCGATAGCGGGTTCATCGGAGACCCGGCATGCTTAGTCGAGCTTGATCCCGGCCGTCGCGACGACCTTCTGCCACTTCTCGATCTCCGCGCGGATGCGCTTGGCGAACTCGGCTGGCGACTCGCCGCCAGCCTGGGCGAGCTGGTCCTTCCAGATGGCCTGGAGCTTGGGCGCTGCGAGCGCCTTGACGATCTCGGCATACATGCGCTCGACGATCGGCTTCGGCGTGCCCTTGATCGCCCACATGCCGTACCAGGTCGAGACGATCCACGCCGGAATGCCGATCTCGGCGGCGGTCGGCATGTCGGGGAACTCCGGCTGGCGCTGGGTGGTCGCCACCGCGAGCCCGCGCAGCTTGCCCGCCTTGATCTGCTGCGCCGAGGTGCCCATGCCGTCGAACATCATGTCGGCGTTGCCGGCCAGCAGGTCCTGCATCGCCGGACCGGCGCCGCGATAGGGCACGTGGACGATCTCGGTCTTGGTCTCGAGCTTGAACAGCTCTCCGGCGAGGTGGTGGGCGGTGCCCGTGCCGGGCGACGCGTAGTTCACCTTGTTGGGGTTGGCCTTCACGTAGGCGATGAATTCCTGCGCGGTCTTGGCCGGGATCTTGTTCGGGTTGATCGAGATGACCTGCGGCACCAGCGCGATCATGGTGATCGGCTCGAAGTTCTTCTCGAGATCGTAGTCGAGGTTCTTGTAGACCGAGGGCGCGATCGTGTGATGGATGGCGCCGACGAAGAAGACCGAGCCGTCGGGCTTCATCTTGGCGGCCTGCGAGGCGCCGACGGTGCCGCCCGCGCCGCCCTTGTTGTCGACGATGATCTGGCAGCCCAGTTGTTCGCCGACCTGAGCGGCAAGCGGGCGGGCGAACACGTCGGTGCCGCCGCCCGCCGGGAACGGATTGACCCAGGTGATGGTCTGGGGCGGCCAGCCCTGCTGGGCGCGGGCCACGGCCGGAGCGGCCAGGGTGGCGGCCAGGCCGAGCTTGAGGGCGCTGCGGCGCGAAGTCTTGATCGTCGTCGTCATGGCGATTTTCCTCCCTGAAGGTTGTTGTCGTCCCTGTTTTCCATGGAATCGAGCACGGCCCGCTGCTTGGCACGCAGGTGCCCCACGAGCAGGTCACGTAGCGCAGCGCCATCCCGCGCGGCAAGCGCCTCGATCATCGCGCGATGTTCGGCGACCGCCTGATCCCACTTGGCCGGGTTGAGGTTGGACCGGAACCGGAGGGCATGCAGCCGCGCGTTGAGCGTGCGGTAGGTCTGTCCGAGCACCGCGTTGTCCGCGAGGGCATTCAGCCGGTCATGAATCAGGCGATTGATCCTGTAATAACTCGGCAGGTCACGCCCGGCATGGGCGACCTCCATGTCTTCCTGCAACGCCCGCAGATCCGCGACGTCGGCGTCCGTGACCCGGGCCACGGCGAGTTCGCCCGCCAGCCCCTCCAGCGCCCCCATCACCTCGAAGGCGCCGCGCACGTCGGCCGGCGACAGGGCCACCACCTGGGCGCCCCGGTTGGGCAGCTGCACCAGCAGGCCGTCGGCCGCCAGCATGCGGAAGGCTTCGCGCAGCGGCGTGCGCGACACGCCCAGCCGTTCGCTGAGTTCGCGTTCGTTCAGCTTGGCGCCGGGCGCCAGGTCGCCCTCGATGATGAGGGCGCGCAACCGTTCCGCCGCCGCCTCAGGCAGCGTCGAACGGGCAATCGGGAAAACCGAACCATCCATCTCTGGACTCACTCTGGCATATTGTATACAAAATGCAAGTCGAAGCTGAGAGGAACCTCCATATGCGCCTGAACTCCCACCCCGCCGGACGCCACTTCCTGCAAATTCCTGGTCCGACCAATGTGCCCGACCGTGTTCTTCGCGCGATGGATTATCCGACGATCGATCATCGCGGTCCGGAGTTCAACGCGCTGGCCAAGAAGGTGCTTCGCTCCGTTCGCCAGGTTTTCCAGACAAAACAACCGGTTATCGTCTTTCCCGCATCCGGGACCGGAGCCTGGGAGGCGGCCCTCTTGAACACCCTGTCGCCCGGCGACCTGGTGCTGATGTGGGAGACCGGCCACTTCGCCTCTCTCTGGAAGAAGATGGCTGACAAGCTTGGAATCAAATCGGAATTCATGGGCGGTGACTGGCGCAGGCCGGCCAATCCGGCGGCGATCGAGAAGCGCCTGAAGGAAGATGCCGGCCACGCCATCAAGGCGGTCTGCATCGTCCACAACGAGACCTCGACGGGCGTGGTGAGCGATATCTCCGCCGTCCGGCAGGCGATCGATGCCGCGAAGCACCCGGCCCTGCTGCTGGTCGACACCATCTCGTCGCTCGGCTCGATCGACTATCGCCACGACGCCTGGGGCGTCGACGTGACGGTCGCCGGCTCGCAGAAGGGCCTGATGCTGCCGCCCGGCCTCTCCTTCAACGCCGTGAGCGAGAAGGCGATCGAGGCGTCCAAGGCCTCGAAGATGGTCAAGGCGTTCTGGGCGTGGGACGAGATGCTGGTGGCCAACGCCAACGGCTGGTTCCCCTACACGCCCGCCACCAACCTGCTCTACGGCCTCAACGAGGCCTGCGACATGCTGCTGGAGGAAGGTCTCGACGCGGTGTTCGCGCGCCACGCCCGCCACGCCGAGGCGACGCGCGCCGCCGTCACCGCCTGGGGCCTGGAGATCCTGTGCAGCGACCCCACGGCCTATTCGGGTTCGCTGACGGCGATCGTCATGCCCGAGGGTCACGATGCCGACGCCTTCCGCAAGGTCGCGTTGGAGAACTTCAACATGTCGCTCGGCCAGGGCCTGACCAAGGTCGCGGGCAAGGTCTTCCGCATCGGCCATCTCGGCGACTTCAACGACCTGATGCTGATGGGCACCCTCTCCGGCGTCGAGATGGCGCTGGGCCTCGCCAAGGTGCCGCACAAGGCAGGCGGCGCGCAGGCCGCCCTCACCTACCTGCGCGACACCGCGCCGGGCGCCCGCAAGGGCTGACCCGAGGCGCCACGATCAATAGGGCTCGATCGTTCGCTTGCGCTCGCTCCGCGGCGGTGGCGGCGGCAGCGTCGCCAGCGTGTTCAGGAGGATGGGCCGCGTATCGGCCGGATCGATCACGTCGTCGTAGCCGAAGCGGCCGGCCACCTCGAGGGCCGTGTTGTAGCGCTTCAGCTCGTCGGTGCGTTCGCGATGCCGGGCTGCGCGGTCCCCGGCATCCTCGATCCCTTCGAGTTCGCGGCGATGGATGATACTCGCCGCGCCTTCCAGGCCCATGCCGCCGAACTCGGCGGTCGGCCAGGCGAGCAGGATCGCGGGATCGAGCGGGCGCGAGCCCATGATGTAGTAGCCCAAGCCATAGGCCTTGCGGAGCACGACCGTCATGATGGGCATGGTGGAATTGGCCAGCGCCGCCAGCAGGCGGGCGCTGCGCCGGACGAGGCCCGTCTTCTCGATGTCCGGTCCCACCATCAGGCCGGGCGTGTCGCACAGAACGAGCAGCGGCAGGTCGAAGGCGTCGCAGAGCTGGACGAAGCGCGCGGCCTTCTCGCAGGCCGGCCCATCCATCGCGCCGGCGAGGTACATAGGCTGGTTGGCGATCACCCCGATCGGCCTGCCGCCCAGCCGCGCCAGGGCCGTCACCATCGCGCGGCCGTATCCTCCGCGCAGCTCCATCACGCTGTCGATATCGGCGATGCCGCGGATGACCCTGCGCACGTCGTAGGCCCGGCGTGGATTGTCCGGCACGAGGCTGCGCAAGGCCGTCGGATCGGGCGCCTCGCCCGGCGGCAGCGCCGAGCCGAAGTACGAGAGATATCGTTTGGCGGCCTCGACCGCCTCCGCCTCACCGTCGACCAGCACGTCGACCGCGCCCGCGGCGTAGTGAACCTCCGGCGGGCCGATCTCCTCCGGTTTCAGCTTGAGGCCGAGCGCCGCCTCGACGAGCGGCGGTCCCGCCATTCCCATCGCGCTGTCGCGTGTCGCGATCAGCAGGTCCGACATGCCGGCCAGGTTGGCATGGCCGGCGAATGCCCGGCCGGGCACGATCGCGATCGTCGGCACGCGCCCGGAAAGGCGCGCGAACAGCACGAAGGTGTGCGACGCCCCGCGGCCCTCGACCTTCATGTCGTGCGGCCTGGCTCCGCCGCCGTCCAGCCAGCAAATCACGGGCAGCCGATTCTGCAGGGCGTGCCCGAACATCCGACTGATCTTGGCGTGGTTGTTGGCGCTCTGCGTGCCGGCATAAACGCTGTAGTCGTAGAACACGATGTCGACGGCGCGGCCCTCGACCCGCGCCGTGCCCATCACCAGCCCGTCGGCGGCTCCCTGCATGTCGGCGAGAGCCGGCCGTACCAGGCCACCGTACTCGACGAACGAGCCGACATCGGTGAGCGCCGCGATGCCCTCGCGCGCGGTCCACCTCCCCCGCTTTTTCTGCCGCGCGACGGCATCCGGCCGCGCGCCGTCCTCGAGGGCAGCCCGCGCCTGCAGCACCTGCTCGACGGTGACGCGTGGCAGGTCCGGCTTTTCCTCGCCGCCCATCACTCCGCCTTGATGTTCGCGGCGCGGATGACCTCGCGATAGTTGCGCCGGTTCTCTTCCATGGTCTCCTTCAGCGCCGCCGAATCGGCGAATGCCGGCACCATGCCGTTGTCGAGCAACTTCTGGCTGACCGTGGGATCCTCGACGGCCGCCTTGATGGCCTTTTCCCAGCGCTTGACGACCGCGTCCGACATGCCCGTGGGGCCGCACAGGCCGAACCAGGCATAGGTCTCGAAGCCGGGCACCACCTCGGAGATCATTGGCGCCTCGGGAAAGAAGCGCTTGCCGAGCGGGTCACCGAGCGCCAGCAGGCGCAGCGAACCCGACCGGATGTGGCTGATCACGTCGCCCAGATTGGTGATGGAGAAGCTCGTTCGGTTGGCGAGCAGATCCTGCAGGGCAGCCTGCGAGCCCCGGTACGGTACGTGTACCATCTTGGCCCCGATCTTCTGGCCCAGGAGTTCCGTCGACAGGTGTTGAACCGATCCCACGCCGGGCGTGGCGTAGCTCACCTTGCCGGGATTGGCGCGGGCATCGGCGACCAGCTCCTGGACCGAACGGTAGGGGCTGTCCTTGCTGACGACGAGCCCGAATGTCGACCGCAGCAGCTGCCCAATGCCGATCAGATCCGTGGCCGGATTGATGGGAAGCGGCGCGCCGGGCAACTCGGTCACGATGGTCATGTTGCCCGTGGTACAGAAGAGCACGTTGCTGCCATCCGTCGGACCGCGTGCCGCTGCCTCTGCGGCGATCATGCCGTTGGCGCCGGTGCGGTTCTCGACCACCACGCGCTGCCCCAGCTCCTTCGACGCAACGTCGGCCAGCAGCCGCGCCGCCAGGTCGCCGGAGCCGCCGGCGGCAAAACCATACAGCATGCGGACCGGACGATCCGAGACGGCCGGCTGTTGCGCCGTGGCCGTGTTGAGCGTGAGGGCGATGAGCGCCACCCCGAACGTTGGCAATGCCAAACCGAGCAGTCTTCTACGCATGGGCTTCCTCCGTTGTTGTTTTCTTCGGTGCTGCATGAGGCAGGTCGTCTGTCGTCAGATCGGCGCGATCGAGCGGAACTTCGGCGGATGGTCGGCGGGCCGGCGCGGCTGCGCGGAGTCGAGTACCTCGGCAAGCCGGCGGCGCGTGTCGCGCGGATCGATGATGTCATCGATGCCGAATCCCTCGGCGGCGCGCAGCGCGCCGATGCGCGCCCGCGTCTGGTCGATCATCTCGGCCCGCCGCGCGGCCGGGTCGGGCGCAGCCTCGTAGTCCTTGCGGAAAGCCACGTCGATCGCGCCCTCGATCGACATGGCGCAGATCTCAGCCGAGGGCCAGGCGAGCGCGGCATCCGCGGAAAAGCTGCGGCCGCCGCACATCGCGAAGTAGCCGAGCCCGTAGCCCTTGCGCAGGACGATGGAGACTCGCGGCACGGTGGCGTGTCCCCATTCGAACACCAGCTTGGCGCTGCGCCGGCCGAGGCTGGTGCGCTCGGCGCTCGAACCGATCGAGAAGCCCGGCACGTCGATGAAGGAAACGATCGGCAGACCGAACGCATCGCACAGCGCGATGAAATGGGCCGCCTTGTCGCAGGCATCGCTGTTGATCATGCCGCCCAGCCGCAGCGGCTGGTTGGCGAGGAAGCCAACCGCACGTCCCCCCAGCCGCGCGAAGCCCGTCACCATGTTGCCGGCGAATGTCGGCTTCAGCTCGAACAGCGTGTAAGGATCGGCGATCTCGCGCAGCACCTTGCGGACATCGTAGGCCTTCCGCGTGGACACCGGCACCAGGTCCAGGATCGAATCGGCAATCCGGCCGAGGGGGCGCGGCTCCGATACGACCTGCTGCGGTGCACGCGCATTGCTCGGCAGGAAGGACAGAAAGCGCTTTGCCGCCGCGATGGCTTCGTCTTCGCTGTCCACGCCAAGATCGGCGATGCCCTGGCGGTCGACCTGGATGTCGGCGCCACCCAGTTCCATCGCGTCGATGTCCTCGCCGGTCGCCGCCTTGACCAGGGCCGGGCCCGCGATGCCCATCGTCGAGAGACCGCGCACCATGATCACGCAGTCGGCCATGCCGGCATAGTTGGTGGGTCCGGCGAAGCCCGCTCCCAGCATCAGCGCCACCATGGGCACCCAGCCCGAGGCCCGCGCAAAATTGTGGAAGGTCCCGTTGGCGTTCGCGAAGTGTCGCGCATCCTGTCCGTCCTGGATGCGGTGCCCGCCGCCATCGAGGATCATCACCAGCGGCAGGCCGCGCGTAATCGAGACCTGCAGCGCACGCTGGACCTTGGCGCTGCCCAGCTTGCCGATGCTGCCGCCATGGACGGAGAAGTCCTGAGAGAACACGACGACCGGCCGGCCATCGACCTGCGCCGTCCCGGCGACGACGCCGTCGGCGGGCGACGCCGTGCGCAGGGGAAACTTGTCGGCACCGATGCCGTCCTCCTCGGCCGCAACAAACCCACCCATCTCGCTGAAGGATCCGGCGTCGACCAGACGCGCGATGCGCTCACGGGCGCTCAATCGTCCGCGCCGGGCGAGCTTCTCCATCGCGGGCTGGCGGGCCGGATCGTCGATGGAGGCCCGGACCGCCTCCACGCGCTCGAGCAGGTCGCGCATCGTGGGATCGCCTGACATGGTGGCTCCTAGGAAGACATCTTGGTGAGGCGCTCGCGGCGCACGCGAATGCCGGCGGCTTCGCGATCCCAGGTATCGGGTGTGACGCCGTCGGCGCGCAGCAGGTTCTTCTGCACCTTCTGCGTCGGCGTCTTGGGCAGCTCCGGCAGCACGCGCACGAAGCGCGGCACCATGAAGTGCGCCATCCGCGGCAGGAGGAATTCGAGGATCTCGGCAGGATCGATCGACTTGCCGGCGACCGGAGCCAGCACGGCGAGAACCTCGTCCTCGCCCAGTTCGGACGGCACCGCGACGGCAGCGGCCTCGCGCACCGCGGGATGGGCCATCAGCTCGGCTTCGACCTCGAAGGAGGAAATGTTCTCGCCGCGGCGGCGGATGGCGTCCTTGAGCCGGTCGACGAAGAAGAAGTTGCCATCGGCGTCACGCCGGAACACGTCCCCCGTGTGAAACCAGCCGTTGCGCCAGGCGCGGGCTGTAGCCTCCGGGTTGTTGTGATAGCCATGGTTCATGCTCCATGGCGTGTCGCTGCGCAGGATCAGTTCGCCGGTCACGCCCGGCGCCACTTCGCAGTCATGCTCGTCGACGATGCGCGCCTCGATGCCGGGACGCGGCCGCCCGCAGGTCCCGCGAACAGCCGGATTGCGCTCCGACACCAGCGGCCAGGAGGTCTCCGTCATGTTGAAGGTCGTGTAGACCTCGACGCCGAACCGCTCGGCGAAGGCTTCCGAGGCGTCGCTGAGCGGCACGAGCACGACCTTCTTGAGCGTATGGTCGCGATCCCGCGGGCCCGGCGGCAGCTTGAGCAGGAACGGCACCATGGCGCCGAGGAGCGTAAGGCAGGTCGTGCCAGTGGCCCGCACGGTGTCCCAGAATGCATTGGTGTCGAACGCCTCGACGAGCGCGATCGAGCCGCCCTTCACCAGCATCCGGTAGATGGCCCCTGTCCCGCCCGCATGGAACAGGGGCAGGTTCACCATGTTGCGATCGTCGGCGGTCGCCGCATAGAAGGCGTTGGCCGCCGACGCGGCGTGCAGATAGGAACACAGCACTCCCTTCGAGGGGCCGGTCGTCCCGGAAGTGTAGATCACGGACTGTGTGTCCCACGGCATGATCGGCCGCGCGGGAGCCTCGGGCGCACCGCCCGGTTGCCGCAACGACCGCGCGCTTTCGATCGGAACCCTCTGCTCGACGTTCGCCGCGTCGATCGCATCGAGTCGCGGCAGCAGGTCGGGATGGCCGACGATCAGGCGCGCGCCGGAGCTGCGGACGGCATGCTCCAGGATCTGGCCGCGATAGGCGAGGTTGAGGGGAATGTAGATCGCGCCGAGATAGTTGATGGCGAACCAGATGCGCAGCGCTTCCGGCCCGTTGGGCAGCCACGTCAGGACCGGCTCGTCCTGCTGTACGCCGAGCGCCTGCAATGCCGCTGCGGTTTCGCGCACGTGTTCCCGCAATTCGCGATACGTCCAGGTGGCACCTCCATCGGCGAACTGCACGAACACCTTGTCCGGTGTCTCAAAGGCCCGCCGATCGAGCACTGGCTGCAGCACGCAGTCCTCAGGTGCCGGAATCCGCTCGTCGCGCCAGGCGGTCATTGCAAACGCTCCAGATGGGACAGGAGGATCTTCTTGGACCGCGCGAAGTCAGCATCGGAACGATCGAGCAGGTACTGGATGACGAGGCCACGCATGGCCGCGAGCAGGAAGCGAGCCTCGCCGTCGCAATCGACGCGTCTGCCGATCTCCCCTGCCCGACGCGCTTCGCGAAGGTTGTCGGCAAGCCCATCGCACCAGCGACCCGTGACGAGCGCGACATGTGGCTGGAGCTCGCTCATGGCGAACAGCGATTCCGTGTAGATCGAATAGAGCGCGGCGGTGGACGTGGCATCGCGCTCCACGCTCGCGAGATGCGCTTCCATGCGCAGCTCGACCGCCCGCATGCCCGTGGCACGGTCGAGCAGCCGCGCCGTATGCACCTGGAACCACGAGTCCATCGCGTCGAGCAGCGCCGTGATCAGCCCCAGCTTGTTGCGGAACCGCTCGACCGGCAGGCCGCGGCTATAACCGGCCGCCACCCCGACATCGGCCAAGCTCGTGCCCGAGACGCCGCGCTCGGCAAACAGCCGGGCTGCCGCGCGCAACATGCGGCGGTCCGATTCCTTGCGGCGTGTCGCCTGTGTGCGGCGCGGCCGTGCAACGGTGGTTACTTCGGTCGCCGGGAACATGCCATCCGCTCGTCACTTGCTTGTTGATTAGCAAGTATTATACAATGGCCCGACAAGAACCAGTAGAAAGAACATGATGGTCCACGGGAGGATCAGGCGCCGGCGCTTCATGGCAGCCGGCGCGGCCGCCGGTGCTCTGATGCCTGCAGGCGTCTTCGGCCAGGCACCGGACTGGCCGAGCAGGCCGGTGCGGTTCGTTTGCGGCTACGCGCCAGGCGGACTGACCGATCTGTTCGCCCGCCTCGCCGCAGAGCATTTCACGACCCGGTACGGCAAATCCTTCATCGTCGAGAATCGCACGGGTGCCGGCTCCATGATCGCCGGCGACATCGTCGCCAAGTCAGCCCCCGACGGTTACACGCTGCTTTTCACGAACTCGACGGCGATGTTCCAGAATCAGGTGGTCTTCAAGAGCGTCCCCTACGACGCGGCGAAGGACTTCACCCCCGTCGCCATGCTTTCGGCCGGCAAGGTGCCGCTCTGCGTCCACTCTTCGGTGCCGGGCAACAGCGATCTCGCCGCCCTCGTCGCCTATGCGAGGAAGAACAGGACCAGCTTCGGCACCACCGGCATCGGCTCGCTTGCCCACATCTTCTGCATGAAGCTGAACGACATCTTCGGCATCCAGATGGAGCCGGTACACTATCGCGGGGAAGCGCCGATGTGGGCCGATCTCTCGGCAGGCGTCACGCAGGCCGCCTGCTCGACCTTGCAGGGCGCATCGGCGGCGATCCAGGCGGGAAGCGCCCGGCCCGTCGCCGTGCCGACCAGGACGCGCTCACGCCGGCTGCCTGAAGTGGCGACCTTCTACGAGCAGGGTGCCACTCATCCCTATCTCCTGCTCGAAAGCATGGTCTGCTGCGTCGCGCCGAGCGGCACGCCCGCACCCATCGTCGAGGCGCTGTCGGCCGGGATGGTCGAGATGAACGCGCAACCACGCATGCGGGAATTCGTCGACAAGTTCGGCCTCGATGAGGGTGCGCAGGACCGCGCCAGCTTCGCGACCTTCATCCGCGAGATGGGCCCCCTGCTCACGCAGGCCGTCCGCGAACTCAACATCGAGCCGCAGTGAGGCGCACATGAAAGCCGTTCCGCTCAAATCGGAAATCTCGGGCACCGTCTGGAAGATAGAGGGAGCCGTCGGGATCGAGGTCGAGACCGACGACGTCCTGCTCATCCTCGAATCGATGAAGATGGAAATCCCGGTCCTGGCGCCCAGGAAGGGCCGGATCGTGGAGTTTCGCGTCGGCGAAGGCGATTCGGTCGCCGAGGATCAGGTCGTCCTGTTGTTCGAGCCGTCCTGACGCGTCACAGCCCTACGGAGCGGTGAGCGGTCCCGGATCGCCGCCGATCGGCCTGCGCAGGCACGCGACGTGATGGCCGGGCGCCACCTCGAGCAACGGCGGGTCGGTCACGCGGCATTCGGCGGTCGCATAGAGGCAGCGTGTGTGGAAATGGCAGCCGGGCGGCGGCTTTGCCGGGCTCGGGACGTCGCCCTGCACGATCTTCTTCCTTTGCCCCCGACGCCTGGGATCGGGCGCGGTGGCGGCCGACAACAGCGCCTCGGTGTAGGGATGCAGCGGCTGCGTGAAGAGCGTGCGCTTGTCTGCCAGCTCCACGATGCGGCCGAGATACATCACGGCGATGCGGTGGCTGATGTGCCGCATGACCGCGAGGTCGTGGCTGATGAAGAGATAGGCGAGCCCGTATTCCTCCTGCAGGTCGATCAGCAGGTTCAGCACCTGCGCCTGCACCGACACGTCGAGCGCCGAGACCGGCTCGTCGGCCACGATCACGTCGGGATTGACCGACAGGGCCTTGGCGATTCCCAGCCGCTGGCGCTGGCCGCCGGAGAATTCATGGGCGTATTTGCGCGCCGCCTCGGGCCGCAGGCCGACGCGGCGGAAGAGCTGCGCCACCCGCTCGTCGCGATCCGTGCCCCGGGCGATCCCGAAATTCTCCAGCGGCTCGCCCACGATCGTGCCCGAGGGCAGGCGCGGGTTCATCGAGGAGTACGGGTCCTGGAAGATCGTCTGGATTCGCCGGCGATGGGTCCACATGGCGCCGGGCTTGAGCGCGGTCACGTCCTCGCCCGCCAGCACGATCCTGCCGGCAGTCGGCTCGATCAGCTTCAGCACGACCTTGCCGATCGTCGACTTGCCGCAGCCCGATTCGCCCACCAGGCCCAGCGTCTCGCCGCGGCGGATCGAGAAGGTGACGCCGTCGACGGCCCTCACCGCGCCAACCTGGCGCTGCAGCAGGCCGCCATGGATCGGGAAGTGCTTCACCAGGCCTTCGACCTGCAGGACGGGCGCGTCGCTCATGCCGCTCTCCTGACGCGATCGACTTCCCAGCAAGCCACCAGATGGCCCGCCCCGGCATCGACCAGCGGCGGCCTCTCGCTGCGACAGCGGCCGGTCGCGAAGCCGCAGCGCGGCGCGAAGGCGCATCCCGGGATCGGCTGGGTCAGGATCGGCACCAGCCCGGGAATCTCCTGCAGGCGCGGCCGCGTGCCGGCAGCATCGGCCTCGACGTCGAGCCGCGGGATCGCCCGCATCAGGCCGCGCGTATAGGGATGCAGCGGCTCCTCGAACAGGGCCTCGACCGGCGCCTGCTCGACCTTGCGGCCGGCATACATGACCACCACCCGCTCGGTCGTCTCGGCCACGACGCCGAGATCGTGCGTGATCAGGACGATGGCGGTGCCGGTCTTCTCCTTGAGCTCGATCATGAGATCGAGGATCTGCGCCTGGATGGTGACGTCGAGCGCCGTCGTCGGCTCGTCGGCGATCAGCACCTGCGGATCGCAGGACAGCGCCATCGCGATCATGACCCTCTGGCGCATGCCGCCCGAAAGCTGGTGGGGATATTCGTCGAGCCGGCGCCGCGCATCGGCGATGCGCACCAGGTCGAGCATCTCGAAGGCCCGCTCCCGGCCCGCCTTCCACGACACGCCGAGATGGCGCACGACGTTCTCGGCGATCTGGGTGCCGACGGTGAGAACCGGGTTGAGGCTGGTCATCGGCTCCTGGAAGATCATGGAGATGCGATGGCCGCGCAGCCGCTTCATTTCCTCCTCGGACAGGGTCGTCAGCTCCTCGCCCTCGAACTTGATCGAGCCCGAGGCGATGCGGCCGGTCTCGGGCGGGATCAGCCGCAGAATCGACATGGCCGTCACCGACTTGCCGCAGCCCGATTCGCCCACGATGCCCAGGGTCTCGCCGCGCGCGACGTCGAAGGACACACCGTCGACGGCCCGCACGACGCCGTCGAGGGTGCTGAACTGCGTGTGCAGGTCGCGGACTTCGAGGATCGGAGCCGGATTGCCGCTCACAGGCGCCTCGCCAGGCGGGGATCGAGCCGGTCGCGCAGGCCGTCACCCAGGAGATTCACCGCCAGCACCGTCACAGCAAGGAAAGCGCCCGGGATCATGATCGTCCAGGGCGCGATCTGGAAGAAGGTGCGGCCCTGGGCGATGATGTTGCCCCAGCTCGGCACTTCCGGCGGCACGCCGGCGCCCAGGAAGCTCAGCCCCGCCTCGATCAGCATCGCCGAGGCGCAGACATAGGTCGATTGCACGATCAGCGGCGCGAGCGTGTTGGGCAGGATGTGGCGCGTCAGCAGTTTCCAATTCTTCGTGCCGCCTGCGATGGCGCTTTCGATATAGGGCTGCGAACGGATCGACAGGACGACGGAGCGCACCACCCGCACGATGCGCGGCACCTCCGGGATCACGATGGCCACGATCACGATGCCGAGGCCCGGACGCGACAGGGTGATCAGCGCGATGGCGAGCAGGATCGACGGGATCGCCATCAGCCCGTCCATGATCCGCATGACGATCGAATCGACGCGGCGGAAGTAGCCACAGGCCAGACCGAGCGCCAGCCCGAGGATGCTCGAGAAGGCCGCCACCGAGAGGCCGACGATCAGCGAGACACGCGCGCCATAAACCGTGCGTGAGAAGACGTCGCGACCGAACTGGTCGGTGCCGAACCACCAGCGCTCCGACGGCGGCCGCAAGCGGTTGACCGGCGTGATCTTGAAGGGATCGCTGGTGGCGATGAGGGGCGCAAACACCGCCATCACCACCAGCAGGGACAGCAGCACGGCCCCCAGCGCGATCGTCGGATTGCGCCGCACCGCACTCCACAGCGAGAAGCGGCGGCCCGGCGGCACAGCGAGATCGTCGGCAAGCACGGCCATGTCAGTACCGGATCCGTGGATCGAGGAAGGCATAGGAGATGTCGATGATCAGGTTCACCAGCACCTTGGCGCCGGCGAACACCAGGATCAGCCCCTGCACCACCGGATAGTCACGCTTGAGCACGGCGTCGACGGTGAGCCGGCCGAGGCCCGGGATGTTGAAGACGGTCTCGGTGATGACGACGCCCGAGATCAGCAGCGCGATGCCGATGCCGATCACCGTGACGATCGGCACGGCGGCGTTCTTCAGCGCATGCAGCAACAGCACCCGGTCGGTCGCGAGGCCCTTGGAATTGGCGGTGCGGATATAGTCCTGCGCCAGCACCTCGAGCATCGAGGCGCGGGTGATGCGAGCGATCAGCGCCATGTAGGTAATGCCCAGCGCCACCGACGGCAGGATCAGGCTTTCGACGAACGGCCAGAACCCTTCCCGGATGGGCTGGTAGCCCTGCACCGGCAGCATCTGCCACTGCACGGCGAAGAAATAGATCAGGATGTAGGCCAGCACGAAGACCGGCATGGCGAAGCCCAGGACGGCAAAGCCCATGACCAGGCGGTCCACCCATTTGCGCGCCTTCCACGCCGCGAGAACGCCGATGGGAACGGCCAGCGCCACCGCCACGAACAGAGTCGAGAGCGTGAGCGCCACAGTCGGTTCGAGACGCTGTGAGATGAGGCGGGTCACGGCCATGTTGGAGAAGATCGACACGCCCATGTCACCGCGCATAAGCTGCGAGGTCCAGACGACGAACTGTTCGACCATCGGCCGGTCGAGGCCGAGCTTGGCGCGGACGGCGGCGATCGATTCGGCCGTCGCGTCCTCGCCGGCGATGATCGCCGCGGGATCACCCGGGGCAAAGCGCAACAGGAAGAAGACGAACAGCGCCACGACGGCCATGACAGGCAGCGTGGCGAAGAGGCGGCGGACGATATAGGCGGTCACGACGAGGCCTTGCCCCAATCAGGCAAGGCCCCCCTGCGCGCGACGGCAACGCATACTCGATACGACATTATTTCTTGGTAATCCCCCAGAGCACGGCGAGACCCGTGTTCGGCACGATACCGTCGATCTTGTCGGCGCGATAGGCGAGCGGCGTGTCCCACTGGCCGAACGGAATGTAGACGACCTGCTCCATCGCACGGGCCTGCAGCTCGGTGGCGATCTTCTTGCGCTCCTCCTCGGTCTGCGCCATGCCGAAGGCGTTACGCAGCTCCTCGATCTTGGCATCGCATGGCCAGCCGAACAGGCCCTTGTCGCACGCCGCACCGATCCAGGTGTGCAGGATCGGATTGGCCGAACCGACGCCGCCCGAGGTCGTGACGAAGATGTTCCACCCGCCTTGCGCCGGCGGATCCTTCTTGGCGCGGCGCGTGACGACGGAACCCCAGTCCATCGATTGCGCGTCGACGTTGATGCCGGCCTCGCGCATCGCCTGGATCAGGACCTGGGTGGCCGGCGTGATCGTCGCGTGGTCGCTGGCCGACAGAACGGTGATCGGCTCGCCCTTGTAGCCCGCCTCCTTGAGGAGCTGCAGCGCCTTCTTGGGATTGTATTCCTTCATCCACTCGCGGCCGCCGGCGTTCTCGTAGGGACCGCCGCAGGTCAGGAGAGCCGGGCAGACCTTGTAGTACTTCGGATTGCCGACGATGGCGCGTAGGAAGTCTTCCTGGTTGATCAGGTAGTACATCGCCTGCCGCGCCTTCACGTTGTCGAACGGCGGCTGGAGATGGTTGAGGCGGATGAAGCCCTGGGTGCTGTCGATCTTGCCGGTCTTCAGCAGCTTCACGCCGCGGGCCTTCTCGAGCAGCGGCAGGAAGTCGTTGGGCGGGGCTTCGTAGAAATCGATCTCGCCATTGATCAGGGCCGACATCGCCGTTTGCGGATCGGAGATCCAGACGAGCTCAATCCGGTCGACGCCCGGGATCTTGGCGCCGGCGAAGGAGGACGGTGCCTCGGTGCGCGGCTGATAGTCCTTGTTCTTGAGATAGACCGCCTTGCTGCCCGGCACCCACTGGTCCTTGGCAAACACATACGGACCGGAGCCGACCGCCTCCTTGATCTGCTGCTGCGGATCGGTGAGCGCGTCCTTCTCGCGCATTATGGCGGCGATCGAACTGCCGCTCTTGCCGAGCGATTCGAGCACCATGCCATAAGGCGCCTTCAGCACCATGGTGAAGGTCTTGTCGTCGACCGGCTCCATCTTCGTCACGAAGCCCATCAGGCGCTGGCCGACGCCGTCCTTGGCACCCCAACGCTTCAGCGAGGCGATGACGTCCTTGGTCGTGACAGGCGACCCGTCATGGAACTTGAGCCCGTCGCGCAGGGTGAAGGTGTAGGTGAGCTTGTCGGGACTGACTTCGTACTTGCCGACCATCTGGGGATGCGGCTTCTGGTCGGCGTCGTTGCCGAACAGCGTGTCGTAGATCAGCGCTCCGTGAATGTTGGCGATCGTCTGGGTCGTCCAGACCGGATCGATGACCCGTACGTCGGCATGCATTACGGCCTTGAGGACCTTCTCCTGTGCCTGTGCCGGGGCCTGGACCGCAGCGAACGGCAGCGCCAGCGCGAGCGCGCCCGCGAAGACTCGGTTGAACATTCTGAACACTCCCTTACTCCCCGCAGAGAGTATGCAAAGCGGCGATCCGCTTTGTCCAGCGCGCTAGAAGATCAAACCCCGCGGTGCGGCGCCTTCATCGAGCGGCCAGATCGGACGCTCGACCTTTGTGTAAGGGACCTTGCGGTGGTCGCGCGGCAGCGGGCCACTCGATTCGACGTAGATCACCTTCTTGGCGATTGGCCCGTAGGCCGCCATGAAATGGTTCGTCGACTTCACGACCACGATCTTCCGCTGGGTCGGGTCGATTCCGACATTGGTAAACAATTCGAGCCCGGTCGCCTGCGTGCGCTTCGTGATCAGGACGACTTCGACACCGCCGATGCGCACCGCCGCGCAGTCGCCCACCGGCACCTGCGTCGGCCCGAATTTCTGCCAGGCGTCGCGCTTCAGGCCCACGATTTCGACCTCGGCATCGACCGGTTGGCCGGAGCTCGGCGCGATCTTGCCGCCGAACCGCAAACCGATCCGCGCCCCGAGGCCTGCGTCGAAGCAGATGCGAACAGCGATCGGATCCCAGATCGGACCGAGGCAGGCGCTCTCGACGTTCTTCTCGATCAGGTGCTTCAGGATGTCGGTATTGTCGGACGGCGCGCCGCCGCCGGCATTGTCCGATGGATCGGCGATCACGACTGGCAGGTCGTTGAAGGCCACGCCCTCGCCGATGCCAGCCGCGATGCCAAGGGACTGCGGCGCCGTCTTGCCGCGCAGGGCCACGAGTTCCTCTCCCAGCTGCGTGGCCAGCGCATCCGCCTTCTTCTTGTCGCCGTCGGCGATCACCAGCACGCGCGTGCCGATCTCGGGCACGTCGCCGTAGGGAAAGCAGTGTGCGATCGACACGGACAGGATCCCGTCCTTGCCCTCCATCGCCATGATGCGATCGACGAGGCCGCGCATCGGCTGGATCGTCGTGGGATAGCTCTGGATCTGGCGGCAGTCGTAGACCGACATCACGGGCTTCACCTTGCCGCGCAGGGTGGCCAGAACGAGGTCGAGCACGTCCTCCGCCCGCTCGACGACGTCGGTATGGGGAAACTCCTTGTAGAGAACGATGATATCGGCGTTGGCGACGCGCTTCATCGTCAGATGGCAGTGCGGGTCGAGCTCGACGCCGATCACACATTTGGGTCCCACGAGGGCCCGGCAGCGCTCGATGATGTCGCCTTCGACGTCGTCGTAACCATGCGCCACCATCGCGCCGTGCAGCCCGAGCAGCAGCCCGTCGACCGGCAGCGCCGCCTCGAGCTGTCCCAGGATCTCGTCGCGCATGGTCTCGTAGTCGGCGCGGTTGGTCGTGCCGGCCGGGCTGGCGGCGAAGCAGCTTCCCTCGATCAGTTCGAAGCCCTCCTCGCTGGCTCGGGCGCGCGCGACGAACAGCGGCGCGGTGCACATGCGCGGCGCATCGGCCGGATGCTGGCCGGCGCCGAAGAACACGGACTCGCGATAATTCTCCAGGCTGGTCGGCAGGGGAGAAAAGGTGTTGGTCTCGGTTGCCAACGTGGCCGTGAACAGACGCATGGGACTCCTAGGGGACGATACCGGCGGGAAGGGATTGGCAATGGTTCGCGATGGCGCCCGGCGTCGTGAGCCAGATGCGGTCGCGATGTTTCGCGATGTGACGCAGCGCACGCTTGAGATGCCGCAGCCGGTGCGGCTGGCCCACCAGATAGGCATGCAGGGCCACGCCCATCACCAGCGGCCGCTCCTGCGACAGCTCCAGCATCTCGTCGAACTGGTCGACGATGATGTCGGCGAAGGCGTCGCCGCCGATCTTGCGGCCGGCGATCTGCGGAATGTCGTTCACTTCCTGGGGATAAGGCACGGCAAGGATGCGCCGGTCGCCGCGACAGCGGAACCAGACCGGCTGGTCGTCCATGCACCAGTCCAGCAGGTAGCGATAGCCGGCCTCGGCCAGCAGGTCGGGCGTGACGTGGCTGTGGGAGATCCACGGCCCCAGCCAGCCTTCCGGCGGACGTCCCTCGGCCTCCGCGAGGCGCGACGTCGCCTCGGCGATCAGGGCCCGTTCCTCGGCCTCGCCGAGCACGCCCTGGCGCTCGGCGTTGGTGCGGCCATGCCCCACGATCTCGTCGCCACGCGCCCGGCAGGCGGCGACCAGCTCCGGCGCGTAGTCGTACATCGCGCTGTTGACCAGGGCCGCCATCGGCAGCCGCAGGGCGTCGAAGGCGTCGAGCATGTACCAGGCGCCGACGCGATTGCCATAATCGCGCCATGCGTAGTTGAGAATGTCGGGATGTGGACCACCCGGTGCCAGCTCGGCCCCCAGCCCCTCGCCGTAGGAAAAATGCTCGAGATTGAGGGCGAAATAGACGGCGAGACGTCGGCCAGCCGGCCAGGTGTAGTCGGCGCGGCCGCGCAGGGGGACGTAGTCGTACCGGTCGTGCGTTCTCAGTTCCATCCCGACAAACTAACGTCGCAAGCCACGAAGGGCTACGGTCGAACCATGTTCAATCGCCTCATGTCGGCAGCCGCTTCCGGCTGCCTGCTTCTCGTCGCCGGCTCGCCGGCCTTCGCCTACTACTCGAAGGACTCCTACGAAGCCGAAGTCAGCTTCGTCAGCATGGTCGAGATCGCGGAGGATACGCCCGACTACATCCTCCAGCCCTCCTACATCAACCGGCAGCTCCTTTATCTCGCCGGTCCGCTGCAGGCCGCGCCGAAGAAGGCCGCCGCCAAGAACGATGCAACGGTCGACATCCTGGGCAGGCAACGCGACGGCAAGACCGGCAAGCACTATGTCCGCTATCGCTACACCGGCACGTTCGTGCTCGACAACGGCCTCCAGGACGTCGTGAAGATCCGCCTGCCCCTCAATCTCGAAGAAGTGTGGGAGCGTTCGACCGACAAATGCTTCAGCTGGGGCGAGAAGTACCGCATGGCCTACTTCTGGGCGCCGCTGAACAAGGGATGTCCGCTGGTCGAAGGCGTCGACTACACGACGTCGGACGCCACGATCCTTGCGAAGCGGCCCAACACCGCCAATACCGCCCCGGCCTACGAGCGGCTGGCCAACGGCAGCGGCGAGATCCGCGTCGTGCTGACCTTCGGCGCCGACGAGGACGGGAACGGCAACATTTCGCCTGACAAGAACACCGACTACAATGCCGGCAATTACCGCGACATCCGCAAGTTCCTGGTGAACCAGGGCTTCGCGGGACGCACCGTTCCGGTGGCCGAGCGCGAGCGCGAGTGCGGCAACACGAAGTCGCTGGCGGCCTCGCCCGGCCACCTCGAGGAATATGCGCGCACCGACGGCGCGCGTAGGGTCGTCGTCCGACTGTTCTGGGGCGTCACCAACATCGGCGAGGACAGCGTCGCCTTCTTCTGCATGGCGAAGGAGGCTGCGGAACGCGGTTCCGTTTTCCTCTACGCCGGGCATTCCCGCGTCGGCCTGCTGGATCTCGCCTACATGGGCGAGCAGATCGGCGCGCCCATCCGGATGAACAAGAACCAGTACCAGATCTACGCGTTCTTCGGCTGCTCCAGCTACAGCTACTACAATCTCTCTTATTTCGCGGCCAAGGCCTCGCCTGCAGATCCGGAAGGCACGCGCAACGCCAACATCATCACCAATGGCATCACCGGCTCCTTCGGTTCGATGACGGACTTCACGACGAAGACGCTGAAGCCGATCTTCGAATGGTCGGCGCGCGGCACGCGGACAAGCTGGCAGCAGATCATGAACTCCTACTCGGAGCGTTTCCTGACCGGCGTGAACGGGGACTGATGGGCGGACTGCATAGCGGCGGGTGACGACTCCGCGCATCACCAAGGCGTAGCGTCGGAAATGCATATGGGCTAGGGTCGCACACTTAATGAAGAAGCCGCTGCCTCTCGGGGCTGCGGACGAACCGGGAGGAAGAACGCGTTGACGGCGACGAGTGCTGCCGCTTTGCCTGCGACCACGGAAGCCGCGCCCGCGGCGCGCCGGTGGGCCGCGCCGCTCTGGGTCGGCGCATTGCTGATCATCCTGACCTTCCTGGTGATCTATCCGCTGCTGATGCTGTTCTTCGGCGCGGTCAGCGATTCCAACCCGGTGATCGACGGGTTCGGCAAGTTCAATCCCTCGCTGACCCATTTCATTGCCGTGCTGGGCAACGAGAACGTGCGCCTGGCCTTCTTCAACGCGCTGGTGGCCTGCGGCGGTGGCACGATCCTCGCGGTCGTGATCGGGCTGGCCTTCTCGTGGATCGTCGTGCGCACCAACACGCCCTTCAAAGGCTTCATCGCCGGCGCCAGCATGATCCCGCTGTTCGTGCCGCCGCTGGTGGCGGGCGTGGCCTGGAGCATCCTGGGCTCGCCCAAGACCGGGCTGCTGAACACCGCGCTCAAGTGGACCGGCATCGACTTCCGCTTCGACTTCTATTCGATGTCGGGCCTCATCCTGGTCTTCGGCTTCTACTACGCGCCCTACGTCTACATGTTCACCGCCTCGGCGCTGCGGAACATGGATCCGAGCCTCGAGGAAGCCTCCGAAGTCGCGGGCGCCTCGGCCTTCACGACCCTCTTCACCGTCACCTTCCCGCTGATCGCGCCGGCCATCCTCGCAGGGTCGCTGCTGTCCTTCGTGGTGATGCTGGGCATCTACGGCATCCCGGCCGCGCTGGGTGCCCCCGCGAACATCAGCGTTCTTACGACCTACATCTTCAAGCTCACCGCCTGGAGCCCGCCGCTCTACAATACGGCCGCCGCGGTCGCGATCCTGCTGATGATGGTCACCGCCATCATGGTGTGGGCGCAGCAGCGCGTGCTGTCGGGGCGCAGCTTCGCCACCGTTGCCGGCAAGGCCTTCCGGCCTCGCAGCCTCAATCTCGGCCCGTGGCGCTGGTTCACCTTCGGTCTCGCCCTCATCTATCTCTTCATCGTCGTCGTCCTGCCCACGATCGCCCTGGTAATCGCGGCCTTCCGCAGGTTCCTGTTCTTCAAGGACTTCGACGCCGTGTTCGACATGAAGGCCTACAGCTGGGTGCACTTCAATTCGATCTTCGACAATCCGCTGACCATGACCTCGATCTGGAACACCATGAAGGTCGGCGTGATCACGGCTGTCATCGGCGGCGTCCTGGCCTTTGCGATCGGCTACACGATCTACCGCACGCAGGTTGCGGGCCGTAAGTCGATCGACCTGCTGTCGACCATCCCCGTCGCCATTCCCGGCCTGGTCGTCGGCGTCGCCTATCTGTGGGCCTGGATCGGCCTGCCGGGCGGCCTCTACGGCACCATCTGGATCCTGGCGCTGGCCTTCGTGGCGCGCTTCATCCCCGACACGGTCAAGTCACTCTCGACCTCCTTCATGCAGATCCACAAGGAACTCGAGGAAGCAGCCTGGATCTGCGGGCGCGGCCTGCTCAGCACGATCGGCACGATCATGATCCCGTTGGCCCGCCCCGGCATCGTCGCTTCGATGACGCTGCTGTTCGTGCTGGCGGTGCGGGAACTGGGCTCGTCGCTGTTCCTCTACACCAGCGACACGACCGTGATGGCCGTGCTGCTGCTCGACTATTACGAGGGCGGAAACATCGGCAAGACCGCCGCCTTCAGTCTCGTGCAGACCGTGATCCTCGGGGTTCTGCTCGGCATCACCTACTGGCTTTCCCGAGGATCGGCCGAGAGCACCGCCCGCGCCGGCTAACGACAGAACAACAGGAGGAAATGACATGAAGCGCAGAACCATACTGGCCGGCATCGCCGGCGCCGCGGCGACCGCCGCGCTCCCCGCCCGCGCCCAGCAGGATCAGTTCGGCTCCAAGGAGCTGATCGCCGCCGCCGAAAAGGAAGGCGGCCTCACCCTGTACACGGCCGACTTCGCCGAGACGCAGCAGGAAGTGATCAAGGAATTCAACAAGCGCTTCCCCAAGATCAAGGTCGCGATGGTGCGCGCCCCGGGCGGCCAGCTCATCACCCGCATCAAGACGGAAGCGGCCGCCGACAAGCTCGGCGCCGACGTCGTCAATCATTCAGACCGCGGCCTGATGCTGGATATCGCCGATCTCTTCCAGGACTACGCGCCGCCGAACGCCGCCGACTACCGTCCCGATTCGCTGGTCTCGCCGAAGCTGTGGCCGGGCGTCACCCTGGGTTGGGCGATCGCCTACAACACGCAGCTCGTGAAGAACGCTCCCAAGAACTGGATGGATCTGAC
>JAESFK010000254.1_pt1 | contig 34283 bp, 32 predicted proteins | sample 9269391 | NCBI WGS metagenome assembly JAESFK01 (sample SAMN14506231, study PRJNA617097) | algae metagenome | isolation source: Drouetiella hepatica UHER 2000/2452 and co-occurring heterotrophs from... | place: Slovakia: Slovak Paradise National Park, Hrabusice, Kosice Region | collected 2000-01-01
AAGACTCGTTTTGTGCGATGAGGATATTTGTGGATATAATCGAGTGGATTTTTCATCTTTGGTAGAGCGGTAAAACTCCGTTCTACCATCTTTCTTTACCACTATTTATATTTCGGACAGGTCTATTTGAAGTGAGAGCATTCTTATTTGAAGTGAGAACATTGCGGGTTAAAACAGCAAAGTTTCAGGTTGAAATGAAAATACTCTCATTTGAAACGAGGTAATTTTGGGTTGCGATCGAATTAGTCCTGTTTGAAATGAGAATGTTCTTGCTTGCAGTGAAATCACTCTCGTCTTAGATAGAAATTCTGGAGTTTTGAAGGCGATCGTTCCTATTTCTCATCCAAACAGCGGAGAATTGGGCTAGAACTAGGTAAAAATTAGCCCCAGTTTTAACCGTTTATGGAACTCGTCACGCTTGCTGCTACGCTTGCCACGCTGTTTTTTTCGGAAGCGCTGAAGGAGGGCGGCAAGACGTTGGGTAAAGAAGTGTCTGAACGCACGGCACAGCTCGTTACTTCTGTACGCAACAAGTTTAAGTCGTCTGGAACAGAGGGATTGTTGGTGCGGGCAGAGAAGCAGCCCTCAGAATCAAATATTGCTTTGGTGGAAGCAGAGCTAGTGGCACAGATTGAGGAAGATCCGTCCTTTGCCACACAGCTTCAGGATCTGGTGCAACAGCTTCAGGCGGCGGGGGTGGTGCGTCAGGTGATGGCAAGTGGACTCGATCTCTCTGGCGATCTGGAAGCGGGCGATTTGACACAGCGATCGACTCAGGCAGGTGCAGTAGATCAGGTAATGCTGGCGGATGTGAAGGCGCAAAATATCAAGCTGGGTAATCTGACGCAGGACAGCTAGGGGCATGAGTCAGTCAGAGGGTCTACCAGAGGAAAGTATTTCAGCCGCGAAGCAGATCAGGCAAAGTATTTTCGAGAATGTGCAGGCGACGAATATCCAAACCGGGGATATTCATCAAACGATTCATTTGCCCTCAGCCGATCGCCCCACAATAACCCAGCTATCTGAAATTCCCTATCGCGGATCGCCTCATTTTTTGGGGCGCGATCGGGCAATGGCAGACCTGCATCAGGCTTTGCAGCAGAACGATCGCGTGGCAATTACGGCGATCGCTGGGATGGGGGGCGTAGGCAAGACGGAATTGGCGGTTCAATATGCGCGGCAGCACCGGGAGAGCTATCCGGGTGGGGTCTGTTGGCTCCGCGCTAGAGAAAGCAGCCTGGAAGCGCAGCTTTTGCAGAAGGTGGAGCTGGAGTTGAGGCTGTCGGTGCCGCAAGAGTGGCGGGGAAAACTGCTGTCGTTGGCGGAGCAGGTGCAGTGGTGCTGGCACAACTGGCAGCCGGATGGCTTGGTGCTGGTGGTGCTGGATGATGTGACAAGTTTGGCGGACTGTCGGGCAGTATTGCCCACGGATCAGCGGTTTCGGGTGGTGCTGACGACGCGGCAGCGGGGGCTGGATGCTAGCTTTGTGGAGCTGCCGCTGGATGTTTTGGCGGAAGAGGATGCGATCGCCCTCTTGCAGGAGGTGATTGGGGCAGCGCGAGTGGCGCGAGAGCCATCTGAGGCGGCAGAGCTGTGTGCCTGGTTGGGATACCTGCCGCTGGGACTGGAACTGGTGGGGCGATATTTGGGAGGCGATCGATTCCTCTCTTTGGGCGAGATGCTGGAACGGCTGAAGGCACAGTCAATTCAAGATCCTTCGGTGGATCGAGACGCGCAGTATCAAATGACGGCACAGCTAGGGGTGAAGGCGGCGTTTGAGTTGACCTGGCAAACCCTGGATGCGGCAACGGCAGAGGTGGCGATGCTGCTGAGTTTGTTTGCAGCGGATGTGATTCCCTGGTCTTTGGTGGAGTGGATGATGCAGCGGGTGCATGGCGAGGAGTCCGCTGTCTCTGATGCCAGACGAGAGCTGGATAATCGCTACCTGATTCAACCTGTTGATCCGGCTGAGGCGGATGATTCAGGAGCTTACAAGCTGCATCCGCTGATTCGGGAGTTTTTGCAGGCTAAGCTGACAGAGTTTGCAAACGCTGAACCGCTGCGGCAGGCATTCGTTGATGAGATGATCAGAATGGCTCAGCTAATGCCGCAAGCTCCAACCCTTGATTTCGTTGCAGCCTTTGACATCGTGCGCCCTCATCTGGAAGAAGTGGTGACTGGGATGAGCGATCGCGTTAGCGATGACGATCTACCTTGGGCGTTTTGGGGACTGGCTCGATTTTATGAAGGGCAAGGGCTATATGCCCTAGCAGAACCCTGGTGTCGAGAATGCCTAACAGCTACGCAAAGGCGGTTAGGGGAAGAGCATCCCGGTGTAGCAGCCAGCTTCAACAATCTGGCTGAACTTTACAAATCTCAGGCGCGATATGGGGAAGCAGAACCTTTGTACATCCGAGCATTTGAGATGTTCAGACGTCTATTGGGTGAAGAGCATTCGTATGTGGCAACCAGTCTTAACAATCTAGCGTTGATCTATGAATCCCAAGGGCGATACAGCGAGGCAGAACCGCTCTTATTGCAAGCCTTAGAAATACACAAATCCTTTTGGGGCGAAGAGCATCCCGATGTGGCAACCAGTCTTAACAACCTGGCATTGCTCTATGAATCCCAAAGACGATACAGCGAGGCAGAACCGCTATATCTCCAAGCTTTGGAGCTAAGTAGACATCTACTCGGTAATGACAATCTTCGTGTAGCCATAAGTCTCAACAATCTGGCAGCACTCTACGCATCTCAAGGGCGATATAAGGAGGCAGAACCGCTGTATCTTCAAGCTTTGGAGTTGAGAAAACACCTTTTGGGTGAGGAGCACCCTGATGTAGCAACCAGTCTCAACAATCTGGCATTGCTATACAATTTCCAAGGGCAATTTAGGGAAGCAGAATCACTGTATCTCCAAGCTTTGGAGTTGAGAAAACGCTCTTTGGAAGGAGAGCATCCCAATAGGGCAACCAACCTCGACAATCTGGCAGCACTCTATGAATCCCAAGGGCGCTACAGCGAAGCTAAACCCCTCTATCTCCAGGCTTTGTCCATTTGCGCGAAGACATTAGGAGACAATCACCCCAGTACCCGCACCATCGGTCAAAACCTTGAGAACCTCCATCACCAAATCCACCCCGATCGCTCCTCCTCTCCTCAGAAAAGACGATCGCATCCCCTCATCCAATTCCTCAAAGCCATTATTCGCGCCCTAAAACGGCTATTCCGCCTGTAGAAACCAGAGCAGCAATGACCCCAAAGAGGCGATCGCATTGAGTGATGGAGCGATCGCTCTAAACTAGAGATATTCGAGAACATAACCGCCTTCAAATTGCCAGTATGGAACCAGTGATCTATCAAATCGATGCCTTCTGGGATACCGACTCAGCCGTCTGGGTTGCCACCAGTGACGATGTTCCAGGATTGGCAACAGAGGCAGACACCATTGAAATACTCAGCCAAAAACTCCGCAGCATGATTCCAGAATTATTGCGTCTAAACCACGTCATTGCTGGAGATTATGCCGGAGCGATCGCCTTTCAACTCACCAGCCATCGGCAAGAATTGATCAAGGTAGCATCCTAAAATGGCTGAATCGTTAACGCCCAAATTAAAGAAAATCCTAGTAGTAGCTGGCTGTTCTTTAGAGCGACAAGGCAAAGGCGATCACGAAATTTGGTACAGCCCAATTACTCAACGGCGCTTTGTTGTGGACAGCGCGATCAAGTCCCGTCACACCGCTAACGCAGTTTTGAAACAAGCTGGACTGCCAAAAGAATTTTAATAGAAGATGACAGGTAAAGCGATGCAGATTGAAATTCAACTTGATGAAGAACGGGCAGGCAAGCTAGCGCAGATTCAGCAGCAAACCCAGCAGGATGCGACTGAATTGATCGATCGCATGGTGAGTGAGGCGATCGATCAACGCTACCGAGAGCTACAATCCTCTGATGCCGATCCTTTAGCCAAATTAAAAAATAGTGGCTTCATTGGCTGTGGAAAAGCCGATCCAAATCTGTCTACCAACTACAAAGAAATCCTGAAAACAGAATGGGCAGCCAAGCATGGTTATCACTGACACTGGATTCTGGTTAGCGCTTGCTAGTGACGATGATGTCTATCATGCTCAGGCTCAAAATGTCCTCGATCGTCTCCAAGAGCCACTCATTACAACCTGGTGTGTGGCGACAGAAGCTTGCTATCTATTGCTAACTCGCATTGGCAATCACGCCCAAGTTAGCTTCATGAACAACTTGTTCACTGGTGGAGTGCAGATCTTTGACTTGCAGCTGCCTCATATCCAGCGAATGCTCCAACTGATGGAACGCTATGCGGATCTACCGATAGGATCTAGCCGATGCGTCGCTCATAGTCCTAGCCGAACACCTGGGTCACGGGCGCATTCTAACGGTAGATCGGCGAGACTTCAACGCCTATCGCTGGAGCAACAACAACCCTTTTGAAAATCTGTTGCTCTCATAAACTGCTCTCAAAGGCGATCGCATTGAGACGGAGAGCGATCGTCCTAAACTAGACATATTGCAGTTGAGCCAGTTTATTTCTGGAGACTATGCAAGAGCGATCGTCTTTCAACTCGCGACCTAGGTAATTTGCCCAACCTACATCGCCAATACTTGGCTTTTCAAAGGCACGAGAGCCTGGTGCAGGACGCTCGGTTTGGCGTTGAGATAGACTTCTCGACCACTACTCTCGTTGTGCCCCACCACGATCGCTCCAATAATAGTGCCTAGATCGGGATACATTTCCTCACGCATTACCCCTTGATCCAAGAAATCTGGAATCTTAATCAAACCCTTGACTGAAGCCTCGCCCAGATCAACAAATACGCCAAACGGAGCATGATGTTCCACTTTGCCCTGAACAAATTGACCCAAGGGATACTTCAACTTGATTTGATTCAAACTTGGATTATCCATTCGATTCACCGAGATTTGAGAATACGTGGACATTCATTAAGCACTGGAAACAAGCGCTGGGGAATTATGACTTCAATCCGCTCTCGCCCGTCTTTCTCATCATAACGATATTCCAAAAGCTTAAAATATGCCTCATAAATAACAGGATCTACCAAAACCTCAAGAATTCCCTCTTGGTAGCTTCAGCAATGCTGCGGTCGTTAGCCCCTGCAAAATAGCAACTCCCATCGGTATAGGGAGGATTGTAAGGAAAATCAGTAGGCTGAAATCCCTCCTTTAAAAGCTTTTGTCCTTTCCCTCGCTGTGGAGCTTTATAAATTGTGATGCCCTGAAGGGTCTGAGCTTGGATTGACTGCATTTCTTACACCTAATCCGATCGCCTCCCTGGCCCAAACTCATCGGGCAAATCCTCGATCGCAATCTTCAATTCTCGACACAAGGCTTTAACCTGTGGAATGTTGGGTCTAGCGGCGGATTCACCAGATTCCCAACGTTGATAAGTGCGAAGAGGAATCCCACACCGCCGAGACAATTCTTCTTGCGTCAGACCCGCTTTTTCTCTCAACTGTTTTAACGGCGATTCGCCCGCTTTTGGTTGTCTGTCTTCAACCATGACGATAACGACAAATCCTCGCGACAGATTGACGTAGGGAATGGTTCATGGCAAGATGATTCAAAGATAAAAATTGAGTGATTGTCGGCATTTAAGCAGCCTATCCAGGTTGAAAATGCCGTCTCAGCACTTTGCCCAATTAGAACGATCGCGTGATGAGTTTTGCACTCACCACAGCTTTGCCCTGCCTTAAATCCTAAACCAGAGAAGCTCCCATGACCTACTTCGATCGCCTTCATCCTTGGTGCATTATTCGTCTATTGCCTAATATGCAGCGAATTGTTGTCGCTCGATTCCGCTATCGGGGGCAAGCCGAGGAATACCTTCGCATTCTGCAACGGCTAAATCCTGAAGCCAATCACATTTTGGTGTTTGATCCACCCGATCGCCTTTTCTCTAATGCGTACTGCCATCAGGCAACTGGCGGCAGTGGATGGGTGAGAAACGCGTACTCTTCTACGATTCGATCGCCCAGCAGATGCTCTTGGATAATTTGCTCGATCACTTCTGGGGAGGCGCTGTGATACCACACGCCATCTGGATAGACCAGCAAAATCGGCCCTTTTTGACAGACTCGTAGGCAATTGGCTTTGGTGCGAAAAATGCAGGTGGGGCGATCGGCAGTCGGCTGATCCAGTCCGAGCTGCTTCAGGCGTTTCTTGAGGTAATCCCAGGCAATCAGACTCTCTGCTTTATCGCAGCACTTGGGCACCGTCTGGTCAGCACAAAGGAATAGGTGGCGCTGAATTTGAGGTATGCCTAAGGTCTGAACACAGGCACTTAGGGAATCCAGGAGCGAATCTGGCGCGGTAACATCACAGTCGGGAGCCATAGTTGAGCTGCGCTTATCTGCGCTTATTCAGCAATCACTATGTCCATCCTAATTCACGATCGCCAGAATACTATTTCTAGCGCGAACTCTAGAACTAAACTGAGGAACTATGCCAGAGGTTTTTGGACAGTTGCCGAGAACCGAAGCGCCCTGGGTGCTATTGGGAGCGGTGCAGACCGTTGAAGTGTTGCCACAGCAGGTCAGGTTTGGCTGCGAGAATGCCCAGCTTTGGATCAGCGTTTTGGCGACAGGGTTAATTCGGGTACGGCTGGTGCGAGGAGAGCCATTGCCTCGGCGATCGTGGGCAGTTGCCAAAGCTGATGAAGCATGGGCGATCACTCCTTTTGAAATCCACGAGACCGCAGATTGGGTAGAAATCACAACCGATCGCCTGCGGGTGCGGGTTGAGCGTCATCCCTGTCGTTTCACCTGTTTTGACCTGAAGGATGAACAGAGCGATCGCCCTTTTGCCTCAGACCTCAGCATGGGCTGGCGCGGCAACACAACCGCCTGCTGGAAGCAAATTCACCCAGACGATCGCTTCTACGGCTTTGGCGAACGGACGGGGCTACTAGAGAAGCGATCGAAGCGGTTTACAAACCTGACTACCGATTCGCTAGACTACACCAGTCTCACGGATGCCATGTATCAGACGATTCCGGTGTTTCTGGTGCTGCGTCCAGAAATCTGCTACGGCGTGTTCTTCAACACGACCCATGCCAGCAGTTTTGATGTGGGTGCAACCCATCTCGATCAGCTCCAGATGGAAACGCAGGGCGAACTGGATTACTACCTGTTCTATGGCGCTGACCCGGCGGAAATTTTGCGGCTGCATACTGAGCTAACTGGGCGGATGCCGCTGCCGCCGCGCTGGGCGCTAGGCTATCACCAATGTCGCTGGAGCTACGGCTCTGAAACAGAGGTGCGTCAGGTGGCGCAAGGATTTCGCGATCGCCAGATTCCCTGTGATGTGGTTCATCTCGATATCGACTATATGCAGGGCTTTCGCGTCTTCACCTGGAACGCCCAGCATTTCCCTGATCCGGCAAAGCTAATCGGCGATCTGGGGCAGCAGGGCTTTCGGGTGGTAACGATCGTTGATCCAGGCGTGAAGTATGAGCCAGACAGCAACTATCCAATCCTGAATCAGGGTTTGGCGCAAGACGCTTTCATCCGGTACGCCGACGGCAAAGTGTTCCATGCCTATGCCTGGGCAGAGCGCTCTGTGTTTCCTGACTTTATGCGATCGCAGGTGCGTCAGTGGTGGGGTGACTCACACCGGGCGCTCACCGAGGTCGGCGTTGCAGGCATCTGGAACGACATGAACGAACCCGCCATGAACGATCGCCCCTTTGGTGATCCGGGTGAAAAGATATGGTTTCCTGAAACCGCCCCTCAAGGCGATGGCGCAGACCGCACCACCTACGCCGAAACCCACAATCTCTATGGGCAAATGATGGCGCGATCGGCAGCGGAAGCTCTGGAGGCTTTGCGACCTCAGCAGCGGTCATTTGTGCTAACGCGATCGGGCTATGCCGGAATCCAGCGCTGGTCGGCAGTCTGGACAGGGGACAACCACTCGCAGTGGGAATATCTGGAAATGTCCCTACCCATGCTCTGCAATTTAGGGCTGTCGGGAGTTGCCTTTGTGGGAGCCGACGTGGGTGGTTTTGCGGGAAATGCCACGTCAGAGCTGTTTGCCCGCTGGATGCAGGTGGGAATGCTCTATCCGCTGATGCGCGGTCACTCTATGATCGAAACTAGACCCCACGAACCTTGGGCGTTTGGCGATCGCATCACCGAGATCTGCCGTCAGTACATCAATCTGCGCTATCAGCTTTTGCCCTACCTCTACAGCCTGTTCTGGGAAGCAGCAACCACAGGCGCCCCGATTTTGCGACCGCTGGTTTATAACTTTTCTGCCGATCCGCAGACCCACTCTCTTGCCGATCAGGTGATGCTAGGAGCTTCGTTGATGGCAGCTCCAGTTCTGCGACCGGGGGTGACTTGTCGGGTCGTTTACCTGCCGCAGGGCACCTGGTATGACTGGTGGACGGGCGAAAAGTATGAGGGGAACCAGCATATCCTGGCAGATGCACCGCTGGAAACAATGCCGCTCTATGTCCGAGCTGGAGCCATTATCCCGATCGCGCCTACCCTGCAGCACACGGATGAATTTCCCGTGACCGAGCTACGCCTCAAAGTCTATGCTGGCGTAGGTGAATTCACGCTGTACGAAGATGACGGCAATAGCTTTGAATACCGTAATGGCGCTTGGGCTACAACGCATTATCGAGTTTACCCAGAGGGCGATCGCATAATTGTGGCAATCGGCGAACGTCAGGGTGCTTGGAAACCCCATCCGCGTCGAGTGATTGTGGAACTGGTAGGCACAGAGGCGCAGGAATTTGAAGATGAGGGGAGCGATCGGAGGTTGGTCTTTTTTGCCTAAAACTCCAGTATTCTGGAAACTTATGTTTGCCATTTATCGTCTATAGACAGTCATTCGTTAGATCAACCGATTCAATTTTTTCTGAGGAGCGCAGGGGTAATGAAAACACGAAATCTTTTTGACGATTTACTAGGAGATCTAGATGACTCTTCTGATTCTCGTAGAGACATTAACGGCACTATTAGAGCCGACAGTTTAACAGGCACTTCTGGCAGAGACACCATCAGAGGGCGATCGGGCGACGATAGCATTAGGGGTCTCAGCGGTGATGATCGGCTCTTCGGAGAGGATGACGATGACAACGTGCGGGGCGGCGATGGCGATGATACGCTCTTTGGCGGCGATGGAGACGATCGTCTTCGAGGCGAAGACGATCGCGATCTCATCTACGGCAACGACGACGATGATGAGGTGAATGGCGGTCGTGACAACGATACGCTCTACGGTGGCAATGGCAACGACAAGCTCAAGGGCGACGAAGGCAACGACAACCTGATCGGCGAAGATGACGACGACCAGCTTTTTGGCGGCAGCGGCAACGACTATCTGGACGGCGTTAGGGGTAACGATCGCCTGTTCGGAGAAAATGGCATCGATCGACTATTTGGCGGCGATGATAACGACGAGCTTTACGGCGGCGGTGACAACGATCAGCTCAGCGGCAATTTGGGCAACGATACGCTAGAGGGCGGCGATGGCAACGATCGCCTAGATGGCAATCCGGGAGATGATACCCTGGTGGGCGGCAAAGGCGATGACATTCTTACGGGCGGCGACGGCAATGACTTTTTGGATGGCAGTATAGGTTCAGACACCGTCAGAGGTGGGGCAGGCAGAGACATCTTCTTGCTGGCAACTGGGGTCGGACGCAACACCATCAATGACTTCAGAGATAGGCAGGATCTACTGGGTCTGTCTGGAAATTTAACCTTCCGCAGTCTCAGGATCGTCGCTGGTAGAACAGGCGGGACTGAGATTAAAGCTGGAAGAGATCCGATCGCCTTCCTGGTCAACGTTAGACCCAATCTCATCACCGCCGCTGACTTTACGTTTAGCTGACCCGTTTTGACTTTAAACAAATCTGGCTTCAGACAAAGTGGTAGGGTGGCAGCGGCGCTTCTAAACTGATTTCCCAGGCAGAATGCTGCCTCTGCCAAACGCTGAGCTGCTCATACAGCCAGCGTTCTGGTACCCGATCGCCCAAAATATAAAATCGCTCAACTTTGCTGAGAGCATCGCCCTGAGCGGCGCCAGAGTCGCCACGCACCCAGTCAGAATATTGACCAGCGATCGCCTCTGCAATCGCCTGGAGTTCAATCTGCTGCTGCTGCTGCCAGTCCACCTGCGCCTGATACGCCTCTTTTTTAGCCAAAAAATATTGTTTGCCCTTCAGATCTGGAGCAATTGGAGCCTCTACCAAAGAGACTGAGGCTAGCTTCAAGAGATACTCAGCCCGACCCTCAAACCTTTCTAGTTTGGCAACATAGTCACTTTGATGAGCCTCTAAATGCTCCACTAGCCCCTGCCGAGAGACAAACTGCGTGCCAAAGCGCAGCGGCAGTAGGGAAGTTTGCTGAAACATCTGACGTATGACGCGATCGTGCGCCACAACAGCCTGCATCAGGCGATCATCATTTTCGTGAAGAGTTTCGGCTGCCAAGTGGGGTTCTACGATCGCCGCCAAATCATCGACTTGCAGTAGCTCAACGGCTGCCGCAATTCCAAAGGGAAGCTCTAAGGAACGAGGCAAGTTGGGGAGAAATGCATAGGTGTATAGCATTACGTAATTGAGTTAGGACGAGTTATTTTTTGAGGGCTGCGCAGCTCTCAAAAAATAACTCATTGGATCTAAGCGCGTAGCGCCATACATGATGAGGGCTGTGCAATCAAATATGCGTTTAGAAAAAGTTTGGGCTTAGCAAGAACTGCGAAACACAAGAACCGCTCAGCGCTACCTTTCCTAGTAAAGCAGGAGTGCAGCACAACTGAGCGGTTAAGTGTAATTTGGGTTAGCTCTAATCTTTAACCCTTGCGGTTTAGCGCTTCAGCGGGTTTGCGATGGGCAATCTCAGCAAACTTGCCATTGGTATGACCATTACCGTTTCGAGGCTGAATCACGCCATAGCCACCATGGTTGCGCTCATAAATGACGTTGATCTCGCCCGTTTCTGAGCTGCGAAACATATAGAAATCGTGATCGACTAACTCTAGCTGTTCTTGCGCCTCCTGTAGCGTCATGGGCGGCATCGCAAAGTATTTCGTCCGCACAACGGTGCCGGGAAGCTCTGGAACGCGATCGTCGCTGAGCAACGTGGGCGCGACAGATTCTGGCTCTAGCACATCCGCAGTTTTGATCGACGCATGAATCTGTTCATGGCGCTTTTCCTTATATCTGCGAAGCTGGCGGGCAATCTTGTTGGCAACTAAATCAATGCTGGCATAGAGACTCTCACTGCTTTCTTCGGCCCGGACGACTGTTCCATTGGCATAGATAGTAACTTCAGCGATCTGGCTGGGATTGATTCTGGGATTACGAGCGACAGAAAGATGAACATCGACCTCGGTTGTCAGGTGTTGAAAATGGACAACAGCCTTTTCAATTTTCTGATGAACATACTCACGAATAGCCTCGGTAATTTCGATGTTTTTGCCCTGGATAACAAGCTTCATATTAAGCTCTCTCCTAACAAGGTTGGCTCTTCCATTCACCCTAACACTTTGTATTGTGGACAACAGGCGAGTTTATAATCTTTTGCATGGGTTGATAATTCTTGATAAGAACATCGAGAATTATCCGAGACTTGGGTTAAATTACGCTTGTTTTTCAGTCTATCTTTCAAGGTATTCTTGTAGATCGTGTGATGCAATCTTCCTTGGCTCAATGTCATCTTTACAATGGCGGTTTGGTGCCCTACGAGACGGCTCTGACCTGGCAGCGATCGCAAGTGACCGATCGCAGAGCCGATCCCTCCCTGCCCGACGCTTTGCTACTGCTGGAACATCCTGCTGTGTACACCTTGGGTCACGGGTCAACCCTAGAGTTCCTCAAGTTCGATCCCGCTCATTCGCCCCATTTGCTATATCGGGTCGAGCGGGGAGGCGAAGTCACCTACCACTGTCCAGGGCAACTCGTAGGCTATCCTATTCTCAACTTGCGTCGTCATCAGCCAGATCTGCACTGGTATTTACGGCAGCTTGAAGAAGTGCTAATCCAGGTTTTGGCGCTCTATGGGCTGAAGGGCGATTGCATTCCCGGCTTCACGGGAGTCTGGCTAGAGGGGCGCAAAGTTGCGGCGATCGGCATTAAAGTGAGCCGTTGGATTACAATGCACGGCTTTGCCCTGAACGTTTGCCCCGATTTGTCAGGATTTCAGCACATTATTCCCTGTGGCATCGAAGGTAAGCCAGTCGGCAGCTTGGCCGAATTCGTCCCCAATATCAGCTTTGACCAAGTGCGCCAGCAGATTGCCACCATATTTTCAGAGATATTTCAACTCCAGCTCCAGCCTATGCCCTGGGTCATACCCATTTAAATTGATGAGGCGGCAGATGATTTTCGAGAGCCGCGCTCGGCGCGGCTCTCGAAAATCATCTGCCCTGCTTGGGTCTTAAATTGGTATCAGCAATTTAAGACCCAAGCTGAAACTGGAGAGGATTCAGGATTCAGGAGCCAGAATCGTCCAAATTCCGTAAGATTACTTGAAAATAGCTCTTCTGAATCCCAAATTCTGAGTCCAGAATTGTCCGGGTTCCGTGAAATTACTTGAAAATAGATGTAACATTTTGATTAAGGTTTTGTTTAATGGCTTGTAGGGTGACATCGTTGGCTGGAGTGATCTGAATTCATGTTCATAGCGTCCCATCTTGACTCGTCAAATGTTTGCGATATCTACTCATTGCCAAGGGCTGTAAAGCTTGAGGCTTTTAGCCTTTTGGATGCAGTTATTCCTTTGCGGCAGCGCGATGAACAGATATTGACGGAATTATTTCGGCAAGAAGGAATTGAGGCGATCGAAGAAGATATCGCCTGCAATCTCTTGTGTAGGCACCCAGAACCCTGTTGGGAAGATGATCCGTTTGAGTTTCTAAGAGAATATCTCTAAATACGCGATGTGCAACTTGGTCTGAAAGTCTTGTAGGATCGCCATCTCGCCCGTCCGAATCTGGGCAGGATATCCAATCTGGGCAGACAAGAGGCCCGCCCCACGTAGATCAAGAGCTTTAGAACAAGAGGCGCACCTCGCGTTAAATAGATGCCATAGAAGAAGCCCTGCAAAAAGTTTGCAGGGCTTCTTCTGTACAAAACTAGGGTGAGCCTAGTCTGGGTTAGATTCGGGATAGTGATTGCGGATGCGCTCTGCTTCTGGGCAGTCTTCTGAGACGAGAGGTTCACCATCACCCCGCGACACGGCAGCCAGCTTTTGCATAACCGAACCAATGCTTTCTAAACGAATCATTTCCTCCCAAGAGCAAACTTCATCATCTTCGTCAGTTTCATAACGCACGGTCACCAAATCACCTTCAATGTCTAGGATGCGAGCGCGCTCGATCCAGCGTTGCTGATCCCGCAAAAAGATCCAAACCTCTCTACCATCACAACACAGTTGATAGATTTTGCGGTGTAGCATGTATCGCTTCTCCTCGGCAAACAACTAGCAAATAATCAACGAAACCTCAGCCTAGGTACGGAATAGCTTGCAGCTTACTCGCAATCAAAGGCAACGTAGAATCGCGCAGCTTCTCTGAAACTAGAGGCTAACGCAAAAACAGCAGAAAATCCTGCAAATATGGAAATAGTCATAAGACCGCTGGCATGAGCTGGGGCGCATGACGGGGTACGATGCATCGGCACGGGGCTGTAGCGAAAGATGCAGAGCTGTAGCGAAAGACTTCGAGGCACCTTCTGATTTTGCAAGCAGCCAATAAATTCATGATGGTTGAACAATTTAGATATGTCTGAAAATGCCACTCAAGATGAAAATAGTCTAGAATCAACCGACTCAGCTATCGCAATTAAACCTTGAGTTGGCTCTCTTGGGAATAGGGATCTCGCTGTGGAGTTTAAAGAGTGGATAAAGATAGACTGCTGGAACTCATATACTATTCTAGCGAAATTGAAGAAACTTTGGGAATTTCTCGTAGTTCATCGACAATTTCATCGACAGCTCATCAACATCATGGCGATTTTATTGGAGTTTTATGCTGCTGCATCTGAGTACTTGGCTAGAAGTTGAAGCGTATCTTAGCCGATCGCAGGGCTTAATCATCCCGATCGGCTCAACAGAGCAGCATGGGCCAACTGGACTAATTGGCACGGACGCCATCTGCGCAGAGGCGATCGCGCGGGGCATTGGCGAAGCCACTCAGGCGATCGTCGCACCCACCATCAATGTAGGTATGGCATTGCATCACACCGCATTTCCGGGCAGCATTAGCCTTCGCCCCAGTACGTTGATGCTAGTAATCCGCGACTCTTTGATGAGCCTAGTCAGAGCCGGATTTACAAAATTTTTCTTTGTCAACGGTCACGGCGGCAATATCGCTACGCTAAAGGCTGCTTTTTCAGAAACCTATCTAGACTTAGCCAATCTGAACTTGCCCCAGAGCGATCGCGTTCAGTGTCGGCTGGCAAACTGGTTTATGTGTGGCTCAGTCTATGGGCTGGCAAAGAGTCTCTATGGCGACCAGGAAGGCTCTCATGCCACACCCAGCGAAGTGGCTCTAACGCAGTATCTCCACCCGGAGGCAATTAAGCAGGCACCGCTCAGCCCCCAAGTTGCCTCTGGACAGCCCATTTACGGAGCGATCGATTTTCGGCGCCGCTACTCAGATGGACGCATGGGTTCCAATCCCGCTTTAGCAACTCCAGAGCATGGCAAGCAGTTCTATGACCTGGCAGTTAAAGAGCTAAGCGAGGGCTATTTGAAGTTCTTGAGCGAAGACTAGGTGGATTCTGACGAGCTTGGAGGTGTGACGATCGCCTCTTTAGCCTTTGCCCGCTCCTCTTTCTTCTTGCGATCGGCTTTCAGAATGTCATCTAAGACAATCCGAGCCTGCGTGATTTTTTCCAGATTGCCGCGATACAGCTCTAGATCTTTCTGAGCTTTGTCGGGCGACAGCTTCAGGGCTTCGCCGAGGGTTTGCAGCGCCTCATTCCGCCGCTTCTCATCTTTGACTAGGTCTGGATCGGTGGTTTCTAGCAGCGTGTATAGCCCGATCGCCGACAGACGGCTGTACTTATACTTGGAGTTGTTGGCAACAGCCTGCAATGCGCCCAGCAACGAACCCTCCTGATTTTCTCCAAGCTGACGCACCTTTGCCAGGAAATCTCCAGAGGTAAAAGCCGCGGCCTCAGACCGCAGCTGCTCAGCATCTTGGCGGTATTTCTGTGGATCAGACTGCAAAGACTGACACAAAGCGCTGAAAATAGAGGTCAAATCTTCTTCGGGTCGGTAGCCCTGCATGAAGCGATCGAAGGCTGTGACCACCCCTAGGGCGTAAATAGGGTCATAGCTAAAGTCCGCATTGACGGAAAGCAAGTGCATCTCTACCATCAATTCATCAACCACCCGCCGATAAATGGAGTTAATAGGGCGGGTGTGCAGGTTGTAGAAGGCTCTCTTGGTGTCGGAAACGGTGCGGACAGTACTCACTAGCGATTCTTAAAGATAATTCAATATTATTATCCCACATGGGAGCAGGATTAGAGATTATGCCCTCAAGACCCACGATATTTTTGCAGCTTTGAATTTTGAGGTGATACTAACTAATGCTAGGAGTAGATTTCCTGGCGCAACTCGCTTCTTGACCTGCCACTCCTGAGATTCTGCTATGGCTTACGAACCGCTACACCATAAGTATCGTCCGCAAACCTTTGCTGAATTGGTGGGGCAAGAGGCGATCGCCTCCACGTTAACAAACGCCCTGCGGCAGCAAAAAATTGCCCCTGCTTACCTGTTTACCGGAGCTAGGGGCACAGGGAAAACCTCCAGCGCCCGCATTTTGGCAAAGTCGCTGAATTGCCTCAATAGCGCGGTGCCTACTGAAAAACCTTGTGGAGTTTGCGATGTGTGTCGGGCGATCGCCAACGGTTCGGCGCTAGATGTGGTTGAGATCGATGCTGCCAGCAATACGGGAGTTGACAATATTCGGGAGCTGATTGAGCGATCGCAGTTTGCCCCAGTTCAGGCTCGTTTTAAGGTATATGTGGTCGATGAGTGTCATATGCTCAGCACTGCGGCATTCAACGCCCTACTGAAAACCCTGGAAGAGCCGCCCGATCGCGTCGTTTTTGTCCTGGCTACCACCGATCCGCAAAAGGTGCTGCCTACAATTATTTCGCGCTGCCAGCGGTTTGACTTTCGCCGCATTCCCCTTGATGCGATGGTGAGACATCTTAACCACATTGCCGCAAAGGAGGCGATCGCCATTACGCCGGAAGCGATTCAGCTTGTGGGGCAGATTTCGCAGGGCGGCTTGCGCGATGCAGAAAGCCTGCTAGATCAGCTGAGCCTATTAGAAGGAGAGGTGAGCAGCGATCGCGTTTGGGATTTGGTGGGCGCTGTACCTGAAAAAGATTTGCTGGCACTGGCACAAGCGATCGCCCAGGACGACTCTACGGCGGTAATCGATCAGGCGCGTCATCTAATGGATCGAGGGCGCGAACCCCTGACCGTATTGCAAAATCTCGCCAGCTTCTACCGAGACCTGCTGATTGCCAAAGCCACGCCCGATCGCCTGGATCTAGTTGCCATTACGCCTCCTACTTGGGCAGAACTCTGTCAGTTTGTGCAGGAACTCAATATTCGCTCGATTCTTTGGGGACAGCAGCGCCTCAGGGAAAGCGAGGGGCAGGTGAAGAATACGACACAGCCGCGCCTCTGGTTAGAAGTAACTCTGATGGGGCTGCTCCCTTCAGCATTACCTCAGAGCGGTGCCCCAACAGCCAGTCAGCTAGTACCAGGACAGTCTAATGGAGTCGGCAAGCCGCCAGCTCCTAAAGCGACCGCTGCTCCTGACCCTCTCCCGCCGCAGAACCGAAAAACGGCAGATCTCCCGCCACAATCTGCCTCCACGAACTCTGGAAATGGCAGTGTTGAATTGTCGCCTCTCCATGAAGAACCTCAGCTTCCGCCTCAGCCGGAACCGATCGTTGTCCCTGATCCCAAACCAGAGATTTCCCCAGCACTCGATCTGATTCAGTTTTGGGATCAGTTAGTTGCCAATCTGCATCCGCCTGGGACTCAAATGCTGTTGCGTCAGCAGGGTCACTTGATCGCATTTGATGGAAAACAGGCTCGTGTGGGCTTTAAGTCTCAGCAGCTTTTTAAGATGGCGATCGAGCGTGTGCCAAATATGGAGGCAGCGTTTGAAAAGATCTGTGGGCACAAGGTCAGGGTTGTTCCAGAGGTGATGATAGTCGGTGATGGACAGCCTAATGGCAGCCAGTCTAGTAACGGTAAGCCCAGCAATGGCAGGCTTGGTGAGCGATCGCCTCAGCCTACCGTCAGAGAGTCCTCACCCGAATTTAATGCCGCTGCTCCACCTACGCGACCCGATCGCGTTGAGCGATCCGACGCAAAGCCATCTCTGATAGGAAAATCAGTCCCATCTTCAATGGCTTCAGCTTCTCCCTTAGAAGCTTGGCAGCAAGAGGATGAAGTTAACAGAGCGGCGAAGAGCGTTGCCCAAATGTTCAACGGGCAGATTGTTGATCTAGAAGAGAGCTTGCAGCCTGTCGCAGAGGCAGTGTTGCAAGCTCCCGCCGAGGTCGTTGAGGCTGAAGTGGATGCAGATGATGACGATGATGTGCCCTTCTAAATAGCCGCCTTAAACTCCAGTAGCGAAGCGGATCTTGAGGTAGTCTTCCTCCATTTTTGCACCCGAAGGTTGCAGCGCTGCTAGGGCTTGGGGCAATACTAAATTGCGGCGGTGGTTGCCAATGCGGATATTCAGCTCGTCTCCGGTTTTGGTTAGCTCTACCTTGTCTTTGGCAATGCCGGGTAGATAGACCTCTAGACTGTAGGCGTTTGGCTCTTGCACCACGCGCAATGTCGTTTCTTTGTAATAAACTTGCGCTGGATCTTCGTCGGCATAGAGGGTTTCTTTGAGCCGATCGAGGGCTGCTAGACCGCACATTTCCTCTGAGTAGAGAGGGACTTCTTTGACGGGTAGCGGGTGGAAGTTGTCGTGAATTTCCTGACGGTACTGCTGCTGATTTTCTTTCCACCGACGGAAAAACGGATCGGTGACTTCATCGGGGATGATGCGATTGGCGATGACCATGTCAGTTGCCACGTTGTAGAGGCTGAGGTATGCATGGGCACGCAGCGATTCTTTGATCACCATCTTTTCGGGATTGGTCACCAGCCGCACTGAGGTTTGGGTATTGTCGGTTAGGACTTTTTCCAGTGCCTCAATTTGTTCATAAAACTCGAAGGGCGCATCCATGACCTCTTTGTTGGGTAGGGAGAATCCGGCGATCGGTCGAAACAGCGGTTCCACCAAGGGTCTGAGCGCTGCCGATACGGCTTGTAGGGGCTTGTAGAAGCGGCGCATATACCAGCCTGCGACTTCGGGTAGGCTGAGCAATCGTAAGGCGGTGCCTGTGGGGGCGGAGTCGATGATTAGTACGTCGTATTCGCCTTCGTCGTAGTGGCGTTTCATCCGCACTAGGCTGAAAATCTCATCCATGCCGGGAAGGATCGCCAACTCTTCTGCTTCTACGCCGTCTAGTCCACGGGCTTGCAGGACTTGGGTAATGTAGCGTTTCACGGCTCCCCAGTTGCCCTCTAGCTCCATTAGCGCATCGAGTTCGGCTCCCCAGAGATTGGGACGTACCTGGCGCGGCGCATGTTCTAGCTCTATGTCAAAGCTGTCGGCTAGCGAATGAGCGGGATCGGTGCTCAAAACTAGGGTTCTGTAGCCTAGTTCGGCACACCGCAGTCCTGTTGCAGCCGCTACGGAGGTTTTGCCGACTCCGCCTTTGCCAGTCATCAAGATTACGCGCATGGATGGTCAGACCCTATCTGAGAGAAGTTTATATTCTGTTACTTAATCTACTGTATCGGTTTTTCTGGGGTAAAGCTTTGATGGCTTTTGGCGATTGTCTTTTCCTTTCAATTTTCTGTTGTGTGTGGATGATGCCTAAATCCGATCCTTGGGGGCGACCCCCAAACCCCCGAACTCAGGGGACGGCTGCGTCCCCCGACCCCCCTCCAGATGAGTTTGTAGGTGGGACTGAGGGAGCGCTTTGCATTGCTGGGTCGCAGTAGGTTTGGATTTTACAGCATCCTTGGTATCAACTTATGGTGCTAAGAAGTTGGAGGGTAGCGATCGCTACTCCTAACCAAATCAAGCTATTGTGTCGCGTGAGTTGAGTTGCTTGGATAATGACATCGGCGGTAATGGGGCGGGTCGCATCGCCCAGTAGGGGCTTGTGTTTGGTTATGCCTTTGTACTGATTGGAGCCGCCTACCTGCACTCCCAAAACCGCTGCGTAGGCGCACTCGCTCCATCCGGCGTTGGGGCTGGGATCTTGAGGGGCATCGCGTTGGCAGAGTTGCCAGACCTGGCAGGGCTTGCCGGATAGTAATGCTAAAGTCAGCACCGTTAGGCGGCAGGGTAGCCAGGTTAAGCTGTCTTCTAGTCGAGCGCTAAACCAGCCGATGTGGGTGTAGGGCGGCTCTCGATAGCCGACCATGGAGTCTAGGGTGCTGGCTGCTTTGTAGGCTAGGGCAAGGGGTACGCTGCCTATGGGAAAAAATGCGCCGACGATCGCATAAAACAGGGGAGCCATTACGCCATCCGTCGCGTTTTCAGTCACGGTTTCTAGCACGGCTCTGAGAATGTCTGCCTCAGACAGATTTTCGGTATCGCGTCCTACATAGCGGCTGAGCTGGGTTCGTGCCGTTTCTATGTTGCCCTGTGAAAGCGGCTGGAGTACCTGATTGGCGGCATCTCTGAGGCTGCGTCCGGCAAAGCAGCTTGCCAGCAAAATGCTCTCTGTAATGACGCCTGCGATCGGGTGAACAAGATTCGCAAGGTACACTAGCAGCCAGCCTACGCTACCGCTGCCCAGAATCAGAGCGATCGCCAGCCCCACTCCTGCGATTCTCAGCAGCCTGGGAGAGGATAGATGCTTTAGGCAGGGTTGGGTGTAGTGCTGGATGCACCAACCCATGACCTGAACCGGATGTAGCCAGTTCCAGGGATCACCAATTAGATAGTCCAGCAGGGCGGCGATCGCCAGCACCAGAGTTCTAGGGTGTATTGCGGGATTGATTTCAAAATCCAAAATCTAAAATCCAAAATTCAGGGGGCAATTGTCAGCATAAGAACATTGGCATAAAGAAAACCTTTCGGTAAGCTTGCCTTTCTCCAAAAGTTGACTACTCTGTAGTGAAGTGTGGGTCTGTTAGCCCCTAACGATTACCGAGATTCCACAGCGTTGTCCAGAGTAAGCGGAGAATCAGCAGAGTCCTATGGCACAAAGTTTTGGTTTGATTGGTCTAGCGGTAATGGGAGAAAACCTGGCGCTAAACATTGAGCGCAATGGTTTCCCGATCGCAGTGTATAACCGTTCGCGTGATAAAACCGATGCCTTCATGGCAAATCGAGCGGGGGGCAAAAACGTCAAGCCTACCTACACAATTGAAGAATTTGTAGAATCTCTCGATCGCCCTCGCAAGATTTTGATCATGGTGAAGGCGGGTGCTCCTGTCGATGCCGTGATGAACCAATTGAAGCCTCTGTTGCAAGAGGGCGACATGATTATTGATGGCGGCAACTCGCTTTACACCGATACTGAGCGTCGCGTGAAGGAAATGGAGTCTACCGGGCTTCGGTTCATTGGCATGGGCGTGAGCGGTGGCGAAGAAGGCGCGCTCAATGGACCCAGCCTGATGCCGGGTGGCACAGAGGCGGCGTATCACGAAATTGAGCCGATCGTCACCAAAATTGCGGCACAGGTGGATGATGGCCCTTGCGTTACCTACATTGGCAAAGGTGGCGCAGGTCACTATGTCAAAATGGTGCACAACGGCATTGAGTATGGCGATATGCAGCTCATTGCCGAAGCTTACGATTTGCTGAAAAATGCGATCGGTCTTAGCCACACCCAGCTTCATGAAGTCTTTGCGGAGTGGAATACTACCGACGAGCTGGATTCGTTCCTGATTGAAATTACTGCCAGTATCTTCACCAAGATGGACGACGAAACAGGTCTGCCTCTGGTGGATGTGATCCTTGACGCTGCCGGACAAAAAGGCACCGGGCGCTGGACGGTTGAAACAGCGCTGGATTTGGGAGTCAGCATTCCCACTATCATTGCTGCTGTCAACGCCCGGATTATGTCTTCCATCAAAGAAGAGCGGGTTGCTGCCTCTAAGGAGCTAACGGGGCCAACGGGCAAATATGAGGGCGATGCCACTGCCTTCATTACCAAAGTGCGGGATGCCCTCTACTGCTCCAAGATTTGCTCCTACGCGCAGGGAATGGCGCTCTTGGCAAAGGCATCTCAGGAGTATGGCTACAACCTCGATCTGGGCGAATGTGCCCGCATCTGGAAGGGCGGCTGTATCATCCGCGCCCGCTTCCTTAACAAGATCAAGCGTGCCTTTGATGAGAATCCGCAGTTGCCTAACCTGCTGCTGGCTCCTGAGTTTAAGCAGACGATTCTCGATCGCCAGGATGCTTGGAGAGAGGTCTTGATGACGGCTGCCAAGTTGGGTATTCCAGTCCCTGCCTTTAGCGCGTCGCTGGACTATTTTGACACCTACCGTCGCGATCGCCTCCCCCAAAACCTGACTCAGGCTCAGCGCGACTACTTTGGGGCACACACCTATGAGCGCACTGACAAGCCCAGAGGCGAGTTCTCTCATGCCGATTGGTTCTAGCCATAGCTTTAATCATCAGGTTTAGGATCGTGGATCAAATAACCTGCACAACCGATCCGCTGTAGGGGCTTAGTAGGGGCTTAGCAGTGCTAAGCCCCTACTCCAAGAATTACTGTGAGTACAGCCATAAAAGGTAACGTCGAGAAAGTTTGAGTCCTAACGATCGCCGCCTGTTGAACTGTATCCTTAGACATCTTTGGATCAGCGCTACAGGTGGCTTTATCGTTAAGCACAATTAATTTCTGTTGAGACTGTTAAAGACCATTTGCTTCATCTAGGCAGTGAAAGTAACCGTGGCTATACTGAGAATGTCACAGAAGAGACAACTCTGTGGATTATTTCGTGCATAATCCTGGATCAAATTTTCAGTCCAAACCTTTACTCAACACCCAGATCTGCCGTGCTGCCTCCCGTAATCTCAGAAGAAGAGTGTCACCTTTTCAAGTTTTGGTTTAACGGCTCTGTTCAGGACGGCATGTCTTATGAGGGCGAACTGTTTTATCGATCGCAGACCGTAGAACCGAGCGATCGGGCTTCCCTGTATCTTCAAGCCTGTAAACTAGGCAAACAGGCTCCTGTTGCGGTGACTGCGGCAGAAAATAGCTACAGCCTGTGGATTAGCCTACGTCATCCTAAGTTAATGCCTGCTGAACCCCCAGATTCACCTACGCTGGGCTACCAGATCTCTGCTTAAGACCTTGGATGGATACGGACAGTCTTGGGAAGTTACTGAAAGGTCAGGATTAAGCTCTAGCGCTTTTCCTCCTTAAACTTAATGCGTTACTCAATGCGATCGCCCTGTCGAGCCTCATAAAACGATCGCTTTACCGCTCAGAACGCGGAATATCTCGCTTACAAACATACCTCGCTTACAAACAAAGGTTAATGGGCTGGCAGGTGCCTCGTCGCACCCATGTCCTGTACGGTGGCGTTGCTGATTTATAGCCGGATGAAGCAATGCCCTGTGCAGCTCAGCCGAGAAGGAGTAAGAGATAGGCGGCAAAGCGATCGTCCCAGGGGGGAAGCCCGATCCTGTATAAGGTCGCTAAATCAATACAATGAATGCAAGACGCATATATATTCCAATTTTGGGTTGTCGCTGGTTCAGATGCGAAGCCCAAAGCAGCTTACTCTCTAAGACTGAAAACTTATGCAACCTACTAACCCTAATCAATTTACCGAAAAAGCCTGGGAAGCGATCGCCCGCACTCCTGAGATCGCGAAGCAGGCACAGCATCAGCAGCTTGAATCTGAGCATTTGATGGCGGCACTGCTAGAGCAGGAAGGCTTAGCAACTAGCATCTTCAATAAGCTAGGGGCAGATGTGCGGCGTGTGCGCGACTATACCGAAGACTTTGTGCGTCGTCAGCCCAAAATATCAGGAGCAGGAGACTCTGTTTATTTAGGGCGATCGCTTGACACTTTGCTCGATCGGGCGGAGTCGGCTCGCAAGGAGTTCGGCGATGAGTTTATCTCTATTGAGCATGTGCTGCTGGCATATCCCAAAGACGATCGCTTTGGAAAAGGTTTATTTCAAGAATTTAAGCTCAACGATAAACAGCTTAAGACCGCAGTGGAACAGATTAGAGGCAATCAAAAAGTGACTGATCAGAATCCTGAAGGTAAATACGAAGCGCTGGAAAAATATGGGCGCGACCTAACGGCGGCAGCGCGGCAGGGTAAGCTCGATCCGGTGATTGGACGAGATGATGAAATTCGCCGCACGATTCAGATTTTGTCTCGGCGCACCAAAAATAATCCTGTGCTGATTGGCGAACCAGGCGTAGGCAAAACGGCGATCGCGGAAGGGTTAGCCCAGCGGATTATCAATGGCGATGTGCCTGAATCGCTGAAAGACCGCAAGTTGATTTCGCTAGATATGGGGGCGCTGATCGCCGGGGCTAAATATCGCGGCGAGTTTGAGGAGCGCCTTAAGGCCGTTCTCAAAGAAGTAACTGAATCTGCTGGCGCAATTATTCTCTTCATTGACGAAATTCATACGGTGGTAGGAGCCGGAGCCACCCAAGGCTCAATGGATGCCGGAAACCTGCTGAAGCCAATGTTGGCAAGGGGTGAACTGCGCTGCATTGGGGCAACGACTTTGGATGAGTACCGCAAGTATATTGAGAAAGATGCGGCGTTAGAGCGGCGATTTCAGCAGGTCTATGTCGATCAGCCCAGCCCTGAAGACACGATTTCGATTCTGCGTGGGCTAAAAGATCGCTACGAAACGCACCATAACGTCAAAATTTCTGATAATGCTCTGGTTGCTGCGGCAACGCTGTCCAATCGCTACATCAGCGATCGTTTCCTGCCCGACAAGGCGATCGATCTAGTAGACGAAGCGGCGGCTAAGTTGAAAATGGAAACGACCTCTAAGCCTGAAGAGCTAGATGAGGTCGAGCGGAAAGTGCTTCAGCTGAAAATGGAAAGTCTGTCGCTTCAAAAAGAAGTCGATGCAGCTTCTAGAGAAAGGCTAGAACGGCTCGATCGCGAAATTGCCGACCTTAGCGAACTTGGAAACACGCTTAAAGCCCAGTGGCAAGCTGAGAAGGAAGTCCTCGATCGCCGTAAGCAGCTCAAAGAGCAGATCGATCACATTGTCAATGTCGATATCCCCCAAGCAGAGCGCGAGTATGATTTGAACCGGGCGGCAGAACTGCGCTATGGTCAGCTCACCGATCTGCAACGAGAGCTAGAAGACACTGAGGCTAGGCTCACCCAAACCCAAACCACAGGCAAATCTCTCCTACGGGAAGAAGTTACCGAAGCCGACATTGCCGAAATTATCTCCAAATGGACGGGTATCCCCATCAGCAAGCTGGTCGCTTCCGAGATGCAGAAACTCCTGAGCTTAGAGGATGAGTTGCACGATCGCGTTGTTGGTCAAGATGAAGCCGTCACGGCAGTAGCCGATGCCATCCAGCGTTCCCGCGCTGGACTCGCTGACCCTAATCGACCGATCGCCAGCTTCATTTTTCTAGGACCTACGGGCGTGGGTAAGACGGAACTCGCCAAGGCGCTTGCGGCCTACCTATTCGACACCGAAGAGGCAATGGTGCGGATTGATATGTCGGAGTACATGGAAAAACACGCAGTCTCTCGGCTGATTGGCGCACCTCCTGGCTATGTCGGCTACGAAGAAGGTGGGCAGTTGACTGAAACTGTGCGTCGTCGCCCCTATGCCGTCATCCTGTTTGACGAAATTGAGAAGGCGCACCCCGATGTCTTTAACGTCATGCTGCAAATCTTAGATGATGGTCGCGTGACCGACTCACAAGGTCGAACGGTGGACTTCAAGAACACCATTATCATCATGACTAGCAACATCGGCTCACAATATATCTTGGACGTGTCGGGTGATGACAGCCGCTACGAAGAAATGCGATCGCGGGTGATGGAGGCGATGCGATCGAGCTTCCGCCCTGAGTTCCTCAACCGGATTGATGAGATGATCATTTTCCACAGCCTGCGAAAATCGGAGCTGCGCCGCATCGTCCAGCTTCAGGTACAGCGTTTGGCAAAACGGCTGAGCGATCGCAAGATGACATTACATCTCTCGGATGCTGCCCTCGACTTTCTTGCCGAGGTCGGTTATGACCCGGTGTTTGGTGCTCGTCCGCTGAAACGCGCTATCCAACGTGAGTTAGAAACGCAGATCGCAAAATCGATTTTGCGCGGCGACTTTGTGGATGGTGACACGATCGTTGTTGATGTCCAGAACGAGCGGCTTGCCTTCAAGAGCATGGCAACTCAGGCTCTGCAAACTCAGGTGTAAACTCAGGCTCTGGATCACTCGATTCGCTTCTCCTCAAAAGGAGAAGCGAATCGGGTATTCCTCTACTTTTGGCTGCTACCAAATCGGCTGCTGAGGTTTATTGACCAAACTCTAACGGCTCCACGGCTAAAGTCTCGATCGCTGGAGCCATAGTAAACCCTGCTTCGATCTTGCCAATCAACAGCGCTACCGGAAAGTGAGTCAAAATCTCCTTTAGCCAGAGTGTGTCTTCTGCCTCAATCGACTGACCCGTAATTGCATCCTGCCAAACTGAAGAAGATCCGGGTGGCTGGACAATTCTAGTCTCATGCCAGACCTGCTCCCCCAAGGGAAATTCTCCCTGTTTGACCAATGATGTGAGAAATCGCGGAACAATGACGATCATGCGAGTCTCTCCCAAATCTCTGGCAAACGCCACAATGTGAGCTTTTAAGCTTCCCAAGACCGTTAATTTCTCGTAGCCGCCTCGCCGAAACATCTCCTGATAAGTTTGACGAATCTGCAAGGCTCGGTAGGTCAGAAAAAGCTTGATGCGCCCATCTTCTGGAGTTTTCAAAATCTCGGCGATGTAGCTTAAAAGGGAGCCTTTACCCTTTGACTTGCCCTTGATCTTTGACTTGATCTCCTTCAAATATTCTAGGCGAAGCTTAAAATCTACTGGGCGGCGATTGTCTGGATCAACTAAGCTCAGATCCCAGAGTTCGGTTCCTTGATAGAAATCTGGAACACCTGGAGAAGCAATTTTGAGCAGCGTTTGAGACAGACTGTTCAAAATGCCGTAATGCTGAATTTTCTGTTGAAAAGGTTTGAAAGTCTGAAGAAATAGATTGCTCTCCGTATTCTCCAAAATTCGCTCTATAAACTTTGTAAAGCCTTCCTCATAGGCTGTCTCAGGACGCATCCAGTTGCTGTTAACCTTTGCTTCTCGAATCGCCTTAATGATGTAATCTTTGATGCGATCGATAAACTGTGGATACTCTGTTTCGTCAAAGGGAAAAGATCCGAGCAAAGCCTGATATAGCAAATACTCATCATTTGCGGTCGGGATACGTAAGCTGTGCAGGTTATCTTTCAGAGTCACACTATCTTTCAAGGTCACGTTGTCTTTCAAAGGGGCATTAATGGCGCTCCAATTCTTCAGGTGCTCCTGCCATTCTTCAGGAAGTTCTGACAGCACGTTAATTCTGGCACGCACATCTTCGCCCCGCTTAGTATCATGGGTAGCGCTGGCACTGAGCGCGTGGGGCCACTGTGCCGATCGGCTTTGATTAAAGTTGTGAAACTCTTCGATTGAGATTCCAAACTGACAGGCGCTAGAGCCAACTTCATTAAGAGAAATTAGGCGATTATAGACATAGAAAACAGTATCTTCTACCCCTTTCGCCATTAGAGGTCCCGTGAACTGCTGCATTCTCATCAAGAAATGCATCCACAGCTCTTTGTCTTCATGGCTCAGGTGATCATCAAAGTCGAGCAGTAGAAACTTCTCAATAAAAGACAGCTCGTTGACAAAGCTAGGTGCGTTTTCTTGGGCGCGTTGCATTACCTGCTTCATACATTCCTGATCTGCCTTACGAGAACCTTCTCGGCTAATGTAAGTTCGGTAGATCGGGAACATTGCCAGAATCTCAACCAAGGCTCGCTTAAGACCATACATGGTGAAATCGCTGGCGTAACGATGGCGATCGGAAATCAATTTTAGTAGATGAGCCAAGTTATCAATATCGCCCGCCAAATGCTTCCCAATCATCAGCCGCTTATTTTCGTCAATCAGCGTTTCGCAAGAGGTAGATTTGCCGATGAAATTATAATAAATAGAGTCAAACTCAGCTTCAGAAGTTTGTTGACAAAACAAACAGTTGAGTTTGCTCATAAAGTCATATCCTGTCGTTCCCTGAATCGGCCAGTTTAGGGGCAATTCTTCATGGGGTTCAAGGATTTTTTCGACGGTGATGTAGACCTCTGGAGAATGTTCCCGCAGACGGTTAAGATATTGACCTGGATTATATAAACCATCAATATGATCAACCCGCAGCCCCGTGATTTTCCCCTCTTCCACAAGTTGCAAAGTTAGACCATGAATGGTGTCAAAAACTTTTTGATCCTCAACTCGAAGGGAAATCAATTCATTGACGGTAAAGAATCTGCGGTAGTTGAGTTCTTCATTCCCTACCTTCCAGTAGGAGAGGCGAAAAAACTGCTCCGATAGCAAATTATCCAGCAGGTTGAAGCTTTCTGGTTTACCCGTTTCACCATTAAAAAGATCGATGTTGGCTTCAAAGTATTGCTTGACTTCCTGACTATCTTGCCAGAGTTCCCACAGCATACTTTTAATAAAGTTAATCTGGTCATAGCGCTCTCGACCTGATTCACCTGAAGGAATGTACTTTAGTGCATACAAAACGCCTAGGAACTTAACAAAATCTGGATGATTCCGGCTAATTTTGTCCCGTAAGCGTCCTAAGTCATGCATCAAAACCTGACCGTAGGATTCGATCCGCAGTGGAAAACTCAGCCCATAGTAGTGAATAGATAGCCCGTTCTGACTATATTGAATTTGCAACTCACCACTTTCTAAGCAATCACCATAGAATTTTCCTAAGAACGGAGCTAAAACTCGCCCATTAATGCCGCCATAGGGATGGTTCCAGTCGATATCAAAGAAGTTGCGATATTGAGAGTCAGGGCCATTCTCCAACACATCCACTAGCATTTGATTTTGGCTATCAAACGCCATATGGTTGGGCACAATGTCTTGAAGCCAACCCAATTTGTGCTGTTGTAATTCCTGACTCAAGAGTTCAAACTTTTCTAACCCGCCTAGCTCCGGATTAATTTGTAGCGGATTAACCACATCATAGCCATGGGTGCTACCTTGACGAGCCGTAAAAATGGGGGAGGCATAAAGGTCAGAAATTCCTAATTCATTGAGATAAGGAACGATCGCCTTGGCTGCATCAAAATCGAAGGCAGCACTGAACTGAATTCGGTAAGTTGCTAGAGGAATTTGCATCATGATGGATTTAGGCTTTCTGCTTATCTTGAATGACCGGGGGCTTGCCGTCTTGTATCCCTAGCCATAACTCTGGTGTGGTACACAAATCTATCTAATGAAACAGGGAACTCACATACAAATCTCACACTTTAGGGGAGATTCTCACTTTAGAACAAAAACTCTTTGAAGTCTGTGGCTAAAGTTGCGATCGTCCTCATCCTTGCTCATAAATCACCACACTTTGGGGCTGAAGCTTCAGGATCTGCTGTGAGACAATGCCTCTCTGGGTTGGGATCATCTCCGGCAATTCTGAGCCACTGCCTCCCCAGAGGGTGTCTGTGGAGTCGAGCAGTTTTTTCCAGAGTCCGGGGGGTAAAGTGAGAGTTGTCTCAACTTCTTGGGTATTGAAGTTTAGCAAACACAAAACCTGACTATTGCCGCACCACCGCCGCAGTTTAATCAGATGATCTTCTTCACTAACGAGAGCTTCTAAAGTGTGGCGATCGAGATTTGCTAGAGCCGGAACCTGTTTTCGTAACTTCAGCAGCGCTTGGTAAAAGCGCCAGAGCATTTGGTGCTGTCCTTGCTGGTGCAAATTCCAGTTCAGCTTGCTGCGCTCAAAAGTTTCTTCCGACTGTGGATCATCTGCTTCACCCTCAGCATGGAAAGCGGCAAACTCTTCTTTTCTGCCTTTCCGTACGGCAGCCACTAAGTCCGGGTCGTTATGGCTGACAAAATAGAGAAACGGCGAAGTTTCACCATATTCCTCACCCATAAACAGGAGTGGTACCGAGGCAGACAGCAACACAGATGCTGCCGCTAGCTTCTGTGCCTCAAAGGAAACCAAGTGAGAGAGGCGATCGCCCTTTAGCCGATTGCCTACCTGATCGTGGTTTTGACAAAACACAACAAATTTGCTGGACGGACAGTCAGAAGGATCGCTACCGTGATGCCGCTGGCGTAGCTCTGAGTAATCCCAAGTGTACACAAAATTCTTAGCATAGCCTTTGGCAAGATGCTCTGGTCTGCCATAGTCGCCGTAATAGCCGAAGGATTCTCTCGTTACCAAAGCATGGACAGCGTGGTGAAAATCGTCATTCCACTGAGCATCCAATCCAAAACCACCTGCGGCGATCGGGCGTACCCAGCGCGGATCGTTTAAATCGCTCTCGGCAGTGAGATAAAATTTGCGTCCCTGCCGCTGAGAGAATTGCTCTGTTACTTCAGCCAGCTCTCGCAAGAAATGCTTTGCCCCGAAATCAAAAAAGTTGTCAGACGCATCTAGCCGTAGACCATCAATATGACATTCCTGGAACCAGTACAGCGCATTTTCAATTAGGTAGTTGCGAACGCCATAGCTGTAGGCATCATCAAAGTTGATGGCATTGCCCCAGGGCGTTTTGTATTTTTCAGTAAAGTAAGGACCAAAGCTCCAGATGTAATTGCCTTCAGGCCCGAAATGGTTGTAAACCACGTCCAGAAACATTGCCATTCCCTGCTCGTGACAGGCATTGACCAGCCGCTTTAGACCCTGCACACCTCCATAGGACATCTGCACGCCATAGGGATAAACGCCATCATAGCCCCAGTTACGTGAACCGGGAAATTGGGCGATCGGCATTAGCTCGATCGTCGTAACGCCCAATTCCTTCAAATCTGGCAGGCGAGCAATAGCGGCTTCAAAAGTGCCTTCTGGCGTAAAAGTGCCCACATGCAGCTCGTAGATCGCCATCTCAGCAAAGGGCAAATTTTGCCAGGAAGCATCTGTCCATTCAAAGCTATGATCTACTACCGCCGAAGCACCGTGAACTCCTTCAGGCTGGGCTTGAGAAGCTGGATCAGGGCGATCGATCTCCCCATTGAGCTGATAAAAATACAAAGTGCCAGGTTCAACATCTTCCAGTGTGGTTTGCCAATACCCCTGAGACTTGCGGTCTAAGGCGATAAAGCGCTCTTTGGGAGCCACAATGTGAACAGAAACCTGTTCTAGGAGAGGTGCCCAGACGGTGAATGTACAGCGACCATTGCCGTGATACCAGGAGCCTACTTGCATAGCTAGGAGAAAATTTATGAAGTGTTCGGGACTCTTATAGATAAGGGAGGTAAAGCCCTTACTATTTAATAGCCATATCATTCACAAAAGTACAACTAAGATCTATCGAACGACAGAGAGGTTCCACGGGGTATTTGCAAGCGGCGCTGTATCAATAATTCTGTACTATGAGCTGCACTCACAGATCTGTTTGGTAGTGTTTCAAATGTGCTGTTGATTTTTTGAAAGGGCAGAGAGCGCCCCTTTCAAAAAATCAACAGCATCTCTAGAACAGCACTTTGAAAACTTGAGGATTATGGCTCAATTTGCCATATCAAGCCTCGGAGACTTTTTTATCTTCTTCTGTTCAGTGTCGTTTCACTTGGATCAAATCCAAACAAAAACTTATCCCCTACTAGCCAGGTTACATAGCTGTGCTCACGCCAAGGCTGGGAGACTTTGAGCGGCGAGCCACTCAAAGTCTCCTAAGCAAAATAGGTGCGGCGATGGTCATGTATGACAGTTAAGGGCGATCGCTATTCTTCTTCAACAAAGTCCTCGTCACCGTCAACTTCTTCTACCGATATTGGAGTCACAGAGTTTGCAGAAACCATTGCTCCCATTTCCAGCTTCTCTCGCACAAGCTTCTCTACGTCCTTCGTGAAGGTAGGATTTTCCTCCATGTACTTGATGGCATTATCGCGTCCTTGGCTGATGTTGTCGCCGTTGTAGCTGTACCAAGCTCCCCGACGCGACACGACCCCCGTCTCTTCAGCCATGTCGATAAGAACGCCCAGAAGTGAAATTCCCTTGCCGAAAATCACATCAAATTCAGCAATACGGAAGGGCGGAGCCACCTTGTTTTTTGCCACCTTGACCTTGGCTCGAATCCCATACTCCTCGTTGCCCTTTTTCAGGGTTTGAATCCGGCGAATATCCATCCGCACCGAGGCGTAAAACTTGAGCGCGTTACCGCCTGTCGTGGTTTCAGGATTGCCGTAGGAAACGCCAATCTTTTGGCGCAACTGGTTGATAAAAATGACGCTACAGCCCGTTTTGCCGATGTTGCCCGTAATCTTCCGCAATGCCTGACTCATGAGGCGTGCCTGCAAGCCGACGTGAGCATCGCCCATTTCGCCCTCAATTTCAGCTCTGGGAACTAGAGCGGCAACCGAGTCCACCACTACCAGATCAACGGCGGTCGATCGCACCAGTTGATCCACAATTTCTAGCGCCGCCTCTCCGGTGTCAGGCTGAGAAACGAGCAGATTAGCAATATCAACGCCCAATGCCGCTGCGTACATAGGATCTAGCGCATGTTCTGCGTCAACAAATGCTGCCACACCGCCAATTTTTTGCACTTCGGCGATCGCGTGAAGCGCCAGAGTGGTTTTTGCCGAGCTTTCTGGCCCGTAGATTTCAATAATCCGACCTTTGGGTAAGCCGCCCCCTAGAGCCAAATCCAGGTTTAGCGCTCCAGTAGAGATGGTTTCTACCTTCATGCGGGTGGCATCTCCCAGCCGCATAATTGTCCCTTTGCCAAAGGTGCGCTCGATTTGGGTTAGCACCAAATTTAGAGCCTTTTCTTTCTCGGAACTCTCATTGCTGGTTTTAGCCATTCATCCCTCAACGCAAGATTTTGCGAAATTAATAATTTGTATCCGTTTACAGCAGCCCAGTTTCAACAGCCCAGTAAACCTGTGGAAACCAGCAGAATGCAGTCCAGCTTACTGTCCGTTATGAGCCAGTATAGTTACCCTAAGGCAAAGTCAACCCTATCCACTAACTATGGTAATCTTTTTTGAGACAACCATACAGATGTACTAAACAAATGTACTAAATTTGGCTAGATTTAGCTACTCCCAATAATTTGGCTAAGGTTTTGTAGCTGTCGCCAGTTTGCTGAGGACATTTAGGGTGGGCACGAAGCGCCCCACCCTAAATGTTCCCGTCCTAATCGCCTTGGCGGTTGCTATAACTTAGCTGGAACTTCAGAAACTCAACAGATTTAACCCATGACTTCTGACCTTCCTAGCCTGCTCATACCCGATACAGCGCTCTCTGTTGCCGGACTGACGACCTATATTCAGGCTTTGCTAGAGCAAGACAGCCAGTTACGGCAGGTGTGGGTAACGGGAGAAGTTTCTAGCGCCACTCGCTACAAAAGCGGCTTGTTTTTTAATCTGCAAGACCCAGATGCGCAAGCCAGCATTAGCTGTGTGGTTTGGAATAATCAGCTGAATCGACTGGCAACGCTACCTGTGCAGGGGGAGCAGTTTATCATTTTGGGTCGCGTGAATTTGCATCCCCAGCGAGGCACCTATCAGCTTGTTGTCTGGCAAGCTCTGCCCGCAGGCGAGGGACTCCGGGCGCTTCGCTACCGTCAGCTCCGCAAACGGCTAGAAGTAGAAGGACTATTTGACCTCGATCGCAAACGTCCCTTGCCCCCCTATCCTCAGACGATCGCCGTAGTCACTTCGCCGCAAGCTGCCGCCTGGGGAGATATTCAGCGTACGCTAAAGCGGCGTTGCCCTGGCATTCGGGTTCTGTTTTCTCCAGCTTTAGTTCAGGGCGATCAGGCTCCGGCAGCCATCGTCCAGGCCATGCAGCGCGTGATTCGAGACGGACGCGCTGAGGTGCTAATCCTGTCGCGAGGCGGCGGAGCCGTTGAAGATATGGCGTGCTTTAACGACGAGCGGGTGGTACGGGCGATCGCTGAATGTCCCATTCCCGTCGTTGCTGGCATTGGGCATCAGCGCGACGAGTCCCTAGCCGATTTGGCGGCAGACATTTGTGCCCATACGCCAACAGCGGCAGCAGCTCAGGCAGTACCGCTCCTAGAAAATCTCATCACTGAGCATCGGGGACGCGCCCACGCCCTGAGTCAGAGTGTGCTTAGTGCCTTGGATACTGCCGCCGATCGTCTCTATCGCCTGCGTGGAAGGCTGCAACGCCTGAATCTCGATCGCCAAATTCAGCAAGAAACCCAGACGCTTTCCTGGTTGCGGCAGCGCCTTATGCAAAACACAAACCACCGCTTGCAGTCTGCCCATCAACACTGCCATTTGCTGCGGCAACAGCTGATTACGCTTGATCCAGAAGCTGTTTTGAGGCGGGGCTATGCCGTAGCGCGACAGACCGATGGAACGGTGGTGAGGACGATCGCTGAACTTGCCGTAGGACAAGAGCTGACCTTAAGGCTGGCTCAAGGTCAGGCAAAGGTGACGGTGTCTAAAATATTAGAGCCTGAAATAAATTAAGTGCTATTCAAAATATATGAACGACTCGTCAGACTTATCAAAATTATCAATCTCTCCGCCCACTGCCTTGGAGAACGTCAATACCCTAGAGCCAAATTTAGCCCTAGACACAAATTTAGAAGGCACGAAGTTAAAGGGTAAAAAATCAAAAAGTGGAAAGGCAGCGCCAGAAAAGACTGACCTTTTACCGAATTGGAGCTATGAGAAGACGGTTGCTGAGATTGAAACTATTATCAGCCGCATTGAGTTGGGCGAACTAGAACTTGCAGATGTCTTCGATCAGTTCTCGGCAGCCATGGAGCAGTTGCGACAATGTGAGGCGTTTCTCATGCAGCAGCAGCAGCAGGTTGACTTACTGATTGAAACCCTAGTCGATGAGCCGGAGGGATTTTAGAACCTAGCTCGGAAAATTGGTAGTTCTTAAGGGGTGAGGATTTTTTGTTGGGGGGGGGGTGGGCACCCAACAAAAAAAAAAAAAAAAAAAA
>JAESFK010000255.1_pt1 | contig 34275 bp, 29 predicted proteins | sample 9269391 | NCBI WGS metagenome assembly JAESFK01 (sample SAMN14506231, study PRJNA617097) | algae metagenome | isolation source: Drouetiella hepatica UHER 2000/2452 and co-occurring heterotrophs from... | place: Slovakia: Slovak Paradise National Park, Hrabusice, Kosice Region | collected 2000-01-01
GAGACATCATCTCCGGAATTGGTAATGGTCCACCCGCGCCAGGGATCGAAATCACAAATTTCGCCGACCGCCATCATCGGCAATAACGCGGCCCAAATATAGAAGGGATCGGTATCTCCCTGGTCCATCGCCTCACCGGTGACGGCATTGTAGTTTTCCGCCGCGATGCGATCGGTCCGCCAGGACTTCATGAACAGGTCGTAGCTCTGGCGTGCAAGCACGCTTGCCTGCTCGAAATACCCGTAGCGGCGCAGGCCGCGCCAGACCATGAAATTGACATTCGGCCAGATACGGCCTCGCCAGTAGACATTGTCCGTGAAGGCCGGATCGTTGCGGGTCGCATTCGGCAGGCCGAACGCACCGGCAAAGGTGTTCTCGTCCTTTAGGTGAAGCAGCAGATGCTCGGCCTGCTCAGCCGTCGCCGCGCCGCATAACAGCGGATAGAAACTCGTCGGCGACAGGGAGCGGACAAAGCCGCCCCTGCGCTGCCGGTTTGCGAAAATCTTGCGCTCGTCGTCCCAAAGCTCCTGCGAAATCAGCTTCCGGCTCCGCGTTGCGACGGCAGAAAAGTCGTCGGCATCCGCCTGATATCCGAGCACGGTCGCCATTTTCGACAGCATCTCGGCATCCAGCGCCACGGCGCAGTTGAGGCCAAGATCGAAGATGGACAGCGAGCGCGTCGCCGGCTCGTAGAGCGCCTCGTCATGCGTTGCAGAATTATCCATGCCGGTTTCGTTGCGCGCGGCAAAGGCGGTACCCTTATAGAGCCCCTCACCCACATCCGAGGTTCCGCAGGAGACGAGACCTGCGCCGTCCGGATCGCGATGTGTCCGCCACCAGCGATTGTTGCGCGCCAGCGCCTCGTAGCAAGCCTTGACGATAGAGCTTTCGCCGCTGCGCTGATAAAGCTGCCAGGCGACAAGCGCGCCGTGCGGCGGCTGGCTGCGATCCACCCAGGCATCGTTGGAGGTAACGATACAGGCGATATTGCCCTGCGGTGTCGCGCCGGCCAGCGCCACCGCCATGTTTTCGCGGGCAAGATCGGCATCGAACACGCCGGCAAGAAGCGCCGCAAACGTCTGGTCATTGTACCAGACGGCGAATTTTCCAAGGTTCCAGATACGTGTCACGGCGGTGTAGGGCCGCGCATTGGTTTCGTCCCAGACAGTGTTCCAGGCGACCACGTCGCGGATCGCATCCAGCGCCCCTCCATAAGCCGCCGTATGCGCCGGCGGCATGTCTGCTGACCGCTTCGCCGCGAGACCGGCGACGGCCGTCTCGATCGCAAGCACCGCGCTGTCCGCGACAGCCGCGCAATAAGCGCCGTCTCGCATCATCTCCAGATTGAAGCGCAGCGCCAGAACAGGGGCGGCATTGCTGCGGGTCGCCAGATGGAAATAGCCATTCGCCTCGAAATCGGCGCGTAACGCGGCAATCGTCTCATGGCCGGTGACCTGAACCGGGGCATCGGCCGTCGCAATGGCAACGAACCGCGTGCCGACCTTGACCAGCGTCACGCCCTTGTCCGCATCGAAGCTGACGGTCTCGCCGCCCTGTGCCGATATGGCCAGCGTCACCCAGAAACGCAGGCCCCATTCGCCGGTTTTCAGCGTTTCCCAACGGCCGCAAACGGTGAAGGGATCAGCCTTCGTCGCGGAAAAGCCGAGGGTCGTGCCGGCATGGTCCGTCTCCAGATCGATATGCGAACCGTCAATGCTGTGGCGGCCAAGGCGCACCGCATCGATGCGCGGCGCGATTTCGGACGTCGTGCGGCTTCTGCTGGAATAAAGGACCGGCGTAATCCGCACACCGAGCGGCAGAAACACCATTTCAGCCGGGCGATCCGACCAGCTGTTCCAGGCGCGGCTTAGGGGGACGGTCGTGTGCAGCAGCATGTTTCGGGTTCCAGTCAGTGTCTGTTCGTCAGCAGAAAAAGGCGCGGCGGGGTGGTGAGGCCGCTTTTGTCCAGCATTTCGCCCTGGTACGGGGTGCCAGCGTAGTAACGGTTTGCGGCGGTATTGGACACGGAAAGCTCCAGTTCGTGGAGACCGCGCGACAGTGGGCCAAGCGTAAACCGGTATGGCCGCCACGCGCGCCGGCCGATTTCCTGCCCGTCAAGACGCACCGTCACTGCCGTGTGGACCGCGCCAAGATCGAGCGCCCACACCCCATCCGCGTCGATGCTGATCGAGCAACGGTACAGCCCGGTGCCGGAGAACGAGGAATGGCCCTGAACCTCCCAGCCTTCGTTGACGGAAATCGGTGCGAAAGCTTGAGATCCTTCAGGAGAAAACAACCAGCCACCTGCAAGTGTCAGTACGTGGTGTTGATCCGAATCTTGACGGTCGGCAAGCCTGGCGTCTGTACCGGACGGCGCCGCCAGGCGCAGGCGCAGGCATCGCACCTCATGGGGATCGAGGACGATCTCCATGCACTTGAATGCTCCGGTCCCGTAGACGCTCCCGTCCGTCGGCCGCCAGGATTCGCAAACAAAACCGTCACGGAATGAAATGCTCGTCTCAAGGTCTTTCAGTCCATCGTTGAAAACGACAATCCGCCACCAGCCCTCATCATCTTGCCCAAGCCACCGCCACAAACTCCGTCCCGCAGGCACGGTGATCTGCGGTCCGGCAAGTGGCAACCGCGCGACGAGTTCGGCGATATCCGCCGGGGTGGGCAGGTCCGCGAGGGACGATGTTGCCAAGGGAACACCGCCGACAGAGGAACCGTCGCAGACCGCTTTCAACCCCTCCCCGGACATCCAGATCAATCCGCCGGCAGCCTTGAAGTCGGCAAGGGTTTGCAAGGTTTCAGCCGATTCCAGCACGGTCACCGAGGGCATAACCACGGCATCGAAAGCAAGTTGCGCCATCCTGATCGTGGCGCCATCGATGGAAGCGTCCGAAAGCTGCGTTTCGCTCACCAGCATGTAGTCGCAACCGAACGCTTGAAGATGTTCGCACCACGCGCCGAGATGCGCCGCGTGGCTGTGTCGGGGACCTTCGGCCCATGCGGTGTGCAGCGGATAGAGGAGGGCGACGCGCGTATGCGGCTTGGCGGGTTCGATGAACGCCGATATCCGCGCCGTTTCCTCGGCGAAAAGATGATGATACGGCCACCAGGGCTCGAAATTGATCCCCGGCCCGTAGTCGAAACGCGGGTTGGCGAAGGGCGTCCAGTCCGCGTCATTGCCGTCCGTCTGATAGACCGCGTGCCAGAGAAACTGCCGCGTCCCGAGGCAATAGAGCCGGATCGCCTGCGCCCGCATGGTTTCCAGCGTCAGCTCCCACTGGCCGGCGGCGCGAACGGGCGTGCGTGTCGCACTCGCATAGGTCTCCACAACGCAGCGGCTGCGGCCATTGGCGCGGGCAACGGAATCGCCCATCTTTGGAGCCAACTGCGCCACGAAATTGTTGGCGTCCACAGCCGTTTCGTGGCGAAACCGGTCAATGCCGAAGAAGTCCGTCGCCGGCGCCACGCGGGGATCGATGCTGGTAAAGCCGCCGTTGAGCGACCAGGCGCTAACATGCGGGAGGATTTCGTGCCCGGTGAGCACTATCCCGCAATTCTCCGCCCATCGGCGCAGGGTTCCGAAGAAGCTGGCGTTCATCAGCCCCGAATAGGCCTGATGGAACCCGGCCCGCAATCGCGGCGTCTGCGGACCGACATCGCGCAGCAGCGACAGAAGCGCATGCGGGAAAGCGGTGCCGGTTTTCGCGACGACGACCGGTGCAAGTGTCTGGGCAAAGAGAAGGCTGTTGCCGAGATTGCCGGCCATCTGGTCCCAGCGATAGAAGCCGGCGGCCGGCTGATCGTAGAAGATGAAGCCCAGCGGATCGGGCATCAATCCGTCCAGCGCTTTTCGATACGGCTCGAGACCGACCTCGATGAAGCGCTCGGAAGCTTCCGGCAGGAGATAATTGATGAGACGCGAGGTCACCGATAGCGCACTGAGGAAAACCGTGATCGCCTCTCCGGCCGGAACCTCGCCGTCGAAGACAAAACCGCAGGAGTGCTCGTCGGCTTCCGTGATCCGAACCCGCCCCGTGATGTCGATTGTCTGATGAATATCGTCCATCCCGGCGAATGGGTGAAGAAGCGCCGCCTCGATCGTCCAGTCGCACCAAAGGGCCTCGCTGCCCTCATAATGCCAGCGCAGGATCTCCGGCCCCATGCTGTTGACGAAAGGCGGGTGGATGCCGCTGATCGCTCCCGTCGCTTGTGATACCGTAGACCAGAAGAGGTGCCGCTCCCGCAGGTCGTCGCGCCCCTCGACCGTCCGGCCGCCGGCATGGCCGCTGATCCAGTTGTAGTCGTCGTAGATACCGGCCTTGAGGCCAAGCTCGCGGGCGATATCGATGGCCTGCCGGTACGCGGCCAGATAGGCATCGGACAGATATTGTTCTCGCGGAAAGGCAAGACGCGCCTGAATGAGGATCGTGCCGTAACCCTGATCGCGGAAATCGGTCAGTTGCGTACGGCATGTCTGCTCGTCCGGTATCGAATGCCAGAACCAGTAAGCGGAGGGCCGGAACGCATGGGGCGGATCACGAAAAAGCGCCATGCTTTCCGATCCTGTCACAACCTTGATTTCCGCCCGCGTTTTCATCCTCAGTGCACCATGGACTTGATGCGGTCGATCGCCGGACCGGGGCTCGACCAGGCTGGCTTTCCGGGCGCGAAGCGTGCCCGCAGATAGGCCGTCAGATCCTCCATCTGACCGCGATCCAGCACGTCGCGAAACGCTGGCATCGACATGACCTCCGGCGCCTGACGCCCTGTCGTTTCGGCCAGGATCGCCGGTGCTTCGACGCCGTTCATTAGGACCTGGAGGACATTGTCCGGCGCATCGCTGTGCAGGTTGCTGTTGAGCGTCAGCGGTAAAAGGATCGAGTTGCCCTCATGGCACGAGGCGCAGGCACCGGCAAAAATGCGCGCGCCTTTCGGCGAAATCCTTGCAGCCTGTTCGGATGCGGCCACGCTCGCCGAAATCGCCGATTGCGTCTGAACCTCCGGCGTTTCGGATGAAGGGGCGGTGTTCAGGCTGGAAAGATACACAGCCATTGCGCGGATATCGTTGTCCGGTAGCGGCGCCAGCGCCGAGACGACGTCGGTCATCGGACCCGCAGCACTGCCGTGATCGCGCGCATGGCCGCTGCGAAGATAGTCGTAGAAAGCCGTCTCGGTCCATGTCACAGGCCCCTTGGCAAGGGCGTTCAGCGCTGGCGCTTCCCAGCCATCGGCAAAGCCGCCGGAAAGATGGGCCTTGCCGGACTTTTCAGCACCCAGAACGTTGCGCTGCGTGTGGCAGGCGGAACAGTGGCCGAGCGTTTCGACGAGATAGGCGCCGCGATTCCAGGTCGCGTCCTTCGCCTGATCATACTGGAACGGCGCCGCCTTCAGGAACATCGCATTCCAGCCCGCCATCATCGAACGAATGTTGTAAGGAAAGGCCAGCTTGGTTTCCGGCGCCTTTTGCGCAACAGGTGCTTGCGTGGTCATGTAGGCGTAGAGCGCCTGCAGGTCGGCGTCCTCGGCTCCGGCAAAGGATGTGTAGGGATGCGCCGGATACAGATGATGGCCATCCCGGCTGATGCCCTGGCGCATGGCGCGCTCGAAGGCCGGATAAGACCAGTTGCCGATGCCGTTTTCCGGATCCGGCGTGATGTTCGTGGCGTAGACTGCGCCAAAGGGCGTGTCGAACCGCCGCCCCCCTGCAAACAACTGGCCATCATTGCCGACGTGGCAGACATTGCAGGCACCGGCTGCAGCCGCAAGCCGGCCGCGCTCGATGGTGGCCGCGCTGTAGACATTCGGGTCCGGCCGCGCGACGGGACTGATAGCCGGGCGCCACGGAGACGCCATCGTCGCGAGGCCGGCGACGGCGCTCAGGATGCCGACGACAGGCAGGCCGACGGCCCACCAGCGACGCTTGCGCGCAGGCGGAACACTTTCATTCACGCCTGCACCGTTGAGACCGGCCAGAACCCGCTCCGGCGTCAGCGGCAGTTCGCGAAAACGAATACCGGTCGCATCGAACACCGCATTGGCAATGGCTGCGGCACTGGGAACGGAAGCGGACTCGCCGACGCCAAGCGGCGGCTCGTCCGGCCGCGGGATCATCAAGACGTCTATATCCGGCACTTCGGGGAAGGTGATGAGCGGATAGCCGCCCCATTCCTTGCTGGTCACCGCCGTCGAGGAAAAGCCGACCTGTTCCTTCAGCACTCGGCTGGTGGACTGGATGATGTTGCCGTGGATCTGGTGCCGCACGCCATCCGGATTGATCATCAGCCCGGAATCCTGACCACAGGTCACCTTCGTAACGGCAATCTCGCCGGTTTTCCGGTTGACGGCCACATCGGCAACCCAGGCCGCCCAGGCGGCGGCCGTTCCGGGAAACTTTCCGTGCACATAGACCGCGTAGGCAAACCCACGGCCATAGAGGAGATCGCCCTCACCGCCCATCGTGCCTGGACCGGTGTGCGGCACCCATTTGGCGCGCTCGGCGGTTGCCCGGACAAGATCGATGGCGCGCGGGTCGTGCAGATAGCGCAACCGGTACTCGATCGGATCGACGCCGGCGGCCGAGGCAAGTTCATCGACATAGGATTCATGCGCGAAGGTGTTCGGCATGGCCGAGACGCCGCGAAACCACGACGCGCGCGCGATCGGCGGCATATCGTGCACGGTCACACGAAGATTGCCATAGGCATAGGGCGGGATCGCGGTGCGATCACCCATCTGCAGGGTATCGGCGACCGGCGAAATCTTGCCCGTCAGCAGCAGCGGCAGCGTCGGCGCGAGGTTGGAGGGATACCGGGTTTCAAAATCATAGGCGACAGGGCCGCCCTCGAGATCGAGCCCGCCGCGCACGTCGATCACCTGCGCCGCGCCTTTCGGCTCCCAGGCGTGCTCCTGTTCGCGCGTCAACTGTACCCGCACCGGCTGGCCGACGGCCCGCGACAACAGCGCAGCATCGGCGGTGACGTCGTCGGCGCAATTGCGGCCATAACACCCGGCGGCTTCAAGCCGTTCCACGACAATACTCTCTTCCGGAATATCCAGAAGAACCGAGAGATCCTTGCGCATCGGAAAGGGGTTCTGCGTGCCGGACCAGACCGTCAGGCGATCGTCACGATAGTCGGCCACCGCGCAGGAAGGCCCGATCGAACCATGCATCTGATAAGGCCAGACATAGGTGCGGTCCATCGCGTTCGCCGCGCCCTCCAGCGCCAGATCGACATTACCGCGATCGGCGAGCTTGCGCGGCGTCGACGAATGGGCGCGTAAGGCTTCTTCGGGCGAATTGAGGTCCGGCTGTTCCGGTGGCAGGCGCCAGACGGCCTTCAGGCTTTTTGCAGCCTCCGCCGCATTTTCCTCCCGGGCTGCAACGACGCCAACAAAATCGCCGATGGCGACGACGGCGACAATGCCTGGAATATGCGAGACCGAACTCTCGTCGATCGAAATCAGGCTCGTTCCGACATGCGGGCCGTGATCGAACCCGGCATAGGGCGGACGCACCACCCGGCCATGCAGCATGCCGGGCACGCGAACATCATGAACAAAGGTCCAGCGCCCTGTCGCCTTGGCGGGAATATCCACCCGCGGACGGGACGACCCGACGATCCTGTAGTCGGTGACCGGCTTCAACGGCGCGTCCTGATCGATGACCAGTTGCACGCCAGCGCCGACGACAAGCTCGCCAAAGGACACGCTGACATTCTCGCCGGTGACAGCGCGGATAATCCCGTCCTCGACAACGAGGTTTTCCAGCGGCAATCGGAGTGTTTCGGCGGCGCGGCGCAGCAGATGATGCCGCGCCGTCGCTGCCGCCTGCTGCAGCGGCTTTGCCGTCACCTGAATGGTCTCGCTGGCAATAGTGGCACCCTGGTTGGGCACGGCGGAGGTGCTGCCCAACACCATGACCACGCGCTCGAAGGGAACATCCAGTTCCTCTGCAACGATCTGCGCAAGCGATGTGCGGATGCCGGTTCCGAGATCCACATGACCGTTGAACGCGGTAACCCCACCCTGCCCGTCGATGGCGATATAGAGTTCGGCATCCGAGCCTGACGACGAAACCACGGCCAGCATGTCCGGCGCGCCAATATAGCTCGACTTTGGAAAATCGCGGCCGGAAGTCATGCTTGCACCTCGGGTATGGCGGAATGGACGCTTGCAGACGGAGCGGCGATCGCTGCGGCCTTGCAAAGAACGACAGCCTTGCGCACGGCGGAAAGAATTTCGACATGAGTGCCGCAGCGGCAGAGATTGTGGCGCAGCGCTTCGCGGATGTCGGCCTCCTGTGGATCCGGATTGCGCGCCAGAAGTGCGACGGCGCTGATGATCATACCGTTGAGGCAGTAGCCGCACTGCGCGCCGGATTCTTCGATAAAAGCCCGCTGAACGGGATGAAGACGCCCCTGATCGCCCAGTCCTTCAAGCGTGGTAATCGCCCGGCTGGAAACGGCCCCTATCGGGACCGTGCACGCGCGCACCGCGCGTCCGTCCATCAGAATACCGCAGGCCCCGCATTCGCCGAGACCGCATCCGTATTTCGGGCCGTTGAGCGCGAGATCGTTACGCAGAATATAGAGCAAAGGCGTCTTGGGATCGGCCTCGACGACCACGTTTCTGCCGTTGACCTTCAGAGTGAAGAAAGAGGGCACGAACATCGTCGTCATCGCCTTGCTCCGAGATCGAGCCAGACTAAGGGATCACCGGACCTGCCCGACTGACGTCTGCGGCAGCACTTGGCAATGAACGACATGAAGCTCCCCGCTCGTCTTTCGCCATCGCTTGCGACAGCTGGCGATACCCTCGATTTAAACAGTGTATACGCTTTATATCTTTCCTGGCAACGAGAATTTCTGATCAAATATTTTGCGGATTTTTGCTGTATTGCAGCATTTTTAGGCAGAACTTCCGTTGCTTTGCATCCATTTTATTCTTGCAGTTTAAAGCGTATACGCTTAATATTCCAATCCTGAAGATTGGACCATTAGGGCCCTATAAAGAACCGTGACGGGGAAACATCCATGCCGAACGAGAACCAGACGATCGCAATCATCGGTGCCGGACTTGGCGGTGCGGCGGCAGGGGCGCTGCTCCAAGATGCAGGCTTCAACGTCCAGATTTTTGAGCAGGCCCCGAGCTTCTCCCGCCTGGGCGCGGGCATTCACATGGGACCGAACGTCCTGAAAATCTTTCAGCGCATCGGCATGGACCGGAAGCTGATCGACATCAGCAGCACACCAGCCTATTGGTTCAGCCGAAACGGCCTGACGGGTGACTATCAGTCCCGCATTCCGCTCGAAGGCTATGGGGCGACCTATTGCACCGTCCATCGCGGCGACCTCTCTGCCTTGCAGATGGACACCATGAGCCCCGGCACCGTCCAGTTCAACAAGCGATTGACCCGTCTCGAAGACAGCGGCTCGGAGGTCTATCTCGAGTTCCAGGATGGCACCTCGGCGCAGGCTGCCATCGTGATCGGCGCAGATGGGATCAATTCGCGTGTCCGCGAAACCTTGCTGGGCGCCGAAAAGCCGAACTACAGCGGCTGGGTCGGCCATCGCGCGATGATTTCGGCGGAAAAGCTGAAGAAATTCGATCTCACCTTCGAGGACTGCGTCAAGTGGTGGGGCCCGGATCGTCACATGATGGTCTACTACACGACCAGCCGCCGCGACGAATACTATTACGTGACCGGCGTTCCGCATGCGGCCTGGGAGTTCGACGGCGCTTTCGTACAGAGCAGCCGCGAAGAGATGTCGGAGGCCTTTGCAGGCTACCATCCGGTGATCCAGGCGCTGATCGAGGCCACCGACGACGTGACCAAGTGGCCGCTGTTCAACCGCAATCCGCTGCCGCTCTGGAGCGAAGGCCGCATGGTCCTGCTCGGTGATGCCTGCCATCCGATGAAGCCGCATATGGCGCAGGGTGCTGCCATGGCGATCGAGGATGCCGCCATGCTGGCGCGCTGCCTGAAGGAAACGGGATCGCAGGACTACGCGACAGCCTTCCGCCTCTATGAAGCCAGCCGTCGCGATCGGGCGACGCGGGTCCAGACCGTATCAAACGCCAATACATTCCTGCAGACCCAGGAAGATCCGTCCTGGGTCTATGGCTACGACGTCTACGCCGAGCCTATCCTCGACAAGAGCGTCGCATGAGCGCGGCCCTTCTCTACGGTGCGAACATCTTTGCCAACGGCATTCGCCAGCATTACCTGCGTTATGGCGGCAAGGGCCGGCCGGTGATCCTCATCCCCGGCATCACCAGCCCGGCGATCACCTGGGGCTTCGTCGCCGAACGCCTCGCCGAACGCCATGATGTTCATGTCCTCGATGTCCGGGGGCGCGGCCTGTCCTCGACCGGTCCGGACCTCGATTATGGCCTTGATGCCATGGCCGCCGACGTTATCGCCTTTGCGCAGGCGCTCGGCCTTGCCGCCCCTGCCCTTCTTGGCCACTCGATGGGTGCGCGCATCGCGATGCGGGCGGCGAACATCGGCGGAGACTTCTCCCGTCTCGTTCTCGTCGATCCTCCCGTCTCAGGGCCGGGTCGCCGAACCTATCCGAGCAAGCTGCCCTGGTATGTCGACAGCATTCGTCTCGCTTTGGCGGGCATCGATGCGGAGGGCATGAAAGCATTCTGCCCGACCTGGACGGAAAGCCAGCTGCAGCTGCGCGCCGAATGGCTGCACACCTGCTTCGAGCCGGCGATCGTTACCGCCTTCGAGGACTTCCACAAGGACGACATCTTTCCGGATTTCGCCAAGCTCAAGCAGCCATCGATGCTAATGGTGGCAGGACGTGGCGGCGTGATTGCGCCGGAGGATGAGGCGGAAATCCGCACGCTCAACCCCGCGATCGAGATGACCCGCGTCGCGAATGCCGGCCACATGATCCCATGGGACGATTTGGACGGTTTCTTCGACGCACTGGGAGATTTCCTGTCCCGGTAAACGCGAATGGGCGGGCCTTTGGTCCGCCATTTTTATTGCCGCAGCGCGCGCGTCGAATTGCGCCCGTTCATTCATCAAAGGAGCCGCCCGTGCAAAAACTCTACCGTATCGGCCAGATCGTGCCGAGTTCCAACACCACGATGGAAACGGAAATTCCGGCGATGCTCACAGCCCGCCAGCTGATCCGCCCGGAGCGCTTCACCTTCCATTCCAGCCGCATGCGCATGAAGAAGGTGGTGAAGGAAGAACTGGCAGCCATGGACGCCGAATCCGATCGGTGCGCCATCGAGCTTTCCGATGCCCGCGTCGATGTGCTGGGATATGCCTGCCTCGTCGCGATCATGGCGATGGGGCTTGGCTATCACCGCCAGTCGGAGAAGCGCCTGACCGGCCGTACCCAGGAAAACGGCGCGAACATTCCGGTCGTCACCAGCGCCGGCGCGCTGATCGAGGGCCTGAAAGTGATGAAGGCGAAGAAGATCGCCGTCGTCGCGCCCTATATGAAGCCGCTGACCGAACTCGTCGTGAACTATGTTCGCGAGGAAGGTTTCGAGGTGATGGATTGGCGGGCGCTTGAAATTCCCGACAATCTGGATGTCGCCCGCCATGACCCGGAAAACCTGCCGGCGATCGTCCAGACGCTCGATCTCTCCGATGTCGATGTCATCGTGCTTTCGGCCTGCGTACAGATGCCGTCGCTGCCGGTCATCGCCAAGGTCGAGGCCATGACCGGCAAGCCGGTCCTCACCGCCGCCGTTGCGACCACCTACTGCATGCTGAAATCGCTCGGGCTGGAAGCGGTCGTGCCGGGCGCGGGTGCGCTCCTGTCCGGCGCCTATTGAGGGAGGCTTTCATGACGCAGAGTGCCGAAACCAACTATCAGGGCGTCTGGGGCAACCGCATCGGCTTTGGCCGGCACCCCGCCCTTCTGGTGATCGATTTCCTAAAGGCCTACACGGTGGAAGGTGCACCGCTCTTTGCACCTGGGGTCGTTGATGCCGTGGCAGAAACGCCGGCGCTTCTGGCTGCGGCGCGCGCCGCCGGTATTCCGGTCATCCACACCCGCATCCTCTATCTCGCCGAAAACTGCGCCGATGGCGGCATGTGGGTGAAGAAGGCTCCGGTCATGAAGGCCATGGTCGAAGGCAACGTGCTTGCCGAATTCTGCGAAGGCGTCGAGCCCGAAAAGGGCGAACTGGTTATCATCAAGCAGTATGCCAGCGCCTTTTTCGGCACCAGTCTCGCCTCGCTGCTGCACGCGCAGGGGATCGATACGGTGATCATGGCCGGCTGCTCAACCAGCGGCTGTATCCGCGCCAGCGCCGTCGATGCAGTTCAATACGGTTTCAGGGCCATCGTCGTGCGCGATTGCGTCGGCGACCGGCATCCCGATCCGCACAATGCCAATCTCTTCGACATCGACAGCAAGTATGGCGACGTCGTCTCGCGCGACGAGGCGATCGCCGAAATCGCCAAGGTCAAGTCCGCCTGTCCGTAACTGGACCAAACACCCACGCCTTCATCAATAAAGGGAACGAGCATGGATCATTTTAGCTTCACGGAAATCTGCCTGCATCAGTTGAAGATGTCGGGCGTCCACGAGGGCGAAAAACTCATCGTCCTGACCCAGGGCAACGAGCGCCTCGATTACGCCGACGCCTTCATGGCGGCGGGCATGCGTCTTGGCGCCAAGATGTATCACATGCGGTTGCCGCCGGTGCCGCCGGCAGGCGCATGGGCGGTCGGCCAGACCGGACTGGCGGCCATGCCGGAAGCGGTCGAGGCCCTGAAGGCTGCCGACATGCTGATCGACTGCATATTCCTGCTCTTCAGCCCGGAACAGATGGCGATACAGGCGTCCGGCACGCGTATTCTCACCGCTGTGGAACCGCCGGAGCTTCTCGCCCGCATGTTGCCGACGAAGGAACTGCGCGAGCGCGTCGAATTTGCCGGCGAACTCCTGGCCAAGGCGAAGGTGATGCGGATCACCTCTCAACATGGCACAGATGTCACCTACAAGCTCAACACCTATCCCGCCATCACGGAATATGCGTGCACGGACGAGCCGGGTCGCTGGGACCACTGGCCGTCCGGTTTCGTGTTCACCGGTGGCGACGACGACGGCGTTGACGGTACCATCGTCGTTGCCCCCGGCGATATCCTGCTGCCGCAGAATATCTACGTTCGCGACCCGATTATCTATACGATCGAAAACGGTTGGATCACCGACATCCGCGGCGGCCTCGACGCCGAGTTGGTCAAGTCCTATATGGCCGGTTTCAACGATCCGCGTGGCATGGGCATGAGCCATGTCGGCTGGGGCCTCAATCAAAACGCCAAGTGGCATCGCATGGTGCCCGGCGAATTCCCCGGCGGCATGGGCATGGAGGCCCGATCGTTCTACGGCAATGTCATGTTCTCCACCGGCCCCAACAACGAACTGGGCGGCCCGAACGACACGGCCTGCCATCTCGATATCCCGATGCGCAATTGCTCGCTCTTCCTCGACGACGAACCGACGGTTCTCAACGGCGACGTCGCCGTGAAGGAAATGCAGCACAAATTCGGCTGATCATTCGATTCATATCCTGAGAGACGGAGAAATTTCAGTCGCTCCGATCGCCATCAATGGCGGTCGGAGCGTGTCAAACCCGCGCGCGCTGTCGGGAGATGAAGGTGGCAAAGACCACCGCTTTCGAGCAACAGCGAGCGGCATAATTCAAACAAAAGAGGGGTACCATGCAGTCACCAATTACAGTTGAAGAAGGCATCAGGACGGCCGGCGTCGGCCGCTTTCAGAAGCGGTTGTTCGTCATTTTCGGCCTTGTCTGGGCGGCCGACGCCATGCAGGTTTTGGCGATCGGTTTCAGTGCGCCGTCAATCGCAGCCAGTTTCGGCATCACCGTTCCGCAGGCCCTGCAGACCGGCACGATGTTTTTCTTCGGAATGCTGATCGGCGCCTTCGTCTTCGGACGGCTGGCCGACCGGATCGGCCGCAGGCCGGTGCTGTTTATCGCCATCATCCTCGACGCCATCTGCGGGGTCGCCTCCGCTTTCGCGCCGGATCTTCAATGGCTCCTTGTGGCGCGTTTCCTGACGGGCCTCGGTGTCGGTGGAACGCTTCCGGTCGATTATGCCATGATGGCCGAGTTCCTTCCCTCCGACCGGCGCGGCCGCTGGCTGGTTCTGCTTGAGGGCTTCTGGGCCGTTGGCACGGTCGCGCTCGCGCTTCTGGCACTCGTCGCCGGAACACACGGGGGCGAAGCATGGAGAACGATCTTCTTCGTGACCGGCCTTCCGGCACTGATCGGGGTCTTGCTGCGCTTCTATGTTCCTGAATCACCCCTCTATCTCAATCAACAGGGACGCTCGGAGGAAGCGCGGCAGGTTCTGCAAAGGGTCGCCAATGCGAATGGAACGAATGCGGACATCCCGCCACTTGTGCCGCAGAAGGCGCAGCGCAAATCCATCGGTGCACTTTTTTCCAGTGAACTGCGTCGCCGGTCGATCTTCCTGATGCTCGCCTGGATGCTCATTTCGGTCTCCTACTACGGCGTGTTCGTTTATCTCCCGGTGAAGCTTGCAGCCGATGGTTTCGGGTTCGTGCGCGGCCAGGTTTTCCTCGTCATTCTGGCGATCGCGCAGCTGCCCGGCTACGCGCTTGCTGCCTATGGCGTCGAGAAATGGGGCAGGAAGCCCACCTTGATCGGCTTCCTGCTGCTCAGCGCCGTCGGGACGCTTGCCTACGGCCTGGGGCAGACGGTCGAGGTCATCGTGCCCGCAACCTTGCTGCTCAGCTTTGCGTTGCTTGGGACCTGGGGTGCGATCTATGCTTTCACGCCTGAGATCTATCCCACCACGCTCCGCGCAAGCGGCATGGGCATGGCTGGATCGGTCGCCCGTTTCGGTGGCCTTCTGGCACCGTCTATCGTAGCGCCTCTTATGACGTCGAACTTTGGCCTTGCATTGGGGGTGATTTCCGGTCTGTTGGTCGTTGCCGCCGTCAGTGTCTGGCTGATCAACGCGGAATCGAAAGGTCAGGCCCTCGAGTAAATGACCTGAAGTCTCGCGGCGCACATTGAAGCTGTGCCGCGAGACCCTGCCGTCATCGCAAAGCCGCTCGTACCGGCCGAGCATTGTCGATCGACCTTCTTGCGATTTGCAGCGGTTTAGAAGAAAACAGACTTGAAATCGGATTTAGCGTCACAACCATGGCTGATGACAAAGACACGAAAGAACCAGGTTTGCAGGCCCGTTATCTGGTGACCGAGCAGGCGGGACATCTACTGCGAAAAGCCTATCAGCGGCATCTCGCCATCTTCCAGAGCAATGCGAGTGATCCCCACCTGACTGCGGTGCAGTTCGTGACGCTCTGTGTACTCAGGGACAATGGTCCCAGCTCGCAAGCGGAACTCGTCAAGGCGACGGCCGTCGATCAGGCGACGATCAGGGGCATCATCGATCGTCTGAAGGCGCGTGGACTGATCGATATCTCAAAAGACAAGCAGGACGGCCGGAAGGTGATCATGTCTTTGCTACCACCCGGGCAGGCCGTGCTGGACGAGATGTACCCCACGGCGCACCTGATCACCGAACTCACGATGAAACGGCTCAACCCCGCAGAACGGGTCGCATTGCTCTATCTGTTGCGCAAGGTCTCGGAGGATGAGCCAGAAACCTGACTTTTTCGGTCCGAGACAACTCCATTTTTCGGCCAGTCGCGCATGCGCGTCAGCCGGGTATTGTGACGGGATACCTGGCGGAATTCACGGTGAGGGGTGCGAGCGCCACGACGGAACTCGTAGGTCAGTTCCGCCGTTGTCGTTTGGCACTTGAACGGGGTCTTCCTCACTTTGTGTAGAGATCGGCGAAGTTCATCGGCATCATCCGCGCCCTGAGAAGCTCAGGGCCCGCTCGACCATACATTGCGCGCTTAATTCTCTTCAGTCGGTTGATCTGACCTTCTGCCTGACCGTTGCTCCAAGGCAAGTCGATGGCGTTACAGGCAGCAATGCTCTGCCGGTAGCGCGACCGGAGAGATTCATCTGTTCCTCGATCGCAAACCGCAAATTTTTGATGAGATGAAATCGGTCGGCCACCTGAGACGCTTTCGTCGCTCAAGATCGACAATGATCGTGCCGCAGCGCCAAGATTTCCTCCAACTCCAGTCATCAATACCGACGATCCGTGCCGGGCGACCATTTCGATCTCGTTCGTATGCCAGTCCATAGCGGCGTCCCGGCAGTCTCCTCAGGGCGACATGATGTTCATCGTCAGTTCGGACTTACCGCAGGATTTTGAACTGCTCTTGTCTTGACCCCTACGTTGGCCACGCCGTTTGGAGAAAATCGCGCTGCCAGAAAAATTCTCGGTCGCCCATTCTGACACTTATGCGACAAAGCTGAAAACTGGCTGAAAACTCCCGTTAATCCACTGACATGTGCGACCTTTAAGGAGCCTGCAAAAGCGTTCGGGTTTTTCCGAAGCCGTTGCAAGCCGATGCGGAGCACGCACCATGAAGATCATCCAGATAACCGATACCCATCTCAGCCCCAGCAAGCCGCATTTCAACGGCAACTGGGAACCGCTTGCAGCCTGGATCAGGCAGACGGGTACGGATCTCGTCATTCATACCGGCGACCTCACAGTCGATGGCGCCGATCAGGAAGACGACATCGCCTTCTCAATGGAGCTGATGCGCCAGCTTCCGATGCCGGTGCTGATCGTGCCGGGAAATCATGATATCGGCCATCTGCCGGATTCCGACCAACCTGTGCATGCCGTCCGGCTGGAGCGCTGGCGCCGCCTGGCTGGACCTGATTACTGGGTATCGGACCATGACAATTGGCGGCTGATCGGGCTGAACAGCCTGTTGTTCGGCCATGGCGATGCCGAGGAAGCGACCCAGTTCTCCTGGTTAGAGGAGGTATTGGCGGCCCGTGACGGCCGGCGCGTTGCGATCTTCACCCACAAGCCGCTGTTCGTCGATGACGCGCAAGAAGGCGATACCGGGTACTGGAGCATCCGCCCCGCGCCGCGCCAGCGTCTCTACGATCTGCTTGCAGCGCATGATGTGGCACTTTTCGCCACTGGCCATCTGCATTGGGCCTGGAAAGGCGCATTCGAAAATACTTCCCTCGTCTGGGGACCGTCATCGGCCTTCATCATCGACAAGCTTGAGCGGGAAATGCCGGGCGAGCGGGTGGTCGGCGCCGTCATCCATACGCTCGGTGAGGATGTCTGGAGCGAGATCGTCACGCTGCCAGAGTTGACGCCCTATTTCATCGACGAGGTAATCCACGAGGTCTATCCCCGCGCTGCCACCAAACAGGTGCCGGAGGCGGCGCAATGAGCGTTTTCTCGCTGCGCGATATCAGAAAATCCTTTGCCGGTAACGCCATCCTCAAAGGCGTCTCGCTGGAAGCCGAAGCTGGCGAATTCATTGCACTGGTTGGCCCGTCCGGCTGCGGCAAGAGCACGCTTTTACGCATTGTCGCCGGTCTCGACCATGCTGATAGCGGCGAAATCCGCATCGGCGACCGCGAGATGTCAAAACTCACCGCCGCCGATCGCAACATCGCCATGGTGTTTCAATCCTATGCGCTCTACCCGCATCTGACAGCCGGCCAGAACATCGCCGTCCCTCTGGCCATGCGCAAGCTGAGCGGCGCCCAGCGGCTGCCGTTCATCGGGGCGCTGCTTCCGGGCCAGCGCCAGATCTGCGCCGATATCCAGCGGCAGGTCCAGGCCATGGCCGTGTCGCTGAAGATCGATCACCTGCTTGATCGCAAGCCCGGACAGATGTCGGGCGGTCAGCGCCAGCGCGTGGCGCTCGCCCGCGCCATGGTGCGCAATCCGAGCGTGTTCCTGATGGACGAGCCGCTGTCGAACCTTGACGCCAATCTGCGCGTCCATGCCCGCGGCGAGATCGTCGAGTTGCATCGCCGCGCCGGCGTGCCGACGCTGTACGTCACGCACGATCAGTCCGAGGCGCTATCGATGGCCGACCGGGTGGCGGTGATGATCGGCGGCAATCTGCTGCAGCTTGCCGCTCCTCAGGTGATTTACGACGATCCAAGCCATATCGAGGTCGCCCGTTTCATCGGCCAGCCGCGCATCAACCTGCTGCCCGGCAAGAAAGATGCGCATGGTATCGTCCAATTCGGAGCATTGCGCCTGGCATCGTTGTCGGATGTCCAGGGCGAAACAGGCGTCACACTCGGCGTTCGTCCGGAATTCATGCGGCTCCGCACCGACGGTCAAGGCGCACTTGCCGCCCGGGTAGAACGCCTGGAGTTTCTGGGGTCCGAAGTGATCGTGTTTGCGAAGCTCGCAGCCATCGGCGAGACGATGCTTGCCAAGGTCGCGCCCGGCGAGGCGCGCGGACTTGTTGCCGGCCAGCCGATCGGCCTCGATATGGATCCCGCGCACGTGATGCTGTTTGCCGAGGATGGTCGACGCCTGCCGGCGGCGCCCGTTTCCGCCGTTCTGCGGGAGACTGCCCGTGGTTGATATCGCACTGCCTATCTCCGCCGTCGAAACGGCAGGCCGGCACGAAGCGCAGACGGCCTGGCTGCTCGCCTCGCCCGCCATTCTGCTCATGCTGCTGTTCATCGTGCTTCCTACGATCGCCGTGATCGTGCTTGGCTTTACCGATTTCGAACTCGGCTATGGCAGCTTCCGTTTCGTCGGTCTGGAAAACTATGCCGAACTGGTCAGCGACCGGACCTTTCGCCGGTCGTTGTGGAATACCACCGTCTACACGGCGATCGTCACGCCGGTGTCGATTGTTCTTGGTCTCGGCATCGCATTGCTGATCGAGTCGGAACCGCGCGGTCGCGACTTTTTCCGCACGGTCTATTTTCTACCCGTCGCCTCGCTGCTCGTCGCCATGGCGACGGTCTGGCAATACCTGTTCCATCCCAGTATCGGCCCGCTCAATACCTTTCTCGCGCTGTTCGGCATTCCCGGCCCGAACTGGCTCGGCGCCTCCAGCACAGTGATCTACGGCCTTTCGATCATCGGCATCTGGCAGTCCGTCGGCTTCAACATGGTGCTGTTTCTGGCGGGTCTCACCGCGATTCCGCGCGAACTCTATTCGGCGGCCGAGGTGGACGGGGTGAAATCGTCGCTCGACCGTTTTCGTCTCGTCACATGGCCGATGCTCGGGCCGACCACACTTTTCGTCACCACGATCAGCGTCATCAACTCGGTCAAAGTATTCGAGACCGTCAAGACCCTGACTGAAGGCGGTCCGAACAAGGCATCGGAAATGCTGCTGTTCACCATCTATCAGGAAGGCTTCGTCTTCCTGCGGGTCGGCTACGCATCGGCGATGACCGTCGTGTTCCTCGCCATCCTCGTTGTGCTGATGGTTCTCCAATACCGCTTCCTCGACCGGCAGGTACATTACACATGACCCAGGCCATGACCCTCGGACGGTTTTTCCGGCTATCGCTGCTTTCGTTCGGCGCCCTGATGTTCCTCGCGCCTTACATTTTCATGGTCTCGACGGCCGGCAAGGACCAGAGCGAGATCTTTTCCGCCTCGCTTTCACTGATTCCACAGCACTTCGCCTATGTGGCCAATTTCACCAAGGCCCTGACGCGGGTGTCGATGCAGAACCTGCTGCTCAACGGGGTGATCGTCTGCGGACTGATCCTGGTGTTGCAGGTGGTGGTGGCGGTGCCCTGCGCCTATGCCATGGCCAAGCTGAAATTCGGCGCCGCGCGCTTCATGATGGCGCTTGTCATGCTCGGCCTGCTGGTGCCAATCCATGCGACCGCGCTGCCACTCTATGTTGCCTTCGACAAACTGTCGCTGCTCAACAGCTATACGGCACTTGTAGCGCCGTTCTCGATCTCGGTCTTCGGCATCTTCCTGTTCCTGCAGTTCTTCCGGGCCATGCCGGATGACCTGATCCACGCCGCCCGCCTCGATGGCATGTCGGAAGCCGGAATCGTGGCGCGGGTGATCGTGCCCAATGCCTGGCCGGCGGTCACGGCCTTTGCCATCTTCTCGGTGGTCGCACACTGGAACGACCTGTTTTGGCCGCTGATCGTCGTCACCAACCAGTCCTATGCGACGCCGCCTCTCGGGCTGTTGTTCTTCCGGGCCGCCGAGGCCGGGGACGACTACGGCGCGCTGATGGCTGCCACCCTCATCATCACCCTTCCCCTCGTCGTCGCCTTCCTGCTCGCGCAGAAACGCTTCGTCGAGGGTATCACCATGACCGGTCTCAAAGGCTGACCGGTCGCAATCCAAGCCGTAACTCCCAGCCGTAACCTCAAGGAGACCATGCGATGAAACTTCTGAAGCAGGCCCTCGCCGCAGCCGCGGTATCGATGGCCATGTCGATCCCCGCTCACGCCGAAACGACCCTCACCGTCCACTATCCGATGCCCGGCTTCTTCAAGGACGTGATGGACACGATCTCGAAGAAATTCATGGAAGAAAATCCGGATATCAAAATCCAGTTCGCCAACCCGTCGGCGACCTATGAGGAAGGCATCCAGACGATCATGCGGCAGGCCGGCACGGCGGAAATGCCTGATGTCACCTTCATCGGCCTCAACCGCCTGCGCATGCTGAACGAACGCGACATCCCGATCGACCTCACGCCGCTGGTCGCCAAGGAAGGCGACATGGCGTCGAAGGGCTTTTCGGAAAACATCCTGAAACTCGCGCAGGTCGAGGGTAAGCAGGTCGGTCTCGCCTTCGCCACGTCCAACCCGATCATGTACTACAACGCCGATCTCGTGCGCGCCGCCGGGGGCAATCCGGACGTTCCGCCGAAGACATGGGACGAAGTGATCGCGCTCGGGGGCAAGATCAAGGCGCTTGGCGACGGCAATGAGGGCATCGATTTCCGCTGGCAGGGTGACGACTGGATGTTCTCTGCGCTGCTCTTCGGCGCCGGTGGCACCATGCTGAGCGAAGACGAAAGCAAAGTGACCTTCAATGGTCCCGAAGGCCAGAAGGCCGTCGGAGTGCTGGATCGCATGGTCAAGGAAGGCGGCCTTCCGGTCCTGACCAAGCAAGCCGGCGAGCAGGCTTTCGTGGCCGGCAAGATCGGCTTTGCCTTCCAGACGACCGGCGCGCTGCGCAACACCATCAAGAATGTCGGCACCAAGTTCGATCTTCGCACGGCGCATATTCCGCTGATCGATCCGGTCAACGGCAAGCTGCCGACCGGCGGCAACGCTGTTGTCATCCTGACCAAGGACGCAGACAAGCAGGCAGCCGCCTGGAAGTTTGCCAAGTTCGCCGCCGGCCCTTATGGCGCCTCGGTCGTCGTTCCCGGCACCGGTTATGTTCCAAACAATGAGCTGGCGGCCGCTTCGCCGGACTATCTCGGCACCTTCTACAGGGAGAACCCGCTGTTTCGTGCCGGTCTTGAGCAGATGCCGCTGATGCAGCCTTGGTATGCCTTCCCGGGCACCAACGGCGTCAAGGTTACACAGACCATCGTTGAGAACCTGTCGCGCGTGGTCGAGCAATCGGTAACGCCGCAAGAAGCGCTCGATGACGCAGCCGCCGATGTCGAAAAGCTGCTGCCGCGAGGCTGATCAGACTTGAGTTTATCGAACGGCCGCCCGTTTTTGTGGCGGCCGTTTTTCGTTGCATGGGTCTGTCAGATGTCATTCCGGATGTCGCGCACCGTGCCGCCGGGGCGCAAGCGGTGCGCCACCTGCAGATGGCGCGGCGCAACGGCATTTTCGGCCATGTCCAAAAGCAGCGACGCGGCAGCGGCACCCATCGTCGCATCCGGAATTTCCACCGTCGTCAGCGGCGGATAGGTCAGCCTGCCGATTGCAATGCCATCGAAACCCGCGACCGAGATATCTGCGGGTACCGACAGGCCCTGGCGCCTGATGGCCGCGATGACGCCAAGCGCCAGGAGGTCGTTGGAGGCGATGATGGCGGAAGGCGCGAAACGGGAGAGGATCATCGACAGATCGAGCGTTTCAAAACCATCGACGAAAGGGATCTGCAACGCTTCGAGCACAGTCATGCGCGCAGCGTCCATCGCGTCGCAATATCCGGCATGGCGCAACTTTGCCCGGTCGGAAGCATTAAAATAACCGGAAACGAACAGGATGCGCCGGTGGCCGAGAGCCAGAAGATGTTCGGTGATGTCGCGGCCAGCCCGACGATTGTCAGCGCACACTGCCGCGGGAAATCTTGCAGTGGGCGGATTGCCGAGTAGAACCGTTGGTGGCAGAACGGCCGAAAGAGCCTCGCTGCTGCGCGCATCGCAGACGGTGAGGATCAACCCGGTCGGCTGTTCGTTAATCAGGGAGGCGACCGCGTCCACCTCGCGGGCCGGATCATAGTCGGACTGGGTGATCAGGACGCCGTGGCCGGCGACCAGCATGCGGTTCTGGATACTACTCAAAGAGGCGGCAAAGACAGGATTTGTAATACTGGGGATGAGTACTCCGATGACCGGTCGGCGTTTTGCCGAACCCAATAGGCCTCCCGCTGGACGATAGCCAAGTTCGGCCGCGGCACGCCGGACTTTCCGGACCATCTCGTCGCTGACCGAGCCAGTGCGATTCAGAACCCGCGAGACTGTTGCAAGCGAACAGCCAGCACGAGAAGCAACCTGCTGAAGGGTTGTCATGACAGTGGTCCGCTGTTGTAAGCCGCCAAGAAAAACAGCGCGGCGAAGCCATTACCTACGATGAACCCGACGGAATGTCCAATGAGACGATGCTCGATCTTGGGCTACGAAATCAGAATGAGCGACCCGGTTTGATTGGGCTTCATTGTTATATTCCCCATTTTTGTTCAGTTGTTGGAATAGTCGCCGGACTCATCCCTTGATGAGGTGCCGGAAACGGTCCGATCAGGAATTCTCGGAGATGCCCTTCGGACTATCGTCTTCTTCAACGAGGCCCTTGTGCAGGAAGATCATTCGGCATGCTGCATTCTATGCGGTCCCTCCCTTGGCTAGACTTCAGCATTTCCTTCCCGAAGTGCTGTCATTACGCGCGGCCGATTTAGATCTCACCGAAGATCAGGTGGACCGCGTCGCCCTTACGTTCTCGATCGAACCAACTGCGGTCCGCCGCATGACTTTCTCGAATCTTCCGCAATCGTCACAGCGGCTGATTGCCGGCGAGCCTCGGCGATTGTGCTGTAGCTGTGGTTGGTCTCTCTACGGGTCGCACATCATTCTTCGAAAGCAATTTCTCTGCTGGCGGATCACGTGCCCGCTTTGTGGGTGTGTCCTTCAGAGCATTACCAGGCGTGAACGCCCCTCTCCCTTCAGTCGCTACTACCACGCTGCGCTGATAGGAGAACGGATACTCGACGACGAGGCCAACCATTGTATCCAAAACTGGGCATCGCAAAGTCAGATTGCCCGCCTCCGGCAAACTCGGCGCGGTTCAGTTCTTCCGCTGGCGGCAGAACGTAGTGATTGACAGGAAACTCGGGATTTGTTGAGCAGCCACCGCGCATCTACTGGCCCCAGCCCCTACGTGTCCCAAGGGTTTTAAGTGAGATCGACCGCTACTACGGTGCCGTCATAGTCAATGCGGCATTGAACAATCAGGTAACCCGGCGGGGTCGTCTCCTTGACGCTCAACGCATCGACAAGCAATGGCGCGGTCTTTCGTACCAGACACTGCAACACTGGCACTTTCGAGTGCCACCGTGCGTTTTGATTACCCGTGCGACCACCCGCCCACCTCCTGTTACCACTCAACTCAACGGAAAACCCATTGCCGAGACTAGCCTGAGCCACGGCTTGCGCCATCCGCCCTTTCGGTCGGCCGTATCGAGCGCGTACATCGTAACTTGTGCCCCCAGCCAGCGAAAAGGTTCCGGCGGCACGACGTTGGGCAGCTGCGTCGCAAAGTCCAGCCTGCTTTCCGAAGTCTTCGACCCGTCGAGAATGTCGAGCGCTATGCGAGCGCCAAACCTTGAGGCGGATACGCCGAAGCCCGAGTAGCCGCCGGCATAAACGACCTTGCCTCCATGGTATCTTTGGAAATGCACCGCCATGCGTGTGCTGAGATCAATCGGGCCGCTCCATGCGTGCGTGAAACGGAGGCCGTCCAACTGCGGTAACGTATCGAAGAACGCGGCGGCAAGCGGTTCGTAGGTCTCGGCATTGCTATCTACGCTTGGGGACGTCGTGCCCGCGAATGCATAGCCTAGTCTTCCACCGAAGATGATCCGGTGGTCCTTCGTCAGGCGCATATAGTTCATCTGAGTTCGGGTATCGTAGACACCCTGCCGGTTTTTCCATCCAATAGACTCCATTTGTTCTTGAGTGAGCGGCTCTGTCGCGAGCACGCGGTCTCGGACGGCAACGACCCGTCGCTTGATGCCGGGGTGGCCGGAGGCAAACGCGTTGGTGGCCAGCAGCACCTTGGGCGCGGTCACCGAACCAAAAGGTGTCTTTACCTCGATCTTGGCTCCAACCTCATCGAGCGCCAACAACTCCGTGTTCTCAAAGATCTCAACGCCGAGAGAAAGAGCGGTTCTCTTCAAACCCCAAGCAAGCAAGGCTGGATGGACCGTCCCACTGATATCCTTTGACCAGATCCCGGCCTTGTATCGCGGCGATCCGATCTGCCCTTGAACCGCGCTTTGATCTAGAAACACTGCCTGATGCCCATATTGAAGGTGCAGTTCGTGTTCCGTGTGAAGGGCTTCGATATGTTCTTCGTCCACTGCGACGGTCAGTTCACCGCCCCACTCTGCATGACAGTCGATACCATAGTCCGAAATGGTCTGCATGAAGCCATGCATGTTCTCCTTGCCTAGCCGTTCCAGTTCAGCGATGTCGTTCGGGAACACACGAACTGCGTTAGACAAACCATGCATGACCGAAGTCGAAACAACGCCGCCTGGGCGACCGGAGGCGCCGTTGGCGACGGCGCTCTTTTCGATCAGCACGACATCGAGATCAGGCTGTGCCTGTTTAGCTTGGATTGCCCCCCAGAGCCCGGTGAATCCACCACCCACGATCAACAAGTCCGCCTTTCGGTGGGATGCAAGCGGCGGCAGCGTTTCGGGAGCGTCCGGCCGATCCAACCAGAACGGCGACATCTTCACGTCGGCAAGTGCCGTGACCGACGATCGTTGCGTTGGGTGCTTCATGGGTTCACCCGTCGGTCTTCGAAGTGCACAAGACATAGAGTTTACGCATCGTCTCCAACACTTCGAACCTGACCTCCAATCCCTGCGGAAGGAGATAACTCTCGCCGGCTTCGAACGTCTCGACTGTTCCATCCGGGCTGGTGATGGAAACTTTTCCCAAGAGAATAACGCTGTATTCCATCCCATTGGGGTAGGAGAGCATTTCCGCGTAGGGGGTCGATTGCCATGTGCCGACGATAATCGAGCCATCGGCGCTCTCGAAGTGAACGTCGCCCATCTCATCGGCAAACCCCGACAGGATCGCTTCGACCGGCACGACACTGCATTTCTCCAGTTCGCGCAGGCCGACGCCGTTGCGGTGGATTTTCATTACCTTGGACATGTATGCTCCTGAGTGCATGGTCAGTTGTTGGCGGGACGCGAGGATGCCCGGTCCCGCCGGATGCGTTTGGGCGCCGCTATTTCGCCCGATAGACTTCTGTCCCGGCGACATAGGTTGCCTCGACATGCCGCTGACGAATGGACCGATCAACGGGATCTGGAAGCTTGGCGTCGAGCACGACGAAGTCCGCCCATTTGCCGGTCGAGATCGAGCCTATCTGGTCAGCCCACGGCGTCATGTTGGCGCCGGCCTGGGTGTAGGCGAAGAGAGCCTCATCAAATGTGACCGCCTGTTCCGGATGCCACGGGCCATCGCCAAGTCCGAAGGGGCTTTCGCGGAAGACGGCATCGTTTATCTGGGTCAGAGGGCTAAGCGGCGAAGTCGCCCAATCGGATCCGAACACGATCGGAACCTTGTGTTCCAGCATGGATTTCCAGACATAGGCATGAGACTCGCGCTCATGACCCACCCGCTCGTTGATGTACTTTCCGATCGTCCCGGTTGCATGGTTCGGTTGCATAGACGCCACGATACCGAGCTTTTTGAAGCGCTTGATGTCGGGCGGGCTGATGATCTCGATATGCTCGACACGATTGGGGTACTTGCCTGCGGATTGCTGCTTTTCGAACGCGTTCAGCACCATCTGGACGCCGGCATCACCGATCGCATGAACGGCGGTGGGAAAACCGTTCTCGTTGGCAGCCTTGATTAGTGCGCTCAGATCGGCTTCAGCCTGGAAAGGCTCGCCCTTCCATCCCGTGCGATCCGAATAGTCTTCGAGCAGATAGGCCGTGTGGGTCGAAAGCACGCCGTCAACGACCGACTTTGCGTAGCCGACGGTGAGTAGCGGGCCCTTGACCTTCGTCTCGCCGCTGGCAGCCACCCGCTTGTCGACAGTATCGCGATGCTTTACCGCCGCTGGGATGTTTGCAGCCTTGTCTTCGAAGAAGCCGTACCACACCCGCAGCGACAGGCTTTTGTTCTCGACAAGTTTCAGATAGTCATAGGCATCGCTGATGGACGACATGTCGTGAACGCCGGTCAGACCGACGCTGTTGGCAAACTTCACGGTCTGCAGCAGCGCGTCGGCGCGCTCCTTGTCCGAATAGGCCGGCTTCTTGCTGATGATGAGGTCGCCCGCACCTTCCAGCAGTATCCCCGTCGGTTCTCCTATCTTGGTATCGACGACGATCTCGCCGCCCGCAGGCACGTCCGATTTCGCCGTCACGCCGCCGATTTCCAATGCCTTGCTGTTCACCCAGATCGAATGAAAATCGATATCGCGCAGAACGACCGGCCGATCCTTGACCACAGCGTCGATGTCTTCCTTCGTGGGAAGCTTGCCTTCCTTCAATGTATAGTCCCAGCCACCGCCGGTGATCCACACGCCCGGCGGAAGGCGCTCGTCGGCTTCCTTGATCTTTTTCAGCCACGTCTCCTTGTCGGGGATGTAGGAGAGATCGACGCCTGTGACGTAATCGGTGCCGCTGGTGAGATGCGTATGTCCATCGATGAAGCCGGGCGTGACGGTTTTGCCCCCAAGGTCGAGGACAGTGGTCTTGCCATCGGCGAGCGCCTGGATCTCGGCACTGGTGCCGACTGCCACGAACTTTCCGTCCTCGATCGCGAAGGCTTCGGCCCGCGGTGCATCAGGATCGACGGTCCGCACATCGCCGTTTACGGCGATAAGGTCCGCGGCTGCGTTTGCAGCCGACGTAGATGATCCGGCCGCAAGTGCGGCGAGCATGGTGCCAGCCAGCAGCTGGTGTAACAAATCACGTGTTTTTTTGGTGCGCATGTCTTTCCCTCCCGAGGTCCGAACAGATGAATCTGACAGGTGGAGTAGGCGGCAACACGGTTGAAAGCGGAATACTCCAAAGGGCTAGGTCCACGCGATCGGGGATCCCCGCAAACATTCCAGCCGGGACGGAACAGGTAGTGGCCATGCCTTGCGGCCATTTTGAAAGTGACCTACGCTCGCGCGAGGAGGACGCCAATATGAATGGGAGTATCGCGACGAGCGAGCGAGGCACGGTGACGCAGCCGCATGCAATCAATGAACTGGCAATGTCGTTGATCGGTAATATCGGTCGAATGGACTTCCAGGAGCGCTTGGCCGAAGCACTGAAGCAGCACGTTTCCGTGGATGCAGGGCTGATCTTGCTCTATCGGGGCGACAATGCGCCGAAGATACTTTTCAATGACTGGCAGACGCATCGCGGCCTGTCCGACATCCGGCACTATCTCCAAGGGTCTTACCGGCTCGATCCGTTCTATCGCCTTGCAGTCGAGAACGAAAATGACGGGCTTTATCGTCTGAGCCAGATCGCACCGTCGTTCGATCGAACACAATACTACCGCGAATACTACCAGCATTCCGGACTTCAGGACGAGTTCAACTTCATCGTCAGCCTGGATGACGCCTCCAAGATCGCGATCTCTCTCGGCCGCAAGCGATCGAATATCGCGTTCAGTCCGCAGGAAGTAGCGCTGCTCGAAAGTCTGGCCCCCATCTTGCGGACCGCAGTCATCCGCCACTTCCGCGACTTGAGGCCAGAAGCTCTTGATGGCGAAGGCACGGGACTGCAGAAGGCGCTGGCCCAGGCGATAGGCAATTTCGGACGCAGCATTTTGACGGAACGGGAATGCCAGGTCGCACAACTCGTTCTACGCGGCTATTCCATCAAAGGCGCAGCAACGCAACTTGGCATCTCGCCGGCAACGGTCAAGCTACACCGTCGCAACCTCTACTCGAAGCTGGACATCACGTCGCAGACGGCGCTGTTTGCAATCTTCATCGACGCCGTTTCGTCAGCCAAGAACGTCTACGAGGATCCGCTGTCGGGCTACCTCGCCAAGCGCGAGCAGTTGACGGGCGAACTCACCTGCAACTGACAGGTGCCAGCCGCGGGCATGCGACCCGCGATCCGGGACCTTGCGTGATGCTAAGCGAACCCGATTCTCAGACCGCACCCGATTTCTAAACCGCAAGGGTGCTCTTCGCCGACGGCCTGGACACGATGCGTGACGCCACCAGACCGAAGACGACAACACCAAGGATGATCGTCGAGATGGCATTGACCTCCGGTGTCACGCCAAATTTGATCTGCGAGTAGATCTTCATTGGCAAAGTGGACGCACCAGGCCCCGTGGTGAAGCTCGATAAGACGAGATCATCCAGGGACAGCGTGAACGACAGCAACCAGGCTGAAACAAAGGCTGGCAGCATGTTCGGCACGGCCACCTTGACGAAGGCCAGGAACGGCGGACACCCGAGATCCCTTGCTGCCTCCTCCAGCGACGGGTCGAGTTCGACCAATCGCGATTGCATCACGACTGCTGCAAAACACATGGTGAAGGTCGCATGGGCAAGCGTGATGGTCACCGGCCCGCGATCAATGCCCAACGTCACAAACATCAGCAGCATCGATACGCCCATGACGACTTCCGGCATCACCATCGGAGCCAGGAGCATGCCATTGAAGATGTGACGGCCGCGAAAGCGCCGAATTCTCACAGCCACGATTGCGGCAAGCGATCCCAAAGCGGTCGCGAAAGTTGCTGACGTCGCCGCTACGAGAAAGCTGATCTTGGCACCTTCGACGATCGACTGGTTGTTGATCGCGGCGGCATACCACTCAGTGGAGAAACCGCCCCATACGGTGACAAGCCGTGATGCGTTGAAGCTGTAGACGACAAGGACCACGATCGGCAGGTAAAGGAAAGCGAGCCCTGCGAAGATTGAAAGCCGATTGAAACAGGATGGCTGGGGCATAGTCGCTCCTCACGTGGGCGTTCGAGACAAACGTGTCTGAAAAAGGACAATCGGTATCACCAGGATGACGAGAAGCAGCACGGTGACGGCGGAGGCCACCGGCCAGTCCCGGTTGTTGAAGAACTCGATCCAGATCGTCCTGCCGATCATCTGAGTGTCCGCACCTCCCAGGAGGTCTGGCACAACGAACTCGCCGATAACAGGGATGAATACCAGCGCACATCCTGCGGCAACGCCCCGCAGGCTGAGCGGAAACGTTACGCGCCAGAACGCGGCAATGCGCGAGCATCCAAGGTCGCGGGCCGCCTCGATCAGGGTGCGATCGCTGGCGCTGAGATTGGCATAGATCGGAAGCACCATGAACGGAAGGTAGGTGTAGACGATGCCAATGTAGATCGCGGTCTCGGTGTTCATGATCCGCAGAGGCTCCGAAATGACGCCGACATGCAGGAGCAATGAATTCAGCAGCCCATCGTTCCGCAGTATGCTCATCCATGCATAGACGCGGATCAGCATCGAGCTCCAGAACGGCACGATAACGAGGAAGATGAGGAGCGAGCGCGATTGCGGCGAGCAGTTTGCAATGCCATAGGCCAGCGGATAGGCGATCGCGAGCATCAGCGCCGTCGAAATCGCCGCGACCTTCAGGCTTGTGAGATAAGCAAACAGGTAGGTGTTTTCGCCCAGAACGAAAATGAAGTTCTCAAGATTGATCCGGATGCTGAGCAGCGATCCCTGCCATGCGTATAGCGGCTCGTAGGGCGGCATACCAACGCGTACGGACGAGAGGCTGATCGCCAGCACGAGTAGAAAGGGTGTGAGAAAGAATACGACCAACCAGCCATAGGGTACCAGCACCAGTGCGCGCCGGCTCAGATTGGGTTTCAATTGCATCATGGTGCCTCTCCTAATCGGCCAGCAGGCGGGCGGCTTGCGGCATCCATGACGCAAATACCGTGTCGCCAATCGACAGGTCGTCCTGCGAGCCCAAGTTGATGCGCGACGCGTCCAGCATTGCTCCGCTCTTCAGGCGAACCCTGTAGTGCCGCCCTGATCCGGCGTAGCTGAATTGCTCCACCACGCCCTCGAGGCCACTGCCCTGTTTGTTGAGCTCAACCCGTTCCGGCCGGACCGACACCCAGAAGCGTCCATTGGTAGAAACATGGTCCGTGGCGGTGGCAAACACTGAACCGCCGGCCTCCGCGCTTTCGATTGTTAGCTCGTTGCCGGAGCGTCTGGTAACGCCGCCTTCGAACACGTTCGCCTCGCCAAGGAACTTTGCGACGTAGCGGGAGACCGGTGTTTCGTAGATCCCGGCCGGCGATCCGATTTGCAGCACTTTCCCTTGGCGCATGATCGCCATGCGCGACGACACGGTCATCGCCTCATGTTGGTCATGGGTGACAATGATGAAGGTGAGGCCGAGTTCGCGTTGAAGTCTGACCAGCTCGTGCTGGGTTTCCGTGCGCAGGTTCTTATCAAGCGCGCCGAGCGGCTCGTCCAGCAACAGCACCTTGGGCCGCTTGACCAGCGCCCGCGCCAACGCGACGCGCTGCCTTTGCCCTCCGGACAATTGCTGCGGTTTTCGATCCAACAGCGTGCTCAGTTGGAGCTTTTCGGCCACTTCGCAAACCCGCTGCCGAACTTCTCCCGTCGCCAGCCTGTCCTGCTGCAGACCGAAGGCTATGTTCTTGCCCACCGACAGGTGGGGAAACAGCGCATAGGATTGGAACATCATGTTCGTTGCCCGGCGATGGGCCGGAACAGCCGTGACATCTGCCCCGTCAAGCCGGACAATACCTGACGTAGGTGTCTCGAAGCCGGCGATCATACGCAGCAAAGTAGACTTGCCGCATCCGGACGGCCCCAGAAGGGAGAAGAATTCTCCCTTCCCAATGCCGATCGAAACATCGTCCACGGCGGTGAAGAAGCCGAAGGACTTGGAGAGGTTCTCAATTGATACGTAGGATTGCAACACGGCTGTCCTTCTGCTTTGGGTTCCTAAGCAACGCGTTCAGTTGCCTGCCCTGAAGGCGGTCCACACCCGGGTCCGCTCGCGTGCCTGCCTTGGAGGCAGCGACTTGTCGACGAAGAGCTTTGCGCGGACGTCTTCGGGCGGATAGACGTTCGGGTCCGTGCGTATCGCCTCATCGACAAGAGCCGTGGCAGCAGCATTGGCGTTTGCATAGAAAACATGGTTGCTGATGTCGGCGACGGTTTTCGGCTCGAGAACGTAATCGATGAAGGCCAGGGCCTCTTCCGGGTCAGGCGCGTCGCCAGGGATGGCCATGGTGTCGAAGGAGATGATGGTGCCTTCCTTCGGGATCGAGTAGTTCACAGCGATGCCATTTTTGGCTTCCTCGGCACGCGCTGCGGCAATTCCTGCGTCGCCGCTCCACATCATCGCCAGGCACAGCTGCCCGGAAGCCATGTCCGCCACAAGTTGGCCGCTCTGCATGTGCCGGATGTAAGGACGCAGCGTCAGGAGCAGCCCCTTCGCCTTTTCGAGATCTCCCTGAATTGTCGAGTAAGGATCGAGCCCAAGATAGTTCAGGGCGATCGGGATCACCTCGTTAGGCGCATCGACGATCCCGATCCCGCAGTCCTGAAACTTCCGTGCCAGCTCCGGCTTGAAGAACATGTCCAGACTGTTCGTCGGCGCTCCGCCAACGCGCTCCTCTACGAGCTTAGGATTATAGGCGATTCCTGTCGTGAGCCACATGTACGGAACCAGATACTGGTTGCCGGGGTCGTGCTCCGCGACCAGCTTCAAGAGCGACGTGTCCAGGTTCTGATAGTTTTTCAGAGCCGACACATCGATCGGCTTCAATGCGCCGGACTGGACGAGCCGCTCGCCGACCGTGGCGCTGGGGAAGGTTACATCGAAGCCGCTTCCCCCCGCCAGCAGCCGCGTCTCGAGAACCTCCAGCGAATCGAAAAAGTCTACACGCGCGTCGATCCCCGTGCGCTTGGAGAAATTGGATACGGTGTCTTCAGCAAAGTAGTCCGAAAAATTGTATATGAAGAGTTTGTCACCAGCTCGAGCTCCGTTCCCGGCGCAAAGCGCGGCCGCCGATGCGATGACGATTGTGTGCAGAAACGCACGACATGAACCAGACATGTTCCCTCCCAGGCAATGGCTTTTGTTGCGCAAAGCCTGATCGGCGGCCGGGGTCGGGTCAACACTCCCTTTGGCTAGGCTGGTCAACACGTGTCGTTTTGCAGTTAGCTGCAAAAATCAAACTTCAATATTTTCAATAGGATAGCGTGGCAGTTACTTGAGATCTCGTATGGATATTGGCCACTTAATTTGAGAATTCAGTCGTCGATGAAATCGACGGCGATTCTGCAGAGAGTGATCCACTTCTTGACGAAGGCAATGACGCGTGTCGGCCACGTCTCTCTGCGCGGGGATGCAGTGATGCGGAAGCTGCTTTACGAGGCCGCCCAATCGATGATGACTCGTGTGGTGAAATGGTGCTGGCTCAAGGCATGGGCGATGAACATAGCAAAGCGGCACGAGCGGAAGAAAGCAAACGTGGCGTTGGCACGCCGGCTCGCGGTGGTCATACATCGTATATGGGTGGACAGCTCGGATTTTTGCTGGACGAAGTAGGACAATATCTCAACCGCAGCAGCATAACAGCAGCCACAGAGGCGATCGACAGATACGAATTAAATGTTCCGCGTAGTCGCGGAAGACGTCCAGCGCGGACGATGGTGATGTGAGTTCGTGGCGGCGTTTATACCGATGATCCGCATCAGGATGCAGCATAGATTGGGCCACATCATCCACTGAAACCCCTCACGGGAGGGCGGAGTGATTATCCCGGAGAGAAGCGCGGGCCGCGAAACCACGTGACGCTGCACAGGTTGGAAACAGCGGTGGCTGTCAGATGGATTCTGCTCCTTTGAATAGCGGTTTCGGCTGGATTGCGCCATCAGCGGCCATTATCTTCCGGTTGGCTTCCACGAGGCTTTAAGTAAGCTCCGATTCCGTCGATACCCTTCAGAAACCGCCATCGCATGCCTTAGCCGAATACCACGTTGTCTATTGGTGCCTTACTTCATTGACCGTCACCTATGGTTGAAAACAGGGCGATAGTCGTGCTGAGAGCTGGCTCGGGAAATTTGAACAGCCGGGATAAGTGGAAATTCTGCCTGCCTTTGGCTTAGATGCCGGGAACAGGAGATAGCATGACAAGACGACCGCGCCGGAACCATAGCCCGGCTTTCAAGGCCAAGGTGGCACTTGCCGCCACCAGGGGCGAGCAGACGCTGGTGGAATTGTCACAGCAGTTTGACGTGCAAGCCGACCAGATCAAGCAATGGAAAGAGCAGCTCTTTGAGGGGGCTACGGGTGTTTTCGGCGATGAAGCCAAGACGGAACCGGTAGGCCCAACTGTCGATGTCAAAACGCTGCACGCCCGGCGACAAACTGTGTTTGCGCTGAGATCGGCGAACTGACACTGGAGAACGATTTTTTGTCCGGTGCGCTCGGCAAGGCGGGATTGCTGGGTGGAAAGAAATGATCGATCGCGCACACAAGCTATCGGTCGTGCGGCAGGCGAAGCTTCTCTGCTTCAGCCGTGGCAGCGTCTACTATTCTCCACGTCCAGTGTCCGCCGGCGATCTGGCTCTGATGCGCCGGATCGACGAACTGCACCTCGAATACCCGTTTGCCGGAAGTCGGATGTTGCAAGGGTTTTTGAAGGGCGAAGGGCTGGAGACTGGGCGGCTGCACGTTGCCACACTGATGAAGAAGATGGGGATCGAGGCGATCTACCGTCGCCCAAACACGTCGAAACCGGCACCAGGTCACAAAATCTATCCGTATCTCCTACGCAAGCTGGCGGTGACCCGGCCCAACCAGGTCTGGACAATGGACCTGACCTACATTCCGATGGCACGGGGCTTCATCTATCTCTGCGCCGTCGTCGATTGGTTCGGCCGAAAGGTTCTGTCGTGGCGGCTATAGATCACGATGGAAGCCGCTTTCTGCATCGAAGCGGTGGAGGAGGCACT
>JAESFK010000256.1_pt1 | contig 34243 bp, 30 predicted proteins | sample 9269391 | NCBI WGS metagenome assembly JAESFK01 (sample SAMN14506231, study PRJNA617097) | algae metagenome | isolation source: Drouetiella hepatica UHER 2000/2452 and co-occurring heterotrophs from... | place: Slovakia: Slovak Paradise National Park, Hrabusice, Kosice Region | collected 2000-01-01
GCTATTTTTGGGGGAATTACTAACAGAATCTATCCCCAACCCGCATTCTGACGTTGAGCTTGGTGTGAGTGCAACCATCCTCAAAGCCAGACATAGTCTGTTCTGCAAATTTTCGGACAAGTCTAATGAGAATGATTCAACTCAAACCCCAATTCATCTCGCTTCAAACAAAAACGTCTCCACTGACAATGAGAACGTTCCGATCTGAAACCAAAAGCCTGACGTAATTTCCTACACCTGTGCCTCCTGCGGCTTCACCTTCCGAGACTTGCGGGCAAACCGTCGCCCCAACTCATCCACCACTGTCTCCAGCCCAGCCCCTTGTCCACTCGCCTTCGCGTAGCCATACACCTGCAACGCCGCCCCATACGCCTCGCTACCCACCATCACGTAGGTATCATCCATCAACTCCTGCAACTGCGTCAGCGCCATAATCATCGGATACATCGCTTCAAACAAATCCACATCCTTCCGCATCTCATCCAGATCAAACGACCTAGGCAAAAAGTCTGGATTCTGCGTCGCCACCTCCAGCGCCTTGCTCACAAACGCCCGACTCTTATCTCCTAGCTTCGGCAGCGCCTTCCGCTCCTCTACACTCAAATCAATCAAAAACGGCAGCTTGGTTTTAATCGTAGCGATCGCCGCCATCACCGCATCGCGATCGGTTTGAGTCAGCGTTGTGCTAATTGCATGGACAGACATCGCTAAATTCTCCTGGGATTTCCAGGCTTAGAATACCCAAACGCAGATTCAAAGGAGATGAGACTTGTAAAAGATGAGCGATCGCGGCTCAGCCTTGGGTCGCGGGCAAGATGCCCGCACCACGAGGAAATTTCACAGCTGATTTAGGATTGCCATAGTTCTGCTCTAGACCAGACAATCTAGCAGTACGATCGAGCTATCCCCTTTGTTTCCTAAACCTGCATGACTTCCATCTCTGACATCACCGTCAAGACAATTGACGGCAAAGACGCGCCCCTCAGCAGCTACGCCGGGAAGGTTTTGCTGATCGTCAACGTCGCTTCCTACTGTGGCTACACCTCACAATACAAAGGTCTGGAAAAACTTAACCAAAAATATCGCGATGCCGGACTGCGGATCTTGGCGTTTCCCTGCAACGACTTTGGGGCGCAAGAACCGGGCAGCAACCAGGAAATTGCCGAATTCTGCGATCGTAATTATGCGGTCAGCTTCGAGCTATTTGATAAAGTTCACGCTAAGGGCAGTCAGCAGCACCTGCTCTACGCAAGGCTGACGAGCGCCGTGCAGCCTGGTGACGTTGCTTGGAACTTCGAGAAATTCTTGATCGGCAAACAGGGCGAGGTCGTAGCCCGCTTCAAAAGCGCCGTGTCACCTGAGTCTCCAGAGCTAATTGGAGCGATCGAGCAGGAATTGGCTCAATAAAACAGGGCTGTGAGGAAATATTTCCTTGTCGCCTCCTACTGAGCATCTCTAACAATTTTTGGGTAATCTACGTGTTATGTGGAAATACTGGATATCATGTACTGGATATCATGATTGGCAGATTTTGCGATCGGTTCTAAGCGTGGCGAGTTATCAAGCATGAGCAAGGAAAACGGTACAGGCGAAAACAAGCGGCTACTGCTGATTGACGATGACCCAAACTTGATTTTGCTAGTCAAGGATTACCTGGAATTTCGAGGATACGAGGTAATCACCGCCGAGAATGGTCAAGAAGCCCTAGAAGTATTAGACAAAGATACACCAGACATGATCATTTGCGACGTGATGATGCCGCAAATGGATGGCTATTCGCTGGTCGAGCATGTCAGGAAAAATCCTCGCACAAACTGGATTCCGGTACTATTTCTCTCCGCAAAAGGGCAGAGCCAGGATCGGGTCAAGGGCTTGAACACGGGCGCAGACGTGTACATGGTGAAGCCATTTGAGCCAGAAGAGCTGGTGGCGCAGGTGGAATCTTCTCTGAAGCAAGCCTCTCGCCTAATTCAGCGTCAAGACAAGGGCAGCGAAAGCAGCTCACCCAAGATTCAGGTGCCGTTTGATGTCGAACTCACGCCGACCGAGCTACGGGTGGTGCAGTTTGTAGCGCGGGGCATGGCAAACCGCGAGATTGCGGACGAGCTAAACGTTAGCCAGCGGACAATCGAAAGCCATGTCAGCAATATGTTGGGCAAAACCGGGCTGCACAACCGCACAGAGCTAGCGCGCTGGGCGATCGAAAACAGCATGGCGTAATGGCGATCGCATCAGGAGTTCTAGCGGCAGCTGCGGGAACGTTCGAGAAGACCAGCTTTGACTGGCAGCTTCGTCAGCTCCATCAGCAGTTTGGTGAATGGGTGCAGCGGCTGCTATCCAACGATTCCAATGCGCCTGATGAAAATTGGCAACTTCCAGAATGGCTGCTCAGCAGCCTGTTTTGGCTGATTGTGATTGGGCTGGCGGGCTTTCTGGGGTGGCAGCTCTACCGATTGCTGAGTCCCTATCTGGCGGCATCCCGGCAATCGCGTCAAAATCTCCACTCTGTGGCTGCATCTCCGATCGAAACCCTGCCCGTTACCGAGTGGCTCCAGCGATCGCGTCAAGCCCGACAGCAGGGAAACTATCGTGAAGCCTGTCGGGCGCTCTACATGGCAATGCTGCAACGGCTAAACGACCAGAATTTGATTGCCCAACAGCCCAGCCTCACGGACGGCGAATATGCTGCATTGCTGCACACCCTCAGCACGCTCGATCGCCCTCAGCCTTACCACCTGCTGCTGCGCACCCACGAAAGCCTTCACTTTAGCCAAGCTGCCATCTCTGCTGAAACTTGCGATCGCTGCTGGCAAGCCTACCGTGAGATCGATCCGGCGGCGATCGTTTAACTCCCTCAATCCCAGACATGAACTTCAAAAATCGTCGGTGGCTTGGTGCAATCGCCCTATTGACCCTCATCTTGCTCAGCCTCTTTGCCGCACCCGCTACCGACCTGCGCCAAGGCTCCACCTACAGCCGATCGCCGGACGGCTACGGAGCCTGGTTTGCCTATATGCAGGCTCAGGGCAAGCCGATTCAGCGATGGCAAAAGTCAGTCGATCGCCTGTTTGAGGCTGATGAGCCGCCTGTGCCTTCTGCCACTGAAGTGAGCACCAAGGCTTCTCTCTCCTCCGCGCCCCCATCTCCTATTACCCTGATTCAAATCGACAACGGCAACATCTGGTCAACAGCCGCAAATCCTGGATGGATTGAGCAAGGCAATGTGCTGGTGCTATTGGGAACTAAAGCACCCGTGAGCAAAGCGCCGTTTCGTTCTAGCTTGTCTAGCCCTTCCGGTAGCGTCAAGATCGAAACCAGCCAGCGGTATACGCCATCAGGACAGCGAGCCTCAGAGCCGCCAGGGCAAGATTCGAGCCAAATCCAGCCGATCCTGCGCGATGACTACGGTGCGGTAGTTTGGGAAGAGGCGATCGGCAAAGGTCGCATCATTCATTCATCTACCCCTTTTTTGGCAGCCAACGCCTATCAGGATGAACCAGGAAATTTCAAATTTCTAGCGAAGCTCGTCATTGATTCCGGGCATCCTATTTGGGTGGATGAATACATCCACGGCTACAGAGACCCTGATCCGATCGCTCCAGGCAAATCTCCGAGCCTTCTGGGATACCTTGCCCAAACGCCGTTGCTGATTGTAGGCGTACAGGCCCTTGTCCTGTTGCTCACCCTAATCTGGGGACAGAACCGTCGCTTGGGCGCGCCCAAGAAGCTGGCTGAACCACCCGAAGACAACAGCACTGCCTACATTCAGGCTCTCGCAGGGGTATTGCAAAAGGCAAACAGCAGCGACTTTGTAGCGGGAACGATCGCCAAAGCTGAACAAATCCAGTTTCAGCGATCGCTCGGCTTAGGCACTGCCCTCCTCGACTCGCAAACCGTCAGCGCCGCATGGCATCAGCAAACGGGACAACCTGCCGCCCAGCTCCAGGAGATCCTGGATTTACCCCAGGGCGATCGCCGTTCAACAGACTCAGAGCTGCTAACCTGGCTAAAAAACATCCAAACCGCCCACCAGCAGCTCGAAAGATAGCTCCCGACTCCTGACTCCCCATCCCCCCTTCCCGTGAACGACTCCTCCACCCTCTTTACCCAACTCTCAAAAACCCTCAGCCAGATCGTCGTTGGTCAGCCCAACCTCGTGCGAGATCTCATGGTGGCGCTGCTCTCCGGCGGTCATGTGATTCTAGAAGGCGTACCGGGAACAGGGAAAACCCTCACCGTCAAAGCCTTAGCCCAGCTCCTGCAAGCCGATTTTCGGCGGATTCAGCTCACGCCCGACGTGTTGCCCTCCGACATTTTGGGCACCAACATTTTCGATTTCAATAGCCGCAACTTCACCCTGAAGCCAGGGCCAGTTTTCACGCAAATCTTGCTAGCCGACGAAATCAACCGCACGCCGCCCAAAACCCAGGCGGCATTGCTGGAGGCAATGGAAGAGCAGCAGGTGACATTAGACGGCGAAAGTATTCCGCTGCCTGACTTATTTTGGGTCATCGCCACCCAAAACTCTCTGGAATTTGAAGGGACCTATCCGCTGCCCGAAGCCCAACTCGATCGCTTCCTGTTCAAGCTAATCGTAGACTACCCCGATGTCAAAGCCGAGCGGCAAATGCTGCTCAACGCCCAAGCTGGACAGCAAACTAAACGGCTAGATCTGAAAAACTTGAAGCCGATCGCCACCGTTGAGCAAATCCTTGCCGCCCGTCAATCCATCCGATCGATTGAAATTTCGGAGCCGCTGCTAGACTACCTGCTAGCACTCGTACACCGAACCCGCCAACACCCCGACCTGGCGCTGGGTGCCTCTCCCCGCTCGGCAGTAGCCTGGTTGCAGGCCAGCAAAGCCCACGCTTGGCTCAACGGCAGAAGTTTTGTCACCCCCGATGACGTGAAGGCGATCGCGCCACCCCTACTGCGCCACCGCCTGATCCTTCGCCCCGAAGCTCAGCTAGATGGGCTGAAGACAGACAGCGTTATTGCCTCACTGCTCAATCAAGTCCCCGTCCCGCGTTAGATAAGTGGATGAGTGCATGAGTGCATGAGTAAATATCAAATTTGATAAAATACCCCCCACCCCATCCACCCATCCACCCCCTCACCCCTCCACCCCATGATCCCCTCTCTCCGCCTTTACCAGCTCCTTCTGCTCGGCACAGTGATTGGAGTAGCGATCGCCCTAGTCCGCCCCTCCGCTCTGGGACTGGCACTTCTGATCACGCTGCTCTGGGATAGCGTGATCTTGAGCTTGGCGATCGCAGACAGTCTGCGGGTGAAGGGCGATCGTGTCTCAGTAGCGCGGCTGCCTCTACAACGACTGTCGATTGGGCGAGAAAATCTGGTGCATCTGACGGTGAAGACAGGCAGGCAACCCGCCATCCTGCAAATCCGAGATTATTTTCCTCAATCCATGACCGTCACGCCCGAAACCCTTCAGGTAAGACTGTCTGCAAAGGCTGAGGAGGAGCTGACCTACACCGTGCTTCCCGCCCAGCGTGGCGAGTTCAACTGGGGCAGTATTCAGGTGCGGCAGCTAGGAACCTGGGGTTTAGCCTGGAATGACTGGACAATTCCCCAAGCGCAAACAGTAGAGGTTTATCCCGACTTAATGGGGCTGCGATCGCTCTCTCTGCGCCTCACCCTCCAAACCACAGGCAACCTGCGTAAAGCCAATCGCTTGGGCGTTGGCACAGAATTTGCCGAACTGCGGGAATACAGCATCGGCGACGATCCGCGCTTGATTGACTGGAAAGCATCGGCACGGCGCGTCAGCGAAGCCTTTCCGCGTAATCGTCCGCTGCTGCGCGTTTTGGAGCCTGAACAAGAGCAAACCCTGATTATTTTGCTTGACAGCGGTCGGCTGATGACAGCGCAGATCAACGGACTTGCGCGATTTGACTGGGGACTAAACGCGGCGCTTTCCCTGGCGCTAGCAGGACTCAACCGAGGCGATCGCGTGGGTATCGGCGTATTCGATCGGGCATTGCATACCTGGATGCCCCCAGAACGCGGACAGGCACAGTTGGCAAAACTGATCGATCGCCTCACGCCACTGCAACCTACGCTCCAGGAACCAGACTATTTCAGTGCTGTCACGACGATCGCCCATCAGCAGACCCGCCGTGCCCTCGTGGTATTGATCACAGACCTAATTGACACCACAGCCTCCGCCGAGTTGCTGGCAGCAATGGCACGCCTCACGCCACGCTACTTGCCTTTCTGCGTCGCCCTGCGCGACCCGCAAATCGATGCGCGAGCCAACCAGCGAACCCAAGATATCGCCTCTAGCTATGAACGGGCGGTGGCGATCGATCTGCTCAATCAGCGGCAGCTGGCTCTGGCGACCCTGAAGCAGAAAGGTGTGCTCATCTTAGATGCACCCGCCAATCAAATTACCGAGGAATTGGTCGATCGCTACCTAAAGCTCAAAGTCCGAGGGCAGCTATAGCCGACGTTGATAACCTCATACCGCTCAAGGCATTTGCTGAAAATTAATTTGCGCCACAATTGCCATCTTGACCACTCCATTGCTAGTATTGTCACAGTCTATATAGCTATGCTCGCGTCTTCTGACCTACGTTAGATATGAAGTCGAGGCTAATGACAAATACAAGGCTCAATAGCTCAGTTGGTTAGAGCAGGGGACTCATAAGCCCAAGGTCGCAGGTTCAAATCCCGCTTGAGCCATAAGGAAAAGAGCGTTTCGGGGAGGTCGTTATGACCTCCCCGAAACTTTTTGGGGTAAAAAGGGAGAGTTTGGGCGAAAAACTGGTGTAGAGCTGGTATAAAAATTAGTACCTAACGCGATGTGCAACTTGGTCTGAAAGTCTTGTAGGATGGGCATTTTGCCCGTCCGAATCTGGGCAGGAAAGATGCCTGCCCTACGTAGATCAAGACCTTTAGAAAAAGAGTCGCACATCGCGTTACTTATGAACTCAAAATGCACTAGGCTTGGTGCAGAAGTATCAAGAGAAAAGCTATGCAGGTAAGAGAACCTTGCTCTAACGACATAGCAGTTCTTAGATTAAAGAACTAATTTAAAGGAAGTCGATTTAGACTTAGATGAAAACAAAAATTTAACCATTTTTGAGTTTAAAAAAAATCTTGAAGTGCCTCGGCAGGATTTAACGTAGTTTAAAAAAGATTCACAACATAGTTCGCAACATAAACTGAGTGAATACCCGTCTTAGAGATAACTTCTGTGTCTAGAATTTTCATCTATGGAACCAAAAATTTCGACACATTAAGCACCTCTTTACTTCATCGCGAGAACGCCGTAGCATAAGACTCGACTCTGAAGTAAACCTTAAACTTTCTGCCTAGGCAGATGCGGAGTAGCACTTGTGTAAAGGATCACGCCCTGCAACAGAACCTCTTCCTGCTGATGAAGCGGATCTTCATCAACAGGTTGCTATTTTTGTAGACGGGGCAAACTTATTTTATGCGGCGCTGCATCTCAAGATCGAAATTGATTATGTCAAGCTGCTGTGCAAGCTCACGCGAGGGCGGCGGCTGCTACGAGCCTATTTCTATACGGGAGTCGATCGCGCAAACGACAAGCAGCAGGGCTTTTTGCTATGGATGCGGCGAAACGGTTATCGCGTGGTGTCAAAAGAATTGATTCAACATATCGACGGTTCCCAAAAGGCTAACTTGGATATTGAGCTTGTGGTTGACATGATGCAAATGTCCAACTACTGCAAGACAATGGTGCTGCTGAGCGGCGATGGCGATCTGACCTATGCCGTGAATGCGATCGCCTACAAGGGAGTGCAGGTAGAAGTCGTGAGCCTTCATTCTATGATCAGCGATTCGTTAATCAGCGTTGCCGATCGATACACTGATTTAGCCGCAATTCAAGAAGATATTCGGATCTAAGAAGCAGCAGATCGCAAAGTTCTCCTGATTTTCTCTAAAAGCTGGATTTCAAAGGCGTAGAGCGCCTTTGAAATCCAGCTTTTAGGGTTTTGCGGCGCGCGCCACAAAACCCTAATTTGCGATCTACTGAGGTTTATCCAGGATACAGTTTCCCGACAAAACGACCAGGTCATCTTCCTGAACAACAGTGCATTTACGAATGAATTTTTCGATCGCAAACGTCTTGCCCAGACGCATTCGCTCTGTTGCCAGCGTAATTTCTGGCTTGAACTGCTTCAGCCAATCACCAATTGGAATCTGACCATATTCGTCAACTTCTATCGTCGAGAGGTAGCGGCGATCGATCATCCAAAAATCGATGCCATGCTGACGGACAAAATCACGAACCTCTGAGGTTTTAAGGCTGTATTGAGCGCGAATCAAGTCTGTAATCCGCTGGCGAATCGGACGGTAGTAGCCCTGCTGGTAGGGCAACGCATATTCTCTGCCGACCCAAATCGATCGCTGAGAGAACGAGGGGATATTATCGATCTCTTTCGCTAGAGAAGCCACTAGAATGTCTTTGGGCTGCTGGGCAAGAAACTCATAGATATCAGGCACCGTCCCCTTGACATAGGAGGTTTTGGGGAACAAATAGAGCCGGGGGGAGAACAGCACTACTGCCCCCAAAAATAAAACAAAGGCGATCGCCAAGGTTTTTTTGAGAGGCACGGTCTGATGCTCTGCCCAGCCCAAGACTGCATCAATGATCAGCGTCACGACGATTGCCCCAGCAAACGCAGAGAAAATCTGCACGGTGTACTGCGTGTAGCGACTCGGCAGATACAGGCGAAACAGCAGCAGGTGCGCCGCAAAAAATATCCCAAAAGAAGCCAGACCTACCTGGGCAAAAATCCCAAGATGACGGAGCTGAGCCGCTAAAGGAAAGCGCGATCGCCAAACCCACACCAGCGGAGACAGCACAATTCCCACAATAGACAGCGGCATCATCCAGAAGAAAATGCCGCTACGCTTACCAAAGATCCAAAACATCCAGAAGTCGTCATTGAAAAACGCCGATCGCGCCTTCATCGCAAACTCTGGCATGGTTCGAGCTTCAGCAGCAGAAATGACTGCGCCGTAAGCAGAGTTTTCCAGCGCATAGGGCAGCAGCACCACAAACGCTACCGCCAAACCTGCGGCACAGAAAAGATAAAGCTGGCGCTCTTTCTTGAGCCTGCCTCGCCCGTTAAACAAGCGCATCACAAGCGTTCCCGCCATAATCAGCACAAACTGCGGATAGAACAGTCCTTGCAGCAAAATAGCCCCCAAGCAGGGCAACAGCGAACCTCGGAGCAGATAGTAAATAAACGCTAGGAAGCAGGGATAGAGAAACGATCGCGCTGTTCCCGACGGCAGATCATCCTGCACCCACAGATTTTGATTCAGCACCAGAGAGCCAATGAACCCCATCAGCGGCACGGGCAAAAGCTGGAGACTGATGCCAAAGGCGTAGACGGTTGTGATCAGCCCTAGCCCCATCGGCAAGAACTTATTGAAAAGGAGAGGATTGATGCCTAGCGCTGCCGGAATCCGGTAGAAAAAGCGGTATCCAGGGGGCGCGATCGACTGAAAGTAGTCGGCAATGGAATCGTTGGGGAACAGGGTTGGATCGAGAAATCGCTGCATCCAGAACACATGCTGCCGCGCGTCATCCTGAACCACATAGTCGGCTCTAAATCCTTGCTGAAGCCCCAGAACACCAAACAGTACGGCAAAAGTCAGGCTGAGGACAAACCAGAAAATTACCTGCGATCGGGGCGCTTTGGCAACGGGAGTGGTCAAAAAATGATGCAATGACAACATGCGGCGGCTCACTGAACATGCAACGCAGGGCTTAAGCAGAATACTATACGCTACGCGCTTAGATCCAAGGAGTTATTTAAGGAGTTATTTTTTGAGAGCCGCGCGGCTCTCAAAAAATAACTCGTCCTAACTCAATTAGGTAATGCTATACAAAGCTGTAGGCTATAGGTAGGATGCGGGCAAGCAGCCCAATGTCTTTAAGAATACTTCTCATGCTCAAACAATTTTGAGAGTATCTACATACCTATCTGTGCCGAACACCATGCCTAAAGTGAAGCAGAATTCCTCTGAAACTCATCTCAGCAATCCGCAATGCTATATAAGCCGTGAGCTAGGCTGGCTAGAGTTCAACCGCCGTGTGCTGCATGAAGCTCTAGATCCACGCACACCTCTGCTGGAACGTCTCAAATTCACCGCTATTTTTAGCTCCAATTTAGATGAGTTTTTCATGGTGCGGGTAGCAGTGCTGAAGGAGCAGGTGGAGGCGGAGGTCAGCGTTACCTCACCCGATGGGCGATCGCCCCAGGATCAGCTAGAGGCTATTAGCCAGGTGTTGCGCCCTATGGTGGCAGAGCAGCACCAAAACTTCGAGGAGGTCTTGCGCCCTCAGCTTGTCTCCCATGGCGTACATTTGGTTGACTATATCGATGTCAACAAGGATCAGAAGCAGTTCTTGCAGCGCTATTTTGAGGCACAAATCTTTCCAGTGCTCACGCCTCTGGCACATGATCCGAGCCATCCTTTTCCGCTGATGTCTAATCTCAGCTTCAATTTGATGGCGCTCGTCAAGCATCCTGAAACAAAGGTAGAGCGTTATGCTCGCGTCAAAGTTCCCAACACTCTCCAGCGCTTCATTACCTTTCCAGAAGAGCTGCGGCAGTACAAAGGAGAAGCCTGTCTTTGGCTAGGCGTGCCCCTAGAACAGGTGATTGCTCACAATCTGGAAGCCCTGTTTCCCGGCATGACCATTCTGGAATACGCTCCTTTCCGAGTCACCCGCGACGCAGACTTAGAGCTAGAGGAAGATGAGGCTGACGATCTGCTAATTGCCATTCAACAGGAGCTGCGCAAGCGACAGTTTGGCGGCTCGGTGGTGCGGCTAGAGATTCAATCTTCTACCACAACCGCCATGCGGGAAATGCTAATGGAAAAAATGGGGATTAGCGAAAGCGATGTCTATGACGTCTCTGGGCTGCTTAACCTCAAGGATTTGATGTCTTTTCTGGCAATTCCTTTGCCCCAGCACAAAGACGAGCCCTGGACAGCCAGCGTACCGCCCCGCTTGCGTGCCCTCCAAGATGCGACGGAAGAATCGCCTGAGAGCATTTTCTCCATCATTCGGCAGGGCGATATTTTGGTGCATCATCCCTACGAATCTTTTAGCGCCTCCGTCGAGAAATTTATTGCGGCAGCAGCGCTTGACCCCAAGGTGCTGGCGATCAAAATGACGCTCTACAGAACTTCTGGAGACTCGCCGATCGTCAAATCTCTGATCACGGCTGCCGAAAACGCCAAACAAGTTGCCGCCTTGATTGAGCTAAAGGCACGATTCGATGAAGAAAACAACATCAACTGGGCGCGTAAGCTGGAGAAAGCGGGTGTGCATGTGGTGTATGGCTTCGTCGAGCTAAAAACCCACACCAAAGTCGTGCTGGTGGTGCGGCAAGAGGGCGATCGCATTCGTCGATACGTTCACATTGGCACGGGTAACTACAACTCCAAGACTGCCAAGCTTTACACCGATTTAGGTCTGCTCAGCTGTCGAGAAGATCTGGGTGCCGATTTGACCGATTTGTTCAACTACCTGACGGGCTTCTCACGGCAGCGATCGTACCGTAAGCTCTTGGTGGCTCCCGTCAATCTGCGCGATCAGATGGTTGCCCTGATTAACCGAGAGGTAGAGCATTGCAGGAACGGTAAATCCGGTCGCATTATCGCCAAAATGAATTCCCTGGTTGATCCAGACATCATCAAAACTCTGTATGAAGCGTCAAACGCTGGGGTGAAAATTGATGTGATTGTGCGAGGCATCTGCTGTCTGCGTCCGGGAGTCAAAGACATGAGCGAAAATATCCGGGTGATGAGCATCGTGGGGCGCTATCTAGAGCACTCGCGGATTTTCTACTTCAACAACGATGGCAAAGAGGAAATCTATATCGGCAGCGCTGACTGGATGACCCGCAACCTCGATCGCCGAGTAGAAGCCGTCACGCCCATAGAAGATCCCGATCTATTGATTGAGCTGAAGGGCATTTTGGACACCTTGATGACCGACAATCGTCAGGCGTGGGATATGCAGAGCGATGGCTCCTACATTCAGCGTCGCCCTGCCGAAGGAGAACCTGAACGTAGCGCCCAAAAGCTGTTGACGGAAAAGGCAACGCGATCGAATAGCCCCACGCTTTAGTGTTCAGATTAGTGTTCAGAGAGTCCTCAAAAAACTATGACCTGAATACCACCAGCGCTTAAGCGCTAGAAAGGGGGCGCAGAGCGCCCCCTTTCAAAAAATTAGTCGATCTAAAAGCAAATATCCTTAGCCGACGATCGACCAGGTAACTCTCAGAGTGCCTGTGTTGTCGCCATAGTAGCCCAGCTGATCGTTGTTGACGAAATATACCGTTTCACCCGGTTGCAGCGTCACGGTCTGATTTTTGCCGTGAGCTACAGCTTGGTCGCCCTTGACTGCCACCAGTGCCGCTGGCGGAATGCCCTGAAAACGTGCGCAGCGCACGTCTCCGCCGAAATGGCCATCCGCAGACACCATAACGCTATGTCCAGGTGTGCCGCCATAGTTCCACTGCTGATCGTCGCTGGTCACAAAGTTAACGACGATCGCTTGGTCAAAGTTGTTAGTAAAGGTCGCGTTAGAGTCGTATTCCTGATCGGCATGGACTGCGATCTCGCCGCTTCCCTGAATCGCTGGGGTTTCCAATATAGGCTGAGGTTCCTGCGTGACTTGGAAAGAGGTGACTGGGCAGGCAATGCTGGCATCAATCTCTTCAACCTTCCGCACTCTGCGAATGAGCAAGATTTCCTCTTCACGACGGACGATCGTACGAACGGGCGCGATGCAAACAACGTCTATTTGAGGATTACGCGGAAAATCATCAAAACTCAAATCTTCTATCTGAATTGGGGGCTGAATTGGAGTTAAATTACTTTCATTCATGATCTACAAAATCTGCGAAAGGAAAAGCTGTACTTAGAGCTATCACGCAATCTCATGACAGTCAATAAGCCATAGGTTTGCGGAATTGAGGGTGCTACTGTATACCGATCGCTTGTTTTTATCGCGACCTTTTTGAAAGCTCATACCCATGTTCTACAGATTCAGCAAACTCAGGTCAATCAAGCCATAGCCCCACTTCGGGTCAAATGTTCCGGCAGGCTTTCCCGGAATCTGACAGGCATTCCGAAGCAGTTGTTTGACCTGGGCAAAGCCAATCTATTATTGCTCCGATGCCCGTAACGTTAGCGGATCTAATCCATTACCACAGGCACCAAATCCCCTTCCTGTACCCGCAAAACTCGATCAGCGCTCCGGGCAATGTCGGGGTTGTGGGTCGCCATAATTAGAGTCTTACCTGCACTTCGGGTTAGATTCAGCAAGATCTTCAGAACTTTTTGCCCCGTTTCCTCATCCAGATTGCCCGTTGGCTCATCGGCTAACACCAGCTGCGGATCGTGAGCCAGGGCACGAGCGATCGCCACCCGCTGCTGCTGTCCGCCAGAAAGCTTGTCGGGAAAGGTGTAGGCGCGATCGGCTAGATCCACCTGTGTGAGTAAGCTCAAAGCCGCTTTCTCAGCCGTATGGAAAGAGACTCCAGCTAGCTCTTGGGGCAGCGTCACGTTTTCTAAGACGGTGAGGGTCGGAATCAGGTTGAAAAACTGAAACACAAAGCCGATCTGGTCGCGCCGCAGCAGAGTACGCGATCGCTCGTCTAGCTCTGTGATCGCCACTCCGTTGATCCGAATGATTCCTGAAGAAGGTCGATCGATGCCGCTAATCAGGTTGAGCAGCGTACTTTTACCGCTGCCGCTGTTCCCTAGCAGCACCACAAACTCTCCAGGCTGAAACGTGAGATCAATTTCTTTAAAAACAGTCCGCCGCACTTCGCCTTCCTGATACAGCTTGCTCAACTGCTCAATTTGGATGAGCGCGCCCCCTGTTGCAGAATCCAAAGCGGCATCTGTCAACTCAGCCGCTGAGGGCGTTGACGACAGGAGATTCGACCACCAACTCTTTAGAGACATACTGCGTTTTGTAAAGTGAACTCGCCTTCCCCTGATCTTAAACAAACGTGAGTTCAACAGAGGCAAAAAGAGTGAAACAAAAGCTCGTTAAGCTGATGGACAAGATTTTGCGGCGCTAGCGATCGCGGATTGAGTCGGTCAATGACCTGCGCAAGAACTTGTGCTACAAACTTGTGCCACAAACTTATGCCAGATTGGACACTCGCGGCGGCGCAGCAGCTGGAATTTCTTTTGCCAATCGCAATCAGGCTGTAGCGCCGTTCGCGGCTATCATCTAATACCTTGCCTACGCTGGAAAAATAGTTTCCATCAACAAAGTTGACAGGAACGCCGATCCTGCGCCACAAATCACAAAGCCAGCAAACCGGAGAGGTAAACTAGGCTGCCCATCGGCTTGCTTAAGAATCACTCTACCCGCTAGAAACGCAGCGGTTGCCACCACCAGTTGGATTGCCGTAAACCCTGCCAGATAAGCAATCAGGGGTGTCATTTCGGCTCCGAAGATAGCTTCTCCATAGGCGTAGCCATGAAATAACCCGATAGCAGCAGCCAATCCAGTTAAAACCCAGGTGCTAGGGCGCTCTTTCAGCGCTAAAAAGATGCCAAACAGCAGAACAGAGCCTGAAATTACAAACTCAGCTGCTGGTAGAGGAGTCTCCGTTAAATGGAGCCATAGTCCTGCCATTGCTGCCAAAACAAAGGCGATCGGAATCTTAATCCCTTGACAGCCGATCGCACCCAGCAACCCGACTGCGACAACAAATGCAAAGTGGTCAAGACCGATGACAGGATGAGCCAGCCCTGACAGGAACCCCTCAGAGAAGTTAGCAGGCACTTTTCCATCCATTGCGTGGTGAGCCAGCGCAGGAGCAGGATTAAATAGAAGGCTTGCAATGGTAAGCAGTGCGACAAGCCAAACTTGCCCAAACCTAACTTGCCCGAATAGGTGAGCAAACTTGATGAACTTAAAAGAAGCAAAATGTTGCTCCATCCGTACCTCGCAGATGAAAAAGAATAGGTTAACGAGCCTCTAAAGGAGACATTGCACGAGCCTCTATAAGGAGACACTGCGCGATCGGCGGGCATCCTGACTCAGAGATTAACTCTCTTCACAGTTGCGGGACAGCGCCGGATTCACACCGGACTTTCCCCGTTACCTCTAGCAGCTGACCCCCACTAGAACCGATGCATCAGAGCATATCACCTTTAGAGTGGCTTCTAATTCCAAGATGAAAATTGGAGGGCTACTTCAGCAATAATTTGCAGCAGCTCATCGGTGAAGTTGTGCGGCGGCAGATAATTTCTAACCCAACACCAAAAACTCTTGACCGTCCGCACCAACGCAGTGTTGGGCTGCGCTGCTACAAGATACTGACTGAGTAACTACGAACCGCTTCGTCTACTGTCGCAATGGTCAAACCGTTTTGTAACGCTTGACAAATAAGCATTCTGTCAAATGGATCACGATGCAATGGTGGCAGTTTAGCTAGTTGAACTACACTACTCTCATCAAGAGCAAGACTAATAATCTGATGAAGATCCCGTTGTTTAGGTAAATATGTTCCAGGATGCTCCGGTAGAGGCAGTTTGCCTATCTGATACTTGACAATTGCTTCCCAAACCGAAATTGCGCTCAGATAGACTTCGTTATCCGGATCACGAATTGCATCCTGAACATCTGTTGACAGCTTGGTATTGCCACTGATGAACCAGAGGAAAATATGTGTGTCTAACAGAATTTTCATTCACCCTCGAATGCACTTAAAATTTCCTCCGGCAAAGGCGCATCAAAATCGTCGGGAACTACAAACTCTCCAGCACACAGACCGAAAGGTCGTAATTGCTTACCGTTAGACATAGCAGATCTAGTCTCAACTACTGACTTATCAGAGCGGAAACTAGATTCTATTTCGACTTTCAACTTACTGTTCTGTTCAAGCTCTTCGAGTCTATTAATATGCTCTTCGGTCTTTAGTACAATAAGACTGCTATAAGCTTTAAGCTGAGTAACTAAATTTGATAATTCCAAACCATTTTCAAAATATTCTTCTACATCACGAGCAGAGATAGAAATTGCATTCCTGGCACCGTCATGGATTTGTTTTAGTTCTAAAATTGAGAAGAAACTTACAAAAACATCAACGATTTCAGAAAGTAACAAGAAACCTGAGACAGCTCTTTCAAGATCTGCTTTATATTCACCAATTCTACCTTCGTTTATAAGGGAAAGACTAAGAAATAAATAGGAATATGCTGTAGAGAAATTGGTTAGATGATCGATCAACCTAATCACTTCGATCGCCTCTGGCATATCTTTGTAGTGTTTCCATACATCGAACCAAGAGTTGGTCAACTGGCTAAAGGTATTATATTTCTCTTGATAAGTTTTAGAGCTACTCTTGGCTTGCCCTAGCAAAAACTCTGTTTCTTCAATCAGATTTGCAATTAGGGTTTGATCTGAGCTTGCAAGAATACCATCAAGATGTTGTTTTAGATACTGAACATCCTCTAAAACAACTTGACTAAGAGTACTATGAACTCCTTCTATCTGAACATCGTTCATAACGGATATCTCCCAAGCATTACTAAAGAGTAGATAAACCACCTCTTCATTATAAGAACGTTCCGTCCGCACCAACGAGGTGTTGGGCGGCTGTCTCTAAGCTGTCGGAATCGTTGAATTCCACTCTGCGCTAAACGCCACTGCTCGACCTCTATTAACAGCCTTTTGATAGGCGGAAATAACTATTAACGAAACGACTAGCCTTACACTAGCTCGTCTAATGCGGCTGCAATCTCTTGAGAAATAGAGGGCAAAATTGCCTCGTTTTTAGCGTGAATCTTGCCCTCTATGAACACAACTAGAAGGTAGGGCGGGCGATCGGGTAATTCAACATATGCTGCGTCATGGCGAACCTGGCTAGTTTCTCCGGCTTTCGACCAAATCTGTGCGCCTCCGTACGGTAAGCCCGCTCCCAAAAAACCCGTCACCTGATTTTCTGGATTGGCTAAAAGATCTGCCGGATCAAGGCTACGCTTCATCAGCGCCATCATGGCTTGCGATCGCTCAGAGGACACCGCCACCCCGCCGATAATGCTATGCAACAGCATCGCGACGGCATTGGTCGTCAGACGATTGCGGTTTTCTAGCTTGGCTCCCAAAAACGATCGCTCTCTGCCGTAAGCGCCGTCACACCAAGTTTTTTGGTTGACGTTAATGCCCTCCAGCTCATCCCAGCCCAAAGACTGAAAGTAGCGATTGACAATATTGCGCTGCTGTTTCCAAGTCTCAAACGGTGCAGAGGATAGCTCCGGGCCGCTGGTGGTTCCCGTCAGCACATCGACCACTAAGCTGGTAGCATCATTGCTGGAATCCACGATCATGTCTCGTACTGCACGATCGACCTCTGGTGAAGGGGGAATCATAGCTTTTGCCTGCCACTCATGCACTGCCACCAAATAGAACAGCTTGACGACACTCGCCGGATAAATCAGTTCAGCTCCTCGATGGGCAAATCTTCGCGCTCCGTACTTCCAAAACTCCTCCGGTTTCAGCGCCCCCCCCGTGTTGACGGGCACCGGATCATCATAAACAACCCAGGTCAGGGCAATTTGATGGGGCATAAGTTCAGGAAATTCTGTCCAGGTTGCCCGAAGGACGCGATCGCCCAATTCACCCAGAAGGTCATCCGATCGAAAGCAGCGCATTGACAAGGATATGATGGGTAAGGGTCACAGAGCCTAGCAGCTCAAGCCTAACAATTTATAGCATCTTCCATCCCTAACCCTAGCTCACCGTGGTTTCCAGAACAGAGCTTCAAAGCATGATCGAGGCTGATCGGCAGGCAGGTCGATCGACAGAATACCAGTGTCAAGCCAACCTAAATTTGTATGACTCTCCCGCATTGACCTGTCTGGCAACTCAGGCAGTCACCGGGCGGCAGCTGCGAGTTGCCAGATTGAATAGCGATGTGCACAGCGATCGCCAGATTGATGAACAGGCAGTCCAGGTTAAGCTGTGTGAAGACGGCTATGGGGGTTGGCTACCTCTAGAAGACCTAGATTTAATTGAGGTGGCAGAATCTCCCTATCAGGCGATCGCTTTCTCTGAAGCCGAAATTGAGGCGCGTCTCCCACAGATCCTTGCCTTTGCGCAACGCGCCATGGCACAGCCAAATCACTATTTGTGGGGCGGCACTGTAGGTCCCAACTATGACTGCTCAGGGCTGATCCAGACTGCGTTTGCGGTGTCTGGCATCTGGCTGCCCAGAGATGCCTATCAGCAGGAAGAGTTTGCACAGCCCATACATCTGCAAATGAGCGAATCGACAGAGGATTCAAACCTATGGCTGAGCGCTTTGAAACCCGGTGACCTGATTTTCTTCGGCACTCGCGTCAAAGCGACCCATGTAGGGCTATATCTGGGAAATGGCTGCTATATTCACAGCTCTGGAAAAGACCAGGGACGCAATGGCATTGGCATCGATCGCTTGTCGGAAGGAGGCGATCGCATCAGTCAAGAATACTTCAAACAGCTTAGAGGCGCTGGTCGGATTGTAGGGTGCTACCAAACCGCCTGAGAGTCTATCGTTGCTGGGACTTACAATATTTAAAGGTCAGGAAGGGCATCGACGACTGACCGTGTTTCGTCTCGATGCCCTCGCTGGTTCGCTCCTCACACATTCGCAACTATAGCAAATCTTAAGCAAGTTTGTCATCTCCTTGAAGAAAATATTGCGCTGATGTGACACCAACCTCTATAAACAGGTGAGAGTGACAAGCTTTACAGCAGTTCTCAATTGCATAGACCACAGTTATTTTTTTAGAAGCTTCTAAAAAAATAACCCACACTTAACCAAACGCAAAGCACTGTAAGACAAAGCGAGAGCAATAAGGCAAGAGGAATCCCATGGCTACCTACCCAAATGATTTGAAATATCTTGACTCCCACGAATATGCTCGACTGGAGGGCAAAATCGCCACGATCGGCATTACGGCATTTGCAATCGATCAGCTCGGCGACATTGTGTTTCTAGAGCTACCCGCAGTCGGCGATGCCTTGCAGAAGGGAGAAACTTTTGGCACAGTCGAGTCTGTTAAGGCGGTCGAAGATTTGAAAGCGCCCATTTCTGGCACGGTACTTGAACGCAATGATGCCTTGATAGATGCCCCTGAACAGTTAGCTGAAGATCCTTACGGTGCAGCCTGGATGCTCAAGGTGCAGGTTGAAGAGGTGGGTGAGTTGGATGATGCGCTTTCGGCTGAAGACTATCGAGCGAAAGTAGAGGGCGCATAGCAGCTCAAGATTTGCAGCTCAAGATTTATTGCAAAATGTTTCAGAAATCGCTAGAACTGACTTACGTCCTCTTCTTCGATCGCCCTCCGGGAACTCACTCCTCTATGTCGTCACTCAAGCTCTCAACTTCTTCTCAAGATGCGGCTGGTCTAGGTGTTGCTGGTCTAGGTGTTGCTGGTCTAGGTGTCGCCGACCCAAGCGCAGCTGATCTGGGCGCGACTGGGTCGGCGACTGATTTGGGCTTTGAAGGACGGCATATTGGCCCTAGGGCGACAGAGGTACAGCAAATGTTGACCTTGCTGGGTCTAGCTTCTCTAGAAGATCTGATTGAAAAAACTATTCCAGCCGCCATTCGGCAAAAGCAGCCGCTTAATTTGGGAGCGGGCAAAAGTGAGCATGAGCTGCTGAAAGAGCTAAAGGCGATCGCGGCTCAGAACCAGATTTTTCGATCGTTCATTGGCATGGGCTATGCCAACTGCATTACGCCTCCCGTCATTCAGCGCAACATTCTGGAAAATCCGGGTTGGTATACCCAATACACGCCCTATCAGCCAGAAATTTCTCAAGGTCGATTGGAGGCGCTGCTCAATTTCCAGACAATGGTAATGGATTTGACGGGTCTAGAGATCGCCAATGCCTCTCTATTGGATGAGGCTACCGCCGCTGCCGAAGCCATGACCCTGAGCTATGGACTGCACAAGGGCAACGCAACCGCTTTTTGGGTGTCAGAATCTTGCCATCCGCAGACGATCGATGTCGTCATGACCCGCGCTAATCCTCTAGGAATTGAAGTGATTGTAGGCAGTCACCTTGATTTTGCCTTTGACCAGCCTATCTTCGGGGCTTTGCTGCAATATCCTGCTAGCGATGGCGCAATTTATGATTATCAAGATTTTTGCGATCGTGCCCATGCTTCAGGTGCGATCGTTACCGTTGCTGCCGATCTGCTGAGCCTAACTTTACTTAAGCCTCCGGGTGAGTTTGGAGCCGATATTGCGGTAGGCAATACCCAGCGGTTTGGCGTACCCTTCGGCTACGGTGGCCCTCATGCAGCCTATTTTGCCACTCGCGAAGCCTACAAGCGTCAGTTGCCGGGTCGTTTGGTGGGCGTATCCAAAGACCTGACCGGAAAACCTGCTTTACGTCTAGCACTCCAGACTCGTGAACAGCACATCCGTCGCGACAAAGCCACCAGCAACATCTGCACGGCTCAGGTTTTGCTGGCAGTCATGGCAGGTATGTATGCCGTCTATCACGGTGCAGACGGGCTGCGCCGTATCGCCGATCGCGTCCATGCCCTCACCGTCACCCTAGCAACAGCGCTGGAGAAGCTAGGCTATGGGCTGGGTACAGAACCTTACTTTGATACGCTGCGAATAGAGGTAGGCAAGCGACAAGCTGAGATTTTGGGACGGGCGATCGCTCAGCAGATCAACCTGCGAACCATTGGGGAAGAGGCGATTGGCATCTCTCTGGACGAAACAACGACACTTCAGGATTTACAAGACTTAGTAGAGATTTTTGCAGATGAAGAAATTTCTGAAGTGGGTTCTACATTACCCCTCGCCTTGGAATCTTCACTTGCCGCCATTCCTCAAATTTTCCAACGCAAGTCTTCCTACCTTACCCACCCGACGTTTAGTCTCTACCGCTCTGAAACTGAGCTTCTGCGCTACATTTACCGTCTGCAAGCTAAGGATTTGTCTCTGACGACCGCCATGATTCCCCTTGGCTCCTGCACCATGAAGCTCAATGCTACGGCAGAGATGATTCCGGTGACTTGGGCAGAATTTGCCAATATCCACCCCTTTGCACCGCTAGGCCAAGCCCAGGGCTACCAAATCTTGTTTCGGCAGCTAGAGGCATGGCTGGGCGAAATTACCGGATTCGACGGCATTTCTCTGCAACCCAACGCCGGATCGCAGGGCGAATATACGGGGCTGCTCGTTATCCGTCAGTATCATCAGCAGCGCGGTGAAGGATATCGAAATATTTGTTTGATTCCAGAATCTGCTCACGGCACGAACCCGGCGAGTGCTGTCATGGCGGGTATGAAGGTTGTGCCCGTTATCTGCGACAAAGAGGGCAACATCGATATCGCCGACCTCAGCGCCAAGGCTGAGAAGCATAAAGACCAGCTTTCGGCACTCATGGTGACTTATCCCTCTACTCACGGGGTGTTTGAGGAAGGGATTCAAGATATCTGTGCGATCGTTCATGCTAATGGCGGTCAGGTCTACATGGATGGAGCCAACATGAACGCTCAAGTCGGGCTTTGCCGTCCGGCTGACTTCGGTGCGGATGTTTGTCATCTCAATTTGCACAAGACTTTTTGCATTCCCCACGGGGGCGGTGGACCTGGCATGGGGCCGATCGGCGTGAAGGCTCATCTAATCCCCTTTCTGCCCGGTCATACCGTGGTGCAAATGCCGGAAGAATCCATGGCTCATATTGGCGCAGTGTCGGCGGCACCTTGGGGCAGCAGCAGTATTCTACCTATTTCCTGGATGTACATCGCGCTCATGGGCGGCACGGGTTTAACCAGAGCCACGGAGATTGCGATCCTCAACGCCAACTACATTGCCAAACGGTTAGAGGGGCATTATCCAGTGTTGTATAAGGGCAAGAATGGCTGGGTTGCTCATGAGTGCATTCTGGATCTACGCCAGTTCAAAAAAACTGCGGCGATCGAAGTAGACGATATTGCTAAACGGCTGATTGACTATGGCTTTCATCCGCCGACAGTCTCTTGGCCCGTGGCGGGAACCGTCATGGTAGAGCCGACTGAAAGCGAATCCAAGCAGGAGTTAGACCGCTTTTGCGACGCGATGATTGCCATCCGCGAAGAGATTCGGGAGATCGAGTCTGGACAGGCAGACCCGCAGGATAATCTTCTGAAAAACGCCCCCCACACAGCGGCTATTTTGTTGAGCGATGACTGGCAGCATCCCTACTCGCGCACTAGGGCGGCATACCCTACATCCTGGACACGCGAAAATAAGTTCTGGGCTGCTGTCGGGCGAATTGATAATGCTTACGGCGATCGCAATTTGGTCTGCTCCTGTCTACCTATGGATGCCTATGCAGATATCTAGACTAGACGATGAGAATAAGGCTGACCTATGGCTTCTTCAGTGCGGCGATCGCTCCTAGCTCAACCCATCACAGATGAGGCTTTTCGTCCTTACGGGCAGGTGATTTTTGCGGCTAAAGACGGCAAAGCTTACGATGCAGAGGATGCACAGCTGGCGCTAAGTGACGGCATTCCTCGCTTCTATATCATGCGGCTGCATTGTCCAGGACGGCGATTCTCTCACATCACCTGCCATCAAAACTGTACGCAGTGTTTGGGTTCTCTAGGGGGTCAATCCTGGCTCCTAGCGGTTGCGCCCCCCTGTGAAGCAGACAGCCCTGCCTGGGAGGCGATCGTCGCCTTTGTGATTCCGGGAAACTGCTTTGTCAAATTAGAGGTAGGCACTTGGCACGCAGGGCTCTACTTTGATCAAGAAGCGATCGATTTCTATAACCTAGAACTCAGCGATACCAACAGTGCAGATCATCATACCTGCGACCTCAGAGACACCTACGGCATAGAGTTTGAGATTATGCCAACTTAAATTAGACCTCTTGCAAATTAGTTTTAGTGGGGGCTGCGCCCCCACTAAAACTGTTCTAAAACTGGCAACAGCAGAGGGAAGGCAATGCCGCTATGAAAAACTTCCAGCCCCCAATTTTAGACTAATTGAGTTCTTTAACAGCCGTCACAAGGCTAGCAACAACGTCCTTGGCACCGCCGAAGAGCATCATAGTTTTGTCCTTGTAGAACAGCTCATTCTCAACGCCTGAGAAGCCCGTGTTCATACTTCGTTTGATCACGATCGTATGCTGCGCTCTATCCACTTCTAGAATCGGCATTCCATAAATGGGGCTGCTCTGGTTAGTGCGCGCTGCCGGATTGACCACATCATTGGCTCCAATGACCAATGCCACATTGACGCGATCGAACTCTGGGTTAATGTCATCCATGTCATAAAGCTGCGGGTAGGGCACATTGGCTTCAGCCAGCAGCACATTCATATGTCCCGGCATCCGGCCTGCAACCGGATGAATCGCATATTTCACATCCACGCCGAGTCGCTCTAGCTGATCAGCAAGCTCCCGCACCGCGTGTTGGGCTTGAGCCACCGCCATGCCATAGCCAGGAACAATTACCACCGATCGCGCATAGCCCAGCATCATTGCCCCTTCTTCGGCATCGATCGTGTGTAACGTGCGATCCTGTGATCCTTCTCCAGCCGCCTCTTCAAACTTTTTAGCAGAGCCAAACGCGCTGAAGAGAACATTGCTCAAAGAGCGGTTCATTGCCTTACACATGATCTGGGTCAGGATGATGCCTGATGAACCTACTAGCGCGCCAGAAATAATCAGCATGTTGTTATTCAGGACAAATCCGGCTGCACTTGCCGCTAAACCTGAGAACGAGTTCAACAATGAAATGACTACCGGGGTATCTGCACCCCCGATCGGCAGGACGAACAAAACACCCAAGACTAGCGAGATCGTAGTCAGACCCAAAAAAATCGTTGAACTGTGAGGATGGGCAATTAACAATCCGCTGCCTACGAGGAACGCAATCAGCAGCGAAATATTAAACGGCTGCTGAAAGCCAAAGGTAATGGGCTGTCCCGTAATTAACCCCTGAAGCTTGACAAATGCCAGCATGCTACCCGTAAAGGTGATACCACCAATTAGCACACTCAAGATGATAGTCACGGTTTCACTCAGGGGAATCTCTGCCTGCTGCATGTATCGCCAGTATTCCCCGATCGCCACTAAAGCCGAAGCGGCTCCCCCAAATCCGTTGAGCAGCCCCACCATTTGCGGCATGGCCGTCATTTCGACCCGCTGCGCCATGACTGCGCCAATGGCTGAACCCAGTAGAATTGCCACCAGAATCATCTGATAATTCAAAACACCCTGATTCAGCAATGTTGCCACGATCGCCACCAGCATCCCGATCGCCGCCACCAGATTACCCTGACGGGCGCTGGCAGGAGAGCCAAGCTTTTTTAATCCGACAATAAATAGCCCTGCTGCCACGAGGTAGCTGAGTTCAATCCCTGAAGGTAAAAATTCGCTGAGATTCATGCTTTCACGTCCTTCTTCTTAAACATTTGCAGCATTCGATCGGTGACGAGGAAACCGCCCACCACGTTGATTGTGGCTAATACCACCGCCAGTAACCCTAAAATCACCGTTAGATTCCAATTTTTATCTCCTGCTACTAGCAAAGCGCCGACGATCGCAATGCCCGAAATGGCGTTGGAGCCAGACATCAGCGGCGTGTGTAAAGTCGGAGGAATTTTGTTGATCACCTCAAAGCCAATAAAGGTCGCCAGTACAAAAACCACCAAACCTGTAATCAGTGGGTCTATCATGATTTGCTCTTTTTCCTAATGTGTTGTATCGACGAGCCAGTCGTTAATGCGTCACTGCTACTGTTTCGCCCAGCAGATCCCGCACACGCGCGTTGCGAATTTCGCCAGCATGAGTGACGCAGGTGCTCCCCGTGATTTCGTCTTCAAAGTTGAGGACAAGATTGCCGTCTTTGACCAAATACTGCACCAGAGTCAGCAAGTTCTTGGAGTACATTTGGCTGGCGTGAATCGGCATGGAGGCAGGCAGGTTAATGGGACCCAAGAGGGTGACACCGTTACGGACGATCGTCTGACCGGGTTCAGTCCCTGCGCAGTTGCCACCCTGCTCCGAGGCGAGATCGACTACAACCGCACCTGGCTTCATAGAAGCCACCATGTCTTCAGTCACCAGTCGGGGAGCCTGTCTACCGGGAACCTGCGCCGTCGTGATCACCACATCGGCAGTCTTAACATGCTCTGCGATCGCCTCCTGGGTCTTCTGCTTAGCTCGGTCGGACACCTCTTTGGCATAGCCGCCTGCCGCCACTGTATCCTCATCTAGCTTGACTTCAACAAACTTTGCCCCCAGGCTCTGCACCTCTTCTTTGACGGCAGGGCGGATATCAAAAGCCTCTACCACTGCGCCTAAGCGACGGGCAGTGGCGATCGCCTGTAATCCAGCCACCCCTGCCCCAATAACAAACACCTTTGCCGGGGGAATAGTGCCCGCCGCCGTAGTCAGCATGGGGAAAAACTTAGGGGAGGTTGCCGCCGCCAGAAGCACCGCCTTATACCCGGCAACGCCAGCCTGAGAAGAGAGGGCATCCATGCTTTGCGCCCGACTAATGCGCGGAATCAGCTCAATGCTAAATGCCGTAATCTGGCGATCGGCTAAACGCTTGATCAGCATCGGTTCTGCTAGCGGATTGAGAAAGCTGATGAGCGTCACGCCTTCTCGGAGCAAATTCACCTCATGCTGTCCGTCATCCCGCTGTTGAGGGGGCTTCACCTTCAGCAAAATATCTGCCTGGTGCCACAGATCGGCAGTCTCTGAAACGATTGTCGCACCTGCCGCCTCATAGTCTGCATCAGCGAACGAGGACTGTTCCCCTGCGCCCGCTTCCACCACAACCTCAAACCCTTGTTTGACCAGCCGACTGACGGTGTCTGGAATCAGGGCGACTCGGCGCTCGCTCACTTCAATTTCTTTTGCGATCGCGATTTTCATTCACTCTCCTAAATCAAGTCTTGAAGTTCTCTAATCTGGTTTCTATAGCAACCGCCAAGGCGGTTAGGACGAGGACATTTTGGGTGGAGCGCTTCGCGCCCCCCAAAATATCCTAAGCAAACTGGCGATCGCTATAAATGAGGGAGTCTAAATATAGCGGGTTTTGGGATATCTCAGGTCACGAAACCTGGATAGCCACAAAAATTGAATAGTCACAAGAACGATAGGGTCGCGAAGATTACACGTAAAAATCATACGTAGCAGATCTCCACCCATATCATCCTCCCTACACACAATAGTGCTGCCTCACGGCTGGAGAAGATTTCTACAGATTTAGATCACATCCCCTTAAGAAAGCATCACTATCTTGGAAACATTAATTAGCTTTACATTATCAAACGCAACAATTGAGCCATCCTCAATAGATCACAAAACCCTAGAAGCTGGATTTCAAAAGCGCTCCGCGCTTTTGAAATCCAGCTTCTAGGAAAAATATGAAGACTTTAGTACCTACTGATCCTACAGAGCAGGGCTGATTTATTAGACCTCTTGCAAATTAGGTTGAGTGGGGGCTGCGCCTCCACTCAACCTAATTCCAAAACTTTAATCTGCAAGAGATCTACTGAAGGGAGAAAGACGAATGCGATCTTGTTTAGGCGCACCGAAGGTCATCACAGTCAACCTCATAAGATTCTCGCATGTTCTACCCTCTCTGGTCTATAGATGGGATCTATACTGACCTAGGGAAAAACTACTGTGAGCAGAAGTATCGCGAACGCTAAGTCAAATCCAGGAAGACAGCTCAGTTTCTCGGCTTTGACGTAGCCCCTCAATCCCCTCATTCTGAAAGTGTTTCTTGAGAGAGCTAATGATGAAAATTTATCTGGCGGGCCCTGATGTGTTTTTGCCCAATCCGCTTCAGGCGGCAGCAGCAAAGCAAAATATTTGTACAGCTTACGGATTTGAGGGCATGTTTCCCTTTGACAACGAGCTAGATTTTTCGAACTTGTCGCCTTTTGACGCGGGTATAGCGATCTACAAAAGCAACCTAGCGCTGATGGATCGCTGTGACTTAATTGTGGCAAATATGACCCCGTTTCGAGGTGTGAGTATGGATGTGGGAACTGCGTTTGAGATGGGCTACATGGCGGCTCAGGGAAAGCCAGTGTTCGGCTACAGCAATGATGGACGACTGTATACCGATCGCGTACCTGTCCTTACACCAGGGATTGATGATCAGGGGCAATCGATCGAGTCTTTTGGAATGCACGACAATCTGATGTTAGAAGGAGCAATTTATACAAGCAACGGTATATTTCAATGCGAGCAGGCTTCCTCAGAGGATTACTATACGGCACTGAGCGTGTTTGAAGAAGTCATCAAACTTGCTGCCAATCAATTACTTAAATTAGCACCGTAAGTAGAACATTTTTACCATGATTTCTACAAAATCTAAGATTATTTTGGATACCGATCCAGGGGGTGACGATTGCTTTGCTTTCCTGTGGCTCATCAGCTTAGCCAAACAGGAAAAAGCTGAGATTGTTGCGGTTACGAGCGTGGATGGTAACGTTAGCGCTCAGCTAACATTTGCTAGCTCTTGCAAGCTCTTGAAGCTTTGCAACTTTGATGATGTGGAGGTGGGGCGCGGTGTCATTGGTGGCTCGAAGCGCGATGACATAGAAGATGCAGGAACAATTCACGGCATGGACGGCTTGGGAAATTTATCCCATACGTTGCCAAAGCCAGAACAGAAATATGAATCGGCGCGATACTCAGATGACATCTTAATTGAAAAGCTGAGAGAATTCCCTGGAGAGATTACGATCGTAGCGATCGCTCCTCTGACCAATCTAGCCGCTGCCGAAAAGAAGTCACCCGGCATTCTAGATCTGGCAAAAGAAATCGTGATCATGGGTGGCGCGTTCAAGGTACCTGGAAATATCACTTCAGAGGCTGAGTTTAATATTGCCTACGATCCAGAAGCAGCAAAACTAATCTTCGATCGATATACTCACTTGGTAATTTTGCCGCTCGACATTACTCAAAATATTGTTTTTACGAATGAAATGGCGGAGCATGTGGCGGAAGTGAATTGTGAGCATGCGATCGCTCAATTCATCATTGCGCTCTGCAAGTTCATGGCAGGAACAGCAATGGCATTTCGAGAAACCTCTGGTTTACAAGGTTTCTTGGTGCATGATGCTGCGACGTTAGCTTACCTGTTCTATCCAGAAACCCTGCTATTCCGCCGAGCGCAAGTCCAGATTGAAACTCAGGGCGAATGGACAAAAGGCAAAACGCTTTACGACGATCGCCATAAAACTAAGATAGGAGCGAATGCCTGGGTGGCAATGCAGGTAGACAGCGTTAACTTGTTGGCTGCAATAGTAGAAGACTTAAAGTATTTACTGGCGAATGTCTAGGTACAGATTTTTTGTTGCTTGTGCAGCTTCAGGTATCCAGCTGATGACCGCAGCTAGAACAGAAGCGATCGGCAGACTGGACTGCAACGCCGCACTGACTGCAAAACTGACGGGTGGCGGGTGGCGCTGGAGGTGCGGTAGGAACGCCCATCTGCATAGACATATCACCCATTTTCATTGCCATCGGCTTCAAGCTCATTTGCATATTTCCCATCTGCATGGGTTTCATGGGCTGCATAGGCTGCATTGGCTCGATCGGTGACATCATGGGTGGCATTTGAGATGGGCTATCAAGCTGCTGCATCTGTATCTGTTGGGCATTGTCAAGCGCAGGTACGCTGCTCAACACTCCGATGCTACTGCCTTGAATTTGCACGAAATATTCGCCTTGCGCAGTTTTCAGCTTCACAATCACGCCATTGGCTACGCGAAACACCTCTGGATCGGTCGTCCAACTTCCGGTCTGGATGCTTTGAGTCGCTTGCTGCTGCTGCCCTCCGCCGCTACTAGATAGCATAACCAGCGTTTGCGTTCCCGACTGATCTAGAAAAAGATGCTGCCCGTTGCCTAGCTCACATTGGTATGCCATAGTCACCTCGTCTGCACTCTAGTATCCAAATATTCTAGGATCTTGGGATCTGATGTTCTGGGATTCAGCTATTCTGGAGTTCTAAAAATCGACACCATTAACTGTGTCTAGGGTTCGATAAAGTCGTAAAGAACTTCTCCCGATTCGTCCTCATACTCTTCATTCTCCTGACGGGAAGCAGAGGTTGAGGAAACGGTAGGATCGATCGCTTGCTGTAGCCGATCTTGGAAATCATCAGACTCTAGAAAGCCTACCAAAATTTCATCAGGTTCGTCTTCAATGTCATCTTCTGCATATTCTGCATACAGATCTTGCTTTTTATCCAGATGCTTACCGAGATGCTGGGCGATCGCTTGATAAACAACCTGCTCAACACTTTGCCCAGTCTGCCGAGCCAAGCTTTCCAGATCGGTTTGCCAAGACTGAGGAATAGAGCATTTGATTCGAGGGAGTTCAGCCATAGGACTTATGTTACAGCGCTTTGCGCTGGGTTGAGAGTGGGTATTTTTTAGAAGCAGTGCGGAGCGCGGCTTCTAAAAAAATACTCTGATTTATGCAATTGAAAATTGCTGTAGGTAAAGATTACTTAGGGCGTTCTGGCAGAGAGCAAGGCATCTAGGCGATCGGCATAACCCGTCAACTCAACGTAGCCTTTGCCTTGAATCGGCTGATTTTCGGAGCTGCCCTCAAAGGCGACTGCCCCTTCCCAATAGGTTGCCGTTGAGGTGTTGAGTTCTTGGTTGGGCATCAGGGGTTTTGCCTGTAGCGTTAGATCGAGCTTGGGGATAGCGATCGTCCATTTCGCTGGATAAATTGCTCCGCTTTGAGGACTTTTCCAGGTATCTAGCACCTTTATCTGCCAGTCTTGGGCATTTAGAGGCTGTGTTTCTCCTGTTGCTGTAATGTAAGTTCCCGCAGAAGTTGACTCCAGCGTGCCGTCGTCGTGCCGTAACAGATACAGCATCAGGGCTGAGCCGTTGTCAAACTGCATCGAAAACCAATCCCATCCCACGGTTCCAGCGCTGAGTGAGCTAGTGGAATACTCATGATCTTTCCAGGTTAATCCTGTGACTTCATAGGTTTTCCCATTAATGGTTACTTTTCCACTCGTTGGCTGTTGCACGAGTGAATAATAGTAGGATGCGTTACCCGGTTCCAAGCCTTTGACGCTGAAGCCGCGATCGCCTTGCAACACAGGCAAAGTTTGTTTAACAACTAAATCTAGCGCCACGTCTGAGGTTTGGGCTTGCAGCCGAACCTTGCCGGGTTCTACTTCGTTGGCTGACCAATCCTCTAGCCAAACCTGATAGGGTGCTGCCGTCACGCCTGCCAAATTGACATTGCCCCGGCTAAACCGCTCGTAGGGATAGAAATGGCGATCGGCAATATCGCTGACCGTAAAGTGAGCAGAGTAAACCTGCTGACTGCGCCAGTTTGAGGCTAGGGCGATCGGTTGCTCAGACTGAGAAGAAAGAGTCGGCGGGGTGAGAGCCTGCCGAAAGAAAGTGAGCTGAAAGCCAAACGGACGACCTTCTGCGGTTTCCAGATTGCCTGTGTAGTACCACCATTCGGTCTGGTAGCCTTCATGTGCGCCAAAGTCTTGAGGAAATTGCCAGGTTTGCGGAGCTGTAACTTTGCGAAATTCAGCAGTACTTACAGGCGCATCCAGCCAGGTGAGTTGGGCATTGGCGGCTTGGGCAGCAGGGACTCTAAAAAATCCCCCAAGGGTGATGCAAATGATTAGAATCGTGAAGAAGAATTTCATGGGCATTATTCTTGACGGACAGCAGTAGAGATATTCATTCGACTCAGACGAATTGCTGGATACAGCCCTGCCAGAAGCGCCGCGACGATCGCCACCAGCAATGCCTGCCAGAAGTATCTGCCCTCCAGCACCATTTGCAGCGTCCAGCCAAACGATCGCACGTTGATGACATAGATCAAAATCCAGGCAAGCGCATAGCCCAGCGGCATAGCAAAAACGCCCGCCATCGTGCCCATTAGCCCAGTTTCCAGCAGAGTCATCAGCCCTAACTGGCGGGGAGTCATACCTGTCGATCGCAAAATACCGATCTCGCGGGTGCGCTCTAGCTGAAGGCTCATCAAGGTGCTGAGTACGCCAATAAACGCCACGACAACTGCTAAAAGGCGCAGAGCGTCCGTGATGGCAAAAGTGCGATCGAAGATCTCCAGCGAACCTTCACGCAAGCTGCGATTGGACTGCACTGAGAGACTTTGCTGACCTTTAAACTGCTCACGAATGGCGTTAACCGTGTCTTCAACAGAGACTTGAGGAGATACAAATAAACCGAGTGAGGCAATGCGATCGTCATGCCAAAGAGATTCGTAAATATCATTATCAAGAATGATGGTTCCCTGATCAGAGGAATAGTCATAGAACACCGCCAGGACTGGAAAAGTGCGATCGCCTGCCGGAGTTTCCAACGTAATGGTTTCAGGATTGCCCTTCAGATTTTCTCGAATAATCAGCGCTTCTGAAATAATGGCTCCCTGTCCCGCATCCATTTCATCCCAAGGATCGGCGCCCAAATCTGCCCGAATCCAGGCATAAGGGCGCTTGCCATTAGACACGTCTCCGTCGGCAGAAATCAGCTTCGCGGGCTTATCGCGGATTTGGTCGTCAAAGCCCAAAACCCTCACATCTGCATCGTTATAGGTGACGGCGCGATCGATTCCCGGAAAGGTTTGCAGCGCGTGGGCGATCGCCGGATCGACCTTGCCCAAAACTCGATTGGCGGTTGTAGTGGGCGGCGAAACGTAAATATCTGCCTGCAAAGTCTGATCAAGCCATTGCACCACCGTGCCGCGAAACGAACCGACCATCACCGACACGCCGACAATTACGGAAACCGACACCATCAGCGCCGCGATCGCCACCGACGTCCGGCTGAGCGATCGCAAAATGTCTCGCGGAGCCAGCCGTCCAATAATTCCCAGTAGGCGACCGCCAATTGGCACAAATCCCTGCATTGTTACGGTCATCAGAGGTGGCACCAGCAAGGCAGATCCCAGCAACACCGCAAACAGCCCCGTGAACGCCGCTACCAGCCCTGAGCCTTGCCAGCGCAACAGCAAAATACCCGCCAGGGTCAGCCCCGCCCAGGCAAACACAAGCTTAGGCAAAAGCGCCTGGACTTTACCTTCTAGAGTCGATCGCTGAAGCGTCAGAGTTGGCGGGGTGTTCATCGCCTCCAGAGCGGGCAGTCCTGAAGCCAGCAGTGCCGAGGCAATGCCGACTACCAGACCTTTTGCGATCGTGCTGTTGGCTAAAGTCACCTGCTGCACATTCACCACAAAGTAGAAGTCGTTGATCGTCTGAGTGATCAAGCCCACAATGCTGCGCCCCAAGACAATCCCCAATCCCACGCCCAGAGCTGAGCCAATAACGCTAAACAACGCCGCCTCGCCCAAAATCAGGGTAAACAGCTGTCCCTGAGTCACTCCCAAACAGCGCAAAATTCCAAAGAGAGGACGGCGCTGAATCACGCTAAAGGTGACGGTATTGTAGATCAAAAACATGCCAACGACGAGCGCCAGCAGACTCAGAGCCGCCAGATTTAGCTCAAAAGCTGCCGTCATCTGCTGCACCGCGTTTTTCTGAGCCTCAGCGGTTTCCAGCTTAATGCCAGCCGGAAGAAGAGCGGCGATCGCCTCCAGATCTTCCGGTTCTCGCACAATCAGATCAATTTCGCTGAGGGTGCCCACCTGCCCCAGAATTTCTTGCGCGGTGGCAATATCGGCAAACAAGAAGTTGCTTAATGCCCGTCGATTCAGGGAGTCGCTAGTTTCCAAAATTCCTGCTAGCGTTGCAGTCCGAGCCTGTCCAGCAACATCTAAGTGCAGCGTCGCGCCCAAAGTCAGGTCATACTGTGCAGCAATTTCTTTGGATAAGACCAGAGTATCGGGCTGGGTAAGGAACTGCACAAACCCGGTTCCTTGACTGCCTACATCCTGGAAGTAGCTGCGGAACGGCGATTCTGCAAACAAGTCCACGCCCACGAGCCGCATCGGCTGGTCGCCCAGTTCGCTGACCCGCACATAGCCCTCGACCACGGGCGCCGCCGGAACGCGATCGACTGAGCGCTTCAGCTTGGCGTAGACTGACTCATCGACACCTGTGGGGGCGATCGCCACAATGCGGTGGGTTGCCCGTCCGGTAATGGCATCTGTCGAGAGTGAAAAGGCGCGCTGAGCGGAGCCATTAGCCAGATCGATCGACACCATCATGGCAACACCCAAGGCAATGCCCAAGATGCACAAAACGTATTGCAAAGGACGCTGACGGAGACGCTGCCATGCCAGCCGCCAAAGCGGACGATTGGACAGGATAGGGATAGGAGAGATCAGCATACTGGTCACAGTACAAAATCACAGTACAAAAGCAGGGCGGAAGAACAGGGCACCAGCCAAACTGTAACAAAGTATTGCGAAGCTTGGAACGACCTTCGATTCTGGAGCTTAATACCGATTTAAACGAATTTGTGGGCACATCGAACCTCAGAAGGGGCTTAGCAATGCCAAGCCCGTACCGGGGTCGCGGTTCCAATTCAAATTGGTATTAGGGCGTGTTTTAAAACTGTAACCACAAGACAATAGAGGCTAGAGTCAGCATGGCAAGGTAGTTTTCAGCCTTTTTCTCATAGCGAGTGGCAACTCGACGAAACTGCTTGAGGCGGTTAAAACATCGCTCAACTCGGTTCCTCTGGCGGTACAGAGTCTTGTCAAACTTTCCTCTGTGTTTTTCAGTGGCTTTGCGAGGAATGGTAAAGCGAATGCCGCGACGACGTAAATAGTGACGAATCTTGCCGCTGCTGTAACCCTTATCGGCAACGACTCGTTTGGGACGTATCCTGGGGCGACCTGAGCCTGCCCGTTTGATTGCGCCCTGCTCCATCAAGGATTCAAAGACGACGGCTTCATGCCGCTGCCCCACCGTGACAACAAACGTAATCGGCAGTCCGTTGCCGTCGCAGCGCAAATGAATTTTGGTACTGAACCCGCCTTTTGACCAACCCAGGGCTTCCCGTTGCTGCACCTGCTCAGTTGGCGAGAACATACTCAGTGGATCGATCGCCTCCCTTATTGCCCCGGCTGCATGTTGATGCGCTCGAATCACACTACCGTCAACCTGATGGAGTTCCCAATCGAGGGCTCTTCCCAACTTTTGGTGATCCTGAAATCCTTTTTCAGAAGGTTTGTTACTCTACAGGTACGGCCTGTGGAGTAAGGATAAAGCGTTTGCTCAGTAAGTCTAAATTGGCTCGTCCATACATC
>JAESFK010000257.1_pt1 | contig 33995 bp, 32 predicted proteins | sample 9269391 | NCBI WGS metagenome assembly JAESFK01 (sample SAMN14506231, study PRJNA617097) | algae metagenome | isolation source: Drouetiella hepatica UHER 2000/2452 and co-occurring heterotrophs from... | place: Slovakia: Slovak Paradise National Park, Hrabusice, Kosice Region | collected 2000-01-01
CCCGACGACCCAGCCGCGGTAGCGGCCGATCCACGCCTCGTCGACCTGCCGGCGCCAGGAGGGCAGCCGCGCTCCCCCGACGCCGAGGTCGAGGAGCAGCCCGACGAGGAGCAGGACGGCGGCCACGGCGAACCCGCCGGCCGACCACCGCCAGCGCTCGGGCACGGCAGCGCCCACGAGGGCCGCGAGGAGCCCGACGAGCGTGCCGCCGAGGGCGGAGGAGAGGACGTAGGCCAAGGTGGTCAGCCACCAGCGGGAGGCGCGGGCCCGCTCACCGAACGGGCTGATGCTCGTGAGCATCGACTCGCCTCAAGGGCTCCAGGTCGCGCGGACCGCCGCGAGCACGGCCATCGGCACCCCGACGGCGAGCACCACGGCGAGCGCGCTCACGGGCGCGGGCCCTCCGGCTCCTCGGGGTCCGGCGGCTGGTGCAGGCTCGGGTGGCCGGGACGCACCCCGGCCGCGAGCAGCTCGGCGTCGATCCGGCTGAGGTCGTCGCGCGAGCCACGGTCCTCGATGCCGGCCGCGCCGGGGCCGACCGCGCCGGGCCCGGTGCGACCGGCCGCGGCGCGCGCGTGGGCGCTCTCGTCGACGGCCTGCTGGAGCAGGTCGCGCACGGCCGGCCACGACGTGGCCGACCCCTCGCCGGTGACCACACCGGACTCGACGAGGACGAAGTACGGCGAGCCCGGGATGTCGTAGTCGGCCCAGGCCGCGCTCGAGGCGACGACGGTCGTGCCGGGGCGGGCCAGCTTCGCGAGGGCGGCCGGCGACTCGTCCGGGGTGTCCTTGACGATGACGACGATGCGCGCACCGGCCGGGACGACCGTGTCGGCGTCGAGCTCGTTCCAGAAGGTCAGGCAGACGCTGCACCCCGACGTGAGGAACGCGAGCAGCGTGGCCGGGGACCCGGCGCCGGCGACCTCGACGACGGCCTGCCGGCCCTGGAGGTCCTGACCGACGACGTCGTGCGACGCCGCCGACTCGGCGCGGGTCGCCGGGACGACACCCGGCTCGATCTGCACGGCGACCGCTCCGGGCGGCCCGTCGTGGTGCCCGGCGTCGGCAGCGGCGTCCTTCTCGAGGTCGAGGCCGGCGCCCAGCTCGTGGAGCGCCTTGAGGATGAGGGCGTGGCTGCGCAGCAGCCCGAGGACGAGCACGCCGAGCAGCGCGATCGCGACCCCCTCGGCGACGACGACCCAGACCATGTCAGACCCTCCTCGTGCTGGCGCTGCGGACGGCGCGGGCGTCGACCGACGGCAGGACCGCCATGACCTGCCACGCGAGGAAGCCGACGAGGGCGGTGAGCCCCACGAGGCCGGCGACCGTGCCCGTTCCGACACCCTGCCACGGGTCGACGGGCGGCGCGACGGCGACACCCAGCCCGGCGAGCGCGGCGAGACCGGTGAGCAGGGCGTGCGCGCGGGTCGGCGGGGTGTCGGCCTTGCCGAAGCACCCGCAGCTCGACAGGACGCCGCCGCGGGCCAGGGCCCGGACGACGAAGGCGGTGAAGCCGGCGTACAGCAGCGCGACGAGCAGGCCTGTCGCCCGGGAGGGGGCGACGACGGCAGCGGTCCCGACGACGACCTCGAGGGCCGCGAAGGCGCGGACACCGGCGGCGGGGGCGGGCAGCCCGGTCGAGCGCAGCGCCCGCACGAGGTCACCGGGGGCCAGGACCTTCGGCGCCCCGGCGAGCACGAGCAGGGCCCCCGCGGCGAGGAACGGCACCGCGAGGACGCCCCAGGCGCCGGTCACCTCACTCCCCGCGCAGCAGGTGCCAGAGGTGGCCGTGGTGCTCCCGGTCGACGAGCTCGGGCACGACCGTGCGCTCGAACAGCTCGACCCCGGAGAGGTCGTAGGCCTGCTCGGCGAAGTTGGTGATGGCGTAGGTCATCCCGCGCGACTCGAGGTCGTGGAGGCGCTCGACGAGCTGCTCCGGGGTCCCGACGAGCGGGCCGGACCCGTAGGTGGCGATGGTGTCCTCGACCTTGGCCTGGGGGACGCCGGCGCCGAGCATCCGGTCGCGGATCGCGTCGAGGCGCTCGCGGACCTCCCGCTCGTCGCGGCCGATGACGACGTTGTAGTTGGCGCTGCGGACGATCTCGCCGAAGTCGCGGCCCACGTCGCGGCAGTGGCCCTCGAGGATCGCGCTCTTGGCGGAGAACCCCTCGGGCGAGCCGTCGAAGTTGGTGTAGTCGGCGTACTCGGCCGCGATGCGCAGGGTCTTCTTCTCCCCGCCGCCGGCCACCCACATCGGGATGCCGCTGCGCGCGCCGCCCGGCTGCGAGGTGCCCTGGAGCGGCTGCGGGAAGCACATCGCCCCGTCGACCTGGTAGTGCTCGCCGTCGAGCGTCGCGCGGCCCGTGGTCCACATCTGACGCATGATCTCGACGCCCTCGCGCAGCATCGCCAGGCGTTCCCCGGCGCGGGGGAAGCCGTAGCCGTAGGCCCGCCACTCGTGCTCGTACCAGCCGGCGCCGATGCCCATCTCGAGGCGCCCCTCGGACACGATGTCGACGGTGGCGGCGACCTTCGCCAGGTAGGCCGGGTTCCGGTACGCCATGCAGGTGCACATCTGGCCGAGGCGGACCCGTCCGGTGACGCCCGCGAAGGCGGCCATGAGCGTCCACGCCTCGTGCACGGACTCCTCGGTCGGGTGCGGCACCGGGTGGAAGTGGTCGTACACCCAGATCGAGGACCAGTCCTCGATGCCGTCGGCCCGCCGGGCCAGCCCGGCCATGACGCCCCAGTGCTGGTCGGCGTCGATGCCGACGAGGTCGTGGCGCCAGCCCTGCGGGATGAACAGTCCGAACTTCATGCGCGCTCCTCGCGGTGGTGGTCCCACCGATCATGCCGCAGGGGGAGGTCGCGGGATCCGGCGCGGTGCACGCCGACCGTAGGCTGCGCGGGTGGCACACACCCTCTGCGTGGTCGGCACCTCCTACGTCGGCCTGTCGCTCGCCGTCCTCCTCGCCCGGCAGCACGACGTCGTCGCGTACGACATCGACGAGGGCCGGGTCGCGATGCTCCGTGAGGGCCGCAGCCCGATCGCCGACCCCGACATCGAGGCGCACCTCGCCGCCGGTGGGCTGCGACTGCGCGCCACCACCGACAAGGAGGAGGCGTACCGCGGCGCGGAGTTCGTCGTCGTCGCGACACCTACCGACTACGACGAGCGGACCAACTACTTCGACACGAGCAGCGTCGAGCAGGTCGTCGGCGACGTGCACGCCATCGAGCCGTCGGCCACCGCCGTCGTCAAGTCGACCGTGCCCGTCGGCTTCACCGCCGCGCTGCGCGAGCGGCTCGGCACCGACCGGGTCGTCTTCTCCCCCGAGTTCCTCCGCGAGGGCCTGGCCCTGCACGACAACCTCCACCCGTCGCGCATCGTCGTCGGCGACCGCGGCCCGGCCGGCGAGCGCTTCGCCCGGCTGCTCGCCGACGCCGCGCTCGACGAGGACGTGCCCGTCCTGCTCACCGACAGCACCGAGGCCGAGGCGATCAAGCTCTTCGCCAACACCTTCCTCGCGATGCGCGTCGCCTACTTCAACGAGCTCGACTCCTACGCGGCCACGCACGGTCTGGACACCCGCCAGATCATCGACGGCGTCTGCCTCGACCCCCGGATCGGGGCGCACTACAACAACCCGAGCTTCGGCTACGGCGGGTACTGCCTGCCCAAGGACACCAAGCAGCTCCTCGCCAACTACGCCGACGTGCCGCAGACCCTCATCCAGGCCATCGTCGACGCCAACACGACCCGCAAGGACTTCGTCGCCTCCGACGTGCTGGCCCGCGAGCCGCGGGTCGTCGGCATCCACCGGCTGATCATGAAGGCGGGCTCGGACAACTTCCGCAGCAGCAGCGTCCAGGGCGTCATGAAGCGGATCAAGGCCAAGGGCGTCGAGGTGCTCGTCTTCGAGCCCGAGCTCGACGCCGACTCGTGGTTCGGCTCCCCGGTCGTCGGGCTCGACGAGCTCAAGGAGCGCAGCGACGTCATCGTCGCCAACCGCCTGACCCCCGACCTCGCCGACGTCGCCGACCGCGTCTACACCCGCGACCTCTTCGGCGGTGACTGAGCACGCCGTCCCGACGTTTGCTCGGGTGACCATCGTCCGTCTGAGGACGGCACGACGGTCCCGAGGCCTCACTCAGCCCGCGTCTCCGCACGTGCGGGGTTGTGGCGGTCGGATCGGGCCGGCGACAGCAACAACCCGGCACGTGCGGGGTTCCGACGCGACGACTGCCCGTCGTCTCCGGTCCGCCTGCCGACCTCCCCCCGCTGCGCGGGCGGGAGGGGCATGATGGCCGCCATGGGAGCCCTGAAGCACCAGAACGACCCCGACCTCGTCCGCGAGCTGCTCATGGACCCCGGCATCTGGGTGGTCGTCGGGCTCTCGGACAACCGGACGCGGCCGGCCTGGGACATCTCGCGCTGGCTCACCTACGAGCTGGGCAAGCCGATCATCCCGGTGCACCCGAAGGCCGAGACGGTGCACGGCGCCCAGGGGTACGCCTCGCTCGCCGACATCCCCGACCAGGACCTCAAGGTCGTGGACTGCTTCGTCAACTCCTCGCACGTCGGGGCGGTCGTCGACGAGGCCATCGCCCACAAGGACCGGCTCCAGATCGACGCGGTCTGGATGCAGCTCGGGGTCATCGACCCGGCGGCCGCCGACCGGGCGCGGGCGGCCGGCCTCGAGGTCGTCATGGACACCTGCCCGAAGATCGAGTGGCCCAAGATCCGCAGCGACGGCATGCAGCGCTGACCGTCGGCCCGCGGGCGGAACCGGGCGCCGAGGGAACCGCCGCGCCTCAGTATCGTTGGACCCGACGGACGGCCGGCTGCGGCCTCCCCCGATCGCGTTGAGAGGCCGACCCCCGCCGTGCGGATGATGCACCACCCCACCCTCCAGTCGCTCGAGACCCGCCAGGACGGCACCTCCCTCGAGGTGTCGCTGTCCTGTCGGGTCGGCGTGCGGCTGCTCGGCGTCTCCGTGGCGGCCCGCGGTGGCGAGGGCGGCACCCTCTGGAGCCAGGACCTCGAGCCGACGTCCCCGGCCCGGGTCAGCGTGCCGCTGGAGGAGGTCGGGGCCGCGGCCGACGACCTCTTCCTGACGATCGTCCGGGCCCCCCGCCCCGGGGCACCTGCCGTGGCCCTGCTCGACCTGGTGCTCACCCTCGAGGCCGACGAGCCGGACGACACCGTCGTCGTGGGGCGGGCCGAGTACCGCGGCGTCCCCGCCCGGCACACCGCCGTCTCCGCCTCCCGTCCCGTCGAGGTCAGCGGTGGGGTCATCACGCCGTACCTGCGCCGCGGGGGCAACATCAGCCTGGCCTACGCCCGCGTCGAGCCGCCGGTGGCCGGCTCCGGGAAGGTCACGCGGGTCAAGGCCTCCGACGACGGGTGGGAGATCCACGGCCGGGTCGAGACCCGCAGCCACGCCCTGACCGACGGCGAGCTCGTCTTCGTCACCCGCCGCACCGGTGAGCGGATCACGCTGCGGACCGAGCTGCACCCCGCCGTCCCCGTCGACCAGCCGGCCGAGGACCGGGTCACCCGCTTCACGGCCTGGCTCGAGCCGGGCGACCTGCTCGGCCACTTCGACCGGCCCGAGTTCCTCGACGCCGTGCTCGTCGCCCGGGTCGCCCACCACGAGCAGCCCGCCGAGATCCGGGTCCGCCAGGTGGCCAAGACGCTGCGGCTGGCGATGCCGGCGTCGGTGATGTCCGACGGCACGCACGCCGGCGAGTTCCGCGCCTACCGCACCTTCAAGTCCGGCGCGCTGGCCCTGGAGTTCCGGCCCCTCGACGTCGAGGCCGTCGAGCTGGCCCGCACCCCGGTGCGCTCCGGCGTCCAGCTGCGCTGGCAGACCCGCCACCGGCCGGTCTGGCTCGTCGGGGAGCGCCCGGACACCGCCCAGGACACCGGGATCGCGCTCTACCGCCACCTGCGCGAGAACCACCCGGAGATCGACGCCCGCTACGTCATCGCCGCCGACTCCCCCGACCGCGATGCCCTCGGCGACGACCCGGGCGTCCTCGTCTTCGGCAGCCGCGAGCACGTGGAGGCCACCCTCGCCGCCCGCCGCATCCTCTCCTCGCACCACAGCGACTACCTGCTGGCGACCCGCAACCCGTCCTTCCAGCGCAACGTGCGCGCCCGCCGGATCTTCCTCCAGCACGGCGTCATGGGGACGAAGAACATGGTCGCCAACTACGGCTGGTCGGCGCCCGGCTTCAGCGCCGACGCGTTCGTCGTCAGCTCCGAGCGCGAGCGAAGGATGATCGTCGAGGACTTCGGCTGGCCCGAGGACCGCGTCGTCGTCACGGGCCTCTCCCGCCACGACCGGCTCTTCGAGGACCACCCCCCGCCCGAGCGCCGCCTGCTCATCATGCCGACGTGGCGGGACTGGCTGCAGGGCCCCGAGGACGTCGTCGCCAGCGACTTCTTCCGGCGCTGGGAGGAGGTGCTGCACGCCCCCGAGTTCTGGGACTTCCTCGAGCGCCACGACCTCTCGGCGGACCTCTACCTCCACGCGAACATGCAGCCCTACGCCGACCTGTTCGACCTCTCGCACGTGTCCGTCGTGCGCCACGGCGAGGTCGCCATCCAGGACCTCCTGCTGCGCTCGACGATGATGCTCACCGACTTCACGAGCGCGGCCATCGACTTCTCCTTCCTCGACCGGCCGGTCGTCTACTACCAGTTCGACCGCACACGCTTCATCGGCAAGCGCCCGTCGCACTTCGACCTCGACGAGGAGCTCCCCGGCGAGATCGTCGCCACCCGCGACGAGGTGCTCGAGGAGCTCGAGGCCGCCGCCGCGCGGGGCTTCACCATCACCCCCGAGGCCCGGCGCAAGTCCGAAACCCTCCTCGCCCACCGCGACACCGGCGCCCGCGAGCGCATCGTGCAGGCCGCGGCCGAGGCGCCGCACCGGCGGCTCGACCCGCCCGGGCTGCGCGACGCGGTCGGCTCGGCGCAGCGCCTGTGGACGCGCCAGACCACCAGGGGCCGGGTGGGCGCGGTGAAGCGGCGCCTGCGCCAGCCGCTCGGGCGTGCGCTCTTCAAGGTCGCGAGCCGCCTGCCCCGCTCCGGGCTCGTCGCCTTCGAGAGCAACATCGGCAACGACATCGGCGACAGCCCCGGCGCCCTGCACCGCGAGATCGTCCGGCGCGGCCTGCCCGTCGAGACCGCGTTCGTCCTCGAGCCGAGCCTGCCCGCCCCCGACGGCGTGCGCGTCCTGCCCCGCGGCACACTGCGCCACCTGTGGGCGATGGGCCGCGCCCGGGTCTGGGTGAGCAACCAGAACATGCCCGCCCTCGTGCCGCGCCCCCCGGGGACGTTCTGGGTGCAGACCTGGCACGGCACCCCGCTCAAGCGGATGCTGCACGACCTCGACTCCGTCGTCGGCCGCGACGCCGGCTACGTGGGTCGCGTCGACCGGATGATCGGCGACTGGAGCGTGCTGCTCTCCCCCAGCGGCTGGGCCACCGAGCGCTTCCGCTCCGCCTTCCGCTACGACGGCGACGTCATCGAGGAGGGCTACCCGCGCAACGACGTCCTCGTCACCTCCCCCGAGGAGCGGGCGAGGGCGGTGCGCCGCCGGCTCGGGCTGGCCCGCTCGAAGAAGGTCCTCGTCTACGCGCCGACCTTCCGCGACGACCAGCGCACCGGCAACCGGTTCACCTTCGTCCTGCCGCTCGACCTCGACGCCCTCCTGCGCCTGGCCGGTGACGAGTACGAGGTGCTCGTCCGCCTGCACCCCGTCGTCCGCGGGAAGGTGCCGCTGCCGTGGGGGGTGCACGAGACGGGCGCCGGCTTCGAGATGGACGACCTGCTCGCCGTCGCCGACGTCCTCGTCACCGACTACTCCTCGGTGATGTTCGACTACTCGGTGCTCGAGCGGCCGATGGTCTTCTACGTCCCCGACCTCGACCACTACCGCGACGCCCTCCGCGGGTTCTACCTCGACTTCGAGGCCGAGGCCCCCGGACCCCTCGTGCGCACGACCGCCGAGCTCGCCGAGGTCATCCTCGACGAGGAGCGGCTGGCCGGGCACGCGGATGCCGTGCGGGCCTTCCGCGAGCGCTTCGCCCCGCTCGACGACGGCAGCGCCTCGGCCCGCGTCGTCGACGAGCTGCAGCGTCGCGGCGTCCTCCCGCGCGACCCCCGCTGACCCTCGGGCTCAGCCCTGGCGGCGCTCGCGCAGGGCCGCCCCCTTGGCGTGGGCCTCGTCGCGCAGGTCGGCGCGGAAGGCATCCATCGCGGACCGGAGCCGCTCGGCCTCCGGGCCCTCCCCGGCACCGAGGATGCGGGCCGCGAGCAGCCCGGCGTTGCGCGCACCGCCGACCGAGACCGTCGCGACCGGCACCCCGGCGGGCATCTGGACGATCGAGAGCAGCGAGTCCATGCCGTCGAGGTACTTCAGCGGCACGGGGACGCCGATGACGGGCAGCGAGGTGACCGAGGCGAGCATCCCGGGCAGGTGGGCGGCCCCTCCGGCGCCGGCGACGAGCACCCGCAGCCCCCGCCCCGCGGCGCGGCGGCCGTACTCGAGCATCTCCTCGGGCATCCGGTGAGCGGAGACGACGTCGACCTCGCAGGCCACACCGAGCTCGGCGAGGACGGCGACGGCGGCCTCCATGACCGGCCAGTCCGAGTCCGACCCCATGACGACGCCGACGACCGGCGCCCCGCTGCTCGAGCTGCTCATTCGGTGACCACTCCCTGGATGTAGTCGGCGGCGTGGCCGGCCCGCTCGCGCAGGTCGGCGAGGTCGTCGCCGGAGACGTTGACGTGGCCGATCTTGCGGCCGGGCCGCACGTCCTTGCCGTACAGGTGCACCTTGACCTCGGGGTCGCGGGCCATGACGTGCCGGTAGGTGGGGTACAGCTCGGGGTAGTCGCCGCCAAGGACGTTGGCCATCACCGTCCACGGCTCGAGGGGTCGCGGCGACCCGAGGGGCAGGTCGAGGACGGCCCGCAGGTGCTGCTCGAACTGGCCGGTGACCGCGCCGTCCATCGACCAGTGGCCGCTGTTGTGCGGGCGCATGGCGAGCTCGTTGACGACGAAGGCCGGCGCGCCGTCGGCGTCGGCGACCTCGACCCCGCGTGGAGACTCTCGCTCCAGCTCGAAGAGCTCCACGGCCAGCACCCCGGTGACCCCGAGCGCCCCGGCGACCCGCAGGCCGGCCTCGACGGCCCGGGCGGAGAGGTCGGGGTCGAGGTCCGGGGCCGGGGCGAGCACCTCGGTGCAGATGCCGTCGGTCTGGACGGTCTCGACGACGGGCCACGCGGCGGCCTGCCCGGAGGGGCTGCGGGCGAGGAGCACGGCGAGCTCGCGGCGGAAGGGCACCCGCTCCTCGAGGAGCAGCCCGGTGCCGGCCTCCTCCGCGCGGGCCAGCCAGTCCGCGAGCTCCGCCGCCGACGAGACGACGGCCACGCCCTTGCCGTCGTAGCCGCCGCGCGGCGTCTTGGCGACGACCGGCCACCCGACCTCCTCGCCGAAGGCCTCGACGTCGGCGGCCGTGTCGGCCCTGGCCCAGCGCGGGCACGGCACCCCGAGCGCGGTGAGCCGCTCGCGCATCGCGAGCTTGTCCTGGGCGAAGCGCAGCGCCTCGGGGGTGGGGTGCACCGGCACCCCGGTGGAGACGAGCTCGTCGAGCACCTCGGCGGGGACGTGCTCGTGGTCGAAGGTGACGACGTCGCAGGCCGCGGCGAAGGCGAGCACCGCCTCGGCGTCGGTGTGCGCCCCCACGGGCGAGCTCGGCACGACGAGGGCCGCGCTCGCGTCCTCGGCCTCCGCGAGCACGCTGAGGGTCAGCCCGAGCTCGGCGGCGGGGCCGGCGCACATCCGGGCGAGCTGGCCACCGCCGACGATGCCGACGACGGGAAAGCCTCCGGGCGCGCGGCGAGGGGTGGTCACCGGGCGAGGATATCGACACCCGTCCGTGGGTAGGCTGCGTGGGTGACTGCCCAGGACACTCCGACCCGAGGACCGGTGACCCGGGCCCTCGACGCCGTCCGCGGAGCCGTCGACGTCCTCTACCGCGAGGCCATCAAGTTCGGCGTGGTCGGTGCGGTCGCCTTCGTCATCGACCTCGGGCTGGCCAACCTCCTGTGGCACACCGTGCTCGCCGACAAGGTGACGACGGCCAAGATCATCTCGGGCGCCGTCGCGACCCTCGTCGCCTGGCTGGGCAACCGCCAGTGGACCTTCCGCCACCGCCGCAGCCGCCCGGTGCACCACGAGGTCGCCCTCTTCTTCGGGGTCAACCTCGTGGCCCTCGGCATCTCCGCCGTCGCGCTGGCCGTCTCGCACTACGGCCTCGGCTACACGACGCGGCTGGCCGACAACATCGCCACGGTCGTCGGCATCGGCCTCGGCACCCTGTTCCGGTTCTGGGCCTACCGCCGCTGGGTCTTCTCGCACGAGCCGATCTGAGGCCCGGCGCGGCTCAGCCCTCGCTGACCGACAGGAACAGCGCGAAGACCGGCGGGGTCGCCCGCGCCAGCTCGAGCCGGCCCCCGGCCGCCTCGGCGAGGTCGCGGGCCAGCGACAACCCGAGCCCGGAGCCCGACGAGGACACCGAACGCTCGAAGATGTGCGGCGCGATGGTCGACGGCACGCCGTCGCCCTCGTCGGTGACCTCGATGACGACCGACGGCCCGGCGCGGCGCGCGTTGACCTCGACCGTGCCGCGCCCGTAGGCCAGCGAGTTCTCGAGCAGCGTCGTGAGGATCTGGCCGAGGGCCACCGGGGTCGCCCGCACCACGAGGCCGCGCTCGCCGCTGATCTTGACGCTGCGCCGGGCCCCGGCGAACGCCGGCTGCCACTCGCGCTGGAGCGAGGCGAGGACCGAGTCGAGCGAGACCGACGGGTTGGCCTCGGCCCCGTGCCGGGTGCGCGACATCAGGTCGTCGACGACCTTGCTGAGCCGCTCGACCTGGCCGATGGCGATCGTCGACTCCTCGGCGACCACGCTGAGGTCGTCGGTGAGGTTGATCTCCTCGAGCCGCATGAGCAGGGCGGTCAGCGGGGTGCGCAGCTGGTGCGAGGCGTCCGCGGCGAAGTCGCGCTCCGAGGCGAGCCGCTTGGCCCCCTGCTGCGCGCCGCGGATCAGGGCGGCGTCGAGCGTGTCGACCTCGGAGATGCCGGAGCCGAGGGGCACCGGCCGGTCGCCCTGGTTGAGCCGCTCGACACGCTGGCGCAGCGTGCCGAGGAGGTCGGCGAGCCGGGCGGCGCTGCGGTCGGCGATCCAGATGGTGCCGAGCGTGGCGACGCCGAGGGCCGCGACGACCGCGATGCCCGGGACGACCCACGACTCGGGGTCCTCGGCCCGCGGGCGGGGCCCGAAGACGATGACGATCGCCGCGGTGGCGACGCAGAGGGCCGTGAGGACGGCCACCCGCCCCGCGACCTCGAGGACGATGCGACGCACCGGTGCTCAGTCCTCCGGGGCGTCGAAGCGGAACCCGAGACCGCGGATCGTCGTGATGTACCGCGGGTGGGCGGCGTCGTCGCCGAGCTTCCGGCGCAGGACCGAGATGTGCATGTCCAGGGTCTTCGTCGAGCCGTACCAGGCGCTGTCCCAGACGTCGCGCATCAGCTTCTCGCGGGAGACGACCTTGCCGGCGTTGGCCACGAGCACCCGGAGCAGCTCGAACTCCTTGCCGGTGAGCTGCACCTCCTCGCCGCGCAGGAACACCCGGCGGCCGTCGGGGTCGATGTCGAGGAGCTGGTTCTCCTCGTTCTCGCCCGCCTCGACGACGCCCCGCCGCAGCAGCGCCCGGGCCCGGGCCAGCAGCTCGGCGAGCCGGAAGGGCTTCGTGACGTAGTCGTCGGCGCCGGCGTCGAGGCCCACGACGGTGTCGACCTCGTCGGCGCGGGCGGTGAGCACGAGGACGGGCACCGTGCTGCCCTCCTGGCGCAGCCGGCGGCACACCTCGAGGCCGTCCATCTTCGGCAGGCCGAGGTCGAGGACCAGCAGGTCCGGCGAGCGCAGGGCGTGCTCGAGGGCGGACTCGCCGTCGGTGCACACCTCGACCTCGTAGCCCTCGCGGCGCAGGGCGCGGGCGAGCGGGTCGGAGATGGCGGGGTCGTCCTCGGCCAGCAGCACCTTCGTCATGCGGCGATCGTAGTCACGATGACGCGTTCGGCACGGCGGGACGACGTCCGAGCGGCGCGCGTCGCAGCTCGTGGAGCGTGACGACCCCGATGCCGCGCAGCATCCGGCGCCTGCGTTCGATGGCCGAGAACCCCGACACGGTGCCCAGCGCACGGGCCATGTCCTCGTCGACGTAGACCGTGCCGGAGGGCGTGACGGCCGTGATCCGGCTCGCCTTGTTGACGGTGACGCCGAAGACGTCGCCGAGCCGCGAGATCACCCGTCCGTGGGCCAGCCCCACCCGCACGGGCGGCAGGAGCTCGTCCTCGGCCATCGCGTCGACGAGGTCGAGGGCGATGGCGGAGGCGGCCGCGGCGTCGGTGTGCACGAAGAGCACCTCGTCACCCACGGTCTTGATGACCCGCCCGCCGTGCTCGGCGACGACGTCGCTGGCCAGCAGCTCGAAGCGCTGGACGAGGCGGGCGAGCTGGCGCTCGCTCATCCGGCGCACGAAGGAGGTGAAGGCGACGAGGTCGGCGAACCCGACGGCCCGCACGGGTGCGGAGGGGTCGGAGCGCACCGCGGGGTCGGCGTCGGCGAGCATGCGCTGGATGGCGTTGGTCAGGTGGCGGCGCCAGACGTAGACGAGCAGCGGCTCGATCTCGTCGATGGTGCGGGCGAGCAGGTTGGCGGCGTCGGCGGCGATCCGCGGCTCGGGGACCGAGCGCGTGTCCTTGCCGTCCCGCGCGTCGTCGGGGACGTCCGCGGTCAGGGACTCGGCGACGAGCTGGGTCTGCCACACCGCGAGCCGGTCGGCCGTGCGGGCGAAGGCCCGGGTCATCCCGTAGGCGAGCTCCTCGCTGACCCGGCCGGCCCGGACCATCTCGGTGACGCGGCGCAGGGCCTCGCGGTCGGCGTCGGTGAACATCGCCTCGTCGTCCTCGACGACCTGGAAGCCCATCGCGTGCCAGAAGCGGCGCGCCTCGACGGGGTCGACACCCGTGCCCTCGCTGACCTCGGCGCGGGCCATCGACGCGGAGCGGCCGAGGAGGGCACGCTCGACCCGGCCGGCGAGGTCGTCGGCCGCGGGCTCGGGCGGAGGGAGTGCCTGTTCGGTGTTCGGCGCCGCCTCCGGCGGCTGCTCGTCCGCCATCCCACCTCCTCGCTCAGCGCGGCCGGACGTGGACGACGTCGCCGGCGGAGACGCTCGTGGTCCCGTCGTCGGTGCGCACGGTCAGTCTGCCCTCCGCGTCGACGCCTGTCGCCCTCCCCCGTCGGACGGTTCCGCCCGGCCCGTGGACCTCGACGTCGCGCCCCACGGTCGCGCACGCGTCGCGGTACCCGGCGACCGCCGGGCCCGACGGCCCGGTGTCCTCGTCGAGCACGAGCGCGAGGTGGTGGAGGTAGGACTCGAGGAGCGCGGTGCGGTCGACGCCCGGGGCGCCCGCCGCCCGCAGCGAGGTGGCGGTGTCGAGTGGGAGGTCGGCCCGCTCGGTGTCGACGTTGACGCCGGTGCCGACGACCACGCCCTCCGGGGTCCACTCGCAGAGCAGGCCGGCCAGCTTGCGGTCGCCGTCGCCCGGGACGAGGAGGTCGTTGGGCCACTTGAGCGCGGTCGGGACCCCGGCCACGTCGGTCACGGCCCGGTGCAGCGCCAGCCCGGCGAGCAGCGGCACCCATCCGGCCCCGGACGGCGGGACGGGGACGAGCACCGACACCGCGAGCGCCGTGCCCGGGGTGGTCGTCCAGGCCCGCCCGAGGCGTCCGCGGCCGGCCTCCTGGACGTCGGCGACGACGACGCGACCCGGGCGCAGGTCGCGGCGCAGCTCGTCGTTCGTCGACCCGAGGCGCTCGAAGACCTCGACAGGGAGCCAGGGGTCGCCGGGTGTGACGGATACCGCGTCCAGCGGACGCCGTGGGGGCTTTTCGCTCACGGCGCCAAGGCTAGGCTCGGAGCATGGCGACGAGCGACCTGCACGGCATCGGCGGGACGGACGTCCCCGCCGACATGGACATGACCTCGACCGCGGGCAAGCTGGCCGACCTCAAGCGTCGGGTGGCCGAGGTCGCGAACGCCGGCTCCGAGCGGGCCGTCGAGAAGCAGCACGCGCGCGGCAAGAAGACCGCCCGCGAGCGCCTCGAGCTGCTGCTCGACGAGGGCACGTTCGTCGAGATGGACAAGTACGCCCGGCACCGCTCGGTCTCCTTCGGCCAGGACAAGAACCGGCCCTACGGCGACGGCGTCGTCACCGGCTACGGCACGGTCGACGGCCGCACCGTCGCCGTCTTCGCCCAGGACTTCACCGTCTTCGGCGGCTCGCTCGGCGAGGTCTTCGGCGAGAAGATCGTCAAGATCATGGACTTCGCGATGAAGGTCGGCTGCCCGGTCGTCGGGCTCAACGACTCGGGCGGGGCGCGCATCCAGGAAGGTGTCGTCTCGCTCGGCCTGTACGGCGAGATCTTCCGTCGCAACGTCCACGCCTCGGGCGTCATCCCGCAGATCTCGCTGATCATGGGCCCGTGCGCCGGCGGAGCCGTGTACTCCCCCGCGGTCACCGACTTCACCGTGATGGTCGACCAGACCTCGCACATGTTCATCACCGGCCCGGACGTCATCAAGACCGTCACCGGCGAGGACGTGGGCTTCGAGGAGCTCGGCGGTGCGCGCACGCACAACACGAAGTCCGGTGTGGCGCACTACATGGGCACCGACGAGGACGACGCCATCGAGTACGTCAAGGCGCTGCTCTCGTACCTGCCGAGCAACAACATGGAGGACCCGCCGGTCTTCGGCGACGAGCTCGACCTCGCCGTGACCGACGACGACCGCTTCCTCGACACCGTCATCCCGGACAGCCCCAACGTCCCCTACGACATGCACGCGGTCATCGAGAAGCTCCTCGACGACGGCGAGTTCCTCGAGGTGTCCCCGATGTTCGCGCCGAACATCATCACCGGTTTCGGTCGCGTGGAGGGGCGTTCGGTGGGTGTCGTCGCGAACAACCCGATGCAGTTCGCCGGCACGCTCGACATCGACGCCTCCGAGAAGGCCGCCCGCTTCGTGCGCACCTGCGACGCCTTCAACGTGCCGGTGCTGACCCTCGTCGACGTGCCCGGCTTCCTCCCCGGCACCGACCAGGAGTGGGACGGCATCATCCGCCGCGGCGCGAAGCTCATCTACGCCTACTCCGAGGCGACCGTCCCGCTCGTCACCGTCATCACGCGCAAGGCCTACGGCGGCGCGTACGACGTCATGGGGTCCAAGCACCTCGGCGCCGACATCAACCTCGCGTGGCCGACCGCGCAGATCGCCGTCATGGGCGCCCAGGGCGCGGTGAACATCCTGTACCGCAAGGAGCTCAAGAAGGCCGGCGAGAAGGGCGAGTCGGTCGAGGAGGCACGTGCGGCGTTCATCAAGCAGTACGAGGACGCGCTGGCCAACCCCTACGTCGCCGCCGAGCGCGGGTACATCGACACCGTCATCACCCCGTCGAACACCCGGATGAACGTCACGAAGGCGCTGCGGGCGCTGCGCACCAAGCGCGCGTCGCTGCCGCCCAAGAAGCACGGGAACATCCCGCTGTGACGACGAACGACGAGGCGCCGGCGCCGGCGATCCGGATCCACGGGCCCGCGACCCCGCAGGACGTCGCGGCGATCGTCGCGGTGCTCGCCGCGGCCGGCGGTGGGGGCGACCCGGAGCCGGCGCCCCGGACCTCGACGTGGGCGGACCACCGGGCGGCGCACCGACGTCCGGTCGGCCACGGCCCCGGCGCCTGGCAGTCCACCTTCCGTCACTGACCCGCGCTGTTCCCCGTACCCCGAGCGACCAATAGGTCACTCCAGGTACGGCCCCGGCCCCGCCATCCGTACCCCGAACGACCAATAGGTCACTCCAGGTACGCCTGTGGATGACGCAGATGCCGGTCCACGCCTCAGTGCCATCCTCGGACGATGGACCGTCGTCCCGTGCATCCGTCGTGGCCGTTCCTCCGTCGGGAGGCCGGCCGGCTCGGTGTGAGCCCCCGCGCCCTCCGAGGGCGCGCCTTCCGGACGGTCCTTCCCGGTGTCATCGTCTCCACCCTCGTCCCCGACACCGTCGTCGTCCGCTCGCGGGCCGCACTCCTGCTGGCACCCGAGGGCGGCGCCATCAGCCACTGGACGGCAGCGCGCCTCTGGGGAGGACGGGTCCCGGACAACGAACGCATCCACCTCGCGTTCATGCGGGACGTCCGCTTCCGGGCCCGGGGTGTGATGACCCACCGGTTCCGGCACCGGCTCGACATCCGCCGGCGGCACGGACTCCCCGTCACGTCGCCGGGGCAGACCTTCTGCCACCTGGCGCGGTTCCTCGGGCTCGTCGACCTCGTCGCACTCGGCGACAGCCTCGTCCGACGGGGTCGCATCACCCCCGAAGAGCTCGTCGCGTACGCCGAGGACTGGGTCGGCCAGTGCCGGAGCGAGGCTCTCGAGGGAGCACGGCTCGTACGGGACGGTGTCGACTCCTCGCCCGAGACCGCCCTCCGACTCCTGATGGTCCTCGCCGGCCTGCCCGAGCCGGGGGTGAACCTCCGCCTTCGTCGTGAGGACGGCAGCGTGCGGTTCCGGATCGAGCTCGCCTACGAGGACGCCCTCCTGGCCATCGAGTACGACGGTCGCTGGCACGAGGCCGAGGACCAGCAGGAGCACGACCGGGAACGCCGGCAGCAGCTCGAGGCGATCGAGGGCTGGCGCTTCGTCGTGGTCACGGGCGACGAGCTCTACGGTGCGCCGGAGGAGCTGCTCCGGCGGCTGTGGGACGAGCTCCGCTCTCGGGGCGTCGTCGTGCCTGGTCAGCTGTCCGAGGCATGGCGGGGCCACTTCCGGGTCGTGCAGGTCGCGGCCTGACCCTCCAGAGGAGCCCTGGGACGGGTCAGCCGCTGCGCCGACGCACCTTTCGCTCGAGCTCGGCGTGGTACTCCGCACCGAGCACACCGGCGTCGAGCACCACGCGGGCCGCGCCGAGGTCCCCCGAGAACGCCCGCAGCACGACGGGCACGGTCACCTCGTGGTCCGGGCGGGAGACCACCCGGATGGCGTCGCCGACCGAGATGCGGCCCGGTTCGACGACGGCGAGGTAGGCACCCGGCCGGCCGTGCTCCGTGAACCTCCTGACCCAGCCCTTCTCGCCCATCCACGCAGCGAAGTTGGCGCAGGGGGTCCGCGGCCCGGTCACCTCGAGGAGCACGTCGCCGACCCGCCAGCACTCACCGACGCGTGCGCCGTCGACGTCGAGCCCCTCGGTCGTGAGGTTCTCCCCGAAGCAGCCGTCGGCCAGGTGACGCCCCAGCGCACCCGACCAGAAGTCGAGCTCCTCGCGGGCTACCGCGTAGACCGCCTGGTGTGACCCGCCGTGATGCCTCTGGTTCAGCACGTCGTCCCCCACGACCCCGCTGCCGAGCCCGGTGCCGCGCGGACCCGGGTCGCGGACGTCGATCGTGTCGACCGGACGCTTGTCGATGCCCGTGACCCGGTTCTTGACGCCGATGCCGGCACGCCCGTGCCCGACGTTGACCGACCTGATGTGGGGCTGCATCGCCCGAGCCTAGGCGACCCCGGCGCGTACCTGACGTGACCTATTGGTCGATGTGGGCACGGGTAGCGAGCCGGGCACGTACCTGACGTGACCTATTGGTCGATGTGGGCACGGGTAGCGAGCCGGGCACGTACCTGAGATGACCTATTGGTCGATGTGGGCACGGGCGGGAATGGGGAGGCCGGGCCGCTCCTGGCTCGGGTAGCGTCCGGCGGGTGAGCGAGACCACCCACCGCCAGCCCACCGCCGTCGACGCCGTGGCCGACGCGCACTTCGACGCCGTCATCGCGCTGAGCCCCATCGAGGCCACCTACCTCGGCGTCCCGGGCCGCGACCACGAGCTCGACGACCTCTCCCCCGAGGGCTACGCGGCCCACGCCGAGCTGGCCCGCGACACCCTCGCGCGCCTCGACGCCGCCGAGCCCGTCGACGCCGTCGACCGGGTCACCGTCGCCGCGATGCGCGAGCGGCTCGGCCTCGTCGTCGAGACCCACGAGGCCGGCTACGACCGGATGGAGCTCAACGTCCTGGCCTCCCCGCTCCAGGGCTGCCGCGACGTCTTCGACCTCATGCCCACCGACACCCAGGAGCACTGGGCGACCATCGCCGCGCGCCTGGCCGAGGTGCCCCGCGCCCTCGACCAGTACGCCACGACGCTGCGCGAGTCCGCCGACCGCGGGAGGGTCACGCCGCGCCGGCAGGTCGAGTCGTGCATCCGCCAGTGCGAGGACCTCACGACCTCCGACGGCTTCTTCGCGACCTTCCTCGCGGACGCCACGGCCGGCGGCCGGCCGCTCGACGACGCCGTGGCCGCCGACCTGCGTCGCGGGGTCGAGGCCGCCGCCGCGGCCTACGGCGAGGCGGCGCAGCGGCTGGCCCGCGACCTGCTCGAGCGGGCCCCCGAGTCCGACGCCGCCGGTCGCGAGCGCTACCAGCTGGCCTCCCGGTCCTTCCTGGGCGCGACCGTCGACCTCGAGGAGACCTACGCCTGGGGCCAGGAGGAGCTGGCGCGCATCACCGCCGACATGGAGGCGACCGCACGCCGCATCCTCCCCGGCGCCACGGTCGCCGAGGCCATCGCCCACCTCGACCGCGACGAGGCCTACCTCCTGCACGGCACCGACGCCCTGCGCGAGTGGATGCAGGTCAAGGCCGACGAGGTCATCACCGACATGGCCGACCGGCACTTCGACATCCCCGAGCCGGTGCGCACGATCGAGTGCCGCATCGCGCCCACCCAGACCGGCGGCATCTACTACACCGGGCCGAGCGACGACTTCTCCCGTCCCGGCCGGATGTGGTGGTCGGTGCCCAAGGGCGTCACCGAGTTCGGCACCTGGAAGGAGCTGACGACCGTCTACCACGAGGGGGTCCCGGGCCACCACCTCCAGGTCGCCCAGACGGTCCACCGCCGCGAGCTGCTCAACAAGTGGCGCCGGATGATGTGCTGGGTCAGCGGCCACGGGGAGGGCTGGGCGCTCTACGCGGAGCGGCTGATGGCCGAGCTGGGCTACCTCGAGGACCCGGGCAACCTCCTCGGGATGCTCGACGCCCAGTCGCTGCGGGCGACGCGGGTCGTCATCGACATCGGGGTGCACTGCGGCTTCGAGGCCCCCGCCGAGGTCGGCGGCGGCGAGTGGACCTACGACAAGGCCTGGGAGCTGCTCACCCGGCACGCGAGCAACGACGAGTCCACGCTGCGCTTCGAGCTCGACCGCTACCTCGGCTGGCCGGGGCAGGCCCCGAGCTACAAGATCGGCGAGCGCCTCTGGCTGCAGATGCGTGACGAGGTCGCTGCTCGTGAAGGAGATGCGTTCTCGCTCAAGGACTTCCACCGGCGGGCGCTCGACGTGGGGTCGGTCGGGCTCGACGTCCTGCGCGAGGCGGTGCTCGCCCCGGCCTGAGCGCCCCACCGGGCGCCGGCCACCCAGCGCGTCGTGTCGTCCCGGGCCGCCCCCACCCCCTAGGGTGGTCGTCCGCAGGGGGTTACGCCGGACCATCGGGCGGGACCATACTGTCCTTGGAGCCGTGGCCGGACCGGACACGGAGGAGGACGGGTGCCGCGAGCACGAGGCCGACGCCCCGCGGGGAGCAACACGCGGGAGGCGATCGAGGCCGCCGCCAAGCACCAGTTCGCCGAGCTGGGCTACCCCCGGACGACCCTGCGGGCGGTCGCGCGCGAGGCCGACGTCGACACCCGGCTCGTCACCCACTACTTCGGCTCCAAGCAGAACCTCTTCATCAGCGTCGTCGACTTCCCCTTCGACCCCGAGCAGCTCGCCGAGGGCGTCCTCGCCGAGGGCCCCGAGCACGCGGGCCGGCGCCTGGCCGCGCTGACCATCCGCAGCCTCGAGGACCCCGCCACCCGCCAGCCGATGACCGGGCTGCTGCGGGCCGCCGCCTCCGAGGACGAGGCGGCCCTGCTCGTCCAGCGCATCCTCACCGACCGGATGCTCACGCCGCTGGCCCGCCTGCTGAGCGGCGACCGCCCCGACCTGCGGGCCGCGCTCATCGGCGCACAGCTGACCGGGTACCTCTTCGCCCGCTACGTCGTGGCGCTGCCGGGGCTCGCCGACGCCGACAGCGACGAGCTCGCCGAGGTCGTCGGGCCGGTGCTCCAGCACTACCTCACCGGCCGGCTCGAGGCCTCCGCCACGGACTGAGGTGCCACCGCACGCCCGGCGTGGGACAGAATCGTCGTCGTGGAGCCCGCCGTGCTCGTCGTCGCCATCGTCCTCGTCGTCATCGTCGTCAGCCGACTCGCCGCGCCCCGGGGGGTCCCGGCCCCGATCGCGCTGCTCGGCGTGGGGGCGGTGATCTCGGCCGTCCCCCAGGTGCCGGAGGTCCGCCTCTCCCCCGAGGTCGTCCTCTACGGCCTGCTGCCGCCGCTCCTGTACTCGGCCGCGCTGTCGAGCTCGCTCCTCGACATCCGCACCTTCCGCTCGAAGATCCTCAGCCTCTCCGTCGGCCTCGTGCTCTTCACCGCCGTCGGGGTGGCGTTCGTCGCCCAGGCCCTGATGGACATCGACTTCGCCCTGGCCCTGGCCCTCGGCGCGATCGTCGCCCCACCGGATGCCGTCGCGGCGACGGCGGTCGCGCGACGGATCGGGCTGCCGCGCAGGATCACGACCATCCTCGAGGGCGAGTCGCTGCTCAACGACGCGACGGCGCTGGTCACCCTGCGCACCGCCCTGGCCGCGGCCGGCCTCGCTGCCCACGGCGCCGAGGACGCACCGGTGGGCATCAGCGTCGGGTCGGTCGGCCTCGACCTCGTCATCGCGTCGGTGGGCGGCGTCGCCGTCGGGGTGGTCGCCTACCTGCTCGTCGGATGGCTGCGCAGGCGGCTCACCGAGGTCCCCGCCGACACGGCCCTGTCGTTCATCGCCCCGTTCGTCGCCTACGCCCCGGCCGAGGCCGTGGGCGCCTCGGGGGTGCTCGCCGTCGTCACCGCCGGCCTGCTGCTCGCCTTCCGGGCGCCGGTCCTCCAGTCCGCGCCGTCGCGGCTCGCCGAACGGGTCAACTGGTCGAGCGTCACCTTCGTGCTCGAGAACGCCGTCTTCCTGCTCATCGGCCTCCAGGTGTGGAGCCTCGTCGAGGACACCCGGGACGGCGAGCTCGGCACCGGCCACACCCTCGCCGTCGCCGGGGCCGTGCTGCTCACGGTGCTCGTGCTGCGGCCGGTCTGGCTCCTCGGCCAGGGGCTGCTCCAGGTCCTGCGGGGCCGGGGCGAGCGGCGGGCGCTGCTCGGCTGGTCGCTCGTCAGCGGCTGGGCCGGGATGCGCGGCGTCGTCACCCTCGCCGCGGCCCTCACCCTCCCCGAGGACACCCCGATGCGCCCCGAGCTCGTGCTCATCGCGCTCGTCGTCACCGTCGGCACGCTCGTCCTCCAGGGGACGACGCTGCCCGCCCTCGCCCGGGCCCTCGACGTGCGCGGCCCGGACCCGCGTGAGGACGCCCTCCAGGAGGCCACCGTGCTCGGGGCCACGACCGGCGTCGGGCTGCGCGCCCTCGAGGACGACCCCGCCGCCGACCCCGACGTCGTCGAGGTCATCCGGCAGCAGGCGAGCGACCGCGTCAACCGCAGCTGGGAGCGCCTCGGCACGCTCGGCCCGGGCGAGCGCGAGAGTCCCGCCGAGGCCCGGGCCCGGCTGCGCGTCGAGATGATCCACCACGAGCGCGAGGAGCTGCTGCGCATCCGCGCCCTCGGCCAGGTCGACCACGCGGTGCTCGTGAGCATCCTCGGGCAGCTGGACGCGGAGGAGACCGCGCTGGGGTGGAGCGCGACCCGCAGCGCCGGGGTCCGCACCTCCGAGCTGCGCCCGCCGGAGCGGGTCGCCGGCGCCTGCGACCACCTCGCCGACGACGGCGCACCGCACCCGCCCACGGAGACCGACGGCTGCCCCGAGTGCCGCGCGGAAGGGCTCACCTGGGTGCACCTGCGCTCGTGCACCACCTGCGGGCACGTCGGCTGCTGCGACTCCTCGGTCGGGAAGCACGCGAGCGCCCACTTCCACGCCTCGTCGCACCCGGTGATGCGCTCGATCGAGCCCGGCGAGGCCTGGCGCTGGTGCTTCGTCGACGAGGTGCTCGGCTGAGGCCGCACGCCGCCGTCTACCGTGGCGGCATGCCCGCCACGACCCTCCTGCTCGCCTCCGCCTCCCCCGCCCGCCTGGCCACCCTGCGCTCCGCGGGGGTCGAACCGCTCGTCCGCGTCTCGGACGTCGACGAGGACGCCGCGGTCGCCGAGGCCGAGGCCCGGCACGGCCGGCTCGAGGCCGCCGACGTCGCCCTCCTCCTGGCCCGCGCCAAGGCCGAGGACGTGGCCGCCGCGTCCGACGACCTCGGCGCCGACCTCCTGCTGGGCTGCGACTCGGTGCTCGAGCTCGACGACGAGGTCCACGGCCGGCCGGCCGACGCCGCGGAGGCGGGCGAGCGCTGGCGCCGGATGCGCGGCCGCTCGGGCGTGCTCCACACCGGCCACTGGATGGTGGACCTCCGCGCTGCCGAGGACGGCGGCAGCGGTGGCATGGTCGGTGGAACCGCCTCCACGACAGTGCACTTCGCCGACCTGTCCGATGCCGAGATCGATGCCTACATCGCCACCGGCGAGCCGCTGCGGGTGGCCGGGGCCTTCACCCTCGACGGCCTCGGGGGGCCGTACGTCAGCGGGATCGAGGGCGACCCGAGCAACGTCGTCGGCGTCTCGCTGCCCCTCGTGCGCGAGCTGGTCGGCGAGCTCGGCGTGGCGTGGCACGACCTCCGCACACCCTGAGCGTCCTGTCGGCAAGTACTTGACAGAGTGGAAAGTACTTTCGTATGGTGGTCCCATGAACGACGACACCCGGGAGGGAACCACCATGAACGACATCACGCCCCAGGAGGCCCGCGAGCAGCTGGCCCACGCCGAGGCCGCCACCGGTCGCCGCGACGCCGAGCGCCGGGTCCACGCCTTGGCCACCGGAGGCTTCGGCCTCCTGATCGGCGCCTACCTCGCGGTCTCCAGGATCACCGAGGACACCCGCTGGGAGGCCGTGGTCATCGCCTTCTACGTGCTGCTCCTGCTGGCGCTCACGAGCTGGCAGACCCGCGGCGCCCGCGCCTGGCCGCTGCACGCGCGGCGCACCAGCTGGATCGGGCTGGGCACCACGATGGTGCTCTTCTTCGTGGCGGTCATCGGCTTCAACATCCGCGAGGCCGGTCAGGAGCTCGACGGCGTGCCGCAGACCGAGAACGTCGGGCTGCTCGTCCTCGCCGGGATCCTCGTCGCCGCCCCGATGGTGGTGGCCGCCGTGCGCATCCGCCGCGGGAGCACCGAGTGAGCGCCGACGGCGCCACCCGGCCCGCCCACGCGCGGCACCGGCTCGACGACGTGATCCACGCCCCCGTCCGGTTCAGCATCGTCGCCACCCTGGCGGGGGTCGACGAGGCCGAGTTCGCCCTGGTCCGCGACGAGGTCGAGGTCTCGGACTCGGTGCTCTCCAAGCAGGTCGCGACCCTCGAGCGGGCCGGCTACGTCAAGGTCCGCAAGGGGTACGTCGGCAAGCGCCCCCGCACCTGGCTGTCGCTGACCCGACCCGGCCGGGCCGCGTACGAGTCGCACCTCGCGGCGCTGCGCGAGATCGCCGGCGCCTGACGAGCCGCGGCGTCCCCCTCAGACGGGCGGGACGTCGCGGCGCTTCGTCGCGAAGTGCCGGTCGCGGCGGGCGGCGTAGCGCAGCCGGTGCAGCAGCTCGGCGCGCAGCACCTCGGGCTCGACCACCTGGTCGACGACGAGGTCGGCGGCCAGCCGCTCGAGGTCGACGTCCTCGAGGTACTCGGCCCGGCGGGCGGCGACGAACGCGTCCCGCGCCTCCGGCCCCTCGGCCGCCTCCACCTCGGCGATCTTGTTGGCGTACACCGCGTTGACGGCCGCCTCGGGGCCCATGACGGCGATCCGGGCGGTCGGCAGCGCGATGGTGGCGTCGGGGCCGAAGCCGGGCCCGCCCATCGCGTACAGCCCTGCGCCGTAAGCCTTCCGGACGACGACGCAGAACTGCGGCACGGTGGCGGAGGCGACCGCCGAGACCATCTTCGCGCCGTGCCGGATGATGCCGCCGCGCTCGACCTCGGAGCCGATCATGAAGCCCGGGACGTCGGCGAGGTAGACGAGCGGGATCGAGAACGCGTCGCAGAGCCAGATGAAGCGCGCGGCCTTGTCGGCCGAGTCGGTGAACAGGACCCCGCCCTTGACGGCCGAGTTGTTGGCGACGATGCCGACGCTCTCGCCGCCCATCCGGGCGAAGCCGACGACCAGCTCGGGGGCGAAGAGCGGCTTGACCTCGAAGAAGCTGTGCTCGTCGACGAGGCCGTCGACCAGCTCGTGCACGTCGAAGGGCTGGCTCTCGCGCTCGGGCACGCTGGCCCGGGTGAGCGGTGCCGACGGCTCCTCCGCGTGGTACGTCGGCAGCGCCGAGTGCCAGGTGTCGGGCAGGTAGGAGAAGTAGAGCCGGGCCAGCTCGATGGCCTCGGTGTCGTCGGCGGCCAGCAGGTCGCCGACACCCGAGACGGTGCAGTGCATCCGGGCCCCACCCATCTCCTCGAGGGAGACCTTCTCGCCGACGACCATCTCGGCCATCCGCGGGCTGCCGAGGTACATCGAGGCGTTGCCCTCGACCATGATGATGACGTCGCAGAAGCTCGGGATGTACGCGCCCCCGGCCGCGGAGGGTCCGAAGAGGCAGCAGATCTGCGGGACCTTGCCCGAGAGCGCGACCTGGTTGTGGAAGATGCGCCCCGCGCCCCGCCGCCCGGGGAACATCTCGACCTGGTCGGTGATGCGGGCGCCGGCGGAGTCGACGAGCCAGAAGACCGGCAGCTCCTCGCGCAGGGCGGTCTCCGTGGCCCGGACGATCTTCTCGACCGTTCGCGCGCCCCAGGACCCGGCCTTGACGGTGGGGTCGTTGGCGATGACGACGACCGGCCGGTCGTCGACGGTGCCCCGGCCGGTGACGACGCCGTCGGCCGGCAGCCCGGCCGCCCGCGAGTTGGCGTAGCGGCCGTCCTCGACGAACGAGCCGGGGTCGAGCAGCAGGTCGAGCCGGTCGCGGACGTAGAGCTTGTGCTGCCCGGCGAGCTTGGCCGCCGCCTTCTCCGGCGGGGCCGCCGAGGCCGCGTGGGCCGCCTCGAGCCGGGCCCGGACGTCGGCGACGCGCGGGTCGGTGGTCACGGGGTCGGTGCCGCTCATGCCGGGAGGCCGAGGCCCTTCGCGAGAACCATGCGCTGCACCTCGGAGGTGCCCTCACCGATCTCGAGGATCTTCGCGTCGCGGTAGAAGCGGGCCACGGGGTACTCCTCCATGAAGCCGTTGCCGCCGAACACCTGCGTGGCGATGCGCGTGGCCGTGACCGCGGCCTCGGAGGTGTAGAGCTTGGCCTTCGCGGCGGCCTGCTTGACCTCCTCGACCGAGCGCCGGCCGGCCTCGTGCTCGTCCTTGAGCCACGCCGCCCGGTAGGTGAGCAGGCGGGCGGCATCCTCCATGACGGCGAGGTCGGCGACGGGGAAGGCGACACCCTGGTTGGCGCCGATCGGCCGACCGAAGGCGGTGCGGGACTTCGCGTAGGCGGCCGCCTCCTCGCGCATCCGGGTGATGAGCCCGAGGGCGAGGGCGCTGATGGCGATACGGCCGTCGTCGAGGGTCTTGAGGAACTGGTGGAACCCGCGGCCGCGCTCGCCGAGCAGGTTCTCGGCCGGCACGCGGCATCCCGCGAACGAGAGGCCGTGGGTGTCGGAGATGTTCCAGCCCATCTTCTGGTAGGCCGGCTCGACGGTGAATCCCGGTGTGTCGGAGGGGACCATGATCGCGCTGATCTCGGGACGCCCGTTCTCGAGCGTGCCCGTGCGGGCGGTCACCGTGACGACCGACGTGATGTCGGTGCCCGAGTTCGTGATGAACGCCTTGGCGCCGTCGACGACCCACTCCCCCGTCGCGTCGTCGAGGACGGCCCTGGTGCGCGTGGCTCCGGCGTCGGACCCGGCGTCCGGCTCGGTGAGACCGAAGCCGGCGAGCGCGCGCCCGGCGACGAGGTCGGGGAGGAAGCGCTCCTTCTGGGCCTCGGTGCCGTAGGTGAGGATCGGGTTGATGCCCAGGCCGACACCGGCCGAGAGCGTGATGCCGATCGACTGGTCGACGCGGCCGAGCTCCTCGATGGCGATGCAGAGGCTGGTGAAGGCGCCGCCCTCGGAGTGCTCGAGCGAGCCGCCGAAGGCCTCCGGGACGACGAGCCCGAAGAGGCCGAGGTCGCCCATCCGCGGGACGAGGTCGGCCGGGAAGTGGTGCTCACGGTCCCACTGCGCGACGTGCGGCTCGACGGCCTCGGTGGCGAACTCGCGGACGACCGCCCGGAAGTCCTCGTGGTCCTTGCTCAGCTCGTACATGCGGCGCCCCTTCGCGCTCGGGTCACCGGCCCCGGGTCGCGGCGGCCGGCAGGTGGTCACGTTCTTGACGTTGACGTCAACGTAAAGCAATACTCGGTCCCGTGACAAGCCCGAGCACGACGACCCGCGCGGCCCGCCCCCCTGCCGATGCCTCCACCACGTGGACGATCGCCGAGGTCGCCGACGAGTTCGGGGTCACCCACCGCACGGTGCGCCACTACGAGGAGCTCGGGCTCATCTCCCCCGAGCGCCGGGGCACGACGCGCGTCTACCACCGCCGCGATCGCACGCGGCTCTCGCTCATCCTGCGCGGCAAGCGGCTCGGGTTCCCGCTCGAGCAGATCCGCACGATCATCGACCTCTACGACGCACCCCGCGGCCGGCGCAGCCAGCTCGAGTACGTCCTGGCCCAGATCGACGAGCGGCGCGAGGACCTCGAGCAGCGCCGGCGCGACCTCGAGGCCGCCCTCTCCGAGCTCACCGAGTTCGAGCGCCGCTGCCGCGCCGACCTCGACCGGATGGGCTGACCGGACGGGCCGAGCCTCCGTAGGCTGTCCCGGCACTGGGGTTGACGTTCGCGATCGCGAACAGTACGTTTGCGATCGCGAACACACAGGGGAGGAACAGATGCCACACCACCGTACGTCCCGCCTCGCGGGGCTCGCCGCGACGCTCGCCCTCACGGCCGGGGTCGCCGGGGCAGCACCCAGCCCGGCGGACGAGCCCGTCACCGGCCGGCTGCTGCTCATGCTCGACGCCTCGGGGTCGATGAAGAAGGCCGACCCCTCGGGGCTGACCAAGATCGAGGCGGCGAAGAAGGCACTGACCTCGGTCGTGTCGGCCCTCCCCGACGGCAGTCAGGTCGGGCTGCGCGTCTACGGTGCGACGGTCGACAGCAACGGGAAGCCGACGAAGGCCGCCTGCGCGGACACCCAGGACGTCGTCCCGGTCGGCGCGCTGGACCGCGCGGCCCTCACGAAGGCCATCTCCCGGTTCCGGGCCGTCGGCGAGACCCCCATCGCGTACTCGCTCCAGCAGGGACTCACCGACCTCGGCCCCAGCGGGAAGCGCAACATCGTCCTCGTCTCCGACGGCGAGGAGTCGTGCGTCCCCGACCCGTGCCCCACGGTCAGGAAGCTCGTCGCCGACGGTGTCGACCTCCAGATCGACACCGTGGGCTTCGCGGTCTCCGGCAGGGCCCGCAAGCAGCTCCAGTGCATCGCCGACGCCGGACGCGGCACGTACTACGACGCCAAGGACGCGGCCGCACTGTCGGCATCGCTCGGGAAGCTCTCGCAACGCGCCCTGCGGCCCTTCACGGTCAGCGGCACGCCCGTCGTCGCCACCGAGACGGCCGAGACCGCTCCCGTGCTGACCCCGGGCCAGTACACCGACACCTTCGCCCTGGGCGCCGCGCCGCGCTACTACGAGGTGCGGCGGGCGGCTGGGTCGACGATGCGCCTCTCCCTCACCGCCCGCCCGCCCGCCAACCCCGAGGACTACTCCACCGAGCGCCTCGACGTCACGGTGACCACGCCGGAGGGCAGGCGGTGCGGCAACGACAACGCGCTGCGCTTCGACCCGGGGCGCCGTACCGAGGCGGTCGTCTCGCAGATCCGCATCGCCGGCCCCGAGGACGACGCCGACACCGACCCCTGCCACGCCGCGACCTCCCTCCGGGTGGGCGTCGAACGGCCCAAGGGCATCGACCAGGCCGTGCCCGTCGAGATCGTCTACATCGAGGAGCCCGCGCTCCGCGACGCCACCGGCCTGCCCCCGACCCTCGAGCCCACCGGGGTCGAGTCCTTCGTCGCGCCCGCCTCGGGCGCCGGGGAGACCGTCGTCGGGGGTGGCGGCTTCTCCGACGCGCTGACGCTGACGCCCGGGACCTACCGCGACACCCTCCTGCCCGCCGAGCAGATCTTCTACCGGGTGCGCCTCGACTGGGGCCAGCGCGCCGCGCTGACCGTCGACGCCCCCGAGCCCGGCGAGAAGCTGACGCTCGGGTCGACCTCGTACACCGGGTTCGCCGTCGACGTCTACGCGCCCGACCGGGCGGTGCTGACCCGCACCTCCGGCGAACCGCGCAACGCCGGCTCCCTCGGCCCGGCGGGCACCTCGCTCCAGCTCACCGAGTACACGCCGGAGGTCCGGTGGGCCAACCGCCAGGCCTTCGGCAACGGGCCGTACTCGTTCGTGCAGCTGCGCAAGGCCTCGCTCGCCGGCTACTACTACTTCGCGGTCGGACGCACCGACGAGCCCGAGGGCGAGGACAGCGCAGTCCCGGTCGACATCCGGCTCCGGGTCGCCGTCGAGGGGTCACCGAGCGGTGCGCCGGACTACGCGGCCGTCGCCGCCACGGCATCACCGACGCCCTCCACGTCGCCATCCCCCTCGGGGACGACGTCACCGATGCCCGGCGCCTCGGCCGGCGCCACCGCCGACGGGGGCGGGGACGGGGCCATCTGGCCGCTGGTCGCCGGTGGTGGCCTGGTCGCGCTGCTCGGGGCCGGTGGCGTGCTCTACGCCCTGCGCCGCGGACGCGGTACGGGTCAGCCGCCGGGTGGGTCCCAGGCGTAACGGCCGTCGTCACGCTGCCGACACACCACCGGCTCCCCGGCGAGGGTCTCCTCGCGGAGCCCGACGTCGCTGAACGAGCACTCCTGACCGACGCTGACGACGACCGTGCCGACCTGCACGCTCCCCCGGCTCGTCGAGGGCGTGGGCGAGGGGGTCGCCGGGCTCTCGCCGGTGGTCGGGGTCGGCGTGGCGGTCGGGACGGATGTCGGGGTGCCGGACGGGTTGGACGTCGGGGTCATGGACCCCTCCGGCGTGTCGTCCGCGCCGACGGCCCACCAGGCCAGCCCGCCGCCCGTGACGAGCACCGCCGCGACCGCCGCGACCACGAGCGGCCGGCGCGACCTCGTCGGGCGGGGGCGGCGGGGCGCCTCACCGGCTTCCTCGCCGCCGGACGCGTCGCCGCTGCTCTCCGGCGGGACGACGGTCGGGGTGCTCACCCGCGTCGGCAGGTCGTCCACCGGCTCGACCCGCAGCTGGGGCCGGCCGTCGCCGAGAGCGGGCACGTGGGTGAACACCTCGACCTCGCCCAGCGCGCCGTCCCGCCAGGTGAGCGAGGGGTCGGCGAGGAGGTCGCCGGCCGCCCGCGCCGAGGCCGGCCGGGCGGCGGGGTCGGCGTCGCTGAGGGCGATGACGGCTGCCGCGAGCGCAGGCGGGGTGGCTGCCGGGAGGACCTGTGCGGCGGGGTCCGACGGGCGCGTGCCCGTCAGCAGGGCGCGGGCCACCTGGCCGGCGGCGTAGAGGTCGACCGCCGGCGTCGGGTCTGCGCCCAGCTCGGCCTCCGGGGCGATGTAGCCGGGAGTGCCCGTCACCGCCCCGCTGCGGGTGAAGCGCGGGCCGTCCTCGTCGACGGCGATGCCGAAGTCGGTGAGCAGCGCGTGCGGGCGTCCGGTGCCGGTGGCGACGAGCAGGAGGTTGGCCGGCTTGACGTCGCGGTGGACCAGCCCGGCACCGTGCACCGACTCCAGTGCCGACAGAAGCTGTCGCAGGAGCTCGGCGACGAGCAGCGGCGGCAGCGGCCCGTGGTCGCCGACGAGCGTCGCCGCCGACCCGCCGTCGACGACCGGCATCGTGAACAGCACCCGGTCGTCCTCCCCGGCCCAGCCGAGCGGGGTCAGGACATGGGGGTGGCGCACCCGGACGGCCTGCTCGCGCACGAAGCGCAGCAGTGACACGGCGTCGGACTGACGCAGCACCTTGGCAGCGACGACCCGCTCCTCCCGGCGGTCCCACACGCGCCACACCGAGCCCATCCCACCCTCGCCGAGGAGGTCGAGCAGCTCGTACCTGCCCGCGAAGACCTCACCCACGGGCAGTGAGGTCGGCGGCCTGTCGGAGCAGCGCGGCCAGCGTCGGCGACCCGACCTGCCCCGCGGCGGTGAGCAGCTCCTCGGCGGGGAACACCCGCCCGAGCGCCCGGGCCGCCGCGGTGGTCTCCGAGGCGGGGTCACCCGTGAGGGTGGGCTGCTCGGCCCGGATCTCCGCGAGCCGGGTGGAGACCGCGGCCGCCGAGAGCCCGGAGGCCTGGCGCGCGAGGTCGAGGACCGACTGGAGCCGGTGCACGACCGCCGGGTTGCCGATCTTGACCCGCTGGCCGCTGAGCAGCTGCGAGAGCATCGGCGCCGACAGGCCCAGCACCTCGGCGAGCTTGCCCTGGGTCAATCCGAGCGACTTGGTGGCCTCGGCGGCGAGGTCGGCGAGCGGCGCACCGTAGAGGGTGCGTTGCTGGTCGAGGGCGTCCGCCGTCTTCACGCGCGCCAGTCTAGGCACGGACCGGCGGGCCGCCTCGCCGGTGCCTCAGGCCGGTCGACCGGCGAGGAAGTCGTCGATCTCGGACCGGGTCGGGGCGGTGTCCGGGCCGCGGCGGGTGACCTTGAGGGCGCCCGCGGCGTTGGCCCGCGCCGCGGCATCCACCCACGAGAGGCCGGCCGCCCGCTCGGCGAGCAGGACCCCGGTGTGCGTGTCGCCCGCCCCGTTGGTGTCCACGGGGCGGCGCGGGTGGCCGGGGACGAACACCTGGTCCGACCCCTCCCGGACGAGGCACCCGCGCGGCCCGTCGCGCACGATGGTCACGGCCCGGGGACGGAGCATCCCGGCCACGACCTGGGCCGCCTCGCGGATGCCCCGCACGCCGGCGAGCGCGTCGGCCTCGTCGGCGTTGCCCGTCCACACGTCGGTGTGCCCGAGCACGGTGTCGCGGATGCGGGACTCGACCTCGACGAGCGCCGCCCCGGGGTCGAGGACCACGACCACGCCCTCGGGCAGGGTGCCGAGCCACTCGACGAGCGGGTCGCGCGTGCGGCCGAGCAGGCTGTACCCGCTGACGCAGACGAGGTCGCCCGGCCGCGGGTCGCTCGTCCGGAGCGACTCGACGGTGATGGCGCGCTCGGCGCCCTGGGTCGTGACGAAGGTGCGCTCGGCCGTGGGCTCGACGAGGACCACGCACACGCCGGTGTCGAGGTCGGGCACGGGCGGGGCGGCCACCTCGATGCCGTCCGCGGCGAGGGCGGCCCGGACGATGTCGCCGTTCGGGCCGGTGCCGACCGCCCCGGCGTGCACCGCGTGCGCACCGGAGCGGGCCGCCGCGAGGAGGATGGTCACCGCTCCCCCGGCGTACCGGTGGTACGAGCCGGCCATCACGTTGCCGCCGCGCGAGGGCAGCATCGGCACCTCGAGGACCGCGTCGACGAGGGCCTGCGCGGTGTGGATGACGCGGGGGGCGCTCATGCGCCGACCCTAGCGGCGCGCCCGGGCGGTGGAGGGTCAGCCGACCTCGGTGCGGACCTCGTACACCTCGGGGAAGAAGGTGAGGTCGAGGGCCCGGCGGAGGAAGTCGACACCGCTCGAGCCGCCCGTGCCGGTCTTGTGGCCGATGGTGCGCGTGACGACCTGGAGGTGGCGGAAGCGCCACTGCTGGAACAGGTCCTCGACGTCGACGAGCTCCTCGCACGTCTCGTACACGCCCCAGTGCTCGTCCGGCGCGGCGTACACCGACGCGAAGACCTCGACCAGCTCGGGCACCAGCCGGTAGGGCCTGGTCACGTCGCGCTCGAGGGCGGCAGCCGGCACCGGGTACCCGCGCCGCGCGAGCAGCCGGAGGAACTCGTCGTACAGCGTCGGCTCGGCGAGCAGGGTCTGGAGCCCGGTCCGCGCCCGCTCGTCGTGCTCGAAGACCCTGACCATGTCGGCGTTCTTGTTGCCGAGGAGGAACTCGACCGCGCGGTACTGCTCGCTCTGGAAGCCCGAGCTCGTCGCGAGGAACGGCCGGATGAGGGCGTACTCGCTCGGCGTCAGGGTGGCCAGGACGTCCCACATGTCCACGAGCTGGCGCTGGACGTGCTTGACCCGCGCCAGCCGCTTGAGCGCCGGGGCCAGCTCGTCGGAGGCCAACAGCGACCGGGCCGACCGCAGCTCGTGGAGCAGCAGCTTGAGCCAGAGCTCGGACACCTGGTGCTGGACGATGAAGAGCAGCTCGTCGTGCTGCTGGGGCTCGCTGCGCGGGTGCTGCGCCGAGAGCAGCGTGTCGAGGTCGAGGTAGGCGCCGTAGGACATCGCGGTGCTGAAGTCGCGCGAGATGCCCTCCTCCAGCGCCCGCTGGGCCCGGTCGACCGCGTCGTCGCTCATGGCCGCCATCGTGCCACCGTCATCGGGTCGCGGCCGACCACCCGTCGAGCACCCGGGTCGCCACCACGTCGGCACCGTCCTGCCCGGTCGCCAGGTGGAGGTCGACGGTCGCGCGCTCGACGACCGCCCCGGCCCCCGGCGCCGTCCCCTTCGCGCGGTCCCGCGGCAGCCCCCGGGCGGCGGCCCGTCGGGCCGCCTCGTCCGCGTCGAGGTCGAGCCAGCACGTGACCACCGAGAGCGCGCCCGAGGCGAGCCCCCAGTCCCGCCAGGTCCCGTCGACGGCCTCCCGGGTGAACGGGGCGACCGCCACGACGTCCACCCCGGCCGCGATGCAGTCGGCGACCACCGCTGCGAGACAGGCGTACCGGGCGTCCCGCAGGGCGGCGTACCGGGGGGCGTCGAGGTCGGCGACCTCCCCGGCCGCCGCGGCCACCGCCTCGACGAGCGGCGTCGTCACGCTGTCGAGGTCGACGAGTGCCGCACCCGCCGCCCGCGCCACGAGGGCACCGACGGTGGTCTTGCCCGAGCCCGGGGTGCCGCCCACGCAGAGCAGCCGCCCCGGGCCGTGTCCGCTCACTCCGGCGAGCCCACCGCGCCCCGGTACCACTCGGGCCCGACGAGCGCGGCGACGTCGGCCTGGTCGACCGGGGTCCACGCCGGCGCACCGCGACCCTCGAGCACCTCGGCCAGCTCGTCGAGGCGACGGGCGGCGAGGTCGGCTCCGGCGCGGCGGGCGGTGGCGTCCATCCGGCCGACCGCGTCGCCCCAGATCGCCCGGCCGGCCATGAAGCCGCTGCAGCCGTGGTCGGCGGCGACGTCGAGCTGGGTCCGGAAGCCCTCGTAGGTGACCCCCGCGGAGAGCAGGACCCATGGCCCGTCGATCGCGGAGTCCAGTGCGGCACAGGCCTCGTGGGCGGCGTCGAGGTCGGTGAGGTCGAGCACGGGGAACTCGACCTTCATGATGTCGGCGCCGGCCTGCCGGAACGAGCGCGCCGACGCGAGGACGCTGCTGCGTCGCACCGCCTGCACCGCGGGGTCGGAGGTGTCCTCGTCGCCGACCGGGAACCACAGGGGCTCGACGACGAGCGGCATCTGCTGGGCGCGGCACTGCGCGGCGGCCTCGGCCACGACCGCGTGCTGCTGCGCGACTAGGGCCTCGTCCTGGTCCTCGCGGTGGAACACCACGAGCTTGG
>JAESFK010000258.1_pt1 | contig 33964 bp, 30 predicted proteins | sample 9269391 | NCBI WGS metagenome assembly JAESFK01 (sample SAMN14506231, study PRJNA617097) | algae metagenome | isolation source: Drouetiella hepatica UHER 2000/2452 and co-occurring heterotrophs from... | place: Slovakia: Slovak Paradise National Park, Hrabusice, Kosice Region | collected 2000-01-01
GCCAGCGTTCGTTCTGAGCCAGGATCAAACTCTCAGGTTTAATGAGATTGATCGGCTTTTCTGGTCACGCTTGACGAGGTCACACCGTCATCGACAACCCGCTCCTCACGGAGCTGACCGTCGCGACCTTATGTGAGCTCGAAACGTAAACCGCCGAAGTCTCGTCCGGATCGTCTTTCGACGATCCCGCAGGACCTCGCCGTCCACGTTTCTCTTTCTTCCTATGCAATTGTCAAAGAGCGCGGCACCGGAATGCCGAGGCGCCGAAGCGCCGAAGTCCTACCCTCAGGGCCGACAAAGCCACCGCCCGGGATTTCCCCAGGCCGCGCGCTCTCGTCAGTTGAGAGAAGCACGAGGACGAAGCATCTCGCCGCCAGCGGCAGCGCCGCCCTCGTTCGTGAGCGGTTTATAGGCGGCACCCATTCTCCCTGTCAACAGCCCTCTTCGCGCCTTTTGAGATTTTGTCATGGGAGAAGTTTAGGCTGGACTCCGCTGCGGTCACTGCCCGCCTGCGCCCATCGCCGAGGACGGGGCCGATGCGGCCGCGGGTCCGGCGATCGAGGCGGCGGATCGACGATGGTGCCGACATCGGCGATGGCGTCGTCTCCTCTGGCGCGTCTCCGGCCACGGCCTTCGTCACGACAACGGCAGCCGTCCCCGCCTAGCGGCGCTCCAGCATCCCGGCCATTGCCGAGACGGCGACGCCGTAGCCGTCCGGCCCGAGGCCGGCGATCACGGCGGTCGCCACCTTCGACACCAGCGAGCGGTGATAGATCTCCTCCCGCCGGTGGATGTTCGAGATGTGGAGCTCGATCACCGGCCGCGCCGACATCTTCAGGGCATCGACGACGGGGACGGACGTGAAGGTGAGGCCGGCGGGGTTGATGACGATGCCCGCCCCGGCGTCGACCGCCTCGTGGATCCACTCGACGATGGCGCCTTCGTAGTTCGACTGGCGGAAGACGAGCGGCCGCCCGCCCGCCGCCGCCCGGCACATCGCCTCGACGTCGGCGAGGGTGGCGCGGCCGTAGATCTCCGGCTCGCGCGTGCCGAGGCGGTTGAGGTTCGGGCCGTTGAGGACGTGGATCGGGATGGACATGGCGGGCCTCAGCCTTCGTAGCCCATCAGGCGCGGGAGCCAGAGGGCGAGATCGGGAAAGAGGGTGATCACCGCCAGCGCGGCGAACATGACGTAGAGGAAGGGCAGCGTGTCGACGACGAGGGCCTTCAGCGGCACCTCGGCGATCCGCGTCATGATGAACAGCAGCAGGCCGTAGGGTGGCGTGATCAGCCCGAGCATGATGTTGACGACGACGACGACGCCGAAGTGCACCATGTCGATGCCGAGGGCCTCGGCCGTCGGGATCAGCACCGGCACGATCACGAGCAGGATCGTCGTCCCCTCGAGCACGCAGCCGAGCAACAGCAGCAGGATGTTGACGAGGATCAGGAAGCCGAGCGGCGAGAGGTCGAAGCCCGTCAGCAGCGCCTGCACCGAGGCCGGGATGTTCTCCACCGTGATGACGTAGTTGAAGACGAGCGCCCCGGCGAGAAGCATGCCGATCGAGGCGCTGGTGCGGGCGCTGACGAGGACCGAGCGGTAGAGGTCGGCGATGCTGACGCTTCGGTAGAACACCGCCGAGACCAGGAGCGCATAGGCAGCGGCGACGGCGGCCGCCTCCGTCGGCGTCGTCACGCCGGTATAGATCCCGCCGAGCAGCACCACCGGCATCATCAGGACGGGAAAGGCCCGCCAGGTGATGCCGGGCAGCCGGCGCAGCGGAATGGGCGCCTCGACCGGGAAGTTCCGCCGCTTGGCGATGGCCGCCACCAGCGCCATCTGCGCCAGCGCCATCAGCAGGCCCGGAACCACGCCCCCGAGGAACAGGTAGCCGATCGAGGCATCCGACACGAGCGCGTAGACGATCATCGGGATCGACGGCGGGATGATCGGCCCGACGACGGAGGTCGCGGCGGTGAGGGCGGCGGCGAAGCTCGGCGTGTACTTGCCGTCCTTCGTCATCATCAGCTGCATCATGCGGCCGGTGCCGGCGGCGTCGGCGATGGCCGAGCCCGACATGCCGGCGAAGATGATGCTCTGCAGGATGTTGACGTGGGCGAGCCCGCCGCGGAAGCGGCCGACGAAGGCGTCGCAGAAGCGCAGCAGCCGCTCCGACATCGAGCCGATGTTCATCAGTTCGGCGGCGAGGATGAACAGCGGCACCGCCAGGATGACGTAGTTGACGTACATCCCGTTGAGGATCTGCTCGGCCACCGTGCCCATGTCGAGGCCGGCCAGCAGCAGATAGAGGACCGACCCGGCGATCATCGCGTGGCCGATCGGCAGGCCGAGGAAGGCGAGCGCGGTGATCGCGACGAGCGCAATCGAGAAGGGGCTCGCCAGGGTCACAGGCCGGACCCCGTGCCCTCGCCCGCCGCCGGGGGCTCCCCGACGAGGGCGCGCCAGCCGAGCCAGAGATAGCGCGCGATCGCCGCCACCACGAAGACGACATAGACCGAGAACAGCCAGTCGAAGCGGATCTTCAGATAGGCGGTCCTCTCCACCTTCATGAACGTCACGTAGTCGACCACCGCCGGCAGCGACACGGCGTAGAGCGCGACGAGCGACAGCGCCGAGACGAGGAACATGACGCGCCGGGTTCGCCGTCCGGCCATGGCGTAGAAGAGGTCGAAGCGGATCTCCTCCTCCTCGCGCAGGACGAAGGCGGCGCCCCACAGGACGAGCCAGATCCACAGCACGAGCGACAGCTCGTTGGTCCAGCCGACGGGTAGGTCGAGCAGGTAGCGGAAGACGATCTGCACCAGGAACGCGAGGAACATCACCGCCAGCATCGCCGCGATGAGGTTCTCGTTCCGCCGGTAGAGCCAGGCGGCGAGGCCGCGCGCTTTGGTCTGCAAGGGCCGTGTTCCCCCCCGATCCCGCGCGGGACGGCGGGCGGCGATGTCGCGCCGCCCGCCGTCCAGCCGCCCGTCAGAGCGCGTTGATCTTCTCGACGATCCCCGGCGCCCAGTCCTTGGCGAGGTCGGAGGCGAGATACTTCTCCTGCGCGAACGTGCGGAAGGCCGCCACGTCCGGCTTGTAGATCTTCAGGCCGCGCTCGGTGAACGTCGCGGCGAGGGCCTTCTCGCGGGCGAGGTGCTTCTCGGTGCTCATGGCGATCGCCTCGTCGGCGGCCTTCTGGAACTTCGCCTGCGTCTCCGCCGACATCTCGTTCCACACCTTGCTCGAGACGACGAGGAGGTCGAAGCCGACGAGGTGGGAGGTGAGGACGATCTGCGACATCACCTCGTAGAACTTCATGTTCTCGACGTTCGGCAACGGGTTGTCCTGGCCGTCGATCGCGCCCGTCTGCAGCCCCGTATAGACCTCGGCATAGGCCATCGCGACCGGGTTCGCGCCAAGCGCCGTGCCAAGAAACTGCCAGGCGTCGCCGCCGGGCATCCTGAGCTTGATGCCGGCCATGTCGGCGGGCGTCCTGATCTCCTTCTCCGGCTTCAGGCCGACCTGGCGGGTGCCGAAATAGGTCGGCCCGAGGATGCGCACGCCGAGTTGCTCCTCGGCCATCTTCGCCATCTCCCGGCCGAGCTCGCTGTCGAAGAACGCCTTAAGGTGCGCCGCGTCGCGGAAGAGATAGGCCGAGGTCAGCACCGACCAGGCCGGGATCTGCTTGGAGATGTCCTGCGGGGCGATGTTGCCCATCTCGAGGTTGCCGCGCTGCAGGGCGACAAGCTCGGTGCCCTGCTTGAACAGGTTGCCACCGTAGTAGCCCTCGAAGATGAAGTCGTCGGTGATGGCGTTCGAGAACATCTTCATCATCTCGGCGCGGATGTCCTGTTCGGAGAACACCGCGGAGAAGCGAAGCTTCGGCTTGTCCTGGGCGAAGACGCCCGTCGGCCGCGCGAGGGCGAGCGCACCGGCACCGGCGAGGCCGGCCGCGAGGAGTGTGCGTCGTGTCGTCATCGTGAAGTCCTCCCTGTGTGGTTTTCATTGCGTCGTCGGTTCGGTCACCGCCCGGTCAGGCGCCTCCTCAGGCGGCGGCGTCGAAGTGGCCGGTCATCGCCGCCGGATCGGGCGCAAGGCCGGTGAACAGCTCGAAGGCCCGGACGGCCTGGTAGATCGCCATGCCGGTGCCCGGCAGGACGCGGCAGCCGAGGGCGCGGGCGCGGCGCAGGAGCTCCGTCTCGGCCGGGAAATAGACGATGTCTGCCACCCACTGCGCCGGCGTCAGCGCGGCGGTGTCGAACGGGGTGCCGGGATACTTCGCCATGCCGATCGGCGTCGTGTTGACGATGCCGTCGGCGCCGCGGACGTCACCCCTGCCGACCCGCACCCGCCCGGGCGCCATCGCCGCGAAGCGATCGGCCAGCGCCGCCGCGGCGTCCCGGTCGAGATCGACGATCGCGAGGTCCCCCACGCCGAGCTCGATCAGGGCATGGGCGACCGCCGCCCCGGCCCCGCCGGCGCCGAACTGGACGACCCGGTGGCGCGGCGCGCCGTCCATCGTCTCCCGGAAACTGCGCGCGAAGCCCCATCCGTCCGTGTTGAACCCGAGCGCCTCGCCGTCCCGGAACACGACGGTGTTGGCGGCACCGATGACCGACGCTTCGGCCGATGGCTGGGAGAGGTGGGCGAGGACCCGCCGCTTGAACGGATGGGTGACGTTGAGGCCGCGGAAGCCGAGGTCGCGAACGGTCGCCACCACCTCGCCGAGAGCCTCGTCCGGCAGCCCGAGGACGTCGAAGTCGATGAGACCATAGGCGTAGCTGAGCCCGAGACGGGCACCTTCGCTCTCGTGCATGGAGGGCGTACGGGACGCCTGGATGCCGCGGCCGACGAGCCCGACCACGAGGTCGGCTCCCCTCGCCGCTCCTCCTCGCCCGCCTCCGACGAGGTCGGCGATGCGGTGACCCAGGATGCTCGACCCGATGGACAAGACGCCTCCCCGCGGGGGACCCGTCGCGCGGGCTCCCTTGTCATTCGTTGGCCCCCGCCGATAAATGGCGCGGACTGGCCGGCAGAATGTACGAACTAGATAGTTTGGTCAACGATCCGAGGGCGAGGCGCGGCGCATGGCGACCCGAGACGAAACGCGCAGGCGCAAGGCGGACGGGGCTCCGACACGGCAGCAGGATCCGGAGGGCACCCGGCGCAACATCCTCGAGATCGCGCTGGAGGAATTTGCCCTCAACGGTCTTTCGGGCGCGCGCATCGACGAGATCGCCGCCCGCACCCGCTCGTCGAAGCGGATGATCTACTACTATTTCGGCGACAAGGAGGGCCTCTACCTGCGTGCCCTCGAGAACGCCTACCGCATCATCCGCGAAGGCGAGGCGGAACTCGACACCGACGGCCTGTCGCCGGTGGACGCGCTGCGGCGTCTGGTGGAGTTCACCTTCGACCACCACCACCAGCACGAATCCTTCATCCGCATGGTGATGATCGAGAACATCCACCACGCTGACTATCTCGACCGGTCGGAGGTGATCCGGCAGCTGAACGTCACGGCGATCGACAACATCGCCGGGATCTACGCGCGCGGCGTCGCGGAGGGGAGCTTCCGCCCCGGGCTCGATCCGGTCGACCTGCACTGGCAGGTCAGCGCCCTCTGCTTCTTCAACGTCTCGAACCGGGCGACCTTCTCGCGCATCTTCGGCCGCGACCTCGGCAGCGACGAGGCGCAGGCGACCCTGCGCGGCCAGGTGGTCGACATGGTGCTGCGGTTCGTCATGCGCGGCGACCGCATCACCAGCGGCTGACGCCCTTGCATGACGGGACAGGGCCGCGTACTCGTTATGAACGAACTAGTTCGTTAGTACGTCTCGGGAGGTGCGCATGAAGACGTCGATCGCCACCGTCTCGGTCAGCGGCGACTTCGTCGAAAAGCTGCGGGCGATCGCCGACGCCGGCTTCGACGGCATCGAGATCTTCGAGAACGACTTCCTCGCCTTCGACGGCTCGCCGCGCGACGTCGGCCGCATGGCCCGGGACGCCGGTCTCGAGATCACCCTCTTCCAGCCCTTCCGCGACTTCGAAGGGCTCCCCGAGCCCCTGCGCACGCGCACCTTCGACCGGGCCGAGCGCAAGTTCGACGTGATGGGCGAACTCGGCACCGACCTCATGCTCGTCTGCTCGAGCGTCTCACGGGCCGCGCTCGGCGGCATCGACCGGGCCGCCGCCGACTTCCACGAACTCGGCGAGCGCGCGGCGCGGCGCGGGCTGCGCGTCGGCTACGAGGCGCTCGCCTGGGGCCGCACCATCAGCGACCACCGCGACGCCTGGGAGATCGTGCGCCGGGCGGACCATCCGAACATCGGCCTCGTCCTCGATTCCTTCCACACACTCGCCCGCGGAATCGACGTCGAGACCATCCGGGCCATCCCCGCCGACAAGATCTTCATCGTCCAGCTCGCCGATGCGCCGGCCGTGCCGATGGACTTCCTCTACTGGAGCCGGCACTTCCGCAACATGCCGGGCGAGGGCGACCTTCCGGTGAAGGCCTTCATGCGCGCCGTCGCCGCCACGGGTTACGACGGCTACCTGTCGCTCGAGATCTTCAATGACGTCTTCCGCGGCGGATCACCGAAGTCGATCGCCGCCGATGGCCACCGCTCGCTGCTCCATCTCATGGATCAGGTCCGCCGCGAGGAGCCTGGCATCGCCATCTCCGTCCCGGCGATGCCGGACCGGGCCAGGGTCGAGGGGATCGAGTTCGTCGAGTTCGCCACCGACGAGGCCGGGGCTGCGGCCCTGCGCGCCGAGTTTTCCACGCTCGGGTTCGCCGAGGCGGGGCGGCACCGCTCCAAGGACGTCACTCTGCTGCGGCAGGGCGACATCAACATCGTCGTCAACAGCGACCGGGCCGGCCTCGCCCGCTCGTCCTTCCTGACCCACGGCACCTCCGCCTACGCGATCGGCCTGCGCGTCGGCGATGCCGGAGAGGCGGTCGCCCGCGCCCGCGCCCTCGGCGCGGAGACCTTCGAGCAGCCGGTGGGACCGGGCGAGCTGCTGATCCCCGCCATCCGCGGCGTCGGCGGCGGCCTCGTCTACTTCGTCGACGGTGTTTCGCCGCTCTCGCGGGTGTGGGAGATCGAGTTCGCGGCGCGTGAGCCAGGCGGGCTCGCGACGTCCGGACTGACGCGGATCGACCACCTCGGCCAGACCGTCGAGCAGGACGAACTCCTGTCCTGGCTGCTCTACTACACCTCGATCTTCCGCACCGAGAAGACGCCGCAGGTCGACGTCGTCGATCCCGGCGGGCTCATCCGCAGCCAGGCGATCGAGAGCGCCGACGGCACCTTCCGCCTCGCCCTCAACAGCGCGGAGAACCGGCGCACGATGGCCGGGCGCTTCATCGTCGAGAGCTTCGGCTCCGGCCTGCAGCACGTCGCCTTCGCCACCGACGACATCTTCGCGACCGCGGCCGCCCTCGCCCGCCGCGGCTTCCGCACGCTGCCGATCTCGGCGAACTACTACGACGACGTCGAGGCGCGCTTCGGCCTCGACCCCGCGCTGTCGGACGCCATCCGGGCGGCCGGCATCCTCTATGACCGCGACGACGACGGCGAGTACTGCCAGCTCTACGCCCCCGCCTGGACGTCCGGCTTCATCATCGAGGTGGTCGAGCGCCGCGGCGGCTATCGCGGCTACGGCGCCCCGAACGCCCCCTTCCGCATCGCGGCCCAGAAGCGGCTGCTGGGTTCGCGGCGGCCGTAGCCGACCGCCACCCGTCGCCGATCGGGGCTCGATCGCGGTTCGCCATCGCCGGCGACCGCCCGAGGAGCACCCTGGGCTGGACGCCTGACGGCCGCACTGCAGCATCGCGCATGCTGCATAGCAGCAATGCCGAGTGCGGATTGGTGCGCCGTGGGCCGCGGCGCTATCTGTTGTGGCGGAAACGTCCGGTGGGCTCCCGATCGTCAAGAGGAGCACTCCGATGCTGAAGCCCTTTGCCAAGCGGATTTCCGACGCCATGCGCCGGGCCCGCGACTTCGACCCCGAATACGACTATCTCGCCGAGGCGATGGACCTCGTCGACCTCGAGCGCCGCCAGCGCGAGATCGACCGCGGCCTCTTCCGCCGCTCGCCGTTCTCCTACTGAGCGTCCGAACCGCCCCAGCGTGACGCCGGCCTCTTCGGCCGGCCGCCGGGGTTGCCGAACCGCTCCCCGCCGATCACTCTGCCGCTGCCGTCCGCCCCCGCGGACCGGCGCGCGGATGAACGGCAGGAGCGGACGGCATGGCGGCGATCGACCTCGGGATAGCGGGCCGCACGGCTCTCGTCTGCGGTGCCAGCAAGGGCCTCGGGCGGGCCTGTGCCGAGGCGCTCGCGAAGGCCGGCGTCACCGTCACCATCGTCGCCCGCGGCGCCCCCGCCCTCGAGGCGGCCGCCCGGGAGATCTCGGCCACCACCGGCTCGCCCGTTCATCCCGTCGCCGCGGACGTCACGACCGCCGAGGGCCGCGCGGCGGTGCTCGCCGCCTGTCCCACGCCCGACATTCTCGTCACCAATGCCGGCGGTCCGCCGCCCGGCGACTTCCGCGATTGGGACGAGGCCGCCTGGCACGCGGCGCTCGAGGCCAACATGGTGACGCCGATCATGCTGATCCGCGCCACCGTCGACGGCATGGCGCACCGCGGCTTCGGCCGCATCGTCAACATCACCTCCGCCGCCGTGAAGGCGCCGATCGACGTGCTCGGCCTGTCGAACGGCGCCCGCGCCGGGCTCACCGGCTTCGTCGCCGGCCTCGCCCGCCAGGTGGCGCAGCACGGCGTGACGATCAACAATCTCCTGCCCGGCCCGTTCGAGACCGACCGGCTGCGCACCACGGTCGCCGCGGCCGCCGCCCGCGAGGGCATCGAGACCGACGCCCTGATGGACCGGCGCCGTGCCGGCAACCCGACGCGCCGCTTCGGCCGGCCGGAGGAGTTCGGCCTGATGTGCGCCTTCATCGCCAGCGCCCACGCCGGCTACATGACCGGCCAGAACATCCTCCTCGACGGCGGCGCCTATCCCGGCACGCTCTGAGACGCGCGGCGTGCCTCAGGCGATGGCCGGGTCGAGGGTGAAGAGTTCCTGCGCCCGGCCGACGCCGCGCAGCGCATAGCGGCCGACGGAGACGAGCTGGCTGCGCTGCGGCTCCGGCGTCGCGTCGGCGAAGTCGGACGACATCACCACGAAGCGATCGACCGAGCGGCACATCGAGGCGATGCGCGCCACCTCGTTGACCGCCGGCCCGACGACCGTGAAGTCGAGACGCTCGCGGCTGCCGATGTTGCCGTAGAGCACGTCGCCGACGTGGAGGCCGAGATAGACGCCGGTCACCGGCCGCCCTTCCGCCGCCCGCCGCTCGTTGAGAAGGCCGAGGCGGTGGCGCAGCTTGCGCTCGGCCTTCAGCGCCGCCCGGCACGCCTCGGCGCGGTCGGCGCCGGTGAAGACGGCGAGCGTGCCGTCACCGATCAGCTTCAGCACATCGCCGCCGGCATCGTGGACGGAGGTGATCACCGCCTCGGCATAGTCGTTGAGGAGCGGGATGATCTCACCCGGGGCGGCATTGTCGGTGATCGTCGTGAAGCCGCGCAGGTCGGAGAACCACAGCACCGCGCCGAGCTTGTCGGCGACGCCGCGCGAGATGCGGCCCGAGAGAACGCGCCGCCCCGCGTCGCGGCCGAGATAGACCTCCACCAGGGTCGCGGCAACGCCGGCGAGCGCCCCCGTCTTCATCACGAGCGCGAGGGTCGGCAGCAGCCGCCGGAGCGCGGCAAGCCCCTCGTCGGAGAAGCCGTCCGCCCGGCGCGTGGCGAAGTAGGAATAGACGCAGTCCATGCCGCCGATGACGCCCGTCGGCGGAAAGCGCGTCACGTGCGCCACATAGTCGTGGAAGCCCTCGCCGCGCAGTTCCTCGAGATGGCGATAGCCGCCGGTGGAGCCGGCGCCGATGCGGTGGCGGATCTCGTCGAGGCCGTCCTCCAGCATCCGGTAGAACACGCTGCTCTGCCAGTTGGCGGCGGCCTCGCCCTCGTCCGAACTGCCGTACTCGATGACGGCCGGCTCGTTCAGCCCTTCCTCGCGCCAGCGATAGGCCCGCCCCTCGTAGATCGGATGGAGCGTGTCGATCAGCGCGATGCAGCGGCTGACCCCGAGCCCCGCGGCGGCGCAGCGGTCGGCGAAGCCGTGCAGCACGTCGGTCGTGGCGGTGCCGGCGAGCCCCTGGGCGACCAGCCACGCCTCGATGGCGCATACGTCCGTCTCGTTCATGCCCACCTCGCTCGCCGTCCGCCGGTTCTCTGCGCGGCAATCGCGGCGGCGGTGTGGAGACCCCGGCGGCCGTCGGCACCGACGTTCTTCATCACGAGCGCCAGGCGGACTGGTCGACCGGCAGCCGGCGGGCGGGGTCGAAGACGGTGACCTTCTGGGGCGGCGCGGCGCCCCCTCGCCACAGCACCAGATTGGCGGCGTCCGCCTTCGCGCCGAGGGCGAAGGACGGGACGAGGACACCTGCGACGCCCGCCGCAATCAACCGGCGTGCGACGTCCCAGGACGCCGGCGTGCGCCCCTCGGCACGATCGAGTGCCCAGGGCGCCGCAAGGTCGGCGTGGGACACGCCTGCAGCGGCCCTGCCCTCGTCCGACCTGAGGTCGGCGATGTCCTCCACGTCGACGTCGTAGGCGCAGACGGTCAGGGGCTCGAAGCGGCGACCGAAGCCATGGCCCATCTCGGCGAACATGCCGTCGACCGACAGGGCGAGGTAGAGCGCCGGCACGCCTGCCGGATTGAAGCGGCCGCCGTGCGCCGCGGCCCCCTCACCGGACGTCGGCGCGAAGGCCCATCGCGGGTCATGAGCCCGGTAGCAGACGCCCTGCCACCTCAAGCAAAGCCGCCGGTCGCCACGTGATCGAGAAAATCCCGCACGGCCGCCGCCTTGCCGTCCTTGACGAGCGATTCCGCCGTGCGGCCGCCGAAGGCTGGCAGGGGCTCGCCGCGGTACCAGGCGAGGGCCTGCCGCTCGCCACCTGCCCAGGCCGAGATGCGGCCGATGATCTCCAGCATCTCTGCGGCGCGCGCCTGCGTCCGGCGCGCCCGCGCCCGGTCGGCTCGGTAGACCGTCTCCGGGCTCACGCCCATCGTCTCGGCGAGTTGCTGCTTCGACAGGCCGAGCCTCTCTGCCACGCGGTCGAGGACGATGGCACCCCCGGGCCCGAACAGCGACAGCACGAGGGCCGCGCCGGCAGCACCCGCCGGTTGCTCCACCGCCGCCGTGCTCCCCCGTGTCCGCGCCAGTGCTGCCACCTTGCCGTCCGCCACGACACCCGCCTCGATGCCAGATTTATCTGGCACTGAATATGGGGGCGACGCGAGACGCCGTCCAGCGCCCTCAGAGGCGCCCTTCGAGGAACGACCAGAGGGCCACGTCCTCGAAGTCGCGCACGGCGAGGGTGGCACCCGCGGCCTTCAGGTGTGCCGGGTCGCCGAGGCCGGCGATCGCCACCGTGGGAAGACCCGCACCGGCGGCCGAGCGGATGCCGGGCACGGAGTCCTCGAAGGCCACCGCCTCCTCCGGAGTGAGCCCGAAGTGCTCGAGCGCCGAGAGATAGGGCAAGGGATCCGGCTTCGGGCGCGGCGTCGAATCGCCGTGAATGACGTGGTGGAAGCGGCCGGCGACGCCGATCGCCGCCGTCATGTGGGCGACGTTGTCGGCCGGCGCGTTCGAGACGATGGCGAGCCTCAGGTCGCGTTCCTCGGCGAAGGCGAGCAGCCGCGTCAGGCCGGCCGTCTCGGCGAGGTCCGAGGCCATGCGGCGGAACATCGCCTCCTTCTCGTCGTTGAAGGCGCGCCGCGCCGCCGCGTCGGCGTCCGGAAGCAGCGCCCGGGCGATCTCGTCGTTGCTCTTGCCGGAGATCTTGGCGCGGAAGTCGGCCTCCGAGAGCGACCCGCCCCGGATCGCCAGCATGGCGTTGAAGGCGGCGAGGTGGACGGGGTCGCTGTCGGTCAGCGTGCCGTCGAGGTCGAACAGAAGGGCGCGCAGCATCGGCGTCGGGCTCCGTCGGTCGGCGCACCCGGGGCGGCACGCGGCACGGGCCTTCCGCGGGAGGCGCGCCCGGCCCGGCGATCCTGAATAGGCGGCGTCCCTCCTGCGGGCAAGCGCCGCCGGCGCAGGGCAGCCGTGCAGACCCTAGCGGCCAGGCCGCTGCGGGACTAACCCTGTCGGCCTCGCTCACGAGACCCCATCAAAGGCCGAGGGAAGCAGTCATGGCCCGCAAAGTCGTCATCACCTGTGCGGTGACGGGATCCATCCACACGCCGTCGATGTCGCCCCACCTGCCGGTGACGCCCGAGGAGATCGCCGAGGCCGCCATCGGCGCGGCCGAGGCGGGGGCCGCCATCGTCCACCTGCACGCCCGCGACCCGGAGACGGGTCTCCCCGACCAGACGCCGGCCCGCTTCGAGCCCTTCCTCAAGGTGATCAAGCAGCGCTCCGACTGCGTGGTGAACATCACCACCGGCGGCGCCGCCACGATGACCATCGAGGAGCGCCTCCGGCCCGTCGCGACCTTCAAGCCGGAGGTTGCCTCGCTCAACATGGGCTCGATGAACTTCGGCCTCTATCCGATGCTCGGCCGCTTCACCGAGTTCACCCACGCCTGGGAGCGGCCCTACATCGAGGGCTCGCGCGAGCGCATCTTCAAGAACACCTTCGCCGACATCGAGCACATCCTGTCGACCTGCGCCGAGAACGGCACCCGCTTCGAGATCGAGTGCTACGACATTGGTCACCTCTACACCCTCGCCCACTTCGTCGAGCGCGGGCTCGTGAAGCCGCCGTTCTTCGTCCAGAGCGTCTTCGGCATCCTCGGCGGCATCGGCCCGCACCCCGAGGACGTGATGCACATGAAGCGCACCGCCGACCGGCTGTTCGGCGACGCCTACCACTGGTCCGTGCTCGGCGCCGGGCGCCACCAGCTGCCGATCGCCGCCCAGGCCGCCGCGATGGGCGGCAACGTCCGCGTCGGCCTCGAGGACTCGCTCTGGATCGGCCCGGGCAAGCTCGCCACGTCGAACGCCGAGCAGGTGACGAAGGTGCGCCAGATCCTCGAAGGCCTCGGCCTCGAGATCGCGACGCCGGACGACGCCCGCGCCATCCTCGGCCTCAAGGGCGGCGACCGGGTGGATTTTTGACGACTTCGCCGTTCTGCCCCTTCTCCCGCGCGAGCGGGAGAAGGTCCCGGCAGGGGGATGAGGGCCGCGCGGAGCGCGGAAGACCCGAACTCGCCTGAAGCCCGCGCGGCTCTCGCCGCGCGCCCTCATCCGGCCTTTGGCCACCTTCTCCCCGCCTTCGGCCGGGAGAAGGGGATCGCCAGCGCCGCCCGCGCCCCCCTACGCCAGCAGCGCCTCCATCACCCGCTCGCGGGTGAGCGGCAGGTCGCGGAGGCGGACGCCGAGGGCGTGGGCGACGGCGTTGCCGATCGCCGCCGCCGTCGGCCCGGCCGTCGCCTCGCCGACGCCGAGCGACGGCGCCTGGCGGTCGTTGACGAGCTCGACGAAAATCTCCGGCATCTCCGAGAAGCGCAGCACCGGGTAGCTGTCCCAGTCGCGCGAGGCGATGCCGGTCTCGGAGAAGCGCACCTGTTCCTTCAGGACCCAGCTCGCCGACTGGACGATGCCGCCCTCGAGCTGGTTGATCGCCCCGTCGGGATTGACGACGAGGCCGGTGTCGGTGGCGCACCACACCTTGAGGACCCTGATCTCCTCCTCCACCTCCACCTCGGCGACGCAGGCGGTGTAGGCAGCGCTGTTCTTGTAGCGGGCGAAGCCGATCCCGCGGCCGGTGCCGGTGCCGGCTTCCGCTGCCGGGTCCCAGCCCGCCATCTTGGCGGCGTGACTCACCACGACCTTCGCCCGCGCGTCGTCGAGGATCGACAGGCGGTATTCGACCGGGTCGACGCCCGCCCGCTCGGCGAGTTCGTCGATCAGCGTCTCGATGGCGTAGACGTTCGGCATGGTGCCGAGGCCGCGGAGCGCCGAGGTGCGCACCGGCGTCTCGGTGATGAGGTGATGGACGATGCGCTTCTGCGGGATGGCATAGAGCGGTGTGCCGTTGCGGGTGCCGCCGCCGCCGGCCGATTCCGGCAGATCGCCCGGGGCCGGCGCCGGCGGCGGGTTCGGCAGCGCCTCGGCGGCCAGCAGGTTGCCCCCCGAGCGGCCCGGCCGCGAGGAATGCCGGCCGCTCCAGATCTCGGTGGTCCAGTCGACCGGCTTGCCGTCGTCGCCGACGACCGCGCGGACGTTCACCACCATCGCCGGGCTCACCGGCTCGAAACCGAACTCCTCCTCGCGGCGCCAGCGCACGCGGATCGGCTTGCCCGGCATCAGCGTCGCGATCGCCGCCGCATCACCGGCGACGTCGTCGGCGCCGTTGTGGCCATAGCAGCCGGCGCCCTGGACATGGCGCACGGTCACCGCCGCCGGCTCGAGCTTCAGCATCGAGGCAATCGCCGCCCTGAGCGGGAAGACGCCCTGCGAGTGCGACCAGACCTCCAGCTTGCCGTCGTTGAACGACGCCAGAGCGCACGATGGCGCGATCGAGGCATGGGCGAGGTGGGCGCGCGAAATCCGCGCCTCGACGCGCTGGCCGCCCGCCACCGTTGCGGCCTCCGCCTCCGGCGCGCCATGGACGGCGTCGACCGTCGGCTGCTGCAGCACCCACGTCGCGTCCTCGGCCTGGGGCGAGATCGCCTCGACCCCGTCCCACGTCACGTGCGTCTCGGCGGCGAGGCCAGCCCGCTCCACCGCCATCTCATCCTCGCCGACGAGCGCAACGAAGTCGCCGGAGCGGACGATCTCGATCTCGCCCTTCGCCGCCCGTCGCAGCGCCGCCTCGTCGATGGCGGCAATGGTCGCGCCACGGCGGGGCTGGCGCACGACGCGGGCGTGCAGCATCCCGGGCAGCACCATGTCGTGGATGAACACGGCCTCGCCGAACAGTTTTCCGGGGAGGTCGACGCGCGGCAGGTTCTTGCCGACCAGCGCATACGTACCGGCCGCCTTCACCGGCACGCCGCCGGCCGCGTCGCGGGCGAGATCGACGTCGCCGGCGAGCGTCCAGTAGTCGAGCCCGCTCGGCCCGCCGTCCTTCAGGATCGTGCCGTCCGCGACCGAGAGCGCCGCGGCGTCGCAGCCGAGCCGGCTGGCGGCGGCGGCGAGGAAGGCGGCGCGCACCTCGGCGCAGGCGGCGCGCAGCGCCGAACCACCCATCGCCACCGACAGGCTGCCGGCGGTGATGCCCTCGTTGGCGGTCGCCGACGTGTCGCCGGACTGGAGGCGGATGCGCTCCGGCGCCACGTCGAGTTCCTCGGCGGCGATCTGCAGGAGCGCCGTCAGCGCCCCCTGGCCGATCTCGACGCGGCCCGTCTTCACGGCGACGACGCCGGCGGTGGGGAAGCCGACCCAGCGGTCGAGGCGCGGGTTGTCGGCGAGCATCGCCGGAAGCGCGGGGGCGTTCATCGGGAGGCCTCCCCGCGCAGCACGGCGGCCGCCTTCTCGACGGCGCGGACCATGCGCTGGTGCGCGCCGCAGCGGCAGATGTTCTGGTCGAGCGCCTCGGCAATCTCGCGGCGCGTCGGCGACGGGTTGCGGTCGAGCAGCGCCTTGGCGGCGACGAGGATGCCCGACAGGCAGTAGCCGCACTGGCCGGCCTGCTCGTCGAGGAAGGCCTGCTGCAGCGGGTGCGGCGCCTCCGGCGTGCCGAGGCCCTCCACCGTCGTCACCGCCTTGCCGGCGACCGCCCACATCGGCTTGGCGCAGGCCTTCTCGAGTTCGCCGTCGATCAGCACCATGCAGCAGCCGCACTGTTCGAGGCCGCAGCCGAACCGCGAGCCCTTCAGCCCGAGGGTGTTGCGCAGCACGTCGAGAAGCGGCGTCTCCTCGTCCACGGCGGCGGCCGCCGCCTTGCCGTTGACGGTGAACTCGATGGCGGTAGCTGTCGTCACGCTCGTCCGATCCTCCCGGGGATGGCCTCCGGCGGGCCTTGGGCGGCAGACTAATGGGTTCGTGCAAACGATTGAATAGAAGATTTCCGGGGTGCGCCAGCCGCACGGCGCCCCGGCCGGGCCCCTCGCCCGCCCTGCCCTTTGTTGACGGCCGGCGCCGACGGCGCAACCATCGCGCCGGGCCCGGGACCCCCTCGTACCGGCGGAGCGACGACGTGCACGACCATCGACGCCTTCTCCTTTCCCTCGCTTCGGCGCTGGTCCTTTCGCTCGCCGCCGCGTCCGTCCGTGCAGAGGGCGCGCTGCCGGTGGACATGCAGGGCACCTGGGGGTGGGACGACGAGGCCTGCGCCGAGCCCGTCAGCGATGGCCGCGTCGCGGTCTCCTCGCTCATCGTCGAGTTCTTCGCCTCGGCCTACGTGCTCGCCGACCCGAAGGCGGAGGGCGACCGCTGGGTGTCTCCCGCGACCGTGCATGTCGAGGGCGAGGCCGGCACCGAGGAGGGTACCATCGCGCTCCGCCTCGTCGGCCGCGACGAACTCGAGATCCGCACGGGCGAGGAGGCGCCGTCGATCTACGTGCGCTGCGCCGACGACCTGCCGGTGCGGTGAGGCGACCTGCGGAGGGCCACCGCGCATGATCACGAACCCTGCCGCCCGCCTCACCGTCGTCCTGTTCCTCGCCGTCGCTCTCGCCACTCCGGCCGCCTCACCGGCGCGCGCCACGGCGTTCTGCGAGGTCGTCGAGACGCCGGATGGCGTCGTGGCGCTTCGGGAGGCGCCCGACGCTGCTGCGCCGCTGGTCGAGGAGATGCGTGCCGGAGACGAGGTGATGGTCTTGCCGGAGAAGTCCGGAGCCTTCGTGCGCGTGCGCTTCTGGCGCGCCGGCGAGCGGCTCGAGGACGGTGGCTTCGAGCGCTACCGAATCGGCTGGGTGGAAGAACGCCTCGTCGACCTTTGCGGCTGATCATCCCGCGAGATGGTTTCGGGGCGCTCCGCCTAGACCACGCCGCGATCGCCCGCTAGGGCTTGGCCGGATCGGCGAAGGAACGATGGTGCGGCAGGTCTCTGACAGACGAGGCAGCGATTCCCGGAGCGGACGGCCCGGCGCCTGGCGTCGCGGCTGGCCGGTCCTGCTTGCGCTGTTCGTTCTCGTCACGGGCGGCGGGCTGACCGGACCCGGCGGCCTCGCCCAGGCCCTTCGCGGCGGCGCGCAAGCCGGGGCCGGCGCCGCGGACAGCCGCGACCCGGCGCTGCTGCGCAGCAACGGACGCCAGGCTGTCCTCACCCAGCGCACGGCCGATCCGACGACCATCCCGGCGCCGCTGGAGCCGGCGTTCGCGCCGGCGCCGTCCGATGGTCTGCTCACGGCCGGACGCCTCGTGGCGACCGTGGTGCCCCGCGTCGTCGGCACGCCCGGCAGTCCGGATCGCCCCTACCAGGCCCGCGCACCTCCGGCGACGGCCTGACCCGCGGCCGCCCGGCGGCCGACTTTCCGAGAACCAAGTCCTTCCGCCCGGCCGCGCGGCCTCGCTGCGCCGGCCGCGAGCCGCATTTCCGGAACAGCCTCATGCGAACCTCCCGCTGGCTGATCGCGACCTATGTCGCCATCATCCTGTTCGGCGTCTTCACCGCCCTGCCGAACGTTCTCCCGCAGTCCGTCCTCGACCGCCTGCCCGGCTGGGCGACCCATCAGGTCTCCCTCGGCCTCGACCTGCGCGGCGGCTCCCATCTCGTGCTCGAGGTCGATTCGGCGGCCCTCGTCGACGAGCGCCTGCAGACCCTCTCCCGCGACCTCCGCCGAACGCTGCGGGACGCCGGCGTCGACACCACCCAGATTCGCCGCGACGGCGACACGATCACCGTCGCCCTCGCCAATCCGGCCGACGCGGCGCGCGCGGCCGAGGCCGCCCGCGGCCTCGCCAACAGCGTCGGCAGCCTCGGCCTCGGCGCCGCCTCCACGGACCTCGACGTCGCGTCCTCCGGCGGCACGCTGCGCGTCACCCTCACCCCCCAGGGCGTCCGCGACCGCATCGACGCGGCCGTCCAGCAGAGCCTCGAGATCGTCCGCCGCCGCATCGACCAGGTGGGCGTCGCCGAGCCCACCATCCAGCGCGTCGGCGCCGACCGCATACTCGTGCAGCTGCCCGGCGTTCAGGACCCCGAGCGCATCCGCGAACTCCTAGGCTCCACCGCCAAGCTCACCTTCCACATGCTCGCAGACGTTCCGGCCGGCGCCGCACCACCCGCCGGCGTGACGATCATGGAAGGCACCGCTCCGGGCGAGACCTTCCCGGTGGAGACCCGCGCAGCCCTTGCCGGCGACCACCTCACCGACGCACGCGCCGGCTTCGACAGCCAGACCCGCGAGCCCATCGTCTCCTTCCGCTTCGACAGCGTCGGCGCCCGCGAGTTCGGCGAGATCACCCGCGCCAATGTCGGCCGGCCCTTCGCCATCGTGCTCGACGACAAGGTGCTGTCGGCCCCGGTCATCCGCGAGCCGATCACCGGCGGCTCGGGCCAGATCAGCGGCCGCTTCTCGGTCGAGGAGGCGTCCGACCTCGCCGCCCTCCTGCGCGCGGGCGCCCTCCCCGCCCCGCTCACCGTCATCGAGGAGCGTACCGTCGGCGCCGATCTCGGGGCAGACGCGATCGAGATGGGCGTCGCCACCGGCCTCGTCGGCTTCGGCCTCGTCTTCGCCTTCATGATCGCCCTCTACGGGCGCTGGGGCCTCATCGCCAACTTCGCCCTCGCCCTCAACGTCATCCTGACGTTCGCGGCCCTGTCGCTGCTCGGCGCGACCCTGACGCTGCCCGGCATCGCCGGCATCGTGCTCGGCATCGGCCTTGCGGTCGACGCCAACGTCCTCATCAACGAGCGCATCCGCGAGGAGAGCCGCAAGGGCCTCAGTGCCTTCGCCGCCCTCGACGCCGGCTTCAAGCGCGCCTACGCGACGATCGTCGATTCGAACGTCACGGCGCTGATCGCCACGGTGCTGCTCTTCATGTTCGGCACCGGCCCGGTCCGCGGCTTCGCCATCACCATGGGCCTCGGCATCGCCATCTCGATGTTCACCGCCGTCTCGGTGGTGCGCGTCATCATGACGGCGATCGTCCGCCGCTTCCGCCTGAAGACGCTTCGCATCGAGCCGCCGTTCGGCCTCAAGCTGATCCCCGACGGGACGAACATTCGCTTCATGCGCGGCCGTTTCGTCGGCATCGGGGTGTCGATCTTCCTGTCGCTCGCCTCGGTCGGCCTGTTCTTCTACCCGGGCCTCAACTACGGCGTCGACTTCAAGGGCGGCATCCAGATGGAGGTCGTGACCGAGGGCCCCGCCGATCTTGCGTCGATGCGCACCACGCTCAACGGCCTCGGCCTCGGCGAGATCGCCCTGCAGGAGTTCGGCAACGACCACACCGTGCTCGTGCGCGCCGAGCGCCAGCCGGGCGGCGAGGCGGCGCAGACGACGGCGGTCAGCGAGATCCGCGAGGCGCTCGCCGCGGTCGCGCCGGGCTCGTCCATCGAGCGCACCGAGGTGGTCGGCCCGAAGGTGTCGGGGGAACTTGCCACCGCCGGCGTCACGGCCGTGGTGCTCGCGAGCCTCGCGATGCTCCTCTACATCTGGGCCCGCTTCGAGTGGCCCTTCGCCGTCGGCGCCATCGCGACCCTCGTCCTCGACGTGACGAAGACGGTGGGCTTCTTCGCCCTCACCGGCATCGACTTCAACCTCACCGCCATCGCCGCGCTCCTGACGCTCATTGGCTACTCGGTGAACGACAAGGTCGTGGTCTACGACCGCATGCGCGAGAACATGCGGCTCTACAAGCAGATGAGCCTCAGGGACATGATCGACAAGTCGATCAACGAGACGCTCGCCCGCTCGCTCTACACCTCGATCACCGCCTTCCTGGCGCTGCTGCCGATGGCGATCTGGGGTGGCAGCGCGGTCGAGAGCTTCGCCGTGCCGATGGTCTTCGGCATCGTCGTGGCGGCATCCTCGTCGGTGTTCATCGCCGCGCCGATCCTGCTCTTCCTCGGCGACTGGCGGGCGCGGCGGCGCGCCCGCATCGAGGCGGCGGCTCCCGCGACGACAGCCTCCGGGACACCGGCAAAGCCTGCCTGACCACTCGCCACCGGACACAACGACGGCGGCCCGGGCTCCGGGCCGCCGTCATCGTTTCCAGCGCTTCTTGCGCCCGTCACTTCCTCTCGAACGGGTAGATCACCTTCCAGTCGGTCTTCATGTCGACCACCGTCCAGCCGCGCTCGGGCGCCTGCGCGAGCGCCTCCTTCAGCTGGCCGATCACGGACGGGTTGTCGTAGGCCCACTCGCGCACCGCGTCGGTGTGGTGGACGATCAGGCCGAAGCGCGCCCCCTCCTCCATCGTCGTCCACTGCAGCATCTGAAGGTCGCCGTCGGAGTTGCCGGCGGCGAACACCGGCCGCCGCCCGATGACGCGCTGGATGCCGACCGCCTTCCCCGGACCGTCGTCGATGAAGTCGACCTCGGGCAGGCGGATGATCGCCGGCGTCTGATCCTCGAGGCGGAACTCGGTCACCACCGTCGAGCCGATCACCTGCTCGGGCGGGATGCCGTAGGTGGCGTCGGCGAAGGCACGCATGAAGTCGAGCCCGCCGCCGGAGACGATGTAGGTCTTGAAGCCGTTCGCCCGGAGGTGTGCGAGGAGTTCCAGCATCGGCTGGTAGATCAGCTCGTCATAGGGGCGGTCGAAGCGCGGATGGCGCGCCGTCGCCAGCCAGTGGCGGACGAGGCCGTCGAAGTTTTCGACCGTCATGCCGGCGTGGGTGACGGTGAGGAGGTCGGTGAAGGCCTGTTCGCCGAGGTTCGCGAGCGCCGTGCGGTCACCGGAGAGGATCGTCCGGTACGGCTCCTCGGTCGCCCATTCCGGGTGCAGCGGCGCCATCCCGAGGAAGCGCTGGTAGGCGAACTCGGCCTGGAAATAGACCGGCTGCTCGGACCACAGGGTGCCGTCGTTGTCGAAGGTGGCGATCCGCTCGGCCACCGGCACGAAGTCCGGGCCGCCCTCCCGCACCGCCTCGGCAATGAAGTTCAGGATCGCCGCCTTGGTCGGCCCCTCGTTCCAGGACGGCAGGGGGTCCGCCTGCGCCCGCGCCGGCGGCGGGAGCGCCGAGGGCGCCACCGCGAACGCGACGAACAACAGGGCCACCACGGCCCGGCGGACGATGCCGACACCCATCCCGAACGCTCCCTCGCCGATGTCGAGGGAGGCGCGCGGCCGCCCTCAGATCTCGTGTTCGATCGCCGCGGGCGGCTCGGCCGGCGCCGGTTTCCGCCGCGGGATCAGCGAGCGCAAGGTCACATAGAACACGGGCGTGAGGAACAGGCCGAAGAAGGTGACGCCGAGCATGCCGGAGAACACCGCCGTGCCGAGCGACTGGCGCATCTCGGCGCCCGGGCCGGTGGCGATCATCAGCGGCACGACGCCGAGGATGAAGGCGAACGCCGTCATCAGGATCGGCCTGAGCCGCAGCCGGCACGCCTCCACCGCCGCCTCGACCGGGCTCTCGCCGCGGTCCTCCGCCTGGCGCGCGAACTCGACGATCAGGATGGCGTTCTTCGCCGCCAGACCGACGAGCACGATCAGCCCGATCTGGGTGAGGATGTTGTTGTCGAGCCCCCTGAGGCTCACGCCCACCAGCGCCGCCAGCACGCCGAGCGGCACGATCAGCACGATCGCCAGCGGCAACACCCAGCTCTCGTATTGCGCGGCGAGCGCCAGGAAGACGAACAGCACCGACAGGGCGAAGATGAACGCCGCCACGTCGCCCGCCTGCCGCTCCTGGAAGGCGAGCTCCGTCCACTCGAACGAGGTGCCGGCCGGCAGCGTCTCCTGCGCGAGCTTCTCCATCGTGTCGAGGGCGGCCCCGCTCGAGGTGCCGGGCGCCGCGTTCCCCTGCACCGGCACCGAGGCGTACATGTTGTAGCGCTGCACCAGCGACGGACCGGCCACGTCGCGGATCTCGACGAGGGTGCCGAGCGGCACCAGCGCCCCGCTCGCCGAGCGCACCTTCAGGCGCAGGATGTCCTCGCGGTCCTGCCGGTACTGTTCGTCCGCCTGCGCCCGCACCTGGTAGACGCGGCCGAAGGCGTTGAAGTCGTTGACGTAGGCCGTGCCGAGATTGATCGCCAGCGTCTCGAAGATGTTGGGGATCGGCACGTTCAGCACCCGCGCCTTGTCGCGGTCGATCTCGAGGAACAGCTGCGGGCTCGAGGCTGAGAACGTCGTGTAGACGCCGGTCAGCCCCGCCGTCTGGTTGGCGGTGGCGATGAGATTGTTCGCCACTTCGAGGATGCGCCGCACGTCGGCGGTGTCGCGCTCCTGGAGCTGCAGGCGGAAGCCGCCGGCGTTGCCGATGCCGCGGATCGGCGGCGGCGGCACGGCGATGATGAACGCCTCCTGGATCGCCTGCATCCTTCCGAACAGGTCGCCGATGATGGCATTCGCCGACAGCCCGTGCGGCAGCCGCTCCTCGAAGCTCTCGAAGCTCGCGAAGACGACGCCGGCATTGGTGGCGTTGGTGAACGTGGCTCCCGAGAAGCCGGCGAAGGCGACGGCGTGGGCGACGCCGGGCGTCTCCTGCATGATCTGCGAGGCGCGCTGCACCACCGCGTCCGTCCGCGTCAGCGAGGCGCCTTCCGGCAGCTGGATGACGACGATGGCGTAGCCCTGGTCGAGCGTCGGGATGAAGCCGCGCGGCACCGTCTCCAGCATGTGGACCGTGGCCCACAGGAGCCCCGCGAAGATCAGGATCATCGCCGCGAGCGCGAACTTCGTGGCGACGAGGGCCCGCACCACCCACGCATAGCCGTTGGCGAGCCTGTCGAAGCCGCGGTTGAAGCCGTTCGCCAGCGCATTGCCGGCCCGCGCCAGGAAGAAGCGCGGCGGCTGGTGGCTGTGCGGCTTCAGGAGGAGCGCGGCGAGCGCCGGCGACAGGGTGAGCGAGTTGAACGCCGAGATCGCCGTCGCCACCGCGATGGTGACGGCGAACTGCAGGTAGAACTGCCCGGAGATGCCGGGGATGAAGGCGGTCGGCACGAACACCGCGATCAGCACCAGCGAGATGGCGATGACGGCGGTGCCGACCTCGTCCATCGTCCGATGCGAGGCCTGTCGCGGCGACAGGCCCATCGAAATGTTGCGCTCGACGTTCTCCACTACGACGATCGCGTCGTCGACGACGATGCCGATGGCGAGCACCAGCCCGAACAGCGTCAGCATGTTGAGCGAAAAGCCGAACGCCAGCATCAGCGCGAAGGTGCCGATCAAGGACACCGGGATCGCGACGATCGGGATGATCGACGAGCGCCACGACTGCAGGAAGACGATGATGACGATGACGACGAGGATCACCGCCTCGAGGATCGTCTTGTAGACCTCGTCGATGGATTCGGAGATGAACTCCGTCGGGTTGTAGACGACCTCGTAGGCGAGCCCCGGCGGGAAGTCCGCCGACAGCCGCTGCATCGCCGCCTGGATCTCGTCGGCGGCGGCGAGCGCGTTGGTGCCCGGCCGCTGGAAGATGGCGAGCGCCACCGCCGGCTTGCCGTCGAGATAGCTGTTGGTGACGTAGTCCTGGGCGCCGAGCTCGATGCGGGCGACATCCTGCAGCTCGATCAGCCGGCCGTCCTCGCCGGCCTTGACGATGACGTAGCGGAACTGGCGGGCGTCGTCGAAGCGGCCCTGGGTGGTGACGGTGTAGGTGAAGGCGTTCTCCGCCTCCGTCGGCGGCCCGCCGATCTGGCCGCCCGTCACCTGGACGTTCTGGTCGCGCAGCGCCTGCACCACGTCGGCGCCGGTCATGCCGTAGGCCGACAGCTTCTCCGGGTCGAGCCAGACGCGCAGCGAGTACTGGCGCTCGCCGAAGATGATGAGGTCGCCGACGCCGTCGAGCCTGAGCAGCACGTCGCGCACCCGCGAGCGGGCGTAGTTCGACACGTAGAGCTGGTCGTAGCGGTCGTCCGGAGAGAGCATGTGCACGACCATCATCAGGTCGGGCGAGCTCTTCACCGTCGTCACGCCGAGCCGGCGCACCTCCTCCGGCAGCCGCGCCTCGGCGATCGCCACGCGATTCTGGACGAGCACCTGCGCCTGGTCGAGGTCGGTGCCGAGGCGGAAGGTGATGGTCAGCGCCATCGCCCCGTCGCTGGTCGAGTAGGAGGACATGTAGAGCATGTCCTCGACGCCGTTGATCTCCTGCTCGAGCGGCGTCGCGACGGTGGCCGCCACCGTCTCGGCGTCGGCGCCGGGATACGTCGCACGCACCACCACCGTCGGCGGCGCGATCTCCGGATACTGCGCGACGGAGAGCTGCGTGTAGGCGATGCCGCCGACGATGAGGAACAGGAGCGCCAGCACCGTCGCGAAGATCGGACGGTCGACGAAGAAGTGGGAGAACCTCATGGGCCGGCGTCCGGCTCGGCCGCCGTGCCGGCCTGCGCCGGCGGCAGCGTCGAACCCGGTGGCCCGGACCGGTCGGGGGGCAGGGTGATCAACTCCGGCGTCACCTTCGCGCCGGGCCTGACCCGCATCAGTCCGTTGACGACGATCGTCTCGGTGCCGTCGAGGCCCTCGCGGATCACCCGGTAGCCGTAGATGCGCGGGCCCGGCCGGACCGGCTTCGCCGAGACCGTGCCGTCGTCGGCGACAACGTAGACGATGCGCCGGTCCTGGTCAACGGCGATCGCCTCGTCGGGCACCAGGAAGCCCGGGTGCGGCAGCGAGCCCGGCACGTTGATGCGGCCGAACAGGCCCGGCTGCAGGATCAGGTCGGGGTTCGGGAACAGCGCCCGCACCCGCATCGTGCCGGTCTCGTTGTCGATGCGGTTCTCGGCGAAGTCGAGCTTGCCCTTGAACGGCGTCTGCGCGTCGTCGGCGACGCGCACCGACACGTCGAGGCCGCCGGCGCCTTCCTGAAGGCTCCCACCGCGCTGGCGGGCGTCGCGCTGGTAGTCGAGGAAGCGCCGCTCGTCGATGTCGAAGTAGAACTGGATCGGGTCGAGCGAGACGATCGTCGTCAGCACCGTCTCGTCGGCGTTGACGAGGTTGCCGACCGAGACCCGGCGGCGATCGATGCGGCCGGCGAGCGGGGCACGGATCTCGGTGTACTCCATGTCGAGCTCGGCCCGTGCCTGCGCGGCCGTGGCGCCGTCGACGCGCGCCTGTGCGGCGAAATACTCCCGCCGCCGGTCATCGAGCGTCGATTGCGGGATCGAGCCGCGCGCCACCAGCGTCTCGGCGCGCTCGAACTGCGCCTTGGTGAAATCGACGAGCGTGTTGGCGACGACGAGCTCCGACTTCGCCTGGTTCAGCGCCGTCTCGAAGGGCCGCTGGTCGATGGTGAAGAGGAGGTCCCCCTCCTTCACGATCTGGCCGTCGGTGAAGTGCACGGCGGCGAGGTAGCCGCCGACCCGCGAGCGGATCTCCACCTCGTCGACCGCCTGGAAGCGGCCGACGAACTCGTCGTCCTCGACGATCTCGCGGCTGACCGGCTTTGCCACCGTCACCGTCGGCGGAGCACCGCCCTGTGCCGCGGCCGGGCCCGCCGGCCACGCCCAGGCGACGACGAGGGCGAGCGACCAGAGGCCAGCGACCACCCGGTAAGCATTACAATCCCGCATAGGCCGTGCCTCACCCGTCGCCGTTTCCCCCGGCACGGCGAGGCTCACCGAACGCACGCGGACGGTTCACCGGCCGGCCGCGCGCGGACCATCATGCAAGAACTTTTCCATCGCTGCGACGACATTCGCGTGACCGTCGCGCCTACCGGCCGTCTGCCTCGTCGCGGGTGGCCGCGTCTCCTGCCACGTCCCCCTCGATCAGCGGGCGATGGCGGGCGATCTCCTCGGCGAGAAAATCGAGCAGCGCCCGCACCCGCGCCGCCTTCCTGAGATCGGGATGGGTGAGCAGCCACAGATCCGCCGAGAAGCGCGGCTCCGGCGCCGCCAGCCGGACGAGGTCCGGCCGGACGTCACCGACGAAGCACGGCAGATGGCCGATGCCGATGCCGGCCTCCACCGCCTCGGCGAGCGCGAGCACCGAGTTCGTGCGGTAGACGACGCGCCGCGGCGGCACCGTTTCGGCCGGAAAGCGGGCGACCTTCATGGCCGACAGGTCGTCGCCGAGGGCGACCCACGGCAGGTCGGGAGCCATTGCATCCGCAGATGCACCGCCGTCGCCGAAGGGGCCGTCCTCGACCGAGTTCCGACCGCCCGCGGGGGCGCCGGTGACGAACGCATCCCGCCGGCCGTAGAGCGCCCAGGCGATGCGGGCGACGCGGCGGCCGACGAGGGTCGGCGGCGGGTCGTCGCCGGCGCGGATCGCCACATCGGCATCGCGCTTCGACAGGTTGAGCGACTGGTTGGCGACGACGACGTCGAGCCGCACTTCGGGACACTGGGCGCGGAAGCGGGCGAACAGCGGCGTCATCAGGTGGACGAGCAGCGAATCCGCCGTCGTCACCCTGACCTCGCCCGAGGGCGTCGGCGCGCGCCCGGCGAGGCGGCGCGTCACCGTGGTCACGTCCTCGTCGAGGCGGCGGGCGAGCGCCACCACCTCCTCGCCCGCCGGCGTCGCCGCATAACCCTCGCGCCGGCGCTCGAACAGCGCGAGTCCGAGCGCCTGCTCGATGCGCCCGAGCCGGCGGAACACCGTCGAGTGATCGAGCCCAAGCCGACCGGCAGCCGCCGGCAGCGACCCTGCCTCGGCGACGGCCGCGACCACCTTGAGGTCGTCCCACGAGAGGGTGGAGAGGGAGGACGCGAGGTCGGTGGACGCCCCGCCTGTGGTTTCCGGCATCAAAGGACCTTTAAGCTTTACCCGGCGCACGCCTCGCCGGTCTCTCCGTCCACGCCGCTCGGATTGTCCGGACGACGCTTCCTCCCTCTCGCCTCCCTTGCCGCGCGTTTTTACCCCTCGTCCGTCATCGCCCGGCTTGACCGGGCGATCCATCCAGTGCGGAAAACCTGAGTTGTTCCCGTGGGATGGATGGCCCGGTCAAGCCGGGCCATGACGACGGAGAGGGGGTCGGCTTCGCGCAGGAGGGACGTCGACGGGCGGCCTCCAGAGTTCCAGCAATCGGCTCTGGCATCAGCATTCTTGCCAGCCACTCCGCACACTTGCAACGCCGCCATTGCACGAACGCAATCTCATCCCGCTGGCACTCCCCGCCGATCGGTCTATCTGTTGTCCACGAAGCGGCGCCGAGGTGCGTCGCCAGGGAGTAACCCCGATGACCCGCAACGGCATTCATCACGTCACGGCGATCGCCGGCCCGGCCCGCCGCAATCTCGACTTCTACACCCGCACCCTCGGGCTGCGGTTCGTGAAGAAGACGGTGAACTTCGACGATCCGGGCACCTACCACTTCTACTTCGGTGACGAGGGCGGCAACCCCGGCACGATCCTGACCTTCTTCCCGTGGGATCATGTCGCGCCGGGCCGTCTCGGGGTCGGCGAAACGTCGGAGACGGCATTCCGCGTGCCGGAGGCGTCGATCGGCTACTGGACTCACCGCTTCGTCGAGAAGGGCGTGCCCCACGAGGCGCCGGTGAAGCGCTTCGGCGAGACGGTCCTCGCCTTCCGCGATCCGGACGGCATGCGCCTGTCGGTCGTCGGTGTTCCCGGCGCCGAGCGCGAGCCCGCCTGGGGCGGCAGCGACGTTCCCGCCGAGGCGGCGATCCGCGGCTTCCACGCGGTGCGCCTGCTCGTCGCCGATGCGGCCCCGACGGGCGCGATCCTCACCGACGTCTTCGGCTTCGCCGAAGTCGGCAAGGAGGACACGATCGTGCGCTACAAGGTCGAAGGCACCGAGGTCGGCGGCATCGTCGACGTCCACGGCGCCGGCGGCTTCCTGCCCGCCCGCATGGGCGGCGGCTCGGTCCATCACGTCGCCTTCCGCGCCGCGGACGACGCCGGACAGGCCGAGATGGTGAAGAAGCTCGCGGAGAACCACCGCATCCGCACGACGGAGCAGAAGGACCGCGACTACTTCCGGTCCGTCTACTTCCGCGAGCCGGGCGGCATCCTCTTCGAGATCGCCACCGACGTCCCGGGCTTCGCCGTCGACGAGCCGGCCGCGAGCCTCGGCCAGGCCCTCAAGCTGCCGCGCTTCCTCGAGAGGCGCCGCAGCGAGATCGAGGCGGTGCTGCCGGACCTGACCGAGGCCGCCTGACGACACGACCCGGCGGCGTGAAAGCCGCCGGGCTTTTCTCCCAGCGTCCTGCTCCGCCCCCAGGGCGCGGCAGGACGCGCCTTCCTTCTGGAGGTCGACCATGACCACCGCGACCACCCTCTCCTTCACCCACCGCTTCGAGCCGGCGACCGCGCCCGGCCGGGCGCCGCTCCTGCTTCTCCACGGCACCGGCGGCGACGAGAACGACCTGCTGCCGCTCGGCCGCGCCGTCGCGCCGGGCGCCGCCCTTCTCTCGCCCCGCGGAAAGGTGCTCGAGCACGGCATGCCGCGCTTCTTCCGCCGCCTCGCCGAGGGCGTCTTTGACGAGGCCGACGTGGTTAAGCAGGCGAACGCGCTCGCCGACTTCGTGTCGGAAGCCCGCGAGGCCTACGGGCTCGCGGCCCCGGTCGCCGTCGGCTTCTCGAACGGCGCCAACATCGCCGCCGCGGTGCTCCTGCTCCGGCCCGAGGCGCTCGCTGGCGCGGTGCTGATCCGCGCGATGGTGCCGCTCGCCAAGGCCCCGAAGCCGGACCTCGCCGGCAAGCCGGTGCTGATCCTGTCGGGTTCGTCCGACCCGATCATCCCGGCCGAGAACGCCGGCCGGCTGGCGCGCCAGCTGACGGAGGCCGGCGCCGTCGTCGCCCACGAGACCCTGCCGACCGGCCACGGCCTGACGCAGGCCGACGTGACGCTGACGGTGCGGTTTTTCGCCAACCTGAAGGCGTGACGACCAACGGCGCTTCGGACCCTTACCGGAGCGCCGTCAGGAGCCGCGCCAGCGTGGCGCGCTCCTCCACCGACAGCGGCGCGAGCGTCTCCTCGGAGACCCGCGCCGCCACCGGTGTGAGCTCGGCGTAGAGCGCGGCACCCGCCGGCGACAGCGAGATCAGCAGCCGCCGCCGGTCTTCCGGGTCCGGCCGCGTCGCGGTCAGGCCGCGCTTGGCGAGGCGCTCGGCGACCCCCTTGATGGTGGCGACGTCCATCGCGGTCAGCCGGCCGAGAAGGTTCTGCGAGCACTCGCCGACCTCGGCGAGCTTGGCGAGCGCGGCCCACTGCATCGGCGTCACGTCGACCCCGAAGTGGCGGGCGAAGATCGCCACGTGGCGCTGCTGCACCTGCCGGATGAGGAAGCCGACCTGATCATCGAGCACATAGCCCGCGCCGGTCTCACCGTCCGTCAGCACCGCCGCCTCGTCCGTCATGGTCGCCAAAACCGTCGCCTCTCCGTCGCAGGCGCGGGGTCTCGCCCGCAGCTCGTTCGTATGCCAACAATGTCGCCTTCGCCAGAGGAGGCAGGAATGGCGCACGACGAGCCCGGCAAGCCGACGGGTCCTCAGAAGCTGGTGATCCGCAACATCGGGCTCCTGTTGTCCGGCGACATCGAGCGGCCGATCCTCGACGCCGACGCCCTCGTCGCCGTGGACGGCCGCATCGCCGCCGTCGGCCGCTTCGCCGAGCTCGACACCGAGGGCGCGACGACGCTCGTCGACGCCGGCGGCGCAGCGCTCGCGCCCGGCCTCATCGACAGCCACGTGCACCCCGTCGCCGGCGACTGGACGCCGCGCCAGAACCAGATCGGCTGGATCGATTCCTGCCTGCACGGCGGCGTCACCACGATGATCTCCGCCGGCGAGGTGCACATGCCCGGCCGGCCGAAGGACATCGTCGGGCTGAAGGCGATGGCGATCACCGCCCAGCGCATCTTCGCCGGCTTCCGCCCCTCCGGCGTCAAGCTGCACGCCGGCGCGCCGGTGATCGAGCCGGGGATGGTGGAACAGGACTTCGCCGACCTCGCCGCCGCCGGCGTGCGCCTCCTCGGCGAGGTCGGTCTCGGCGGCGTCAAGGACGGTGCCAACGCGAAACAGATGGTGGCGTGGGCGCGCAAGCACGGCATCCAGTCGACCATCCACACCGGCGGCCCGTCGATCCCGGGTTCGGGCCTCATCGGCGCCGACGTGGTGCTGGAGGCCGACACCGACGTCGTCGGCCACATCAACGGCGGCCACACGGCCCTGCCCGACGCCGAGATCCGCTGCATCTGCGAGGGCTGCAAGCGCGGCCTTGAGCTCGTCCACAACGGCAACGAGCGCGCCGCCCTCTACACGCTGAGGACGGCGAAGGAGATGGGCGAGCTCCACCGCGTCATCCTCGGCACCGACGCGCCCGCCGGTTCCGGCGTGCAGCCGCTCGGCATCCTCAGGATGATCTCGATGCTCGCGGCGCTCGGCGAGGTGCCGGCGGAAGTGGCGATCTGCTTTGCCACCGGCAACACGGCGCGGATGCGGGCGCTCGACTGCGGGCTGATCGAAGCCGGCCGCTCGGCCGACTTCGTGCTGATGGACAAGGCCCAGCACTCGGCCGGCAAGGATCTTCTCGACTCGATCCGCCTCGGCGACCTGCCGGGCGTCGGCATGACCGTCATCGACGGGATCGTGCGAACGGGCCGCAGCCGCAACACGCCGCCGGCGGGCCGCGTCCCGACCGTCGTGCACGGCTGAGGCGGCGCGCTCAGCCGATCGTCGCCGCCGGCAGCGTTCCCGTCGCCACGTCGACGAGGAGCTGCCGCTGTGCCGGAACGAGGTTCGCCGCCGCATAGCGCCCGAGGATGGTCGCACGGGCGTTCGCGCGGAGGCTCGCGAACGCCTCGGGCCGCGCCAGCACGTCGGCGAGTCGCGCCGCGAGCCGGTCGGCGTCGAAGAAGTCCGTCAGCAGCCCGTTGCGGCCGTCGGCGATCACCTCGCGCACCGGCGGCGTGTCGGAGCCGACGACGAGGCAACCGCACGCCATCGCCTCCAGCATCGACCACGACAGCACGAACGGCACCGTCAGGTAGACGTGCGCCGCCGAGACGCGGAACACCTGCCGCAGCGTCTCGAACGGCACCAGCCCGAGGAAGTGGACGCGCGCCGGATCGAGCGCGTGCTCGGCGAGCGCCGCCTCCTTGAAGGTCCGGCCGTCCGTGCGCTTGCGGCCATAGGCGACGCGGTCCGCCCCGACGACGACGACGTGTGTCGCCGGCCGCTCGGCCAGGAGCTTCTCGGCGGCGGCCATGAATTGCGGGAAGCCGCGATAGGGCTCCATCCCGCGGGCGACGTAGGTGACGACCTCGTCGCCCGCCTTCAGCACGCGGCCGTCCGGCAGCGCCAGCGTCGCCGCCGGATCGGGCGTCAGGTAGTCGGTGTCGACGCCGTCGTGCAGCACGGAGATGCGGCGGCGGAACTGTGACGGGAAGCGGCCGACCTGCCAGCGCGTCGGGCAGACGCCCCAGTCCATCGCGGCGAGGTCCATCAGGATCGGCGCGTTGCGGCCGCGGGTGCGGAAGCGATCGGCCGTCGTCACCGGCAGGTCGGGCAGGAAGCCGATGTCGGCGCCGTCGGTGCGGTAGAACCACTCGAAGTAGGAGAGGAGCTTCGCCTTCGGGAAGACGTCCTTGACGAACAGCGACGGCCCCCAGCCGGAATGGGCGCAGACGACGTCCGGCTCGAAGCCGTCCCGCTTCAGCCCCGCCATCGCCGCCGCCGCCGCCTCGCCGGTGATGACCGCCCGTTCGAGCGGCAGGCTCGCCGGCGACAGGCCCGCGGCTGGCTCGCGCGCGGGCGTGTAGTCGGCGCGGCGGATGGCGATCGACTGCTTGTTGGAAGTGAGCGTCGCGCAGGCGAGTTCGAACCCCGGCTCCGCCTTCAGCGCCGCAGCGAGGCGGCGATACTGGCCGGGGAAGTTGTTGTGCAGGAAGAGGACGCGCAACGGCCGGGCTCGACGGGTTCGGCCGGCGACGTGCGCGGCGGGGCGAGCGTCGGCAATCCGGGCGGAGGATGCAAGCGGTGCGGCTTCTTCCTTCTCCCGCGCTTGCGGGAGAAGGTGCCCGAAGGGCGGATGAGGGCCGCTCCGCGAGGAGCGGAAGCGACGTGGCGCAAGGGGCACGGCGCGCTCACGCACGCCGCCCTCACCCGGCGCTTCGCGCCACCTTCTCCCACCTTGACGGTGGGAGAAGGGAAAGATGCCCCCCGCCGTTTACTCCGACGCGGCGGCCTTGATCTTCTCGAGTGCCTTGCCCTCGAGGTCCTCGACGCCCGGCAGAACCGTGGCGGCGAAGCGGAGGTTCGCCATGTCCGCGTCGGTGAAGGCGGCCTCGACGGCGGCCTTCTTGTCGGGCGGCAACAGCGCCCTGCCGTCCTTGGCCGCGGCGATGGCGCCGGCCGACGCCGACATCATCGTGACGATCTCCGGCTGCATGACGAAGTTGATCCACTTGTAGGCCGCGTCGTCCGCCTCGCCGCCTTTCGGCAGCGTGAAGGTGTCGATCCAGGCAATCGCCCCGCTCTTCGGCGGCACGTAGACGAGGTTCGGGTTCTGGGCGAACAGCTTGAACGCGGTGGAATCCCACGTTTCCGACGCCACCACCTCGCCCGACAGGAGCATCGCCGAGAGGTCGTCGCCGCCCTGCCAGTAGGCCTTCACGTTCGCCTTGCAGGCAATCAGGTAGTCCGCGACCTTGTCGAGGATGCGCTGGTATTCGGGCAGGTCCTTGTAGGCGGCGAACGGGTCTTCGCCGAGCGCAAAGGCGGTGCCGACGAGGATAGTGCGGCGGAGCCGCATCGACGTCTTGCCCTTGTACTGGGGGTCGCAGAGGTCGGTCCAGTCGTCGATCTTCGGCGCCTTCGACTTGTCGACGACAAGGCCGGACGTGCCCCACAGGTGCGGCACCGAATAGACCTTGCCGTCGATGGTGGTCTCGTCGGCGGCGCGCTTCAGGAACTGCTCGTCGAACAGGGCCGTGTCGATCTTGGAAAGATCCATCGGCTTGTAGATGTCGAACTCGGCCTGGGCGGCGGCGACGCGGTTGAAGCCCGGCTGGGCGAGGTCGAAGCCGGCGCCGTCGGTGGCACGCAGCTTCGCCACCATCTCCTCGTTGTTCGACAGCGTCACCTCGACGTCGATGTCCGGGTACTTTTCCTCGAACAGCTTGATGACGGTGTCCGGCGCATAGCCGCCCCAGGTGAGGAGGCGCAGCGTCTCGGCCGAGGCCGGGGCGGCGAGCCCCACGGCGAGCGCGACCGCGGCCGCGCCGGTGAGAAGGCGGTGAAGGATCATGGAGGCCTCCCGGTTCTGGCAGAAGCCACGATGGGACGCCAAGCCTGGTCCGACCAAAAGCGCCATTCTGGGGAAAGGGAGAGTCCGATTGCAGCCGCCGGGCGGCGCGGAGGGGGCGCGCAATCGGGGGTGGGGGTTGGGGGTGGGGGCTGGGGGTGGGCAGTCGGCAGTGGGCAGTGGGCAGTCTGCAGTCGGCAGTCGGGAAGACACGGCGCCGGCGGTCTCTCCCCTCTCCCGCCCGCAGGGTGGGAGAGGGTGCCCGAAGGGCGGGTGAGGGCGCGCGGCGAAGCCGCGCGGGAGCCTGGCGCCGAGGATGCCGCTTCCGCGCCGCCTTCGCGGCGCGGCCCTCATCCCCCTGCCGGGACCTTCTCCCACCGGCCGGTGGGAGAAGGGGCGGGTGGCGACCGCTTGCGTGGAATCTCCCCTCCCGCAAACATGTCCGCTCAGCGCAAACACCCTCCTCCCCCCAAACACCGCCAGCCCCGCACGGATTTCCCGCCGGGGGTCTGCTGTCGTCTCCCCCTCCACAATGGAGGGGACGGGGCGCCGGTCGGCGCAATCCTTATGGTGGCGGCGGATGTACGCTCCGCCGCAGGGCGTCTTGCGACGCCCGCGCCTTGCGGCGCCCCGTGTGTGCGGTGTTGCCTGGGTCCCGGT
>JAESFK010000259.1_pt1 | contig 33887 bp, 29 predicted proteins | sample 9269391 | NCBI WGS metagenome assembly JAESFK01 (sample SAMN14506231, study PRJNA617097) | algae metagenome | isolation source: Drouetiella hepatica UHER 2000/2452 and co-occurring heterotrophs from... | place: Slovakia: Slovak Paradise National Park, Hrabusice, Kosice Region | collected 2000-01-01
TTTTCTCGGCATTTTGCAGGTCATTTGGGACATATGCGATTGCCAAACTCTCCGTCATTCCTGTGCTCGTCACAGGAATCCAGCCAGCTCAAGTCGTTGAGCTGAAAGAGTCTTTTGACCCGACAGACGTCGGGTCACTGGATCCCCGCCATAAGGGCTGACATGATGGAGAGTGGGGTGCTGCTCTCGTCAGATCGCCGAATTTCGGCTTTGCCAGCAAACGAAAACGCCCGGCATTTTCGCCGGGCGTTCATTCTGCAGGACATGAGGGAGGATCTTCATGTTCTGCGGAAACGGTCTGATCGGATCGTTACTTGCCGGCGTCGAGGCGGTCGATCGCCTGGACATTGCCGGCCGACGAGCCGTTCGGATCGAATTCGGATTCCAGCCACTTGTCGACGATGGCCTTGGCCAGTTCCGGACCGATGACACGGGCGCCCATGGTGATGATCTGGGCATTGTTGGACTTGGCGGCGCGCTCGGCCGAATAGGTGTCGTGGGTGAGGGCGGCGCGGATCCCGGGCACCTTGTTGGCGGAGATCGAGACGCCGATGCCGGTGCCGCAGATCAGGATGCCGCGGTCGTTCTGACCGTTGACGATGGTTTCGGCCAGCCCCTTGGACAGGTCGGCATAGAAGCCGGACTGGCTGAGGTTTGAGACTTCAAGGCCGCTCTTGGTGGCGAGATGGGCTTCGATAATATCGAGAAGCGGCTTGCCTGCGCTGTCGGCGCCGATTGCGATTTTCATGGTTGTGTCCTTCCGTTCATGGTGTTTTCAGAGCACTGACGCGACGCGATTGAGGATGTCGAGATAGCCGGCCACATCCCAGGCGGAGCGGCCAATGAACAGGCCATCGATATGCGGCTTGGCAATCAGCTCCTCGCAATTGCCGGGATTAACGCTGCCGCCGTAGAGAACCGGCACGGAAACGCCGAGGCTCGCTTTTGCCCACTCGGCGATCAAGGCATGGCGCTCGTCGGCATAGCCGGCGGAGGCCGGGATGCCGTTGACGCCGATCGCCCAGACCGGCTCGTAGGCCAGGAGCACCGGCTTTGCCTTGTCGGCGCCTTCGAGCAGCGCAAGGGCGCCTTCGACCTGGCGGCGCAGGACGATATCGGCCTGTCCGGCCTCGCGTTCGGCCAGCGTTTCGCCGATGCAGATGAGCGGGATCAGGCCATGCCGGACGGCGGCGGCCGTCTTCAGGCCGACTGTGCGGTCGGTCTCGCCGAAATGTTCGCGCCGCTCGCTGTGACCCAACTCGACGATATCGAGATTGCAATCCTTCAGCATGACCGGCGAGACTTCACCGGTCCAGGCGCCGGCATCGTCCCAATGCATGTTCTGGGCGCCGACCTTGACGCTGGTTGCGGCAAGCCGCTCCTTGACCTGGCGCGTGGCTGTGAACGGCGGAATGACGAAACGCTGGACGCGGTTGTCCCGCGCCGCGTCGGCTTCTGCCAGTCCGCCGGCAAAGACCATGGCTTCAGTGAGCGTCTTGTTCATTTTCCAGCTGGTTCCAACCCAGACGGATGTCTTTGTCATGCTGTTTCCTCCGCGGCTTTGCCGCCAATTTTCCGAAGCGTGATGCCGGCGTCCGTGAGACCTTGTTCGTAGGACGGTTCGATTTCGGCACCGGTCAGGACCATGTCGAATGCGTCGAGCGCCGTCAGCAGGTGCAGGGCTGATTTGCCGAACTTGCCGTGATCGACCAGCAGGACGCTGCGCGCCGCCGATTTGATCATCTGCCGCTTGGTCTGGACGACTTCCTGATCCTGATGGAATGCGGATGCGCCATGGATGGCCGAACTGGAGAGAAAAGCCATGTCGGCCCGCAGCGAGCGCAGGGCCTCCTCGGTGGTGATGCCGAAGAAGCCATTGAACTTCTTTGAATACTGGCCGCCAAGCGAGATCACATCGATGCCGGCGACGGCCGCCAGCTTGTTGATGACGCCCAGATTGTTGGTGATGACCGTCAGCGGCCGGATATCCTTGAGATAATCCGCCACGCCGCCCGCCGTCGAGCCATCGTCGATGATGATGATCTGGCCGGGCTCGATCAGCGCTGCGGCGTGCTGCGCCAGCCGGCGCTTTTCTTCAGCGGCGATCTTCTCGCGATAGCGGAAATCGCTTTCGAACTGTGGGCTGGACTGGATCGACGCGCCGCCATGCACCTTGCGCAACAGCCCCGTCTGCTCGAGATCGTCGAGATCGCGGTGCACGGTCATCTTGCTGACGCCGAAACGGCCGGCGAGGTCCTCCACGGAAGCCGCGCCGGCCTCCATCAGGATGTCCATAATCTGTTGCCGCCGGTCTTCAGGCTTCATCGCGCTGCTCTCTCCTGCGGTCCAGACCGCTGAGACAGTGAAATATCACATATAATGCGATATAAACAATCTGATTTGTGTGATTTTGTGATTTTAACATGAAATATTATGGCTGCTGACGAATGCCGGGTGTTTTGGCGACCTGTTTTTCTGCCGATCCCCTGATGGCCCGGCTGGCCTCCCGCTTCAGAGAATACTATGGCGATGAACGTTCAAACTTACAGATGATGTTCTGAAGCGCGATGTTCAGCGCGCCGGCTTTTCACGTCCACTACTTTCCATCCCGCGCCGATCCAGTCTAAACGTCCACAGGTCCGGCGGATGTTTGTTGGAAACGGTTGTTCAACGCAGCTCGCGACGGCACAAAGGCAACCATACCTGCGCTTTACCTCTTAAATCCCATGCGGCTGGAAAATATTTCTATTGTTAAGTGCATGAATAAAGCGATATAATACTACAGTTAATCTTCAGGCTTGGAGGTCTGTCATGGCTAACACAATGATGCAAGGAACGAAGGGACGGGATTGGGCAAACGTGGTCCTGGCCCTCTGCGTTTTCGTCTCGCCGTGGGTTGTCGGCTTTGTTGCCGATGCCACACCGAGCTGGAACGCATGGATCGTCGGGTTCATGCTCGGCGCTCTGGCGGTCGCGACGATATCCGCTTTCGCCGAATGGGAAGAATGGGTCGATCTGGCGCTCGGCCTCTGGCTGGCCGCGTCGCCCTGGCTGCTCGGTTTTACAGCCAATGTGAACGCGATGTGGACCAGCGTGGTGCTGGGACTGGCCGTCGCCGCCGTGTCGCTCTGGGCGGTCTGGGATATTCATCATCCCCACGCTCACGCTTGAGCCGAGGCATGAGACTATCGCTGCAAGAACCCGCCGCGCGGAGCGGCGGGGATGCCGCGTCTTTTCCATATGTACGTCGAGGCATCTTGCCCGCTCAACGCCCCGCTCCCGATAATTGATCACCCAAGCCGCCTTTTTTCCGTCGGCCGAAGCGCGGCGGGAACCGGACATACCGTTCATCTCGCATCACCTTTCCTCTCCGGTTTCTCGCATCGGCGGTTGCAGCGGAGCGGGAGGACGTGCCATGTGTTTTGGCAGAGAAATTCCAAAGGCGCATGGCATTGGAATCGCACGGGATGAACCACATATGCAGGCGACGCTGACGGGCGGCGCAAGGGGAGTTTTTGCATGACCAAGACGGACATCGCCCGCCGGGTCTACAACAATGCCTGGAAGCTCGATCCGGTCGTGCGCAGCCTGCTCGATACGGATTTCTACAAGCTGCTGATGCTGCAGATGATCTGGCGCCTCTATCCCGACGTCGATGCGACGTTTTCGGTGATCAACCGCACCAAGACCGTGCTTCTGACCGACGAGATCGACGAACAGGAACTGCGCGAGCAGCTCGATTATGTGCGCGGCCTGCGGTTCACAAAGAAGGAAATGATCTGGCTCGCCGGCAACACGTTCTATGGCCGCAAGCAGATCTTCGCGCCGGATTTCCTCGCCTGGCTCGCCGATTTCCAGCTGCCGGACTACGAGCTATCGCGCAAGCACGGCCAGTACGAGCTGACCTTCCCCGGCAAGTGGACCCACACGTCCATGTGGGAAATCCCGGCACTGGCGATCATCAACGAACTGCGCTCGCGCACCGCCATGAAGGACATGGGGCCGTTTGCGCTGGATGTGCTTTATGCCCGCGCAAAAGCCAAGATGTGGTCGAAGGTCGAGCAGCTCAAAGCCCATCCCGACCTGCGCATTTCCGATTTCGGCACCCGCCGGCGCCACAGCTTCCTGTGGCAGCGCTGGTGCGTCGAGGCGCTGAAGGAAGGCATCGGCAAGTCCTTCTCCGGCACCAGCAACGTGCTTCTCGCCATGGATACCGACCTCGAGGCGCTTGGCACCAACGCGCATGAACTGCCGATGGTCGCAGCAGCCCTTGCGCGCAGCGATCAGGAACTCGGTTTGGCGCCCTACAAGGTTCTGCAGGACTGGAACCAGCTCTATGGCGGCAATCTGCTGATTGTCCTGCCCGATGCTTTCGGCACCGCGGCGTTTTTGCGGAATGCCCCGGATTGGGTTGCCGACTGGACGGGTTTTCGCCCCGACAGCGCCCCGCCGATCGAAGGTGGTGAGAAGATCATTGCCTGGTGGAACAAGATGGGCCGCGATCCCAAGGAAAAGCTGCTGATCTTCTCGGATGGGCTGGATGTCGAAACGATCCTGGACACCTACCGGCATTTCCAGGGGCGGGTGCGGATGAGCTTCGGCTGGGGGACCAACCTGACGAATGATTTTGCCGGCTGCGCGCCGACTGAGATCAGCGGCCTCAATCCGATTTCCATCGTCTGCAAGGTCAGCGACGCGAATGGCCGTCCGGCCGTCAAGCTGTCGGACAATCCGCGCAAGGCGACGGGCGAGCCCTCGGAAGTCGAACGCTATCTCAAGTTCTTCGGAACGGAGGATTTTGCCGAGCTGGCCGTCAAGGTCTGAGCGGCCGTCGATGACCATCTCCAAAAAACAAAAACCCAGCCGGTGGAGGTGTCCGGCTGGGTCTGTTTGCGCATTCCTGGGAGAGATGCGCCGGGAGAACTGGGTTACGTTACGCGCTCATGCGGAGGCAGTCGGAGCGCGAAGCGAGCGGGTGGACCATCGACAGCAGGCGGCGCTTGGGAGCCGCGAGCAGGTTGGCCGTATGATTTTTGGCGCTTACCGTTCCCGGCTGCATCTGGCGAAGCGCGCTGGCAGCGGAGTAGAGGAGCGTTTTCATTTCATTGGTTGTCACGCCGTCCGCACGCATAACGGCACGGATCATCGGGTCTGTCAGAACCTCATGGATGGTCAGATCGCTGTTTGCCTGGTGCATTTCGGTATTCCTTCGGGTTCATCGTCTTTTCCGGCGGGCGGATCCCGTCCGGTGTCTTAAACTTGACATCGTTTTCTTGCGGTGTTACCAGTAAGTAACATTCGAATAGTTACCGACCGGTCACACCCATGTCAAGAAGCCTTGTCAATAAAAATTCGAAATCCGTATCGTCTCCGAAACCGGCAGATGTAAGGCTGGAAAAAGGTGACTGTGTGCAGGCGCGCCAGGCGCCGCGAGATCGTATTGTTTCAACGGCTTGTGAGCTGTTCCGGCAACACGGGATCCGCGGTATCGGCGTCGATGCGATCGCCGAAGCCGCCGAGACCAACAAGATGACGCTCTACCGTCATTTTGGCTCGAAAGACGACCTGATCTGCGAGACATTGCGGTTCACATCGGAAAAGGCCGCCGCCTTCTGGGACCAGCTCGAAGCCTCCCATCCGAACGACCCGATGGCCCAGCTTCACAGCTGGGTAAAAGCCCGGGCACAGTGTCTCGCCGACGATAAATATGGTTGCGACCTTGCCAATGCGGCCGTCGAACTGAAAGAGCAGGGCCATCCGGCCCACGTGGTGATCGAAAACTTCAAGCTTGCCCAGCGCCGCCGTCTTGAAAAGCTCTGTCGCGATGCCGGTGTAAGCGAACCGGAGCTGCTCTCCGACACGCTCTCGATGCTGATGGAGGGTGCGCAAGTGAGCAAGCTTGCGACCGGCAGCGAAGGCCCGTCGATGCGGTTCATGCGGGCCTGCGAGGCCGCCATCGCCTCGTTCAGCCAGCCGGCAAAGAGCACTGCCGAAGCGGATGGCTCCGAAGCTTAAAAATTCCGGCTTGTCCGATCCTGCTCGCATAGGCTGATGACCGGCGGCATCGAAGCTTTCGATGGAACAAACGCGCCTCGCGTCCATTTACTCGTTGATGGAAAAGCGCAGCTGAGCCGCTGCCTGCCAACGAGAAGGACAGCATGTCCCCCTTTCAGGAATTCATTGTCAATCCAGAACCGGACGACTGGTGGTCCGCGCATCGCGGCGCCTTGCCTGTTATCGGCACGGCCATTCACAACGGTCATCACATCCGAGGCGACTTGCGGGATTTCCTGGCTCTCAGCGACGGCGAGCGGCTTCGGGAGGAGGATCCGTTCACCGAATTCTTCATCCGCGATCTGCCCAACCGGATCGTCTTTCATCGCTCCCGCTTCGAGATCGACATCAACCGCGCCCGCGACGGCGCCATCTATCTGACGCCGGAACAGGCCTGGGGGTTGAAGGTCTGGGCGGAGCAGCTGCCGGACGATGCGATCGACACCTCGCTGGGAGTGCACGACGCCTACTATGCCATGCTGGAAACCTATCTCCGCGGCATCGAGCAGCAATACGGTGCCTTCGTTCTTCTCGACATCCACAGCTACAATCACCGCCGCGGCGGTGCCAACGGTCCCGAAGCGCCGTTCGAAAAAGCCCCACAGATCAATATCGGCACGTCCTCCATGGACCGCGAACGCTGGGCGCCGGTGCTTGATGCCTTCATCGAACAATTGCGCAGCTTCGAATTTCGCGGCCAGCGCATGGATGTGCGGGAAAACGTCGCCTTTCAGGGGAAGGGCGAGCAGACGCGCTTCGTCCACCAACGGTTTCCTAAAACCGGCTGTGCCATCGCCATCGAGTTCAAGAAGTTCTTCATGGACGAATGGACCGGCGAGCCGGACATCGAAGCGCTGAAAGCGATGCGGGACATGATCCGCCGGTCGCTGCCGGTCCTGCTTGAAAGCTTGCGGTCATGACCAGCCCGCACCGCAAGCATCCGGCGGCCACTGCCAGCCATCCGCAATGGCTGGAGGAAATCCTCGCCTGTATCCGCACGGATAAATCGGTGCGCAAGGATTTCGACACTGGCGGACGCCTGCATATCGACCGGCCGCTGCCCTTCCTGTCCGTCCATATCGGCAGGGGCAGGGAGGACCTCGCCGCGCGAGATATCGCCGCTGCCAATGCGTCGTATCTGATTGTCGATGAACTCGACGAAGCCCTGCCGATCATCGCAGCGGTCGGCGGCGTTCTCAACGAGCGTTTTGGCGCGTTCCTGTTGTTGGATATCGACGAGTTCGAGCATGACACGCTGACGACCGACGATGCACCCTACCTGCCGCCCTTCGAGATAGGGATTGCTTCGACGGACGATCCGGCCGCCCGAAAAGCTGCAACGGCCTTGGCCGAAGGCACCGATATTCGCCAGGTCAAATTCCGCACGCCGCATGTCGATCTGGGCGACCTCAAGGCAGACGCCCAAGCGGCGACACTGGCTGCGCAGACCGGGTTTCCCCTGGTCGCCGTCCGGTTCGCACCGATCTACCGGCAGCCGGAATCGGGCAACACCTATCCCGACCTGCGCGAACGCCTGGTCGCCAATATTTTCGATGCGGGCCTCAAGGCATTCGCGGCTTTCGTGGGCGCCACCCAAAGCCTGAAGCCGACGACGCACCGGGCGCTCGGCCGCAAGGCCTTTGTCGATGCCGTCAGCCGCGCTGACCGCAGCATCGATGACGTGGCGTCGAGCTTCGATTTCCTGCTGGCCGTTACGCCGATCAATACCGACGCTGCCTGGAAGGACTTCAAGGCGGGCAAATTCAAGCAGGAACCGCACTTTCTCTACCGGCCGCTGTCCGTGCAGGTCGAAGCGGAAAAGCGCAAACTCTTTTCCGTCGCTTTCGACCGCTTCGAGGATCCGGTTCTGTACCATCTCTACCGCGAGAAACAGCAGGAACTGGACCTGCAGCTGTCCTTGATTTCAGCACGCGAGACCAGCCGCTTCGTCGAATATGGACGCGCGCTCTATGGTCCGGTGGAGCCGTCGCTCTATCGGATGGCTACCGATATCCTGGTAAAGACGGCAGCGCTCGCCGACGATGGCGATGATATCGAGAGCGATCCGCAGACGGCGGATTGCCACGAGGTCGAGGCTGCGGCCCGCGCGATGATCGCCGGATATCAGCGGCACTATCCGGGTTTCACCGCCGAGGTCGAACTGCGCGACGATCTGCCATCCGGCATGCTGGTTTCGGGCGAACGCCTGCTGATATCGCGCCAGACCCTGATGCCGAAGGCCCGTGTGCACGCGCTGTTGAGCCACGAGATCGGCGTGCATCTGCTCACCTATTTCAACGGGTCGGCGCAGGGGCTGCGGCTGTTCCGCTCCGGCCTTGCCGGCTACGAGGGCATGCAGGAAGGCCTTGCCGTGTTTTCTGAATACATGGCCGGCGGCATGACCGTCGGGAGGCTGCGCCTGCTCGCCGCCCGGGTCGTCGCCTGCTCGGCGATGCTGGAAGGGCGGCCGTTTACCGAAACCTACGGCATGCTCGTCAACGAGCATGGGTTCGGGCCGGTCGCTGCGTTCCATCTGACCATGCGGCTCTATCGCGGCGGCGGGCTCGCCAAGGACGCGATTTACCTGCGCGGCCTGCTGGAGTTGCTCGCCCACCTGAAAGCCGGCGGTGCGCTGGATCCGTTCTGGATGGGCAAGATATCCGCCGCGCATTTCCGGGTGATGCAGGAGTTGAGCCTGCGCGGCCTGCTCAAGGCGCCGGTCATCCGCCCGGCTTTCCTCACCCATCCGCAAGCACAGGTCCGCCTCGACAAGGCGCGGGCAGGACTGACCCCCCTGGATATGATCATCAGTTAGGAGCCACCATGCGCATCGCATTCTTCGTCAATTCGATCGAGAGCGAGGAGCCTCATTTCTCAACCACCGCACTGGCCATGGCCGCACTCGCCCGTGGCCATGACGTCTGCTATATCGCGCCGGGCGATTTCGTCCTGCGCCCCGAAGATAGCCTGCTGGTACGGGCGACCACGGTTGCGGCCGGAAAATACAAGGACGCACAGGCGTTTCATGACGGTTTCCAGGGCAAGGACGCCAAGGTGCAGACGATCGACGTTCGCGAGGTCGATGTCATCTTCCTGCGCAACGATCCGTCGCTCGACTCCGACGACCGGCCATGGGCCGCCCATATCGGCGCCATGTTCGGACGGCTTGCCAGCGAACGCGGCTCGATCGTCGTCAATGATCCGGCAGGATTGGCGCTTGCCCAGAACAAGCTTTATTTCCAGGGCTTTCCGGAAGCGGTGCGCCCGGAAACGCTGATCTCCAAGAGCATCGAGGAAATCCGCGCCTTCATCGCCGATCACCGCAAGGGCGTCATCCTCAAGCCGCTGCAGGGTTCGGGCGGCAGACACGTCTTCAAGATCGCCACGCCCGACGATGCCAATCTCAACCAGATTTTCGAGGCTGTCAGCGGCGAAGGTTACCTGATCGCGCAAGGCTATCTGCCGGAAGCCAAGGCCGGTGACATCCGCTTCTTCATGATGAACGGCAAGCCGCTGGAGCGAAACGGTGCCTATGCCGCCTTCCGCCGCGTCCCGGCCAAGGGCGAGGTCCGTTCCAACATGCACGCGGCCGGTACGGCGGAGGCCGTCAAGATTACCAACGACATTCTCGCCGTTGCCGAGATGGTGCGCCCCAAGCTGATCGAGGACGGGATGTTCCTCGTCGGGCTCGATATCGTCGGCGACAAGATCCTCGAAATCAACGTCTTCACGCCGGGCGGTCTCCCCGAAATCGCGGCCATGCACAAGGTGGATTTCTCCGAGGACATTATCGAGGCGCTGGAGAAGAAGGCGGCGATCCGCAAAGCCTATGGCGGCGCCATGTCCAACCGGGCATTGGCGACGCTTTAGGCTGTTTTCGAGGCCCATTTGTGCTATCGCGGGCGCCTCAATGATTGGAAGTGCCCGTGATACCCTGGACCCTGATTGACACAGCGATAATGCCCGACGGCGGCGGCGAACTGCGCCTGAAACAGCGCGGCACCGAATTTTCCATCATGCTCGGCACGATCGAGCTGATGAACAGCCGGTTGAGCGGCTCGGAAGAGGCACTGGCTCGCCTGTCGTACGAGCGGGTCCGCAATCATCCACGCCCGCATATGCTGATCGGCGGCCTCGGCATGGGCTTTACACTGCGCGCGGCTTTGGCCGAACTGCCCCTGGATGCCCGGATAACGGTCGGCGAACTGGTGCCCGCCGTCGTCGCCTGGGCGCGCGGTCCGATGGCGGATGTGTTTGCCGGTTGTCTCGATGATAACAGGGTATCGATCCGCGAAGGCGATGTCGGCCGCCTCATCCAGTCGGCAACCGGCGAATACGACGCGATCCTGCTCGATGTCGACAATGGCCCGGAAGGGCTGACCCGCAGGGCCAACGACGATCTCTACAGCGTCGCCGGTCTTCGCGCGGCGCGCAAGGCGCTGAAGCCGAACGGCGTTCTTTCTGTCTGGTCATCGGCACCGGATGCCGGCTTCACCCGGCGGCTGAAGGAAGCCGGCTTTGTGGTCGAGGAGCTGTCGGTTCGCGCCAGCACCAAGGGCCGCGGCGCCCGCCACGTCATCTGGATGGCGACCAAAACGGGACGCTAGCCGCCGCCTTGCCGCGAAAGGCCTTCGCGTTCCAAACAAGACGGTGCAAAACGCCGTTCGTGGTTGTGAAAACCATCGACCGCACGCGAATTGGGTGTAGGATCGCGGCGCGAATTGTTTTTGACACGTCCATTTCGCAATCTTGGGAACGCGTAATTCCGGTGTAAAAATCCTGGTTTTGCAGACCCGGACATTCCACGCGAAAAAGCTTTCGCATGGCCGGTTCCAGGTGGAACCAAGCGCTCTCGTCGCAGTTTCTATTTGGCCACTTTGACAAGGGGAGAGAAGCAGATGACGGATATCAGCGAAGACGACATCAGACTGCGGGCTTACGCTCTTTGGGAAGCCGATGGCTGCCCCGACGGAAGCCATGACGTGCATTGGCTTCAGGCTTTGCGGGAATTGACGGAGGAGGCCAATGCGGCGGCCGGAGACATTTCGCAGACGCCGCTCAAGACCTCCAAACTTTCCGTCGTGAAAAACGAAGCGCCAATCGACCCTGTCCCGCGCAAGCGCAGCAAGACGGCCTGATTTTCTGACGTTGCGTGGGGTGCCGGGTGACCGGCATTCCACGTTTTAAGGCTCTGGTCTCGCGCGACGGCGATTGCGGGTGCGCGCAGGTGGAAATTCGGCCATTCCTGGCGTTCGATTTCGCGGTGCAAAATTTTTTGCTGACCGACTGCGCTTTTCTGCGGACATCGCCTTCGCTTTGCAACATCATGGGCCTCTCCGGCGTGCTTCGTGCTGCAGCTTCGCCGCGGTGATAACCGGTGGTACAAGGAACGTGACCTGCGTGAAGATACTTTCGGTGACGTCGGAAATTTTTCCATTGATCAAGACCGGCGGTCTTGCAGATGTGACAGGCTCGCTGCCGAAGGCCCTTGAGGGCTACAACTGCTACACCCGCACGCTGGTGCCCGGTTATCCGCAGCTGTTTGTGAAGCTTCCCGGTGCCCGGCAGATCTATTTCTTCCCGGACCTGTTTGGTGCCCCGGCTTCGCTGCTTGAAGCCCGCTATGAGCAACTTGATCTGCTGATCCTCGATGCGCCAGCCCTCTACAACCGCCCCGGAGGGCCCTATCTCGACGAGACCGGCCACGATCATGCGGACAACTGGAAACGGTTTGCCGTCCTGTCCTACGTGGCATCGGCCATTGCCGGCGGATTGCTCGCGGACTGGGCGCCGGATGTCGTCCATACCCATGACTGGCAGACCGCGCTGACCTCCGTCTACATGCAGTATTCGAGCAATGCCAAGGCGGTTCCGAGCGTGCTGACGATCCACAACCTGGCATTCCAGGGGCAGTTCCCAACCTCCGTCGTCAGCCAGATCGGCCTGCCGCCGGAGACAATCTCGCTTGATTGCCTCGAATATTACGGCGATGTCAGCTATTTGAAGGGCGGTATCCGCACCGCCAGCGCCATCACGACGGTCAGCCCCACCTATGCGCGCGAGGTCATCGGGCCGGAACTCGGCATGGGCATGGCCGGGGCGCTGAGTTCGCGTCCGCGCCTGTTGACGGGGATCGTCAACGGCATCGACATGGATATCTGGAACCCGGCGATAGATGCTTACCTGCCGGTCAACTACGATCACAAGCGGATCCGGCTGCGGGCGCAGAACCGCGCCAAACTGCTGGAGACCTTTCGCCTGGACGATGGCCCCGGGCCTGTCTTTGCCGCTGTGACGCGGTTGACCTGGCAAAAAGGCGGCGACATGCTGGCGGAGGTGGCGGAGGAAGTCGCGGCGCTGGGTGGCCGGCTGATCGTGCTCGGCAAGGGCGAGGAGCATATCGAGACAGCACTTCTGGCCATCGCTGGACGCCACCCCGATCGCATCGGCGTCCGCATCGGCTATGACGAGGCCACCGCCCATCTCATCCATGGTGGCTCAGATGTCATCATCCAGCCGTCGCGCTTCGAGCCCTGCGGCCTTACCCAGCTCTATGCCCTGCGTTATGGTGCGGTTCCGGTCGTGTCGCGCACCGGCGGCCTGTCGGAAACGATCATCGATGCCAATGACGCGGCGATTTCCGCCCGGGTGGCAACCGGTTTCCAGTTTCATCCGGCAACCGCTGAAAACCTGCGGCTCTCCATCCACCGTGCCTTTGCCGCCTATCGCGAGCCGAAGAAATGGGCCCGTCTGCAGAGCCAGGGTATGAAGGCTAATTTTTCCTGGGAGCGAAGCGCCGAACAATATGCGGCACTCTATGCCCAGCTGATCCCCGGCCGAAAGCCGCTTCCGGTTCAGCGGGCAAAGGCTGCGGAGTAACGGCGCCCTCGACGGCGCCGTCCGGGCTCATTGCCGTCAAGCGTCATCAAGCGGGATGAAGCAGCATGAGGCTGCGGGCCGGAAGCTCGAAGACGGTCGGCACGTTTGAGCCCGTCTCCATGTCCGCAACGGCCGCCGTCGTGAGCGCGCAGGCCCATGCGCTGGACGGTGAGTCCGGCAGCGTGAAGGGCACCGGTCCATCGTGCGGATTGAAGAGGATCAGTGTGTCGGACCAGACGCCGTTGACGTGCGCGAGGTCTTCACGGGAAAGACGCACACCGAGCGTCGTGCCGCCCTCATCCTGCCACTGCTCTTCCGTCTGTTCACCGCCGCCGGGATTGAGCCAGGTCACCGTCATGCCGTCGCGCCAGCTTTCGCGGCGAAGCAGGGGCTGAGCGGCGCGCAACGCCGTCAGTTGCCGGACGAAATCGCGCAGGTCTTCGGCGCTGCCGGGCAGGTTCTCCCAGTGCACCCAGCTGATCTCGCTGTCCTGGCAATAGCCGTTGTTGTTGCCCATCTGGCTGCGGCCGAATTCATCGCCGGCAAGCAGCATGGGTGTACCGTGGGAGAGCAGAAGCGTGGCAAGCAGATTGCGTTTCTGCTGGTCGCGCACGGCGTTGATCGCGCCGTCGTCCGTTGGGCCCTCCGCCCCGTAATTGTCGCTGCGGTTGTCGCTATGCCCGTCCTTGTTGTCTTCGCCGTTCGCCTCGTTGTGCTTCTCGTTGTAGGAGACGAGGTCGTTCAGCGTGAAGCCGTCATGGGCCGAGATGAAATTGACGCTCGCCCAGGGCCGCCGTCCGCGCAGGTCGTAGATGTCACCCGAGCCGAGCAGGCGCGCTGCAAAATCAGGCGCTGTACCGTCGGTGTCCTTCCAGTAGTCGCGCACGGTGTCGCGGTACTTGTCGTTCCATTCCGCCCAGCCGGGTGGAAAGCCGCCGACCTGATAGCCGCCGGGGCCGATATCCCATGGCTCACCCACCAGCTTGACCCTGGAGAGGACCGGGTCCTGTGACACGGCGTCGAAAAAGCCGCCGCGCTGGTCGAAACCTTCGGGTTCACGGCCAAGGATGGTGCCGAGATCGAAGCGGAAACCGTCTACATGCATCTCCTCGACCCAATACCGCAGCGAGTCCGTTACCATCTGCAGCACGCGCGGATGCGAGGTGTTGACCGTGTTGCCGGTGCCGGTATCGTTGATGTAGTAGCGGTGATCGTCGGGCAGCGTGCGGTAATACGAGAAATTGTCGATGCCCTTGAGCGACAGGGTGGGTCCGAGTTCGTTGCCCTCGGCGGTGTGGTTGTAGACCACGTCGAGGATAACCTCGATGCCACCATCATGCAAAGCCCGCACCATGTCGCGGAAACCGTCCATGCCGCGCGGTCCGTAATAGCGCGTCGCGGGTGCGAAGAAACCAAGACTGTTGTAACCCCAGAAATTGCGCAGTCCCTTCTCAGCGAGATGGCTGTCATCCGGGAAGAAGTGGATCGGCAGCAGCTCGACCGAGGTGATGCCGATGCTTTTCAGATAGTCGACGATCGCCGTGTGACCGAGCCCCTCGAATGTGCCGCGCAGGTTTTGAGGAACCGCCGGGTGCAGCTGGGTGAAGCCCTTGACGTGGGTTTCGTAGAAGATCGTTTTCGACCAGGGGATGTTGGGGCCGCGATCGGCTTTCCAGTCATAGGCCTTCGGGTCGATGACCCGGCATTTCGGCATGCCTGCCGCACTGTCGCTGTCATCGAAGGACAGATCCTTGTCTTCCGCCTCGATATCATAGCCGAAATGCGCTTTCGACCAGACGACGTCACCGGCCAATTCGCGGGCATAGGGGTCGATCAGCAGCTTGTTGGCATTGAAGCGATGGCCATTTGCCGGATCGTAGGCACCATGAACGCGGTAGCCGTAGAGCGCGCCCGGTTTCAAGCCCGGAATGTAGCCGTGCCAGACTTCGTTGGTGTATTCCGGCAATTCGATCCGTGCCGTCTCGATCGACCCGCTATCGTCGAACAGGCACAGTTCGACCCGCTCCGCATGGGCCGAGAACAACGCAAAGTTCACGCCGTCCGCATCCGGCACGGCGCCGAGCTTCTGCCATCCGCCGGCTTCGATCTTGTACTGGTCCAACTTGGCGTCCATCGCGAAAATCCCCTCTGAGCAAATTCTGCGGAAGGTAATTGTGCGGCGCATCATTTTGTTCCATGCGGAACCGCTTGAATGGCAAATATTTCGGGCCTTTGGAAGGCCGGCGGTTGTCTCAAGGCGAGGGACACTGCCCCATGCGAAGAGGCCGGACGCCAATGCCTTTCAGATGCGTTTCCAAATGGCGAAATTTGTCATAGCCCGATTGATGTATCGACGGCACGCGCTAATTAACGCTTGCTGACACTTGGTTCCGCACCTTGGTGCCCCTCTTTCATTTCAGGTTTTCATGCAAGCGCCTGCATCCGACACCCTATACCCGTTCCTCGCCGAGGGTGGCGAGATCGCGTCGCTGATCAATCAGTTCGACTGGGCAAAGACCCCGATCGGCCCGCTTTCGAACTGGCCCGCAAACCTCAAGTCCGTCGTTGCCATCGTCCTTCGCGCCAAGGTACCGATGATCCTGTTGTGGGGCGCTGATGGCGTGATGATCTACAATGAGGATTACGCCGCCTTCGCGGGGCAGCGCCATCCGGTTTCGCTTGGCTCCAATGTCCGGGAACACTGGCCGGAAGTGGCGGAATTCAATGCCAATGTGCTCAAGACCGTGCTGCGTGGCGGGACTTTGGCCTATCGCGATCAACATCTGGTCATCGAGCGCAACGGTTCGCCGGAAGACGTCTGGCTGAACCTCGACTACAGTCCGGTGCCGGATGAAAACGGTGTGCCTGCGGGCGTGCTTGCGATCATCAAGGATACGACCCACCGGGTTCGCACCGAACAGCGGCTGCGCATCGCCCAGGAAGCAGGCGGTATCGGCACCTTCGAATGGTATCCGCAAACCGGCATGCTGGATGTGTCGGACGAATATCGCCGGATCTGGGGCCTCGCTCCCGATGTCGTGGTAACGGACAGGCTCCTGGTCGATCTTCTGCATCCGGACGACCGCGCCAAGACCGGTCCTGCAAAGCTCGGCCAAAGCAATCCGCTCGACTATGTCGAATATCGCCGGATCGATCCCGAAACCGGAGAAGTCCGGTGGATTGCCCGGCGCGGTGAGGTCGTTTCCAGCCCTGAAAGCGGTCAACGGCGGTTCATTGGCATCGCTTTCGATATTACCGGCCGCAAATGCGCCGAGGCTGCTGTTCGCGACGGCGAGGCGCGTTGGCGCGGGCTGTTCGAGCAGATGCAGGAAGGTTTCTTTGTCGGCGAGGTTATCCGTGACCGTCAGGGCGTGATCAACGACTTCCGGTTTGTCGAGGTCAATCCGGCTTTCGAAAGACACTCCGGCGTGCCGGTCGATAGCGCGGTGGGACGCAGTGTCCGTGAAGTTCTCCCGGCGATTTCGGACGACATCTTTGACGTCTACGCAGCGGTCGTCAACACCGGAATTCCTCAAGTCTTTGAGGTTCAGGTGGCAGCCCTGCACGACCGCTGGTTCGAGGTCCGGGCACGCAAGGCAGGTCCGGACACCTTTGCGGCTCTCTTCGTCGATATCTCCAGCCGCAAGCTTGCCGAAAAGGCCGTGGCGGAGAGCGAGGCGCGCTTCCGCAACCTGGCCCAGTCCATGCCAAACCACGTCTGGACCGCCCGGCCAGACGGGCAGCTCGACTGGTTCAACGACCGTGTCTACCGCTATAGCGGCGTGCCTGCCGGTTCGCTCGATGGCGATAGCTGGGGAGCCATCGTTCATCCAGACGATATCGACGATGCTGCCGGAGCCTGGGCGGCTGCGCGCCATACCGGTGAGCAATATGAAGCCGAGTTCCGCCTGCGCCGGCATGATGGCGCCTACCGCTGGCATATTGCCCGTGCGGTTTCGCTGCGTGATCGCTTGGGCAAGATCGAGAAATGGATCGGCACCAATACCGATATCCAGGACCAGAAGGTCGCCGAAGCCGCCCTCGCGGAACTGGCTGCCACACTAGAACAGAGGGTAGAGGCGCGTACATCGGAACTGGTCGAGACGCAGGATGCCTTGCGCCAGAGCCAAAAGATGGAATCGATCGGCAATCTGACAGGCGGCGTCGCCCACGACTTCAACAATCTTCTGCAGGTGATCAGCGGCAACCTCCAGTTGCTTGTCAACGAAGTATCGGGCAATGAGGCTGCTGAACAACGCATCCAGAATGCCATGGCCGGTGTTGCGCGCGGATCCAAACTTGCCTCGCAATTGCTGGCATTCGGCCGGCGCCAGCCGCTTGCCCCCAAGGTGGTCAACATCGGCCGCCTTGTGCGCAACCTCGATGATATTCTGCGCCGTTCCCTTGGAGATGCGATCGAGGTCGAGACCATCGTCGCCGGGGGCCTGTGGAACACCCATATCGATCCGGGCAATGTCGAGAACGCCATCCTCAACCTCGCCATCAACGCGCGCGATGCAATGAACGGCAGTGGGAAGCTGACGATCGAGGCGGGCAATGCCTATCTCGATGCCGAGTATACCGGGGGCTATGCCGATGTTCCGCCAGGGCAATATGTCCTGCTTGCCGTCACCGACATGGGAACAGGCATGTCGCCGGAAACGCTGGAGAAAGTTTTCGAACCGTTCTTCACCACCAAGCCGGAGGGCCGGGGCACAGGTCTTGGCCTGTCCATGGTCTACGGTTTCGTCAAGCAGTCGGGCGGCCATATCAAGATCTACAGCGAGCTTGGCCACGGCACGACGATCAAGCTCTACCTGCCGCGATCGACGCAGTCCGAGGATATTCTTGTCGAGCGCGATGCCGGCCCAATCACCGGCGGCAGCGAAACCATTCTCGTGGCTGAAGACGACGAGGCGGTCCGCGAGACCGTCGTCGCCATCCTCACCGATCTCGGCTACCGGGTCCTGAAAGCCAAGGATGCGCAAAGCGCCCTGACGGTCATCGAAAGCGGCGCCTCCATCGACCTGCTGTTCACCGACGTCGTCATGCCCGGCGCTTTGAAAAGCCCGGAACTGGCGCGCAAGGCCCGCGAGCGGCTGCCGCGGCTGAGCGTGCTGTTTACCTCCGGTTACACCGAAAATTCGATCGTCCATTCCGGGCGGCTCGACGAAGGTGTCGAGCTGTTGAGCAAGCCCTACACGCGCGAGGCGCTTGCCCGCCGGATCCGTCACGTGCTGGCGAAGGTACCAGTGGCGTCATCGGTTGCAGAACGACCGGCTAACGAGGTTGCCGGTGACCGGCAGGCTGCCGGCAAGCAGACGATCCTGGTATGCGAGGACGACTGGCTGATCCGTGCCAGCACGGTCGATATGCTGGAAGACCAGGGTCACACCGTGTTCGAAGCGGCCGACGCGAAGACTGCACTTGGAATCCTGTCCGAACGGCCCATTGACGTTCTGATCACGGATGTCGGCCTTCCCGACATGTCGGGGGTGATGCTGGCGGAGCGGGCCAAGGCTCTTCTCTCCGGGTTGCCGGTGATCTTCGCGACCGGCCATAGCGATATCGAGGGTGTGACGCCCGGTCCAGATGTGCAACTGGTCGTGAAGCCTTTTTCCGGCGAGACGCTGGCGGCGGCCATTGCTCACGTGACGCGCGGTTAGCGCAAGCGGCGGCGTTTAAACCCGAAAGCAGCCGAACCGACGCAAAGCACCGTGGCTTGTGGTTCGTCGCGCGGTTGCAGGTGACAAAGTTCCCGGGCAATGATCTAACTCTCTAAAATGCGCTTAAGCGCAGATGGGGCGATCTGAGTTGAGGGGGTCTGCACGTGAAAAAATCTCGTGATATCCGGCTGTTGGTGTGCCGGTTCTGGTTCGTCGTGGCCTTGGCGTTTGGTGCGGCGACCGCGTCCATCCAGCCTGCACTCGCACAGGTGGCAAGTCCGCCAGCATCGGCGGACAAGGTTGATCAACTGATCAAGCTGCTGGACGACCCCGAGATACGCGCCTTGCTCAACAAGCAGACACCTGCGCCTGCTGTAGCGCCGGACACTGATATGTCCGCAACGGAGTTCAACGCCTGGGGGGACCGGATCCGCGCGCATCTGCGTCACGCCGGGCAGGCCATTCCGCTGGTGCCTTCCGAATTCATGCGCGCAGGCGGCACGATCGCGTCAGAAATCAACGGACATGGTCCTTTCGGCGTGTTCGTGCTGTTCCTCACGCTGGTCCTGATCGGCTTCGGTGCCGAATGGCTGTTCCACCGCATCGGACGCCGCAGCCGCTTGCATGCCACCTTGGCCCATGCGGATGGCGCCCGCGAAAACAGATTGCATTCCGCCGGCCGTCACCTGTTTGCGTTGCTGGCGCCGCTGGTTGCTTTCAGCCTGGCCAGTCTTGGCTTGTTCATGGCGATGACGTGGCCGCCGCTGCTGGACGCGCTGATGCTGCCCTTGCTTCTGGGCGTTATCGCCTGCCGTTTCGTGATCCGGATCGCCCGGCTTCTGCTGCTTGGACCGGACACTGCCGAAGGCGTTGAAGGCGGAACCGGACTGGCATCGGCCGACCGGGCGTCCGGGCTCTTCTGGTACAAACGCATCTGCTGGTTTGCCTGCATCCTGTTTGCCGGTTGGGCGTTCGCGGGCTTTATGACCGCGCTGAACATCGCACCGGCGGTCAGGGGTGTCGTCGTCTATGCGCTCGGTCTCGGGTTGCTGCTGGTCGCCATTGAAACCGTCTGGAACCGTCCAGCGGCGATTGCCCGGCCCCATGGCCGCGGCGCCATGGAATGGGCACTCACGTTCTATCTCTGCCTGCTATGGGCGCTGTGGGTTGCCGGACTTGTCGTCGTTCTCTGGCTGGGCATCTATGCGCTCATTCTGCCGGGCCTTCTGAAGGCGACGACCGCGATGGCCAGAAACGCATTTGCCAGCCAGCCCGATGCGCCGGGCGGCGGCAATCCCGTCATCGAGGTGCTGGTGGAACGCGGTGCGCGGGCGGCCATTATCGCGCTCGCGGTGCTCTGGCTCGCCTTTATCGTCAACAGGAATTCGTCGATGTTTACCGGCGAGATGATGGCCGACCGCCTTATCCAGGGCGTTCTGGCGGGCGCGATCATTCTGCTTGTCGCCGACATTCTCTGGCAGGTCATCAAGGCAGTCATCAATCGTACGCTGGAACAGGCACGAGCCTCCGCCACGGGTGACACGGCCCATGCGGCACGAAACGGGCGGCTGCTGACGCTTCTGCCGCTGCTGCGTACCGTGCTGGCCACCATCATCGCATTGATCGCGGTTTTGATGGTTCTTTCGGGCCTGGGCGTTCAAATTGCTCCGCTGATCGCTGGTGCCGGCATTTTCGGCGTCGCCATCGGTTTTGGTTCGCAGACCCTGGTGAAGGATGTGATCAGCGGCGTCTTCTACATGATGGACGATGCTTTCCGGGTTGGGGAATATATCCAGAGCGGCAGCTACAAAGGAACAGTGGAATCTTTTAGCGTCCGTTCGGTCCGTCTGCGCCACCACCGTGGCCCGGTCTTCACCGTGCCCTTCGGCACGCTTGGCGCGGTCCAGAACATGAGCCGCGACTGGGTGATCGACAAGTTCACGATCTCCGTCGGCTACGACACCGACATCAACAAGGTCCGCAAGATGGTCAAGGGCGTTGGCGCGGCGTTGCTTGAGGACGAGGAATACGGGGCGATGATCCTGGAGACGCTGAAGATGAAGGGCGTCGAACAGTTCGGCGACTATGGCATCAACCTGAGCTTCGCGATGATGACCAAACCGGGCTATCAGACGACCATCCGCCGAAAGGCCTATATGATGATCCGGGAAGCGTTCACAAAGAATGGAGTCGTCTTCGCCTCGCCCACCGTTCAGGTCGCCAGCAACGACCCATCCTCGGCGGCAGCGGCAGCAGCAACCGTGAAGGCGGCGATGGATCAGAAGAAGTTGGCCGAGGGAGGAGAGGGCGCCGAGGGCGCCTGATGGCGCGCCCTAATCCTCGTAAAGTTCGCGCATCGTCTTCAGCGTCTGCTTGAGGACGTTTGCGGGCACGCTTCCCAATCGCTTGACAAGCCGCCGTTTATCGAGCGCGCGGGATTGTTCGAGTAGGATCAGCCCATCGACCCCCTGGAAAGCAACGGGCACGCGAAAACCGGCCGGATGGCTCTCTGATGTCATGGGTGCAACGATGACGGTGCGAAGATGGTGGTTGATGTCGTCCGGCGATACGACGAGGCAGGGCCGGGTTTTTTGGATTTCACTGCCGATTGCCGGGTCGAGCGCTGCAAGCCAGACTTCGCCGCGTTTTACCATTTGAGCGCAGCGTCCTCGTCATTGCCGAATTCCGGCCAACCGGGGATATCATCGCCGGTCGAGGCCAGCCGCCTGGCATCGTCCGACCAGCCTTGACGCGGCGGGTTGATCACCCGCTCGATGACGATCCGTCCGGCTTCTATCCTCAGCTCGACACTGTCGCCGGCTTCAACGCCGAATTCGGAGAGCAGTGGCTTGGGAATGATCACCCCTGCCGAATTGCCGAATTTCTTCACCGCGCTCAACATAATACGCTCCCGTTCGCTGGATTGAATTCTATCATCCAGACGGTGCCGTTACAACATTGTTGTAACGCTTTATGCAGAGTAGGCGTGCAATAGCGGGCTTATTAGCCCAGGAGGAGGCCGGACAATGCTCCGGCCTTCCCTCTCGATTAGCGCTGGCGGGCCTTGCGGGCCGCGTACCGGCGATCGCGTTCGGCCTTGCGTTCGGCTTCGTCGGCGACAACGCGGGCGATGCGCTCGCGGGCGGCTTCTTCGCGGGCCGCGGCTTCGGCTTTCGATTCCAGTTCCGCGGCTGCCGTCAGTGCGGCGGCTTCTGCGAGCTGGCGCTCATTTTCTTCCTGCTTCAGGCGCTCGCGTTCGGCACGGCGGGCTTCGCGCGCAGCCGCATTGGCCTGCCGCTCGGCGAGCTTGGCGGCCAGTTCCGGGTCGTCAGCCTTCGGAGCCGATGCAAACTTCTTCAAAAGCTGCTGCTTGGCTTCGGCGGCTGCCTTGCGCCGGTCTGCGAAGCCGTTATCGGATGCGTGTCTCAATCTTGGTCGTCCTTGTTTGTGGATTTATCGTTGATCGGTCATGGCCGGGACGGGATTGGTCGCCATGCCAGCCGATATATGTGTCATTTCGCATTTTGCGCTTTCTCAAGATAGAGTGGAAGCGCCAAAAAAATAGATAGACCGCAGTCTTTTACGCCCTATTTCAGTAGGGCGAAATCATAACAGCGATATGGCGGTTGAGAAAACCGCTCCATATGGTCAGCGTTTGGCTTTTTTTTCCGACGCGGCAGCCTTGACGGTGGCGGCAGCTTCCTTTTCCAGCCGCAATTCGCGCAGCCGCTGGGTCTTTGCCTCGCGCTCGGCGGCGACGGCATCGATTTCGGAAATGGTCCGGTTGCGGGCCATGAACTGGGTCTGCGTTCTGCTGAACGCCGATTCCGCCTGATCGCGGGCTTTTGTCGAATTCTCGGTCAAAATGATATCCTGGTGCTGCCGCACCGGCGTTTCGTCCAGATCATTCTGTCGAATACGGTGCGCATATTGGCTGTTCAGCCAAGAAAAAAGGCCAGGCGATTTGCCTGACCTTCCATTGGATTAACCTCGTCAACGATGCCAGTACATCCGTGGTCACCGGAGAGGCGCATCCGTTTTAGGCAGCCTGGAGCTGGCAGGCGGACATCTTGCCCGACTTCGCATCGCGTTCCATCTCGTAGCCGATCTTCTGGCCTTCGACGATTTCGCGCATGCCGGCACGCTCAACAGCAGAGATGTGAACGAAAACGTCCGCGCCGCCGTTGTCAGGCTGAATGAAGCCGAAGCCCTTTGTGGAATTGAACCATTTAACTGTGCCAGTGGTCATAACGAACCCTTTCAATAGCAACATGTATCCACCACCGTGCGACGCACAGCGGTCAGTAATTTCGATTTTTGAAGGGGAAGTTCGTCAGAGACGCGGCAAGCGCGGGCAGAAACAAATATCAGTCAAACAACTATCGATAGATGCTGATATAGTTTGGTCTTGCGGGTTTGTCAACTTTTAGTTTTTCCGGCGGCTCTGATTGCGGCTACAGATTGTATCCCTCTTTTCTTCCCGCGCGTTCGATCATTCGACAAAGACCGTCCCGTCATCCCTGCGCGCCCTTATCGATCTGTGTGCGAGGCGACATTCAAACCCATTAACTCGGCGTCTCCTTGAACAGTTATTTTCCACTGTTCATAAAACGGAGACAATGCGTCCAGCCCCGCGCGTCTATCGCCGTTGTGGAAATAGGCACATCTATATCGGCGACACGAAGCCCGGCTCGGGCAGAAAGGGATCAGATCATGCTCACTCAGATCAAGGGACTGCACCACGTTACCTCGATGGCGGCGGACGCGCGTACCAACAACCAGTTTTTCACCGACGCGCTTGGCCTGCGCCGCGTCAAGAAAACCGTCAATTTCGATTCGCCTGATGTCTACCATCTCTATTACGGCGACGAGACCGGCGCTCCCGGCACTGTGATGACTTATTTTCCGTTCCCCGACATGGGTCCCGGCCGTCCGGGAACCGGCGAAGTCGGCACCACGGTGTTCTCCGTTCCTGAAGGCTCGCTTGGCTTCTGGAGTGACCGGCTGTCCAAGCGCGGCGTTTCGGGGCTCAAGGCCGAAGAGACCTTTGGCGAAAAGCGGCTGAACTTTGCCGGCCCGGATGGCGACGGCTTCGCGCTGGTCGAGGTCCGGGACGACAACCGCCCGGTCTGGACCGCAAACGGTGTTTCCGAAGATCACGCGATCCGCGGGTTCCATTCGGTCGCCATGCGTCTTCGCGACGAAGGCGCAACAGCCGAACTGTTGAAGTTCATGGGTTACGAAACGCTGGAGGCCAAGGACGGCGTCACCCGGCTGATCGTGCCTGGCGGCAATGGCGCGGGTCTGATCGACCTCGAAACCATGCCGAACATCCAGCGCGGCCTGCAGGGTGCGGGCTCGGTCCACCATGTCGCCTTCTCGGTCGAAAACCGGGAAAAGCAGTTGGAAGTGCGCAAGGCCCTGATGGATACCGGTTACCATGTCACGCCGGTGATCGACCGCGACTATTTCTGGGCGATCTATTTCCGTACGCCGGGTGGCGTCCTGTTCGAGATCGCCACCAATGAACCGGGCTTCGATCGCGACGAAGATACAGCGCATCTGGGCGAAGCACTGAAACTGCCGCAGCAGCACAAGCATCTGCGGCCCATCCTCGAGCAGCATCTGGCAAAGCTTGACGGCTAAGGGAGAGATATCATGACCGACTATGGCTATGTGCACCGGCTGAAGGCCGGTGCACCGGGACATCCGATCTTCTTCGTCTTCCATGGGACCGGTGGCGACGAGCGGCAGTTCTTCGATTTCGGCAGTGACGTCCTGCCGGATGCAACGATCGTCTCGCCGCGTGGAGATGTTTCCGAGCATGGAGCGGCGCGCTTCTTTAGGCGCACCGGCGAAGGCGTCTACGACATGGACGATCTGGCCCGGGCGACCGGCAAGATGGCCGAGTTCGTCACCCGGCTGGCTAGCGAGCACAAGGCATCCGAGATCATTGGCCTTGGCTTTTCCAACGGCGCCAACATTCTGGCCAATCTGCTGATCGAGAAGGATCTCTTCGACAGGGCGATCCTGCTGCATCCGCTCATCCCCTTCAAACCGAAGGACAATGCGGCGCTTTCCGGCAAAAAGATCCTGATCACCGCCGGTCAGCGCGACCCGATCTGCCCGGCCCCGCTGACGCAGGCCCTTGCCGACTACTTTGCGGCACAGAAGGCAAATGTGGAAACGGAATGGCACACCGGCGGACATGACATCCGCCCCAACGAGGTTGAGGCGATCAAGCGGTTTCTCGGATGAAAAAGCGCTCCCTCTTTTCCCTGCCGGGAGGAGAGGGAGGGCTCGTTTATTGCTGTAATCCATAGACGCCTGTGATGCCCCAAGCGGGTTTCATTCATGCCCGATTGGTTGAAAATGTTTATTTCCGCATGATGGGAATGATTTCCATTAAATGATTGTCAGCTGGAAAAAATGAGCTACCCTCCTCCTTACACGATGGAGGAATAGTCATGGCGAAAATGCGCGCAGTCGATGCGGCGGTTCTGGTTCTGGAGAAGGAAGGCGTCGATTGCGCCTTCGGGGTTCCGGGTGCTGCAATCAATCCCTTTTACTCGGCGCTGAAGGCGCGCGGCTCGGTGCGCCATATCCTGGCGCGGCATGTCGAGGGCGCTTCCCATATGGCGGAAGGCTATACTCGCGCCAAACATGGCAATATCGGCGTCTGCATCGGCACCTCGGGTCCGGCCGGCACCGACATGATCACCGGGCTCTATTCGGCCCAGGCGGATTCGATCCCGATCCTGTGCATCACCGGCCAGGCGCCGCGTGCGCGGCTCGACAAGGAAGATTTCCAGGCTGTCGATATCGCCAGGATCGCCGCACCGCTGACCAAGTGGGCTGTCACCGTCATGGAGCCGGCGCTGGTGCCGTTTGTTTTCCAGAAGGCGTTCCACCTGATGCGCTCGGGCCGTCCCGGTCCGGTACTGATCGACCTGCCGGTCGACGTGCAGCTTGCCGAAATCGAATTCGATGTCGATACCTATGCGCCGCTTGAGGCCTACAAACCTTCCGCGACACGGGCGCAGGCCGAAAAGGCGATCGCCATGCTCAACGAGGCGGAGCGTCCGCTGATCGTTGCCGGCGGCGGCATCATCAATGCGGATGCGTCGGATCTCTTGACCGAATTCGCCGAGATCACCGGCATTCCGGTCATCCCGACGCTGATGGGCTGGGGCACGATCCCCGACGACCATCCGCTGATGGCCGGCATGTGCGGGCTGCAGACGTCGCACCGCTACGGCAATGCCAATCTGCTGGCCTCCGACTTCGTGCTCGGCGTCGGCAACCGCTGGGCCAACCGCCACACCGGCAACGTGCCGACCTACACAGAAGGCCGCACATTCGTGCATGTCGATATCGAACCGACCCAGATCGGCCGCGTCTTTGCGCCGGATTTCGGCATCGTCTCGGATGCGGGCGCAGCACTGAAACTGTTCCTCGACGTCGCGACCGAATGGAAGACGGCGGGCAAGCTGAAGGATTGGTCAGGCTGGGCGGAAGAATGCCGCGAGCGCAAGCGGACCATGCTGCGCAAGACGCATTTCGACCAGACGCCGCTCAAGCCCCAGCGTGTCTACGAGGAAATGAACAAGGCTTTCGGCCGCGACACCTGCTACGTCTCGACCATTGGTCTGAGCCAAATCGCCGGCGCGCAGTTCCTGCATGTCTACAAGCCGCGCAACTGGATCAACTGCGGCCAGGCCGGACCGCTCGGCTGGACGCTGCCGGCAGCGCTCGGCGTGCGGGCTGCCGATCCGGACCGGACGATCGTGGCGCTTTCGGGCGACTATGATTTCCAGTTCATGATCGAGGAACTGGCCGTCGGCGCCCAGCACAAGCTGCCTTACCTGCATGTGGTCGTGAACAATTCCTATCTCGGCCTCATTCGCCAGGCGCAGCGCGGGCTGAACATGGATTTCGAGGTCAGCCTCGCCTTCGACAACATCAACCACTCCGGCGATGCGGAGAAGGGGTATGGCGTCGATCATGTCGCGGTGGCGGAAGGTCTCGGCTGCAAGGCAATCCGGGTCAGGAGCCCGAACGAGTTCCAGGAGGCTTTTGCGAGAGCCAAGGACCTGATGAACGAGCACCAGGTGCCCGTCGTCATCGAGTTCATCCTCGAGCGCGTCACCAATATTTCGATGGGCGCCGACATCAATGCGGTGGTCGAATTCGAGGAACTGGCCGAGCGCGGCGAGGATGCCCCGACGGCGATCATGGCTTTGCTCGACTGAGCGAGAAAAAGGAGAACATCCGATGCCAAAATTTGCGGCAAACCTGACCATGCTTTTCAATGAAGTGCCGTTCCTCGACCGGTTCGCGCTGGCCGCCAAGGCCGGGTTCACGGCGGTGGAATATCTCTTCCCCTATGATTTTGACGCCAAGGCCCTGAAGGCGGCACTCGAGGTCAACGGGCTGAGCCAGGTACTGCACAACCTGCCGGCCGGCGACTGGGCCGCCGGCGAGCGCGGCATCGCGGTCCTGCCTGACCGGATCGACGAATTCCGCCGCGGCGTGGCCTCGGCCATCGACTATGCGACGGCGCTCGGCTGCACGCAGATCAACTGCCTCTCTGGCATTGCGCCGGTCGGCGTGTCCGACGAGGTGCTGCGGGCGACATTCGTTGCCAATCTCAAACTGGCGGCGGACGAACTGGGCAGGCACGGGATCCGGCTGTTGATCGAGCCGATCAACCGGTTCGATATTCCCGGGTTCTACCTCAACACGGTGGAGCAGGCAGCCTCGATCATCGCCGAGGTCGGCAGCGACAACCTGTTCATCCAATACGATCTCTATCACCAGCAGCGCACCGAGGGCGAGCTGATCGGCACGTTCAAGACATATCAGGCGCAGATCGCCCATGTGCAGCTGGCCGACAATCCCGGCCGCAACGAGCCAGGCACGGGCGAGATCAACTATCCCTTCGTCTTCGCGGCGCTGGATGCGGCCGGCTATGACGGCTTCATCGGCTGCGAATACAAGCCGCGCACCACGGCATCGGAAGGGCTCGGCTGGCTTGCATCAGCCACATCCGCCCGCAGCGCAGACATCATCAAGATCAGGAGTTAAGCACATGGCCACAATCGGCTTTATCGGACTGGGTATCATGGGCACGCCGATGGCGCGCCACCTGCAGGATGCCGGCCACACCGTTATGACGTCGAAATTCTTCATCCCGCCGAAGCAGGAGCTGCTCGACAACGGCCTGCAGTTTGCCGACACACCGAAGGCGCTGGCGGAAAAGGTCGATATCACCATCCTGATGCTGCCGGACACGCCGGATGTGAAGGACGTCCTGTTCGGTGAAAACGGCGTTGCTTTCGGCCTGTCGAAGGGCAAGCTGGTCATCGACATGAGCTCGATCTCGCCGATCGAGACCAAGGAATTTGCCAAAAAGGTCCGCGAGACGGGCGCCGAATACATGGATGCGCCGGTCTCCGGCGGCGAAGTTGGCGCAAAGAATGCGTCGCTGTCAATCATGGCAGGCGGTACTGAAGGCAGCTTCGAGCGGGCGCTGCCGCTGTTCAAGCTGATGGGCAAGAACATCACGCTGGTCGGCGATTGCGGCGACGGACAGGTGACCAAGGTTGCCAACCAGATCATCGTCGCGCTGACCATCGAGGCCGTCGCGGAAGCGCTGGTCTTTGCCTCGAAGGCCGGTGCCGATCCGGCGCGGGTTCGCGAAGCACTGATGGGCGGCTTTGCCTCGTCGCGTATTCTGGAAGTGCATGGCGACCGCATGGTCAAGCGCACCTTCGAACCGGGCTTCCGGATCTCGCTGCACCAGAAGGACCTCAATCTGGCACTGCAGGGGGCAAAGGCCATTGGCGTTTCCCTGCCGAACACGGCGGCAACGCAGGAGCTGTTCAACAGCTGCGCTGCCCATGGTGATGCCGGCCTCGACCATTCAGGCCTCGTCACGGCTCTCGAACGCATGGCCAACCACGCGGTCGCCTGACGACAAGGACCGGGCGGCCAGGAGGAGGGCCGCCCGGTTTTTTAATGAATGAGGATGAAGACATGGCCGTGATCGCCGACCCGAAAGCCTTTCTGGAAACGCTTTTTCATGCGGCGGTCGCCGCTGCCGATCCGGCAAAGGTGCTGGCCGCCAATCTGCCGGAAAAGCCGAAGGGCCGCACGGTGGTGATCGGCGCCGGCAAGGGTGCTGCCCAGATGGCGCAGGTGTTCGAGCGGTTGTGGGACGGGCCGCTCTCGGGCGCTGTCGTGACGCGCTATGGTTACGGCGCGCATTGCGAGCGGATCGAGGTTCTGGAAGCGTCGCATCCGCTGCCGGACGACAATGGGCTGAAGGCGTCGCGCCGGTTGCTGGAGGAGGTCAGCGGCCTTGGCGAGGATGATCTCGTTGTCGCGCTGATCTGCGGTGGCGGCTCGGCGCTGTTGCCGCTGCCGGCCGGTGACCTGACGCTGGACGACGAGATTGCCGTCAACCGGGCGCTGCTTTCCTCGGGCGCACCGATCAGCGCGATGAACGCGATCCGCAAGCATGTTTCGGGCATCAAGGGCGGGCGGCTGGCGGCTGCGGCCTGGCCCGCCAGGGTCGTGTCACTGGTGGTTTCGGATATTCCCGGCGACGATCCGGCGCTGGTGGCATCGGGGCCGACGATCGCGGACAAGAGCACGCGCGACGACGCGCTGCGCTATATCGACCGTTACAGGCTGGAATTGCCGGAGAAGGTTATGGCCTTCATTCGCAGCGAGGCATCCATCGCCCCGAACCCGGCCGACCGGGAATTCCAACGCAGCGAAGTCAGGCTTGTCGCCTCGGCTGCCGTTTCGCTGGAGGCTGCGGCCGAGCTTGCCCGTTCAGCCGGGGTGGAGGCAGTCATCCTGTCCGATGCGATGGAAGGTGAGGCACGGGAGGTCGGGCGCGTGCATGCGGCGATTGCCCGCGAGGTCGCCGTTCGCGACAGGCCGTTCCGCAAGCCGGTGGTCATTCTGTCCGGCGGCGAAACGACGGTGACCATCCGCGGCAAAGGCAAGGGCGGGCGCAACAGCGAATTCCTGTTGTCGCTTGCGCTCGGGATCGATGGCGCCGGCGGCATTTCCGCGCTCGCAGCAGATACCGATGGCATCGACGGCTCGGAAGACAACGCCGGCGCCTTTGCCGACGGGACGAGCGTTGCCCGCCTTAGCAATGCCGGTGTCGATGGTGCCGCCCTGCTCGATCGTAACGACGCCTGGACGGCCTTCGATGCGATCGGCGATATTTTCAAGCCCGGCCCGACGGGCACCAACGTCAACGATTTCCGGGCGATTTTGGTGCAATAGCGCCGCCTCGTCCGGACATCGGCAATCGATCAGATGCCGGTGCGCCAGAACAAAGATATCAAACTGAACCCGCTGACGCTCCGGTGGACATGGTGAGCCATGCGTTCAGTCCCGCCGCTGCCGTCCGTCCCGTGGCAAGGCAGGCGGTGAGCAGGTAACCGCCGGTCGGCGCTTCCCAGTCCAGCATTTCCCCGGCGGCGAAGACGCCCGGTAGCGCTTTCAGCATGTAGTGATCGTCGAGGGCATCAAAGCGGATACCGCCGGCCGAGGAAATGGCTTCGGCGATGGGACGCGGGCGGGCGACGGGAATGGGGAGCGCCTTGATCAGTCCGGCGAGTTGGGCGGGGTCGTTTAGGATGGCTGGAGCGCCGAGTTCCCGCACCAGCGCGGCTTTGACGCCTTCGAGGCCGGACCCTTTGCGCAAGCGGTTGGAGAGGCTGATCTTTCCGTCCTGCCGCGCCAAGTCCTTTTCCAGTCTTTCGAGGCTGCGGCCGGGCGCAAGATCGGCAAACAGGGTTGCGTGACCCTGTTGCGCGAGACGGTCGCGCAAGGCTGCGGAATGGGCGTAGACGAGGCTGCCTTCGATGCCGTGGCGGGAAATGACGAATTCGCCCGGGAAGGTGCCGGCGTCCGACGTGGTCGTGACGGATTTCAGCGGCGCGCCGGCAAAGCGGTGCTTGAAGACATCGCTCCAATCGACATCGAAGCCGCAATTGGCGGGCTGGAAGTCTGCGATCTCGACGCCACGTTCCCGCAACAGCGCAATCCAGCTGCCGTCGGCGCCCAGCCGTGGCCAGCTGGCGCCGCCAAGCGCAAGCAGCGTCGCGTCGCTGTGGATCGCTAGGGCTCGGTTCGGGGTTTCGAAGACGAGATCGGCATCGGCAAAGCCAGTCCAGCGGTGGCGTGTCATCAGCTTTACCCCCTGCGCCTCCAGCCGCTTCAGCCAGGCGCGCAGCAGCGGCGAAGCCTTCATTGCGGTTGGAAAGACGCGACCGGATGTGCCGGTGAAGGTTTCTGTGCCGAGCCCCGATGCCCATGCCTGCACGTCAGCGGGGGTGAAGGCATCCAGCGCCGTGCGCAGGCGGTCCGATGCCGCCCCGAACCGGGTGGCAAAACGTTGGTAGTCCTCGGAATGGGTAATGTTCAGGCCGGACTTGCCGGCGAGCAGGAGTTTCCGGCCGAATGTCGGCATGCCGTCATAGACCGTTACGGCATGTCCGGACTGCGACAGCACCTCCGCCGCCATCAGGCCCGCCGGTCCGCCGCCGATGATTGCGATCTGTTTTGCCGTCATCACTTTTCCATTGCTGATTGCCGTATCGCCGTCTTGAAGGCTGCCGGTGCAGGATGCAAGGCGCAAGGACGCCATGCACCTGTGGAAGCAATGCTTACGATGGTTCGTGCCATGTTTTTTTGCAAATCATGCGTGCAAGCCCATGTCTTGGTTCGGAAATTGTTGTGCGGCTGTGTTAATCTCGAAAACTAGTACCGGTGAAAGGGGGAGGAGTCCGTTTCGCCGGCGTCTTGCAATGACTGCTGTCCCGGGAGGAATGCAGATATCCATGACGGCTCTTTTCGGGGCCGGGTGGCATGTCGTGTTCTTCCTTCCGCTCAGGCAGCGTGATCCGACAGGGAGGAGGCCCGATGTATTCCGGCGGCTTGAATTTCGCCTTGGGCGAAGAGATCGAGGCTCTGCGCGAAACCGTGCGGCGGTTTGCGAGCGAGCGCATTGCGCCGCAGGCGGCCGACATCGACCGCAATAACAATTTTCCGATGCCGCTCTGGCGGGAGCTGGGCGATCTCGGCCTGCTGGGCATCACGGCGGGCGAGGATTACGGCGGCATCGGTCTCGGTTATCTCGCCCATTGCGTGGCGATGGAGGAGATCAGCCGGGCCTCGGCCTCGGTGGCCCTGAGCTACGGCGCCCATTCCAATCTCTGCGTCAACCAGATCAACCGCAACGGCTCGGATGCCCAGAAGGCGCGGTATCTGCCGAAGCTGATTTCCGGCGAGCATGTCGGCGCGCTGGCCATGTCCGAGCCGGGTGCTGGCTCCGATGTCGTGTCGATGAAGCTTCGGGCCGAAAAGCGCGGCGACCGCTATGTGCTCAACGGCAACAAGATGTGGATCACCAATGGGCCGGACGCCGATGTCCTGGTGGTCTATGCCAAGACCGATCCCGAGGCCGGACCGCGCGGCATTACCGCGTTTCTGGTGGAAAAGGGGTTTGCCGGATTTTCGACCGGCCAGAAGCTCGACAAGCTCGGCATGCGCGGCTCCAACACCTGCGAACTGATCTTCAGCGATTGCGAAGTGCCGGAAGACAATGTGCTGGGCAGCGTCGGCGGCGGCGTGCGCATCCTGATGTCGGGTCTCGACTACGAGCGCGTCGTTTTGTCGGCCGGGCCGCTCGGGATCATGGCGGCTTGCCTCGATGTCGCGGTCCCCTATCTGCATGAGCGAAAGCAGTTCGGCCAGCCGATCGGCGAGTTCCAGCTGATGCAGGGCAAGATCGCCGACATGTATGTGACGCTGAATGCGGCGCGCGCCTATGTCTATGCTGTGGCGGCCGCCTGCGATCGTGGAGAGACGACGCGCAAGGATGCGGCCGGTTGCATTCTCTACGCGGCGGAACGGGCAACGGCGCTGGCGCTGGAGACCATCCAAGTGCTCGGCGGCAATGGCTATACCAACGACTATCCGGCCGGCCGGCTGCTCAGGGACGCGAAACTGTACGAGATCGGCGCCGGGACGTCGGAAATTCGGCGTATGCTGATCGGGCGGGAACTTTTTGGCGAGACGGCTTAAGCGCAAGGCGCAAGCCTTGCTGGATGTTTGGTCGGGGGAATGAATGGCCGTTCTGAAATCGCAAATTACCACGTCTTCTGAGACCTTCCGCGCCAATAGCGCGGCGATGGCAGACGCGATGCGCGTTGTCGAGGAAGCCGCCGCTCTGGCTGCCGGCGGTGGCGGAGAGGTGGCGCGCGAGCGCCATGTCAGCCGCGGCAAGATGCTGCCGCGCGAGCGGGTGGCGCAACTGATCGACGCGGCGACGCCGTTTCTGGAAGTGGGGCTGACGGCGGCGCACGGGCTTTACAAGGGCGAGGCGCCGGGGGCGGGGCTGGTGACCGGCATCGGCCGGGTTTCCGGACGCGACTGCATGATCGTCTGCAACGATGCGACGGTCAAAGGCGGCACCTATTATCCGATGACGGTGAAGAAGCATTTGCGGGCGCAGGAGATCGCGGCGGAGAACAACCTGCCTTGCATCTATCTGGTCGATTCCGGCGGCGCCAACCTGCCGAACCAGGATGAGGTGTTTCCCGACCGCGACCATTTCGGCCGTATCTTCTACAATCAGGCCAATATGTCGGCAGCCGGAATCCCGCAGATTGCCGTGGTCATGGGGTCCTGCACGGCGGGCGGGGCCTATGTGCCGGCGATGTCGGACGAGGCCATCATCGTCGAGGGACAGGGCACGATTTTCCTGGCCGGGCCGCCGCTGGTGCGCGCCGCCACGGGCGAAGTCGTGTCGTCCGAAGATCTCGGCGGCGGTGATGTGCATACGCGGCTTTCCGGTGTTGCCGATCATCTGGCGCGTGACGATGCGCATGCGTTGGCACTGGCGCGCCGCGCGGTCGCCAACCTGAACCGGCGGTCGATAGCCACCGTCGAGCGGCAGGCGCCGGAAGAGCCGGCCTACGATCCCGGCGATATTGCCGGCGTCGTGCCTTTGGACCTGCGCACGCCCTACGATATTCGCGAGGTGATCGCCCGGATCGTCGATGGATCGCGGCTGGACGAGTTCAAGGCGCGCTATGGGACGACGCTGGTCTGCGGCTTTGCCCATATCCACGGCATTCCGGTCGGCATCATCGCCAACAACGGCGTGCTGTTTTCGGAATCGGCGCTGAAGGGCACGCATTTCGTCGAGCTTTGCTCGCAGCGAAAAATCCCGCTGGTTTTCCTGCAGAACATCAC